>Ga0209101_1001249_pt1 | contig 19212 bp, 20 predicted proteins | sample ConPoolayeCmetaG_FD_185481 | JGI IMG/M metagenome (GOLD analysis project Ga0209101, IMG submission 185481) | Hot spring microbial mat communities from California, USA to study Microbial Dark Matter (Phase II) - Cone Pool mat layer C metaG... ...
CCAATTGGGTGACACAATATACTGAAGCTGAACTTCCTCAGGTGATTTTAGACCTGAGTGACTTCCTTCATTCCATCCAGACAGCCTGTCAACAGGTCATCCAGAATCATCCAGAAACACTTAACTCCGCCAATCAAAAATTTTCTTTAGAGATTTCTGATCTGTTTTTTCATGCTCAGAAGCGGTTAATGCGAATCGGATTCGAGAAATATGTCGAGCGGCAATCAAAAACTGCGGCCGAGATTCAAGCCATGCTAGAGAAATTAGACCAGAGCAAATCAAGATTTATTTCCATCGCTGCCCATGAGTTAAAGACCCCATTGACGATCATTGAAGGATATTCGATGATGCTTGGAGAGCTGCTCATCGGCAACGAAGGTTTTAAGACCTATTCGCCTTACCTGGAAGGAATAAAAAAAGGATCAGAAAGGTTAAAGCAGATTATTCAAGATATGATCGATGTATCATTAATTGATTCGCGGATGCTTCTATTAACCTTTCAACCTTGCCTCATCAATCGGTTAATCGAAACGGTCGTTGAAGATATGAAAAAAAGAGCGATGGATCGCGATTTACTGATTCAGTTTCGGCCAATAAAAGGGATGAACGAGCTAATCTATCTGGACGAAATTCGTCTCTCTCAGGCACTGCGAAATATTATCGAAAATGCCATCAAGTTCACGCCGGATGGGGGAAAGATTGAAGTGTATGGAAGAAAGCTTAGCGGATTTATCGAGATCATGGTGCAAGACACTGGAATCGGTGTAGACCCAGAGGATCAACCACTGATCTTCGAGAAATTCTCGCAGTTAGGACAGGTATCTTTGCATTCATCGGGCAAATCGAAGTTCAAGGGTGGAGGGGCTGGATTAGGCTTGCCTATTGCGAAGGGAATTCTCGAAGCTCATGGTGGCACAATTTGGATGGAATCGGAAGGTTATGATGAAATTCGGTGTCCTGGATCGATATTTCACCTGATGGTGCCAATTTATACCCAACCTCCGCAACCTTCAGCACATATCTTTTCTAAACTGCGGAAACAAAATCGTAATCGAGCGAAAAATGGTTAAGAAAATCATTCCGGTTGTCGATTCATATCAGGAAAGAGCCGTTGCCGTAGGGGTGGAAATTGGCAAGCCCAAATCAGACTTTACGCTTGAAGACTCGTTGAATGAATTATGTCTCTTAGCTCAGACAGCCGGGATTGAGGTCATTGCCACTCTTACCCAGAGACTTGAGAAGCCCAATCCCCAAACTTATATTGGTGCAGGCAAGCTTGAAGAGCTAAAAGCCATCGTCAATGAGTTAGGGGCTAATATTATTCTGTTTGATGATGAACTCTCTCCTCGTCATCTACGAGAGCTTGAGAAACATTTTGACGAAAACATTCGCATCATCGACCGCACAGCATTGATACTGGACATCTTTGCTCAACATGCTGCTACCCGTGAAGGTGCTCTGCAAGTCGAACTGGCTCAATATGAATACCGTTTACCTCGCTTAACCAGGGCGTGGACGCACCTTGCGAGGCAAGCTGGGGGTGGCGGCGGCAGAGCAGGTAGTGTTGGCGGAGTAGGTCTGCGTGGTCCGGGCGAAACACAACTGGAAGTGGACAGACGCGATATTCGCCGTCGTATCGCACATCTTAAGGAGGAGTTAGAGAAGGTTAAATCGCATCGTCGTCAATACCGCCGCAGGCGAAAAAAGAGCGGCATTCCGGTAGTTGCGTTAATCGGATATACCAATGCCGGAAAATCCACGTTGCTGAATGCGCTTTCAAGCGCCAATGTTTATGTAGCCGACCAGTTATTTGCGACCTTAGATCCGACAACCAGGCGGGTTATCTTGCCCGACCGTAATGAAATTTTGCTAACCGATACGGTCGGTTTTATTCAGAAGCTTCCTACCCATTTGATCGCCGCCTTTCGGGCTACCTTAGAAGAAATTGCCGAGGCAGATGTTTTGCTGCACGTGCTCGACATCTCCCAGCCCACAGCTCAACAACAAGCCCAAGCTGTTTTTCAAACCTTAAAAGAAATCGAGGCCGATCATTTGCCGGTTTTTACCGTCTTAAACAAAATTGATTTACTCAAAGACCCTCGCCAAACCATAAATATCCTTGAGCAATATCCAAATTCGGTAGCCATATCGGCTCTGAAGGGTTTAGGAATCGATGACCTAATGCGAAAATTAGAAGAATTTCTTTTTACTCGCCAACACCCTCTCACATTAGAATTACCCCTAAGGGAGACCTACCTGTTTCAATTATTTTCAAGAGAAGGGGCCGTTGATAAAATTGAATATTCCGGGAATAAGATCATTCTTCAAGGGAAAATCCCTGGCCGGCATTTGGCGAAATTCACCCCTTATCTATATAAATTTCCTGAAGAAAAAACTGCCCTCCGAGAATTGATCCCATGAAAGAAACCCTGAATCGTGCTCTCGATCGACTGGCAAATTTTTTCGCCCACCGCAAAGGATTGCTTCCACTGGTAGGAATGGTTTTAATCTTAATAAACGGTTTGCTTCAGTTTCTCCCCATCGACAACTTATCACTAATCGAGAAAAACATCCTTCTTCATATCGGCATAATTCTTGCTATTCTCGGATTCCTCTTAGCCTGGTCTCTATAAGTCCAGTTTAGGCCCCCCCGCTCGTATTTCTGCAGGAAAGCGATCTTCAAACTTCTTAAAATTGTCAATAAATCTCGAAGCAAGACTTCTATAACGCTTATAATACGCTTCTTCACTGACCCAGGCGTTTGAAGGGGTTAAGATTGTTTGTGGCACACCAGGACAATTTTGAGGGACTACAAAACCGAACACTTCATCTCGTTTGTACTCAACATCCATCAATTCACCGTTCAAGGCCGCATTCAATATTCGGCGAGTATATTCAATACTGATCCGCTTCCCAACCCCATACGGTCCTCCAACCCAGCCGGTATTGATTAGCCAACAATTCACGCCATACCGCTCAATCTTTTGACCCAATAAGTTGGCATAGGTAACCGGGTGATAAACCATGAATGGCCCACCGAAGCATGGGCTAAAGGTGATCTCAGGTTCCTCGCGAAGTCCGATCTCGGTTCCAGCTACTTTGGCGGTATATCCGGATATGAAGTGATACAAAGCCTGTTCAGGGGTAAGACGGGCAATCGGAGGCATAACCCCGGAGGCATCGCAGGTTAGAAAAACGACGTTTTTTGGGTGCGGACCACGTTTTGCAGTTAATGCATTCTCGATATACTCCAGGGGATAAGAGGCGCGCGTGTTTTCGGTAATGGTATCGTCGTCCAGATCGATGTGTCGCGAGATCGGGTCATAAACAACATTTTCAAGAATGGTCCCAAACCGTTTGGTACAGGCGTAAATTTGCGGTTCAGCGGTCGGAGAAAGTCCAATCACTTTGGCATAACAGCCCCCCTCAAAATTGAAAATTCCATCATCCGACCATCCATGCTCATCGTCCCCAATCAGATATCGGTTAGGGTCAGCCGAAAGGGTCGTTTTACCCGTGCCCGATAAACCAAAAAACAGAGCGACATCCCCTTGTTTGCCCATGTTTGCCGAGCAGTGCATAGGTAGGATACCCGCTTTAGGTAACAGATAATTCATAATCGTAAAGGCCGATTTCTTGATTTCGCCCGCATAACCAGAGTTGCCGATAATACACAGTTTTTGCTCAAAGTTAATTGCGATAATAGTGTTCCTGGCTGTCGAATCAATTGAAGGAAAAGACTTAAAGGACGGCACAGCAATCAGGGTGAATTCGGGGACATGTTGACGATAGGTTTCTCGGTCTGCAGGGGTTAAGAACATGTTGCGAGCAAAGAGACTGTGCCAGGCTTTTTCGGTGATCACCCGAATGGGCAAGCGACAAGCTGGGTCTGACCCAACATAACAATCTTGAACAAAGACATCTTTGCCTTGTAAATATCCCTGAACCCGGATAAATAAATCGTGAAACTGTTGAGGATCATACGGTCGGTTATATTGCCCCCACCAAACCGATTCCTCTGTTTCGCTATCTCTTACGATAACTTTGTCGTCGGCAGCCCGGGCAGTATGTTGTCCGGTATTGACGACCAGCGCCCCTCCAAGCGTAATTTGCCCTTCGGCGCGAAAGAGGCTCTCCTCATAGAGCGCTTCAACAGGCAAATTCCAGTAAACCTTGCGCAGGTTTCCCAAGCCTTGAAAGACCAGGTCGTACTCTGCTTTAAGTTCGCCGGCTATAGACTCTGCGGGCGTGCGAATGTTTAATAAGTTATTATTCATAGCCAATCCCTCACCATACGCCGATCGCCAATATAAATTTCAGATGGAGCGTTCGGGTCAAGAGCCCATCGAATCCGCTCAATGCCTGTCATGATGTCTTTGATACTGCCGGCAAAGCTCAGCCGCAAATGACCCTCCATGCCAAACTCTCTTCCCGGCACAGTGACAACAAATGCTTTGCGTAACAAGAAGTTTGCCAACTCTACCGAATTATTTGAATAGGCGCGAAAATCTGGTAAACAGTAAAATGTTCCATCCGGCGGTATGACTCGAATGCCATTTACGGTCTTCAGTTCTTGCAGGATGACATTGCGATTATTTTCAATCGTCAGCCTCAAACTTTCTACAACCGATTGCATCCCACTTAATGCGCCTTCGGCCGCGGCTTGAAGGACAACCGAAGGACACGATTCGGTTTGAGCTTGAATGTTATGCAGAACCGAAGCCAATCTGCGATTGGTTACCACCCACCCAATCCGGAAGCCGGTCATCCCATAAAGCTTTGATACGCCATTAACCACAATAATTTTGGTATTTTCAATATCCTTTGCAGTGAATTGATATGGCGAAGGACATGTTTTATGATCAAAGACCAGCTTGTGATAGATGTCATCCATGATCAGATAAATGCCTTTGCGTTCGCAGTAATCCACGATCTGAGCGATGAAATCTTGGCGATATAGCACCCCTGAGGGGTTATTTGGGCTATTGACGATGATGGCTTTTGTGTATGGAGTGACCGCTTTTTCAATGTCTTCAAAACGTGGGTGAAAACTGCCATCTTCGGGTGTAACAATGACGGGAATCCCATTGACCATTTTGATAATTTCCGGATAGCTAACCCAATAGGGAGCCAGAAGAATGACTTCATCCTGGGGATCGATCAAAGAATAAAATAAGTTGTACAGAGAAAATTTTGCCCCAGAAGAGACCACGATATTCTCTGGTGCAACATAACGTCCATAATTTTCTTCGGTATAGCGAATGATGGCTTTTTTCAAAGAGGGGGTTCCATCCGGGGGGGAATATTTGACATCCCCGGAGCTGATCTTTGCTGCGGCTGATAAGATAGCCGTGATCGGAGCTTTGTTTTTCGGTTCGCCAATCCCTAAATGAATCACCGCCTCGCCCCGTTCACGCAAAATGCGGGCTTCCTCATTCAACTTTAGAGTAGGAGATTCGGCGATCGCTCTGGCTAAATGGCTAATGGTCATGCTTTTCTACCCTCCATCTTCCTTCTCCGCTTGTATGATTTTCTTTCAGAATAAATAACCCGATTAACGAACTAAGGCTAATAAAACTCCACCCGCAATCACGCTGGCAATTTGACCCGCCGTATTGGTCGCCATGGCTTGCATGATAATAAAGTTATCCCGGTTTTCCTCATTAGCCATGCGGGCTGCCAGCCTACCCGCCATTGGAAAGGCACTAATCCCGGCTGCTCCAATTAAGGGATTGATCTTACCTCTCGTTGCCCAATAGGCAAATTTCCCGAATAACAGTCCTACAAAAGTATCTAATCCAAAAGCAAGCAAACCCAAAATCAAAACAATCAAGGTATCCAACTGCACGAAACTTTCGGCTTTCATGGTTGAGCCAATCGCTAAACCGAGGAACAGTGTAGAAATGTTAATGATCTCATTTTGCGCCGACTGGCTCAATCTCTCTACGACACCGCTCTCTCGCAGCAGATTTCCTAACATGAGCATACTGATCAAAGGCGCCGCCTCTGGAACGAGGATCGACACCAGTATTGTAACTCCGATCGGGAAAACAACCCGCATGGTTTTAGAGACAGGTTTGTCGACATAAGCCATGGTTGTCGCCCGCTCTTTCCGATTGGTTACAAGTCTCATGATTGGGGGTTGGATAATCGGAATAAGGCTCATATAGGAATAGGCAGCAACTGCTATTGGAGCAAGAAGCTCAGGAGCTAATTTTGTGGCAACATAGATAGCTGTCGGCCCGTCAATCGCTCCAATAACCCCAATGGAAGCTGCCTGGGGTAAGCGATACCCCAGCAAAGTCGCTAGGATTAATGTACCGAAAATCCCAAACTGACCGGCAGCACCAAAAACCAGGAGTGAGGGTCTTGAGAGTAATGGGCTAAAATCAATCATTGCCCCGACCCCAATAAAGATCAATAAGGGAAATAATTCGGTCACAATTCCGGTTTGATAAAGCAAGGTTAGAAAGCCATGCTCTCCGGTTAATGCCGAGAAGGGCAGGTTGGTCAAAATACAACCAAAACCAATCGGTAGGAGCAAAACCGGTTCATATTCCTTTACAATCGCAAGATAAATCAGGATCAAACCGACAACGATCATCAAGATTTTTGCAGGGTTAAGATCTTGGAACCCCTTAAGCAACTCTAAAACGCCCAACCAGGATGGGTTCATTCCGTTTTAGAACCCCCTTCAAATTCAAATAGGACTTCGTTATGTCGAACGTGTTTCCCAACCTGAATCGGAATAAACTTGATCACACCGTGGCGGGGAGAACGAATGGTGTTTTTCATTTTCATGGCTTCAATGACGCAAAGAGGTTCACCCTCTTGTACCTCTTGCCCGACATTCACTTCGATGCTGGTCACAACGCCAGGAATAGGGGATTTGATTGTATTAAGCGCATTTGTCGCAACCGTTTTAGACATTTTCACAGCAGGTTGCGTTGAAACCGTGCTTGCTTGCTTACCCCGATTCGGAAGTTTTTCGATTTTCTCTTCAACCGGGTAGACCTCATAGGTATACCCATCGACGGTAGCTATTATAGGGCGTTGATCAATGTTTTCGATTTCAACTTCAAATAGCTTGTCGTGAATTTTGACCTTATATTTCATCTAATCACCCCTCTTTTACTCAAAATCTGACTACGCAAAACCGCCTGCCAGGCGGATACAATCGCCGTAGGCGGTAAAGGAAATCGGCCGGGGCCGGCTGAAGCTCTTTGATGGATCGCCGTGCTGACTGCAATAGCGACTGCCCGTTGTCTCATTAACTCCAGGTCTTCTTCTTGGGCGGAAACTTTCTCTATATTGGGATCTTTCTCTTGCATCTTTGCTAAAATAAAAACAAAGAGAGAAAGCAAAGTCCACAAAAGTGCCATGGCAACAAAGATCAAGAACATACCGAGGACGGTGATTTGGAGAGCAGGAATAAGATCATTCATTTATCACCTCGTTGGATCACATCGGTATGTTGCCATGTTTGCGCGGCGGCGCTGAAGAGAATTTATCGCGCAGCGCTGCCAGGGAAGCTATAACTTTTGGACGTGTTTCGCGAGGTTCGATAACATCATCGACATAACCAGCCTTGGCCGCATAATACGGATTGTTAAACTGAGCACGATATTGTTCAACCAATCTGGCCCGTTCCGCAACGGGATCGGCAGCTTTTTCAATTACTTTGCGGTACAGAATATTTACCGCTCCTTCTGCGCCCATGACCGCAATTTCAGCGCTTGGCCAGGCATAGGTGACATCTGTACCAAGATATTTGCTGCTCATCACAACGTACGCACCCCCATACGCCTTGCGGGTAATCACGGTAATCTTTGGAACAGTGGCTTCAGAATAAGCGTAGAGGACCTTTGCACCATGGCGAATGATGCCGCTATGTTCCTGGTCAATGCCCGGCAAAAAACCTGGCGAATCGACGAAGGTAATAATTGGCACATTGAAGCAATCGCACATGCGGACGAATCGGGCAATTTTATCGGAAGCATCGATGTCAATAATGCCAGCCATTTCGCTGGGTTCTTGAGCAACGATGCCAACACTATGACCTCCCATGCGGGCAAATCCAATGATCGCATTTCGAGCCCAACCCGGTTGAATCTCCAGGAATTCACCGTCATCTACCACATGAGCAATGACGTCATGCATCCGATAGGGTTGAGTGGGATCCAATGGGACAATAGCGTTTAGTTCTTCGTCCATCCGAAGGGGATCATCATTTGGGGGGAGGTAAGGCGGATTTTCAACATTGTTCGAGGGGAGATAACCTAAGACCTGCTTGGTTAACCGGAGCGCTTCTTCTTCATCCGAGGCCACTAGATGACAGGTGCCCGTGATCGACATATGCACTTCAGCACCACCCAGGGTCTCTGGGTCAATGATTTCACCGGTAACCGCTTTGATCACCTCCGGACCAGTGATAAACATAAAGGACTTTTTCTCAACCATAATAATCAAATCGGTTAGAGCAGGTGAGTAGGCAGCTCCGCCAGCACAGGGGCCCAACATGACACTGATTTGTGGAATCACCCCTGAGTATTGAGCATTGCGGCGGAAAATTTCAGCGTAGCCACCAAGGCTGCGCACACCTTCCTGGATGCGAGCTCCACCGGAGTCGATCAAACCAATAATCGGCACACCATTTCGCATAGCTAGGTCCATTACCCGACAAATCTTGTGGCTCTGCATTGCCGATAGAGTTCCGCCATAAACGGTAAAATCTTGAGCATAGACGTAAACGGTGCGGCCATTGATCTGGCCGTATCCGGTGACAACACCATCCCCCAGATATTGTTCCGATGCCATGCCCATTTCATCGGGTAAATTGGTAATAAAGGGTTCCAATTCGTTGAAGGTGCCTTTATCGAGCAAAATATCCAATCTTTCGCGTGCGGTTCGTTTACCTTTGGCATGTTGAGTGGCAATGCGCTCAGGTCCGCCGCCTAAGCGGGCTTTCTCGCGCAGGGCTCTGAGTTCTGCAATTCTTGGATCTTCACTTGTCATCGGCTCGACTCCATCCTTTGTCATAATACTAAAGACTCACCTTGAGGTTTAGTGATAGATTTCACATAGACGTCATACAGATTAATAGAGCAGTACTATCAAAATGTCTCATCTTTTATGACAAACTTCACACAGCAAGAAGGATTTACTCCTTGACATTCGATTGTGATGGTGGATTGAAAATCTCATGATAACCACGGTCTAACTCATCATCCGAAAGGTGAGCATAGCGTTGAGTAACCGTAATCGATTTGTGCCGAGCCAATTCTTGAGCCAGCTTGATATTTCCACCGGAACCCAATAAGACAGCAGTTACAAAATAATGGCGAAAAGAATGAGGGGTAATTGTTTCCGATGCTTCATCTCCCAAGGCTATCTTTACATGCTGCTCGATGATTTGTCGCCCTGTGGTAGTTGAAATCGGCTTAATTTTTTTACCTGCCCCGCGATCGTGGCGAGCAAAAACGGGTAATGCGCCTATGGGCTTGCCCGAAGCGCCATCCAACGGCGACCGTTCGGTCAGATATTCTCTGATGGCTTGCAAACTGCGCGTCGAGAAACGGACAACAGCTTGCTGGTCGCCTTTCCCGATAATGATGGCCTTTTGCTCTGCCCAATCGAGATCACCGCGGCGCAAATTACAAGCTTCATGAATGCGTAAACCGGTATCGGCAAGGGTGAGGATCAACGCCCGATCCCGCAAAAGCCGCAAGCGCTCATTTGTTTTATCAGACAATTGTGATGTAAGATTTATTGCATAATCTACTATTACATCAATTTGCTTTCGAGGAAATTGAGGCAAACGCTGACCTGAACGACGTGCCCGCTGGCGGATAAGAAGACGCAAATTGGGTAAATTAATATCCAGAAGTTGTGAAGCGGCCAGAAATTCGTAGAAGCGATAAATCGCTGTCAGATACAATTTTTCTGTTGCAGGGGTGTAGGTACGTAAATCATCCAAGCAATCCAGAATAGTGTCTGGTTTAAGAGATGAGATTGGTGGGTCTTGGAGTTTCGATTTGTCCTGAATAGTTTTTTGAAAAAAGGATAGGGCATTGGCATAACTGCGGTAGGTATTCTGGCTCCTTGAGCGCTGAATCATCGCCAGGAAGTCATTCGCTGCTTCTGAAAACTTAATCACTTCACTCATTAAACGTCCTAATTGAGAATAATTTATGCTTATGATAATGATAGTTATCATAAGCATAAATCGTAATTCTGTCAAGCTGTCATTCACTCACTTCCCTATAATGTTTTTCGGTCTTCATCCAAATCTGTTTTGAAAGCGTCGATAAGAACCCGAATAATCAACCCCCTTTCTAACCTTAACCATTCCTTCTAACACTTTCCTATTTTTTCGTAACGCATCAAATACCTCCCCTACCTTTTGAGGTTCGTTTTGTTTAATTGCTTCGACAAGCTGCTCTTTCGCCTTCCCGACCCAGCTCCATTCCGCTCTAAACTGATCCGCCTTTACCCAATAATCCTTTTTCTCCCAAACAACGGTCGTCTCGTGGATACTCTGCTCAATCTCATCCAGGGATAATGCAATAAATGATGCTATATCGATATATTCTTCATTATTGTTTACTTCTTCAGATTCGGATATCGCTTTCCCAATTAGCTTGAGGGCTTTTTCTCGCATTTGATAGCCGTTTTGTGTTTTGATTATCCTGCTCACCGTTTTTTTCCTATATGTCGAAGGTTAGTTGGTTTTTTATTGACGGAAACGCAACCCTTGCTTATAATTTATCCTACTTGGGGAAGTGCTGGAATTGGCAGACAGGCATGACTTAGGATCATGTGCCGCAAGGCGTGCGGGTTCAAGTCCCGCCTTCCCCATCTATCTCGCCTCGCGGTTTCAAGTGCTTCCAATTCCTTCTCATCTACTTCAAATAATTTCATTGCTCCTCCTATTATTCAATTAGATAGTTTTGATTGACCATAACTATATCATAAGTTCGCAATCCTGGTCTTGATCCATTGGTTCGTATATTCAAGACAATTTATCCGGTTATCTTTCTTCTGTTGGTCTCACTGGTGTAACGCATAATATTTCTTTTCTTTCTCAAATGTAATTTTTACATTACGCTTATAAGTGCATGATATAATTCGTATCCGCACTCCTAAAATATTATGAAACTCTAAGTAAAGGACAGATAAGCCTTGAAAGTAGAAACCACGCCCTTAGAGAACCGAGTATTAAAAGTGGTGGTTGAAGCTACCCCTGAAGAGACAGAAACAGCCCGCCGCACTGCAGCCCTCAAGTTGGGCAAGAAAGTTCGTATTCCTGGTTTTCGCCCCGGAAAAGCGCCTTATCCGATGCTTCTTAAGTATCTCGATCCAATCCTTCTTCAGGAAGAAACCGTCGAAGTTTTCATTGATAAAGTATATCCAGAGATACTCGAACAGGAAAAAATTAAACCTTTCTATCAGGGTCAATTGAAAGCCATCCTAGATATCGATCCTCTCAAATTAGAGATCCATATTCCTCTCAAGCCTCTGGTTGAGCTGGGTGATTATCATTCTATCCGAATTCCTTATGAACCTCCGCAGGTCACCGATGAAGATGTAGATAAAGTGTTAGACCGACTACGGCAGCAAAATCCTGTCATTGAACCGGTAGAGCGCCCCATCCAAGAAGGTGATGTCGTATTTGTGGACCTGATTAGCTATCGTAAAGAAAACGGAGAGATTACCGATCAAATCATTCTAGAACAAAAAGACATCCCCCTCCAAGTGTTTCCTGAAGACAAAGATATTTGGGAATATCCCTTTGAAGGATTTAGCAAGGAATTAATCGGCAAACAAACCAACGACCAGTTTGGTGTTGACTATAGTTTCCCAGAAGACTCACCCAGCCTTTCTTTCAAAGGGTTGGATGTTCATTTTGAGGTCACTATCAAACAAGTCAAAGCCCAGGCGTTACCCGAACTAAATGACGAGTTTGCTCAATCGCTCGGAGAATATTCCTCTCTAGATGAGTTAAGAACTGCTGTCCGCTCGATACTTGAGAAACAAGCCACAAAAGAATACCAAAAGGAGTATGATTCAAAGGTGGTTGAAGAAGTAATCAAATGCTCGACCTTTGAATATCCACTAGAATTATTCGAAGAGGAGCGCAATGCTTACCTAGACGAATTAAAACAACATTTAGAGAAACTCAAAATAGATCTCGATCTTTATAAAAAAATTCGCAAACTCAGTGAGGAACAGTTTGATGAAGAAGTAAAAGAAGTTGTAGACCACCGAATAAAATACTCATTGACTTTATTAGAAATCGCCAAAAAAGAGAATGTTAGCTTTGATCCGTACAAATCTCTTGAGAACACTCGAGAGGCAATGCAAATTTTTCTCGAAAATACCAAAGATACACGTTACCCTAAACAATTGTTAGAAGAGGCTGCCCTTCAAGTCTCCCAACGAGATATGGTTCATCAACTTTATAATGGTGCTATCGAAAGACTGAGACAGATTGCTAAGGGTGAAGAAAATAATAACATTGAACAGGGAAATGAAAGCGAAGGAAATCCGTACAAAACAGAAGATGCAGTTAGCGAAGGAATTGGCGAAGAACAAATTACGGCCGAAAGCATGCCTCAAGAAGATTTTGCCAATGACGAATCTGGTTTGGAATAATAAATTTGTGATTTACAAAATTTGAATTGGTAGAAGGACAGGAAAAATGACAAAAATACTCTCTCCAACATCCTTAATTCCGATGGTTATCGAAACCTCCGGTCACGGCGAACGGGCTTACGATATCTATTCTTTACTGCTCAAAAATCGCATTGTCTTTCTGGGGACGCCGATCAACGATCAGATTTCGAACCTGATTGTTGCTCAACTGCTTTATCTGAGCAGCGAAGATCCCGAAAGCCCAATCCAGATGTACATTAACTCGCCAGGTGGACAAGTGTACGCCGGTATGGCTATTTACGACACAATGCAAATGATCCCCAATCCAATCAGCACCCTGGCAGTAGGAATGACTGCTTCGTTCGGCACTGTTCTGCTGACAGCCGGTACGAAGGGGCAACGATATGCCCTACCCCATGCTACTATCCATATGCATCAACCATTGGGCGGTGCCCAGGGACAGGCATCTGACATCGAGATTCAAGCGAAAGAAATTCTGCGTCTGAAATCTCGTTTGAATGAAATCCTGTCATTGCATACCGGCCAAAGCATTGAAACGATTGAGAAAGACACGGAACGCGATTTCTATCTGACAGCACAACAGGCCGTCGAGTATGGCATTGTCGATCAAGTCATGGAGATCCCTGAATCAAAGCGGTTAGTGCCACAACCGAAATAAATTCTTCTAATTCAATAACTATAGAGACCTGAATTTGAGAGAGCGGTGAGCGAATTCTTGTGGCACCGACTCTCTCTTACCATCTCTCAACGGAACAGACAATGAACCTTCCTAAAAAGAATTCTATTAAAGCCCTCATCGTTGACATGGATGGCGTTTTATGGCGACAATCTCAACCGATTGGCGATCTGGCACGCATATTCGAAAAGATCAACGCCAAAGGCATAAAGATAACCTTAGCCACCAATAACGCTACCCTGACCGTTGAACAATATCTACAAAAATTAGCGTCATTTGGTGTCGCCTTATCGCCTGATCAAATCGTCAACTCACCTCAAGCGGCCGCGATGTACATGGTGAAACATTTTCCGCCAGGTAGTCCTATTTATGTGATCGGCAAAGATGGACTGCGGCAAGAAATGCTCAAACATGGATATCAGATTGCTAATGGGCAAGAAAATCAACCGGTTGTAGCAGTTGTAGTAGGGATGGACTGGGAATTGAGATTCGAACAGTTGTGCCAGGCGACACTGCTATTGCGGGCTGGCGCAGAATTCATTGCCACGAACGGCGACCGCAACTTTCCAACTCCACAGGGTCTTATTCCAGGCGTTGGAGCAATTTTGGCTTTTCTGGAAACGGCGAGTGAGAAAAAACCGGTTATTGTTGGAAAACCAGATCCCCTCATGTACCAGATGGCACTTGAAAGAATGAACGTTCAACCATCCGAATGTTTGGTGGTTGGCGATCGTCTGGATACTGATATTCTCGGCGGGCAACAACTTGGCTGCCAAACTGCGCTGGTTCTCTCTGGAGTATCTACACTCGAACAAGCCAAAACATGGTATCCCCCACCCCATTATATCTGTCAGACTTTTGAAGAGGTCATTGATCAACTCTAGTCAGTAAATATGCATGGATAAACGACCCTTAATTTTTGACCTTTCCCGTGAAGAGTTAAGCAATATTTTTGAAGAATGGGGTGAACCGTCCTATCGGGTAAGACAACTCTGGGATGGGTTGTATCGGAACCTCTGGAATAATGCAGAGCAATTTACGGTTTTCCCAAAACCCCTGCGCCAAAAGCTAGGCAGTTATTTTGTATTTGAATCAATATCTGCTGAGAAAGAGTCAATCGCCGACGATAGCAAAACCAGAAAAATCCTCTTTCACACCCCTCAAGGAAATCCGATTGAGACAGTATTAATGCAGACTTTTGACCGCAATACGTTATGCATTTCATCCCAATCGGGGTGCGGTATGGGATGTATCTTCTGTGCTACAGGCCAAATGGGGTTTATAGCCAATCTCAGCAGCGGTCAAATCATTGAGCAGGTACTGCATTTTGCTCGTTTATTGAAAAAAGAAAATAAAACGTTGACCAATATCGTTGTGATGGGTATGGGGGAACCCTTTCATAATTTTGAGAACCTAATCAGAGCCATTGATCAATTAAATGATCCGAACGGCTTCAACTTTGGCGAGCGGCGTTTTACCATTTCGACCGTTGGAATCGTTCCAATGATCCGTAAATTCGCCGCCCTAAAACGCCAGATCAACCTGGCGATTTCTCTCCATGCTGCAGACGATGAACTGCGTTCCGAACTATTACCCATTAATCGTAAATATCCTCTAAATACGCTTATGGAAGCATGCCGCGAATACGTAAATTTGACAAAACGCCGCCTAAGCTTCGAGTGGGTGATGATTAAGAATATCAATGATTCCATCGAACAGGCATATCGTTTATCCAAATTGCTTAAGGGTTTGCTCTGCCACGTAAACCTCATCCCACTTAACCCGACAGAGGGTTACAACGGTCAGGCTCCTGCGAAGCAGCGTATCAAGGAATTCAAAGCTGTTCTGGAGCAACAGAACATACCATGCACCGTACGGTTACCTCGGGGTATTTCCATTCATGCTGGCTGTGGGCAACTTGCCGCTTTTCATCAAAGACAAAGCTGTTAACCTTGTGCTAAAATGTTGATAACCTTATCCGGAAGACAAGAGCGCTAAAAACTTTACCGTTCACTGCTTTCAATTGTGTTTCCGATTTTCTCGGGTTATACTTGGTAATAGATATATGGAGGCAGCATGAGTACACATCAATTGGTGAGACTCATTTATCCACCCAATCTTCTCCGTGTTCCGGTAATCAATCAGTTAATTAAGGAGTTTGACATCACGGTAAATATCCTGCGCGCTCAAATCGATAGCCAAGACGGTTGGATAGAAATCCAACTTAGCGGCAACGTTCATGTCATCGAAGAAGCGATTCAATGGTTGATGCAGCAGGGCATCAAAGTAGAATTTATAAAGGACAACTGATATCCTCCCCATGAATGATTCTGGTTTATGGAAGTCCAAATAGCGGTTTCGAAAATTCCCAAGTTCGGCATCCGTGAAAGCGGTGACACGGTAGAGGTTATCGAACGTCCTCAGGGTGGAATTTCGGTTGTGCTATCCGACGGACAGACTTCGGGTCGGGGTGCAAAATCTGTGTCCAACCTGGTCGTGCGGAAAGTGATCTCCTTGCTGGCTGAAGGAGTCAGAGATGGAGCAGCAGCCAGGGCAGCCTCGGATTATCTCTATACCCATCGAGACGGGAAAGTGTCTGCTACCCTTAACATCTGCTCTGTTGACCTGGTAACCAAAACGCTTGTCATTACCCGTAACAATCCAGCGCCGGTGATTCTTTTCGACAATCAGCAGCTCAGAATATTCGATGAAGAGAGCAAACCGGTTGGCATCTATCGAGATACCAGACCCGTCATTGTTGAGGTGAGTCTTGCGGTTGGATTATGTGCAATCGTTTTCTCCGATGGCTTGATCCATGCTGGCTCAAGAAATGGTAACCTCATTGACCTCTTTTCTGTCTTAAATCAATACGGCAATAGTCCGGAAGATCCCCCTCAGGTTATCGCCGATAATCTCCTTCTAAGAGCCATCCAACAGGATGAAGGCAAACCTTCGGATGATATCAGCATTATAGTTATCAAAGTATTTCCATACCAAGGAGATCAAACTCGACGAATGCTTGTCCGATTACCGATAAACAGTAGATAATAGCCCAATAACCTGACAAGATGAGCGTTTGCATTGGCGTCGTAGGACCCTGTGCGGCTGGCAAAACTACTTTAGTTAAAAAATTAAGGGAGTTCGGCTATAATGTCCGACATATTGCCCAAGAACACTCTTATGTTCCGGCAATGTGGAAACGAATTACTAACCCGGATATTTTGATTTACCTTGAGGTCAACTACCCCAATACCCTCCTTCGCAAAAAACTCGCTTGGACTCTGCAAGAATATCAAGAGCAACTCAAACGTCTAGCCCATGCTCGCCAGCATGCTGATCTCATTATTGACACCAATTCTCTTACCGAAGATGAAGTATCCCAGCTTGCAATTAATTTTATCGAAAACTGGAAAAGGGAAAGATAGACGCGTTCAGAAAATAGGAGTATAATCGCCCTGCTAGCCAGCCAGAGGCGCACCAGGGCAATGGCTGGCATTTGTTTGAATATGGAGGTCCCGACTTTATGACCAGAAATACAACCATATCTTTGATCGTCATTTTTGCCATTTTGATTCTTTCAATTTATCTCGTCTTACCGACCACCAATTCTTTCCTGGGGCGGACGATTGTAACCAAGCTTGGATTAGATCTGGTTGGTGGGCAACAAATTGTCTTGCAAGTGGACTTACCTGAAGATACCATTCCCGATCGTGATCTGTTAGTTAAAGCCAGTCAGATTGTCGAAAGCCGGGTAAACGGGTTGGGGGTAGCAGAAGCCGTGGTACAGATTGCCGGAAATCGTTTCATAAATGTTGAATTGCCGGCTGTTAAGGATGCCACGGAGAGTATAAATGCGATCAAACAAACAGGTGTCCTTGAATTTGTGGATATGTCCCAATTAAGCGATGAAGAGGCTTTTGCCCTCATTGACCAGACGATTCGCACCGATCTTGAAGAGAGTCTGGGAGGTTCAGTCACCACGCCGATTACCGCAACCGGCGCGTTGACCGAGACCGTATTCCACACCATTATGACCGGCTCCATGTTGGAATCGGTGCAAACTACCACCAACCAGGTCGGACAACCGGTTGTCTCCTTTCGCCTGACCTCTGAAGGGGCTAAGATATTCGCCGATTACACCAGACAAAATCAGGGAAAAATTCTCGCCATCGTATTGGATAAAAAAGTCATTTCTGCCCCGCGCATTCGCGAACCCATTGAGACCGGGGAAGGAATTATTGAGGGCAATTTCACCGTTGAAAGCGCCAATGCTTTAACCGTTCAGCTTCGGTATGGTTCTCTGCCTGTTCCTCTGAAAGTCGCTGAAACGCGCACAATCGGGCCGACGCTCGGCGAAGATTCCTTACGGAAAAGCCTGATCGCCGGCGCCATCGGTTTTTCCATCGTGATTTTGTTCATGATACTGTATTACCGCTTACCGGGGGCTGTAGCGATTACAGCCATTCTCACTTATGCTGTTATCACCTTTGCCATCTTTCGCACCATTCCGGTGACATTAACCCTGCCCGGCATCGCCGGCTTTTTGCTCAGTACCGGCTCGGCGCTAGATGCCAACATCCTTATTTTCGAACGGTTAAAAGAAGAATTACGCAGTGGTCGAAAATTGGGGTTAGCAATTGATATTGGGTGGAAAAGAGCATGGCCTTCCATTCGAGACTCGAATATCGCTACAATTCTCACTTCCTTAATCCTCTTTTGGTTCGGGAGCACTTTTGGCGCAACGATTGTCAAAGGCTTTTCCCTGACGCTCATGCTTGGCGTTATTGTCAGCTTATTCTCAGCAATCGTGGTTACCCGAACCTTCCTGAACGTTCTCTTTGCCTATTTTCAACCTTCAAACTATTCAAAATGGTTTGGCTTATAAAGGTGCTAAGATGATCAATATACTTGGAAAACGATATTTCTTCTTTCTCCTTTCTTTACTGATCATTATTCCCGGCATGGTTGTGCTTGGGATTTGGAAACTGCCTCTGGCAATTGACTTTACAGGCGGCTCTTATCTGGAGTTCAAATTTGACAATCGTCAGCCTCCACCGCCAGCGGAGATTGTGCTTTTATTTACCGACCTGGGGATCAAAGACGTTCAAGTTCTAACAACCGAACAGCAAACCATCATTGCCAAATCCAGTTTTCTGGATGAAACTACCCAAACAGAGTTGTTAAAGTCAATGGAAGAACGATTCCAGGACACCATTACCGTATTACGTTTTGATAGCGTCGGGCCAACCATTGGGCAACAGGTAACTCAACGAGCAGCCATTGCTTTGGCTATCGCAGCTCTTGCAGTAATTCTTTACATTACCTTTGCTTTTCGGGGTGTGGAGCACGCTTTTCGCTATGGATTGTGCGCCATAATCGCTATGGTACATGACGTAGCCGTTGTGATCAGTATCGTTGCTATTGGCGGCAAATTCTTCGGCTGGCAGTTCGATTCGCTAACCTTAACCGCATTACTCACCGTAATAGGCTTTTCGGTACAAGATAAAATTGTGGTATTTGACCGCATTCGAGAAAATAGCGCCACCTTGAAACGACTTCCTTTTGAAACTTTGGTCAATCACTCAATAGTGCAAACCTTACAGCGTTCCATCAACACCCAGTTAATGACGGTTGAATTCATGTTGCTCGCTCTGGCTCTCTTTGGTGGCGTCACCTTGAGAGAATTTTCCACCATATTGCTAATTGGTTTGTTCATGGGTACGTATTCCTCAATTTTTATCGCTGCTCCGATTCTGGTTGTCTGGGAAAACCGTGAGTGGCAGCGATGGTTTAAACCCCGTACCAGTAACAGCGCAGCTTGAGGCTTGATTACGGACGCAAAAGGTAAAGGAGTGTAAAGG
>Ga0209101_1001251_pt1 | contig 19202 bp, 15 predicted proteins | sample ConPoolayeCmetaG_FD_185481 | JGI IMG/M metagenome (GOLD analysis project Ga0209101, IMG submission 185481) | Hot spring microbial mat communities from California, USA to study Microbial Dark Matter (Phase II) - Cone Pool mat layer C metaG... ...
GCGGAGCCGCACACCGACGGGATGAACATACTTCCTGGGAGGGCGTAGCCCTCCCAGACCCTCCCACCGGGTAGGGGGATGGGGAAACCCGGTTTCCCCATCCCCCTGCTCCAGCAGCCTATTTTTTAGAGAGGCAAGCGATGATTCATAGTACCATCAAGGCCATCGTAAGCGGCATCATCGTTCTGGCACTCGTCGCCCTGGGCTGGAGGACGCTCAACGTCGTGGAGAACGCTTTCGGAGGGCCGTCCAAAGTGACTGAGGTCGGCCCGGCCATTCTCCGGCAGATCAAGCAAACCAACAAACAGATCTTCGTCGAGCACTACAGCTATGTGCGCCTCGACCACACAGAGGCGCCTTCGGGGCTCCTGAAGTTCCTGGGAGGCATTGGCATCAAGCAAGCGTTTGTGATGTACATCCATGGCATCGTGCCGGCGGGCATTGACCTTTCGCAGTTCGGCCCTGAACATATCAGGGTGAGCAACGATGGGCAGAGGGTTGAGGTGACCCTGCCGCCACCGCAGATCTTCGAGGCGAATGTCACGATTGATATGCAAAACACCGAGATCATCAGTTCTTCCGACTTCTGCCCGAACTTTCTGTGCCCAAACGACCGTTTTGAGGCCTACAAGAATGAACTCGAACCCCGGGCGCGGGAAAAGTTGATCGCGGGGGCGAAAGAGGCTGGCATCCTGTCGCAGGTGGCTAAGGAAGCCGAGGCCTACTACAGCAGCTTGCTTAACGGGCTAGGCATCGCCGAGGTGAAGATCGTCATCTCTGACCACGCCGCCACCGGGACGCAGCCCTGACCGGCTATGAGGACCTCGCCATCGGCGCGGTGCGCGGTCAAACTGGTGGCTCACCACTCTAAACTTGCGGGATAGTCTCCGCTCTGTTATGCCCTGGATCGCAGGCTGCATCCTGCAAAATCACGGTGGTGAGCCACTAGACGTCGCGGTGCAGGTGCGGGATCTGGTCGAGACAGCGTTCCATTCGTTGCCCCTTCTGTACGATGCTGGGCTATGCATGACCCACATCCAACCGCATGTCGAGCGTTGTCATTGCTTGAGTGTCTCTCGGCTCTACAGCCTCACCCAGGCACCCGGGGGGATGTCCGCGCTCCGGCTCATAACCACGATGGCACGATCATACAGTTGCGCCTGCGCTACGGCCAGCCAGGGATGCTGGTGGTACGCCCGGGCGATGCCTGTCGTGAGCCAGTGGGGCAACTTCCCGCTGATCACCACACCACGCTGCAGGTCGAGCACGGGCGACTCCGTCCACTGCAGATCTTCGTAATCCAGATATGGCTGCTTCGGGCGCACTTCCAGCCACGTATACTCCCGCGCAACCCGCGTCTGCCACTCCAGAGTCGCCGATTGCGGCTGCGGACCGCACTGCACAGTGACGGGCAGCGTCCAGCCTGAGCGGGGATCGAAGAGATAGAACGGATGCGGAACAACATGCAGCGCGAAAGCCACGTATAACCAGTTCGGTCCGCGCCCGTAGAGCGACAGTGGCGCCTGCGGCACGCCTGCCAGAGCGAGGGGCAGATCCACTGGCTGCCAGGAGTGATGAGGCGCCGATGAACCGGCATAGCGGGCCAATTGCGCCACATCGAGGGCCAGTTCGGTAGGGGCCTGCTGCAAATGGCGAGCCTTCAGTTCATTCGGCGAATAGGACATCAGGCGCGCCAGGCGCTCGGACAGCTTCACCACCAGCGTGCCGGCAGAAGCGGTATGGCGCTCCAGACCGGCGATCCGCCCGCGGAGAACGGGCATTTCGGTGTCAAGTCGGTCAGCGCCGCTGAGCGTCGAATGCAACTCGGCGATAATGGACAGGCCGTGGCGTTCGGCGCGGGCGCGCCATTCCTCCAGACCTTCCGGCGTGGCGGCGATCAGCACCGCGTGGGTGCAATAGTCGAAGATACGTTCTTGGTCGAGGGTTGGCCGGCCACCCGCGTCCACGATCAGCGGCAGGTGGCGTCGTCCGAGATCGCGGCACATCCGATCGACGAATGACCCGCTAAACGCCCCTTTCTGCCGCAACAGGCGCACCATGTCCGGCGGCGCCTCCTGGCTCCAATCGCCCTCTCCGTCGGGGCAGGCCCGCAGAACATAATGCTCGATCCCCTGCTCACGCAGGCGCCGGGTCAACAGATACGTCAGCACGGACTTGCCGCTATGTGGCGGGCCACCGATAAGAATAGCCGGAAATACGTTCATACACTATCCCAAAAATCATAGTCATATGCTATGATGCAGACCATCTACGAACACAGACAAGCGATCCATGGCAGACACCTTCTTCGCATCATCAACGCCGGCAATTCTGATCGCCACTCTCGGCGGCCAGCCACAGGTCGTCACCTTTGCCCTCGACGCCCTGCTGGCCCGTGGAGAAGAGATCAACGATGTCTATCTGCTTCACCTCTCCCTCGCCAACCCGCGCACCCGGCAGTCCTGGCAACGGCTGCAACAGGAATTCATTGACGATCACTACGCTGGGCGGCGCTGCCGCTTGCGCCGGGCGCCGATCAGCGCCAACGGCGGGGAACTCGACGACATTCGCACCGTGGCTGACGCCGAGGCCGCCTTTCAATCCATTCGCGACCTGATCGTCAGCCTGAAAAACGAAGGCCGGCGGCTGCACCTCTGTCTGAGCGGCGGACGACGCATGATGGCACTGCTTGCGATGTCCGCCGCGGCGCTGTTCTGTGACCATCAGGACCGCATCTGGCACATGCACACACCGGAGGCGACCTTGCAGCGGGTCAAAGACGGCGCGCAGATGCACGTCAACCCCGCCGACGGCGTCCAATTGATCCAGGCGCCCATGATCCCCTGGGGCGCCTACTTTCCTGGCCTGCGTATCCTGGCCCAGCCCACCACCGCCACGATCCAGGAGCAATTGCATCGCCTGGCCGCCATTGAAGATCCGCGCTGCCGCCAGGTATGGGAGCGGCTCAGCCCACGGCAGCGCGAGGTGCTGCGCGTGTTTGCCCGGGGGTTGCGCCCCGATCAGGTTGCCGAGGCATTGGCGATCTCGCTGAGCACCGTCAACACCCACAAAACCACCATCCTGGCCGAGTGCCGCGTCGCCTGGGGCATCGCGGAAGCGGAACCGCTCGACTATCGCTTCCTGGCAATGCACTTTGCGGGCTTTGCCGAACAAGTGTAGCCGCATCAGCGCGCCGGAAAATCAGAGGAAGTGCTGATTTTCATCGGCAGTGTCGAGGAGGCGACAGAGGCGGGGTATGTGGTAGGGTTGATGTGATGAGCACGGATCTTCGGCCACAGGCTGTGACTGAGTCTTCTGGAGGAATATGAGGCATGAGCGGCCAGCTTACCGAGAGCAACTTGAAGAATCGGACAAAGGAATACTGGGAAAAAAGACCTGGCTACGACTGCTATATCAAGGAACTACTCCCCCGAGAGCTTGAAGAAGCCAGCAAAGACCCTGCTCGTCTGCGCGGCGTCGGGCAGAAGGTGCATACGCTGGCGCTCACCGTCGGCGAGTCGTTCGAGCCGCTGTTACAGGTTGTCTGTGTATTGAAGCCGCAGCGGATCGTGTTGATTTTGAACCAGTTTTACAGCGGTGAACCAGGAAATGATTATGGAGAACGCCTGAAGCAGTTGATGGTGAAGTTATCGATGGCGAAACATTTACCTGACGGTATGCTTCCTGCATTGCTTAGGGATGATAATTTTGAACTTATCGAACTGCCAAAAGACACTCCCACCCACGTATTCCGCGCATTACGTGAGGCGATGCAGAAACCGGAAGCGCAGCCGCCGCAAGGCGCCACCAACGTCGTGGACATCACCGGCGCCAAGAAGAGCATGGTGGTGGGCGCGTTTCTCTACGCGGCACATTCGGAACTTCCCATCACTTACGTCGATTTCGATGAGTACGATACGAGGTGGGGAAAACCATACGGTTATACCTGCAAGATTAGCAAAATTGCCAATCCCTACGAAGCTTTCCACCTGCGCGATTGGGAACAGGTGCGGCGATTGTACGAGAGTTACAGTTTTCGCAATGCGCTTGCACTGTTGGGGTCAGTATGCACCGCTGACAGTTCAGGGAGCGGGATACTTGGCGCAATGTCGCGCACGGTAGATGACGCTGCTGATGGTGAGTCGCTGTTTGAACCGCGCGATATTGCCAGGGTGCAACGCTTAGCAACCCTGCTCGAGATGTACGAAGCGTGGGAAAACGGTGATTATGCTGTTGCTAAAAAGTTGAAAGACGGCTTCAATCCGCCGTTGCCTGACGACGTCGTGCCGTGGAGTATTGACGCATTAGGTAATATCTGGCCGGATGTGGCCGGTATTGCCAATGCGCAAGATGCAGCGCAAAAGCTGCTAATCGCTCATCTGAACTTGAAACAGGGAGTTGCGCGGCCTGCTGACTCGCTATTCGCCAAGCCGATGCAATTATTGGCATATGTGCGCGATGAACTGGCGAAGATCGAGCGGTTGATCACAAAGAATGAGGATTATCGCTCGGCATATTTGCGGGCGGCAGGACTCAACGAATTTCTCTTGAAAGCGCGGCTCTGTATGAACTGGTTGGAGGGTAGGCTTAATGCAATCGATGGAAGCCATGATCCTGTTATAGCAAACACTTTACCTGATTCCGAACAAATCGAATGGTTTAAGGCAATTGCCGGGCATAGTGGCGCTGAAGCAATGCGAGATGTATTGTTAGGCAAAAGACCTCTTGAATTGGAACGGAATAGATGCAAGAAGAAAGTAAAGAAAGTTGCCTTGACAGGCCATCCGCATCTAAGTAAATATTGGACAGGAAAACCTCTTGATCTCGAGGATAAACCCGTATTTACTAAACTTCGCGGCGAAGCCATTCACACTCATCTTTACATCCCGCGCTCTGTTGCCGAAGCTGCGTTGGAATTGGTTCGAGCCGCCGTAGACGAGTTTGAAACCAACTGGCTGGAGTATTTCCATCCCGGCACTGTTGCCGCTGTGCAAAGCAGGCCGGTGGTAGCACCTTCATGGCCACGTCTGTGCGAGGCATCGGAGCTAGCATTCTTGCCGCCGCGTCTGCGTCAATGATGGAGGTTTGTGTATGCCTTACCTCTTGGCCGCCGAGGCTGATAAAATTCAAGATTTCATCTTCCGCTCCTCCCGATTGCGCGAGGTGGTCGGCGCCAGCCAGTTGCTGACCCGCTTCTGTCGCAGTGTCGAAGATACGCTGGCGAGACAGCATAACGGTCAGGTCGTTGTCAACGATGGTGGAAGTTTTCGCATCATCTTTCTTACCAGAGATGAAGCCATCGCTTTTGGCAACGAATTGATAGAACTCTACCGATTGGTTTTAGGCAGCAGTTTAACAGTAGCAGAACCAGTCGAATTGAGTAGCAAATTCACTGATGCGAATGAAGAGATTGGGAGGAAGCTGCGTTGGGCGAAGAGCCGGCGTGAGGGCATAGTCGCTGAGGTTCACATGCCCTATGTGGCCTTCTGCGCGTCGTGCGGGGTGGCCTTGGCCGAGCAGCGCGGTCGTCTGGGAGGGCAACGGGCTTCCGCAAGATCGCAGTATCTGTGCGCGATATGTCGGACAAAAACAGCAGAGCGAGACCGCACCTCTCGTGTGCTCCTTGAGGATTTTTACCAGGCTTACTGCACGGTATTGGAAATCGACTCTAAACAAGATACTGATTGGCCCGAAGACACCGATGATGTCGCCGCCTTCGACCTCGGCAAACGCAACTACGTCGCCTACTTGGTGGCTGATGGCAATGGCATGGGTCAGATTTTCGGGATGTGCGATCAAAAACAAATTAAAGATCTTTCTAACGAGCTTGCTCAGGTTTTGCACGAAAGCCTCGCTGTTCCTGCGGCTCAGTTCCGAAAAGCTATGCCGGGGCAGGCGGCCATGGTTCCCATACTTCCCCTCATCCTCGGCGGTGACGATCTCTTCGCGCTCATCCCGGCGCCATATGCGCTCGACTTCGCTCGCCAGTTTTGTCTTGAGTGGGAAAAGCGTATGAGCGTTTTGACGCAAAAGATTGGACTGATTCACATTCCACGACCCACCATCGCCGCTGCCGTTGTCATCTGCAAGAACACCTACCCCTACGCACTGGCTCATCGGCGGGCTGAGACACTGCTGAAGGAGGCAAAGCGCCAGAGCAAGTTGCTGACAGCGGAGATTGGTGAACACCTTTCTGCGGTCAACTTCGAGGTCATTCTGGGCAATCGATTGGCGGGATTGGAAGGTGAGGACAATGACCGTCCCATTCGTGCCTCGTTGCGACCATACTGGGTGGCTGAGAATAGTCTACCGACAGCAGCCAGGCAACAAGGTATCGAGCTCAAGCAATTACTGGAGCAGCGGATAGAGCTCAAAGATCTCCCCAACAAGCGTCTGGCCGAATTGCGCCATTGTTTTGAGGATTTACCTGAGATGAAGGTTCGGGACCGTATACAGCAAATGTCAATCTGGACGAAGCGACGAATCGACAAAATTCTGAGCCGAGTCGGTAATACATCGAGGGAGAAACTGGAAAAAGCGCTCGAGTCGCTAGGCAAGCCCAGGAACGATAGCAGCGGCGCACACCACTGGCTCTCAGTCACGCGCAATGGGGAGGATCTGCTGGCACATGGTATTCCCGATCTGCTAGAAGTGTGGGACTTTGCGCAGACACTCGATCATAGCCCCGACGAGTACGCTCCACAGGAGGAAGAAGCATGAGCATTCGCCTCGAATTCGACATCGAATTCAAAAGTGACTATCATGTTGGCGCGGGGCATGGTCTCGGTCTGCAAGTTGACTCGGCGCTGCTGCGAGATGCTGACGGCGTGCCGGTGATCCGCGGCACAGTGCTCGCGGGCCTTCTGCGCGAGAGTCTGGTGAATCTACTTGCGCTGAAGCCTGTCGCCGAAAATCAACCAGATATTCGAAGTACTGTTGACCGTATCTTCGGCACGCCCAGATATAAAAAGCGCTGGCGCATCTCTTCGGCGCGACCCAAAGATATGGCGGCGCCGCAGGCGCCATCGGGTGCATGGCGATCAGGTGAAACGGCGGCTCAGATCACGACTCGGGTGCGGGTTAATCCGCGCACCCGTCGCGCCGAGAAGAACAAATTGTTCACCCGTGAGGAGGGGGATGGCTGCCTGCGATTCCACTTCGTCGCTGAATGCGACAGCGACGACGATACCGCGCAGCGCGAGGCGGAGTATCTTGTCGCTGCCGCACGCATGTTGCGCAACCTCGGCGCAGGCAAGCGACGCGGTTATGGCGAGTGCGAGATTCATTTGATTGATCGGGATAAGGAACGCGAGATCTTGGCGCGTTTCAGGCAACGATTGAAGAGCGAGCTGGTTGAGTCGCCAGCCCGGTCTTTGACTGCCACCGACGCGCTACCGCTCGATCTGCCTGCCGATTCTGGTCAATACAACTATCGCCTGCGTGTCCTCATTCGTCTCGACGAACCGTTGCTCATCGGTCGCCGCGCCGAAGCTGGCAATCAGTACGAGACGCTCGAGGTCGTTCCTGGCACGGTGTTGCGCGGCGCTTTGGCGTGGCGCATTGCGCAGCGTCTGGGAATCCAACTCGCCAATGGCGCCAGTGCGGCGTATCAACATTTTGTCAGCCTGTTTTTCCGTGGTACCGTGTGCTTCTCGGCGCTGACACCCATAGAAATTCGGAAAGATAACCGTGAATGGGGATATCCCACCATCGTTGCGCCGCGCGATCTTATGACATGCGAATTGCATCCGGGTTATAGCAAGCCCAGCAGCGATACGGGCCACGGTGTCTGGAGCCTGTTCGAGAACGCGCGGGATATGTGTCCAGAATGCGCAAAGGAAGATGCTGCCAGTGGCAGAAAAGCTGCTTCAGTGAAACTGGAAACCCTGGGCGGCTTCATTTCACTGGTCAAAGGCGCGCCGCGTTCAAAAACCAAACCAGATCAAACTGTTGAAATGCACATCCGCATCGACTCTGGGAGCGGGCGCGTGCGCACCGGTGATCTGTATGGGTACGTGGCATTAGAGCCGGGGCAGTATTTTGCCGGTGAGATTACCTGCACGAACGAGTATGTCTGGCAAGCACTCCAAAAAATGGCTGGTTTAGAGCCAGGAGTGAACGAACTCAAGTTGGGCAAGGCCACCCAACGCGGGTATGGCAAAGTGAGCGTGGTGTTTCAGCCCGTCAATCAACCGCTCTTCCACATACAATCGCTTGACAAACGTCTCCATGCGACCGGACAGGTGACGATGCTGCTATTGAGTGACTTGATCGTGACCGATCGGTGGGGCCGCTTCTGGCGCGGGTTCGATCCGGCGTGGCTGAAGCGCGAGCTGGGGTTGCCTGATGGCGCGGAGGTTTCGATTGATCGCAACCAGGACGGCGAGGCGCTGGCGTTTTCGGCGGTGCGGACGGTGGATGCCTTCAATGCCGCACTGGGTCTGCCACGCACACGTGACATCGCCGTCGTCGCCGGTTCGAGCGTGCGGCTGAGTTTCAAGGGTATTGAGGTGAGCGACCTGGTGCAGCGTCTGGAACAGGTAGAAGCGCGCGGTATCGGCTTGCGCCGTGATGAGGGCTTTGGGCGCGTGGCATTCAATCATCCAGTCTACAGGCAACTTCAGGGGATCGACAGCCCGATGCTCAATCTATCAACACTGGAAATGGCGCCTGCGAATTCATCGCATCCATTGGTTGCCATTCTTCAGTTTGCGTGGGATTGGGGGAAACATTTGGACGAGCAATCGGACATGCCACGATTTGATTATGAGCGTTTTGAGGCGGTCGCTCGTCTGCTGCACGCTTCGCCCCATACATCGGTTGATGCCATTAAACGGGAACTGCAACGATTGGGGCAAGCCGAAGAAGTGCTTGGCAGTCCGTTATCCGGTCGTGACAAGCCAAACTTTTTTGAGACCGATGGACAGCCTGGCATGAAGGCGATCTACGATCTGTTGGATGAGTTGGCGAGAAAACTCAAGGACAGACAACTGGAGCACAACCCACAGGCATGGCGCATGGGCTTGAAGATGCTGACAGCCCGCATCGCCGGTCCTGCCCGTCAGAAAGCCCGGGAACGGAGGTGATTATGACCTTTCGAGCTATTACAGCGACGCTGACTCTGCGCACGGCGCTCCATGTGGGCACGGGTGAGGACACGGAAACGACTGATGACCTCTTGCGCCGCAATGCGCGTGGCCAACCGTTGATCCCCGGCGCCGCCATCGCTGGCGCGTTGCGCAGTATCGCCACCCGGCTCGCGCCACGTTTCGATGCAAAATCTTGTCAGGCGCTCACCGGCAACCAATGGAATGATGCCTGCCAGTGTCTCGTCTGCCAACTCTTTGGTGATGTGAATCCGCGTGAGGAGAACGATAAAGCCACCGCAGCCCGTGTGCTGGTCTACGATGCGGTGCTAGACACGTTGCCGCCCCTGTCCATCCGCGATGGGGTCGGGATCGATCGCGTGACCGGCGCTGCTGCGCGGCGCGAGCGGATCAAGTTCGATTACGAAGTGCTGCCAGCGGGGACAGTGTTTAAGCTGCGGCTCGAGATCGATCCAAAACTGCCGGCTTACCAGAAATCGCTGCCCTTATTGGCGGCGACACTGGCTGAATGGGAACAGGGACGCGGGGCGATTGGTGGAAGGGTGAATCGCGGGTTGGGGGCGTTCAAGCTCAGCGAGGTGCAGTGGATCGAGCGTGATCTCAATGAGCATGATGTGCTGATCGAGTTTTTACACCACGGGCCGCCGTGGGATGAAACCAGCGGTGACCGCAAATGGCTCGAGGAGCAGATCCGCGTGGCGCGTGAGTCGGTGAAACCGTACCACGGCAATCTTCCGGTCGCTCGTTCGTGGGTGCAGGCCGAGTTTACCCTGGCGGCGACAGGACCGTTCCTTACGCACGATCTTACCCAGGCCGGGCGCGGCGGGTTTGACCACGCGCCGGTGCTAGCAGCTTACGAGAAAGGCGCAAAACCGGTTCTGCCCGGTTCTAGTCTGCGCGGGGTCTTGCGCGGTCAGGCGGAGCGGATCGCCCGCACACTGGCGACGCTCCAGGCGTGGGATGCCGGGACGGATGCCACTGGCCGTCAGAATGCATTTTTCACCTCGTGCCCGGCGTGTAACCCGCTGACGACCAGGACCGAAGACCCAGTTGCAAGTTGCAATAGTTTTATCAAAACCCTGCCGAAGGATGATCGTGATACTCTCGAGCAGTTTGGAGCCGAAGAAAAACTCTGTCTTGCCTGTCGCCTCTTCGGCAGCCCGTGGAACGGGAGTCGATTGCGGGTCGAAGACGCGCCGTTTGCCGGTGATCGGGTGGAAACCAAAGTCCTCGATTTTCTCGCTATCGACCGCTTTACCGGCGGCGGGCGCGACAACGCTAAGTTCGATGCAGTTGTATTGTGGAAGCCCAGGTTCCGGGTTCGTCTCTTCCTTGAAAATCCTGAACCGTGGGAATTGGGCTGGCTGGCGCTAGTGCTGCGCGATCTGCACGACGGACTAGTGACGGTGGGGTTCGGCGCTGCCAAGGGGTTTGGCAAGTGTGTGATCGAAGATGGCAGTCTGACTATCGGCATTGTGCACGATGACGATCTACCATTGGCTGCACCGAATGATCAGGAGCCTGCGGTGCAACAGGCTATCGAAGCCGGGCAGCGTCTATTGCAGGCTAGGAGTGGCATGAGCGGCGTTTATCACACACTGACTCACACACGAACCGCTGCCGATGATTGGAAAGCGCTGGCTGAGGGATGGGTCAGAGCGTTCAATACGACTGTCGCTACCTATAAACGTTCCTTCGGCTTGAAGAAAGACAGCTACTTTGATCAGATCGATACATGCTGGCTGTCCGATCTCTATCCGGCGAGGGTCTCATGAGCGATAGAAGCGTCGATTTTGCGCGACTGTACGAAAAAATGAAGCAGGCACAACTCGATGAGGCGGAGCGTCCTACGATCCTGGGAGGCGAGTTTCCAGATAATCACCTGTATTGTTTCCTGGATGCCTGGCAGTTGTCTCTGCAGAACGGTATGCCCTACCGTATCTGGGAGCATATCAGCTATATCGAGTTCGCTGCACAGCCTGCCAGACCAGAGTTCCTCCAGCGCGCCGAGATCTTCGGAGAGGGTGGCCACCTCTCCCTGCGTCGCGACAACAATCGCTGGTTGTGGCATTACATCGGCACACCGGCGTCGCTGGCCGGCTTTCCATCTGCCAACTTTTGGCAGGAGCATCCGCATTGTCAACTGCGCCGCTACACGGAGTCGGTCATGCTGTGGGGGAAGCGCAACAATAGCACATCGCCCTGGCACGATGATCGCGTGGCAGCGGCGAATCTCATGTATCCGTCGGATACAACCGGTCACCTCTATCTGCACTTCTGGCGCTATACCGAACATGGTCAGACAGCGTTTGTCTGGTATCGGGCATTGAGTGACAAGCCGGTGAGCGAGGATACGCCGTGAGCGAAGTCAAGCCCAGGCGCCTTCCTGCTTCACAGGACGCTTCGCCATCACAGCCGCAGGGGTGCCGCTTTATCAGTCCTTACAACTTCGTGTGCACGCTGGAAACGCGCAACACGCACAATCAAGGGTTGCCGCTGATGAACAAAGACGACGAACTTGTCTAGGAGTTTCCCATGGCAAAACACAAAAACAAACGGACACCGCTCCTTCACTCTAGCAAGTCGCAGAAAGGCGGCCAAAATGCTGATCGCTCTGAGAAGCGTGACCGACAGCCACCAGCGTCCGCTCAGGTTGCCAAGCCGCCTACACAGACCGTGTCCTGGCCTGCGCCAGATCTGCGGTCTGTGCGCAGGGAGAAATATCGTTTTCTCAATCCCTACAATTTCGTGCGCTACCTGCCAAAGCCGGTGATACCGGAGAATGATCCTGATGCAAAGTTGCTTGACCGCTGTGCGCCGCCGCCGCACGACCGGTACGTGGGCCTTACCGGGCGCATAACCTGTACCCTTGAAGCGGTAACGCCACTCTTCATCTCCGACAGTCACGACATCAGGGTAACCACTATTCCTCGGCTGAATGGCGAAGATGTCCAGCACAAAAGCTACCGCTTCTTCCAGTATGAAGGCAGGGATGCCATTCCCGCCACCAGTCTGCGAGGCATGATCCGTTCCTTGTTTGAAGCGGTGACCAATTCGCCGTTCAGCGTCTTCAACGGCGAGGAACGGTTGGAATATCGCATTGATCCTGCTGAGGCGCAACGCTTCAAGCCTGGAATTGTGCAGAGTCTGCCGAACGGCGATCAACCGGGCATCATTTTGCTCTGTGAGGAGGCGAAAGTCAGTGCATATTATGATGACAGGAGCAATGTCCTCGAAGGGAACTGGCGCTGTGGCGAGAAGGCGTATGCGATCATTACAACAAATGCCAGAACAGCTAAGGTCAAAGAGCTTGCTCGTCGACCTGAAGATTTGCCTACGGATGGAGAAGGTTGCATATACAATGGCTGGATCAAAGTAACCGGTCGGACTATTGAAACGAAGCGCAACGAGAGTTTCTTCTACTTCAAACATCATGATTCCGCAAAGGCGAAGAAAGTTTACTTCAACGCTGAGCGACAGGACGACTTTAACAAAATCCTTGAAAGGCAATTGCGCGAGCGCGATGATAACAGTCAGGTGCAGAGCAAGCAACTAGCACCAGACAATCTGGTGTACGTTGAGCTTGATTCGGACGACACAGTAGCCAATATCGCTCTAGTAAAAGTGGCGCGCCTGCGGTATCGCCACTCCATCGGCGACCTGCTGCCCGATCATCTGAAGCCGAGCGATCAATACGAGGAACTGGATATCGCCTCGCGCGTGTTTGGATGGGTTCGGGCCACACCTGCTGAGGATCGGAAGACACGAGTTGCCTATGCTGGCCGGGTGCGCTTCAGCCACGCTGTGCTGGTTGAAGACAAGGGTATTTACGCTGAAGAGATGCCACTGGCTATCCTGGGTTCTCCCAGGCCGACGACGACCCTTTTTTATCTGCGCAAGAAGCGCGGCGAATGGAGCGAGGAGGAGCGGAAGAAGCCAGGCGCTGCGACCACCATTGGCTACGACGGCCCCAATGAGTTGCGCGGCCGCAAGTTCTACAGACATCACGGCAACGCACTCAACCGGTTGGAGTATGAACGCGCCGAACGCCGCCGCGACCACCAGAATCGCAGCGTGCGCGGCGTGCGGGCGCCGGGAAATGAGTTCCAGTTCACGATAGACTTTCACAACCTAGCGCCGGTTGAACTGGGCGCCTTACTGTGGACGCTCAATCTGAGCAACAATGAAGGATGCTTCTTCCGGCTCGGTTATGCAAAACCACTGGGTTTTGGCAGTGTAAGGCTGTCTGTGGAGCGAATTAATCTCTTTGACGTAAGCGCCCGATATAGCAGTCTGAACGCATCTGGATGGTACGGCGCCACTGTCCTGGATCGTAGTCGTTGGCTGGAGTGCTTCGAGACAGCGATGAGGCGTTGTTATGGAAAAGCTTTACGCGAATTGCCCCATATTGTTGACCTGATCGCGTTACTCTCTGAACCTAAACGCAACCAGCCGCTACCCATCCACTATCCACGCACTGGGGTACAACCTGATCCTGAGGGCAAAAACTTCGAGTGGTTCGTGGCGAATAAAGCCAAATCCACCAGGGTTAACGAAGCTGGTCCGAATCTAACATTGGAAGTGCCAGGCGAAGAAGAAGGGTTGGTTTTGCTCAATAAGGTTAAATAACCATACGGCACGTCACTCCGCCAAGGAGACGCCGCCGTCCAGGCAACCCTGGCAGCCTTGCAGTCCTCGCGACCTGCCAGCGTGGCCGGTGGCCAGTGGACCGCAGGCGCTCCTCGGCATGGCCAAACGCCGGCTGGAGCTCCTCGTTGGCACGGTTCAGCGCCAGCGCGCCGAGCATGTACCGACGGTTCGCCGCATACAGCGCCGGTCCCGCGCGATCGTAGTGCTCCAGCGCAGCAGCCCAGGCTGCCACGACCGCCTCCGCATCCCCGCGCACCTGCGCGAGCTGACCACACAGCCGCGCGAGGCCGCCCTGGCGCTGCGCCGCGGTCGGCGGGGGCAGCGTGGCGGCCAGCGCCTCCCCGGCGGAGATCAACTCCTCAGCTTATGGTCTTTGAATACATCATCCGCTCTAGCCCGCGCAGGCGGGCTTCGCATTCCATAGCCGAGGGCTTCAGCCCCACGGCCAGCCCGGTATGCCGGATGAATTGCTCAAAGACCATGAGCCCCACGGCCAGCCCGGCATAGCGGATGCATTGCTCAAAGACCATCAGCTCCACGGCCAGCCCGGCATAGCGGATGCATTGCTCAAAGACCATCAGCCATCAGCGCCTGGTCGTGCTGTCGGGTGAGCCCTTAGCTATACTCGTTCACACGCAGCTACGCGAGCAGTTCGTGCTTGCCGATGGCCGCATCCCCCCGGGCCAGGTCGCGAGCGAGCCAGTCGCGCAGCGCATCCATCCTTCCGCGCCCTGCGGTTGCCCCGGTCAGGTTGAGGTGACCATCGTTCGCCGCGTGCAGCCCCCCTCCCAGCCTCCCCCCGCTGGGCTATCCATTACCCATAAGTCCATTGCCTCGCCATTGCGTTCCTGGGCGGTTTAGCCCTTGCTAGTGCGCCAGAAGAGGCCTCAATACGAGGCCATCTCGTTCGGTTTTTCGGTTCTCCCGGATGGCTTTACAAAGCCATCCACAGACTTGTGGGTAATGGATAGCCCGCTGGGGGGAGGCGCCGGGTTCCCTCTCCCAGTGGGGAGGGTCAGGGAGGGGGCCGGCGCCGTGCCCGCGGAGCCGTGGCGCGGGCGTCACGCCCGCGCTCCCGGGCCGGTTGCAGCGGGCGTGGTGCGCCATGCGCATGACCGTCTCACGTGAACATAGGGGAACCAGGTTCCCCCATACCCCCGCCCGCGGGAGGGCCTGGCCCTCACGCAGGGGTAGGGGAAACCGGGTTTCCCCAGACCCCCACCCGGTGGGAGAGTTTGGGAGGGCTGCGCCCTCCCAAACATTATGGTCATCCCGTCGGCGTGCGGCCCGAGCCGCACGCACGGCTGGTTCGGAACGCCCGCCGACGCAAAAACATGGTACGATGGGTGCGGTTGCACCTGTGACCATTCAACAGCTCCAGGATCACGCGCATGCCTCGAGTGTTATTGCTTCACGCCTCTGTCGGCACCGGGCACAAGCGGGCCGCCGAGGCGTTGGCCGCCGCTTTTACCCGTCGCCAACCCGGTGAGGTGCGGGTGGAAGACGTGCTCGACCACACCCCGCGACTCTTTCGTGTCGCCTATGCCCGCTCGTATCTGGAACTGACCGACCGCGCGCCCCTCGTCTGGGGCTATTTTTACACCCAGAGCAACGTTGACCCCAATCTGGCCGAGTTTACCAATAACTTGCGCCGGATCGTCGAGAGCATCGGCACCACCGGGCTGAAGGATCTGCTGCGGGCCTTTCTCCCCCAGGTGATCATCTGCACGCACTTTTTACCCATGGAACTGCTGGTGCGCTACCGGCGCAGCGCCCAACTGACCCAGCCGATCTACTGCGTCATTACCGACTACGCCGCCCATACCTTCTGGACCTATACCGAGATTGACGGCTATTTTGTCGGCGACACGCAGACCCGCGACCAGTTGATCGCCCGCGGGGTAAGCGCCAGGCAGATCTGCGTCAGCGGCATTCCGGTGGACCCGCAGATCGCCGAACCAAAGGACCCGGTCGAGACCCGCACCCGCTACGGACTGCCGACCGAAGGGCGCATCATCACCCTCTTCGGCGGCGGCGTGAACGAGGAGCACGTGCGGGTGATCGTGCAGGGCCTCAAGCGCAGCGGGGTCGAGGCGACGCTGATCGTGGTAGCGGGGCGCAATCCAACCCTGGTGGAGTACCTCGCCGACGAGCGTTCCACGCCCCGTTTGAACCTCCGGCTGTACGGGTATGTCCATTTTGTTGATGACCTGATCGTCGCCAGCGATCTGGTGATCACCAAAGCTGGCGGGCTGATCGTGAGCGAGGTGCTGGCGCGCGGGGTGCCGCTGGTGGTGATTGACCCCATACCGGGGCACGAGGAGTGGAACGCCGACTACGTCGTCCGCTCATGCGCGGGGGTGCAGTTGCGGATGGCCGAGTCGGTGCCGGCGACGGTGGAACGCTTGCTCGACCGTCCTCGGTTGCTGGCCGAGATGCGCGAGAATGCCCGCTGTGTCGCCCGGCCCCGCGCCGCCGCAGTGATTGCCGAAAAAGTGATCAGCGATTTCAACGAACACCGCTACCATTGAATGACAGGAGGTACGCGGTCGCCTTCCGGCGGGGAGGGGTGGAGGGCCGCAGGACCTCCACCAACCGGTTGTTTCCCGTCCGCGGCGGGAAGACCGTGGGCGCATGCAGGTCGCGCCGGGTCGTGGGCGCCGGGTTGTTTCCCGTCCGCGGCGGGAAGACCGTGGGGGTTGCGCCAGGCGGCCTGGCCGCCGCGGGCGGGAACAGGGATATGTGGGGAGGCTTCGCCTCCCCGCACCCCTCCACCGCGTATGTCCTGTGAATGAGGAAGGCCTATGAATGGGTCGGTAGATGTGCTCTTTGCGATCTCGGACACCGGCGGCGGCCATCGCAGCGCCGCGGTCGCCATCAGCGCCGCGCTGGACGAAGTCAGCAACCACGCACTCTCCTGGTCAATTGACGATATTCTGCGCCTCACCGACTTTCCCGGTGTGCGCGGCGCGCCCGAACACTACGAGCGGCTCTCGACACGCTGGCTGCGCCTGTACGATCTGACCTTTCAACTCACCAACACCACCCGCGCAGTGGATGTGCTCTCGCGCCTGGTCTTTTTGACCGCCCGCCGCAACCTGGTGCGCCTCTTGCTGGAGCGCCGGCCCCGGCTGGTGGTCTCGACCCATCCGCTGGTGCACCGGCTGGTAGTGGCGGCGCGGCAGACGCGCCGGCTGCCCTTCCGCGTGGTCACCGTCGTTACCGACCTGGTGAGCCTGCACGCCTCGTGGACGTACCCCGGCGTGGACCTGGCGCTGGTGCCGACCGACGAAGCCTACCGGATCATGTACCGGCGCGGGATGCGACCCTCGAAGCTGCGCCGCACGGGGTTCCCCGTCCACCCGAAATTCGCCAATTACCCCATGTCATGCGCCGAGACCCGCCGGCAGTTGGGGCTCGACGAGCGGTTCACGATTCTGCTGACCGCCGGCGGAGTTGGCTCCGGGCGTCTGGGAGAACTGGTCGTGGAACTGGAACGCGCCTTTCCCGAGAAGCAACTCCTGGTGGTGACAGGCAAGAATCGCGCCGTGTACGATGAACTGCGGCGCCGCCACGGTTCACCGCACAGCCGCATCTATGGGTTCGTGGACAACATGGAAGCGTTGATGGCGGCGAGCGACCTGGTCGTGACCAAGGCCGGCCCGGGGACGTTGATGGAGGCCCTGGTGATGCGCAAGCCGGTCATTGTCACCGAGGCGGTGGGCATGCAGGAGCGGGGCAACATTGACTTCGTGCTCAACTACGAACTGGGCCTCTTCTGCCCGACCAATGAGCGCATCCTGGGCGCAGTGCGCGAGTTGGAGGCGCCGCAACGCTACGCCGACACGCTGCGCCGCCTGGAGGGCGCCGTGCCGCGAGACGGCGCCAGACAGATTGCGCAGATCCTGATGGAACAACTCTCGCTGGTGAATGAACGGGCCGGCGCCGAGCCGCGCCGCCCGCGCCTCCTGCCATTGCGACCCTGGAGGCGGCAGTTGCAACGCAGGCGCCGGACGCGGTGATGCCAGGTGGAGAGGGTGAAGCGAGCACAGGGCGCCGGGTACCTGTTCACACCTGGGGTAACCCACGCGCCGGCGGGCGAGAGCGTTTCGCCCCCGTCGCTTCTCCGCGGGCAAGATGGTCTTTGAGCAATTCATCCGGCATACCGGACTGGCCGTGGGGCTGAAGCCCTCGGCTACGAAATGCGAAGCCCGCCTGCGCGGGCGAGAGCGGATTATTTCTTCAAAGACCATGATGCCCGCGCTTCCAGGAGAACTATGAACACTTACGGCGCCGGATGCGCCGATCGGGCGTCCGGCGCGATGGGCAGGCGTCAGCGCGCCGTCTGGTGGGCCACGTCGCCGACAGGCGGCGGAACGGCAGCGTAGGGGACGGCGCGGATGATCACGCGCTGGGTGTACTTCTGGGGGCCGGTGAGCGGCCAGCACGTCACCAGGGTGACCACCTCGTAGTCGGTGGGGGCGATCAGGCGCGCATTTTCGGCCCGTTGCTCGGGCGATACGCCTTCTTCGTCCACCACCAGCCGTTCCTTGACCGTGTAGAGAAACTGCCGCCCCTCGCTGTAGAGCACCACCGGCTCGCCGGGCCGCACGTAGAACAGGTCGCGGAACACCTTGCCGAAGCCGCCGACATGGCCGGCCAGCACGATGTTGCCCCCTTCGCCGGGGTTGGCCGAACCGCGGTGTTGTCCGACGGCATATTCGGCCACCTGCCACACCGCCACCGGCTGGCCGTTCTGCTCCACGACCTCCCACCCGACCTCGATCACCTTCGAGTCAACCTTGATGCTGGGAATGACGATACGCTCGACCAGGGCCGGGCGCACCTCCGGGGCGGTGACACCCGGCTGCACCTCGCTCTGACCGGCAAGCGCGGGCGCCTCGAAGGCGGGCAGGACCGCGGGCGCCGTGGACGGCAGCGCTACGGGGGCGCGGACGCTGAGGTCGGCCTGCCCGGCGCCGCCACCCATCAGGACCTGGGGCGCGGCAATGTCACTATCGCCCCGAGCGGCCATCCGGTGGTAGGCGATCTCGGAGTACACGCCGCCGACATAGAGCAAAAGATAGAGCCCCGCAATCGCCAGCAGATTGCCTAGCGTCCAGTACAACCGGCGCCGGCGGGTCGTCCGGTTGACGGTAACAATGACATCGCCAGTTCTGGATGGTGTGACCATACACACAGGTTCGGGCAAGGGCAGGTTCGGATTCCCATGCTTTGAGTATACCATCGGATTGTGACGAGCGTGGGATCGCCCGCAAGATTGCCCGGGGCCGATGCGAGGCCCGCCGGCGGCGGGGTCTGCGACGGCTCCAGGACCTGAGGTGACCATCGTTCGCAGGGTTCAGCCCCCCTCCCAGCCTCCCCCCGCTGGGGGGAGGAGCCGGGTGCCCGCCCCCAGTGGGGGCGGGTCCGGGAGGGGGCCGG
>Ga0209101_1001253_pt1 | contig 19195 bp, 17 predicted proteins | sample ConPoolayeCmetaG_FD_185481 | JGI IMG/M metagenome (GOLD analysis project Ga0209101, IMG submission 185481) | Hot spring microbial mat communities from California, USA to study Microbial Dark Matter (Phase II) - Cone Pool mat layer C metaG... ...
ATCCAGCACCGTCACCAAATATTATTACATCGGCGGCCAGCGGGTCGCTATGCGGCAGGCCGGCACCCTCTACTACCTGCTCACGGACCACCTGGGCTCCACTTCCCTGCTCACAAACAGCACCGGCACCAAAGTAGCCAACTCGGAGCTGCGCTACTACCCCTACGGCTCCGTCCGCTACGGCAATCCCGCCGCCCTGCCCACCACGTTCAACTTCACCGGCCAGCGGCTTGACAGTTCCACCAACTTGCTCTATTATGGGGCCAGGTACTATGATCCCGCCCTGGGCCGGTTCATCAGCGCGGATACGGTGGTGCCGCAGCCGGGCAACCCCCAGGCCCTCAACCGCTACAGCTACTGCTATAACAACCCGATCCGATACATAGATCCCACAGGCCACTTCTCCGAAGAAGAAATCTTAACCCACTTCTTCGATAGTGATTGGGCGAAACCAGGTCCTGGCTCTCTTTGAAAAGAACGGTTTGTGGGGTTGGCTTGCTACTTTGCGGGTGGCGGATCCTGGGGAAGCCTTGTATTTCTTCAGTGAAGTAACTGGAGCGACCATATTCTATATTGTTTTGGGCTCAGTCTTTGTGATCATGGGCTTATTCATGCCAGGATGGTTCATGGTCGGGGTGCGGGTATTTATGATTCAATTCGACACTTTACATGCCTGGCGGGATATGCTATAATTGCTCCTGACAACCCGTTGGCGCTCTTATCCAGAGGGGTGGAGGGACCGGCCCAGTGAAACCCCGGCAACCGGCCAGAAGCTCGTTACTGGGAACTCGTTGTCAGGTACCAGCAACCAGCAACCAGTAACCAGTCACCAGTAACCAGCCACCGGCCACGGTGCCAATTCCGGCAGAGCGCTGCTCCCGGCCACGGGGCGGCTCTGGAAGATGAGAGACGAGTTCACCGAACTCCCTCGCTTCCGGGGGAGTTTTTTTGTGATCTCCAGGGAGCTTCCCACTCGCGGGGCGCACCCCGTAGGATGAAAATATGCTGCGCGACCGTGCTCGCGCGGGTGTGCCACCCCGCGCTGGTGGTGGGTCGCACTCCCTATGGTCGCCGCCGCCAGCAGTGACCACCCGTTTATTTTCGGAGGAGGCGGATCATGCGGACCATCTGGTGGCAAGACCAGGCTGTCCATCTCATTGACCAGACCAGATTACCCCATGAGCAGGTGATCGTGCATTGTCATGATTATCAGGCAGTGGCACGGGCCATCGCTACCATGCAGATCCGGGGCGCGCCGGCCATCGGCGCGGCCGCGGCCTATGGGGTGGCCCTGGGCGCCTGGCACGCCCCAGCCGATTCGGCGTCGGCCCTGTTGACCCAACTCCAGCCGGTCTATGAGACGTTACGGGCCACCCGGCCCACAGCCGTCAACCTGTTCTGGGCTATCGAGCGTATGCGCCGCTGCGCTGAGCAGGTGGCTGCCACCACCACCGACGCCGACCAGGTGCGCCGCCAGTTGCTGGCCGAAGCCGAGCGCGTGGCTGAAGAGGACATCGCCACCAACAAACGCATGGGCCAATACGGCGCCACCCTCATCGCGGACGGGATGAACGTGTTGACTCATTGCAATACCGGGGCCCTGGCCGTGGTGGACTATGGTACGGCCCTGGGCGTGATCCGCACCGCCTGGGAGCAGGGGAAACGCCTCCACGTCTGGGTGGACGAGACCCGGCCCTTCCTGCAAGGTGCGCGTCTCACCGCCTGGGAGTTGATGCAACTGGGCATCCCCATGACCCTCATCACCGACAATATGGCCGGTCACTTCATGGCCCGGGGCCAGGTAGACGCCGTGTTCGTGGGGGCCGACCGTATCGCCGCCAACGGTGACGTGGCGAACAAGATCGGCACGTATAGCCTGGCCGTGCTGGCCCAGGCCCACGGCATCCCTTTCTACTCCGTGGCCCCGGTCTCTACGCTGGACCTGACTCTGGCCTCCGGCGACCAGATTCCCATCGAAGAGCGGGACCCCCGTGAGGTCACGCACATTCGGGATATGCCGATTGCGCCGGCGGGCGTGCGGGCCGCCAACCCGGCCTTCGATGTGACGCCGAACCGCTACATCACCGCCATCGTCACGGACCGGGGCATCGTGTATCCGCCGTTTGTGGATGGGTTGCGACGAATCGTGGAGGGGGCCCATGGCTGACAGGCAACTGAGTGAACAAACTCTGCAGGAGATCATCCGGCGCATCGTCCAGGTCGCCCAGCCGGAGCGGATCATCCTTTTTGGCTCCGCCGCCCGGGGAGAGATGGGGCCGCACAGCGACGTGGACTTGCTGGTTGTCAAGTCCGGTGCACATCGCCGCAATCTGGCGATGAAGATTTATAGAAGCCTGACCGGGATAGGGGTTGCCAAAGACGTGATTGTGGTAACGCCGGAGGATATTGAACGTTACGGCAAATGCCCGGCTCTCGTCATCGAACCAGCCCTAAGAGAGGGAAAGGTGATCTATGTCGCCTGAACGCTTTCCCCCTGACGACCCTCGGGAGTGGCTAAATCGCGCCCGGAGTAGTCTGGCCCAAGCCGGCGCCGCGCTCCCCGGCATTTATTTGGAAGACCTCTGCTTCAACGCCCAACAGGCGGTAGAGAAAGCCCTCAAATCACTCTTGCTGCGGCGCGGCGTTCGCTTCCCTTATGTTAACGACTTGGCGGAGCTTTTCCATCTGCTAGAACAAGCGGGGGAACCTATACCTTCTCGGGTCCGCGATGCGGAGCAGTTGACGGATTATGCCGTGGAGGCCCGCTACCCCGGGTTGGCAGAACCCGTCAGCCACGAGGAATACGAGGAAGCCCTGGCTCTGGCGGAAACGGTCGTCCGCTGGGCTGAAGAACGGTTGCGCGGAGAGAGCGAGGAAGGAGGCCCATGACCTTCCAACTGAACTTGCTGCCCACGGCCATCGGCAGCCTGCCGCATCCAGACCCGATCACCGCCTGCCGGGCTATCATAGATGCTTTCCCGCAGGTACCCATCTGGCCCCAACTCCCCAAACGCAGTTTCCAGGAGAACATGTACGTCCAGTATAGCGAGGGGTTCCCCGGCGTGGTGCTGGATCACGCCGCCGGACGCATCTACGTGGACCGGGCGCAGGACCTGACCCCGGCCCTGGAACGGCTCTACACCGCCTATCTGGAAAGCGACCTGGATTTCGCGGCCATCAGCCCGGCCTACGCCGCCGGCCTGGCCGCGCTCCCCACCGTGTTGCGCGATGCGCCACCGCCGCTGGCCCTCAAAGGCCAGGTCACCGGCCCCATCAGTTGGGGCCTCACCGTGGTAGACCAGGATCGTCGCCCCACCCTCTACGATGACATCCTGGCCGACGCCATCGCCAGGCACCTGCACCTCAAGGCCGCCTGGCAAGAACAGCAACTCCGCCGGCTTTGCCCCACTGTCATCACCTTCGTGGACGAGCCATACCTGAGCGCGTTCGGCTCGGCGTTCGTGGCAGTGAGCCGGGAGCAGGTCATCACCCTGCTGGAAGAGGTTTTCGCCGGTATCCAGGGTCTCAAGGGTGTCCATTGCTGCGGCAACACGGACTGGAGCATCCTGCTGGAGACCTCGGTGGACATCCTGAACCTGGACGCCTATGATTATGCCGGCTCGCTGGCTCTCTACCCAGACGCGGTGCGGGCCTTCCTGCGGCGCGGCGGTGTCATCGCCTGGGGCATCTCGCCCAACCAGGATGATCTCATCGCCCAGGAGACTGTGGCGAGCCTGACGGACCGGCTGGAGGCCGCCCTGGAGCTGCTGATCCAGAAAGGTATTCCCAGAGAAGACCTGGTGGCGGCGATGATGATCACGCCGTCGTGTGGGCTGGGTGGCATGAGCCAGGCCGCAGCCGAACGGGTATTGATGCTGACGGCCGGCGTCGCAGCCGAGATGCAAAGAAGATACAGGTAACCGGAGGGGTAAATGACCATCGTCGTCACCGGCTCCCTGGCCTTTGATTACATCGTGCAGTTCCCCGGCTATTTCAAAGACCATATCTTCCCCGACAAGCTGCACATGCTCAGCGTGAGCTTCCTGGCTGATTCGATGCGCAAGCTGCGCGGTGGCTGTGCCGCCAACATCGCCTATAATCTGACCCTGGTGGGCGAACGCCCGCGCCTGGTAGGGACAGTGGGCGAGGATTTTGGCGACTACCGGGCCTGGCTGGAGGCCCAGGGCGTGGATACCTCCGGCATCACCGTAGTGCCTGGTGAACTGACCGCCACCTGCTTTATCACCACGGATCAGGCCAGCGCCCAGTTCACCGGCTTTTACACCGGCGCCATGGCCTATGCCAGAAATATCTCGCTGCGGGACCAGCCCGACTATCGCGGTTTCGACGTGGTGATCATCTCGCCCAACGACCCGGCGGCCATGGTCCGGTTCGCCCGCGAATGCCGCGACTTGGGCATCCCATACATCTATGACCCCGGTCAACAGATCATTCGCCTGTCCGGTGAAGAGTTGATCGACGGCCTCACCGGCTCGCGGATGCTCATCCTGAACGACTATGAACTGGAGATGGTCAAGAACAAGACCGGTCTCACAGATGCAGACATTCAGGAGCGCACCGGCATCCTTATCGTCACCCACGGCGAAGCCGGTTCCACGGTCTACGCTGACGGCCAGGTTTACGACATCCCCATCGCCCGGCCGCGCCGGGTGGTGGACCCCACCGGGGCCGGCGATGCCTATCGGGCTGGCGTGATCAAGGGCCTGGTCCACGGCCTGCCCCCGGCCGTCCTGGGCCGCTTGGGCAGTCTCACCGCCGTCTACGCCGTGGAAGAGTACGGCAATCAGGAGCATCGTTACCCCCTGGCCGAGTTCGCCGCGCGCTATCAAGAGAACTTTGGTCCGCTGGCGGGACTGGACCAGGTATTGGCCCAACGCCGCCCCAATCCGAGATGACTGTGGTGCGCGTGCAGCCGGTATCCGACAAGACCCGCCTGTTCGCCATCCTGAACCGCGAACGGCTGTATGCCGCTTATGCCATCGGCGACCTGGAACCCCACCTGTTTCATGCCTGCCGGTGGTATGTGGCCCGCGACCCCGGCTCAGATGATGCCCTGGCGCTGGGTTTGCTGTTCAGCGGCCTCAACCTGCCGATCATCATCACCCTGGGCGACGTGGCCGGCGTGGCCGCGATCCTGGAACAGGGCTTGCGCCCCGCGACTGCCTTCTTCAACTTTCGCGCCGGACACCTGCCAGCGGTCACACGCCACTATGACCTGGCGGAATACCAGGAGATGTGGCGCATGGCCCTCACCCCGGCCACCTTTCGCCCGTCTGAGCTGCCACTACATCCCAGACGCTTATACCCGGCAGACACCGCCGCTCTGAACACCCTGTATGATCTGGCCTGGGCCGGGCACTTTGCAGCTTATCAGGTGGAACAGGGCATCTTTTATGGCCTGTATGTAGATGATCAACTGGTCGCCACGGCCGGCACCCACATCATCTCGCCGACATATGGCCTGGCCGCCGTGGGGAATGTATTTACCCACCCGGCCCATCGCGGCCGGGGCTACGCCACCGCCTGTACCAGCGCCGTCATTCGTGATCTCCTGGCCCTGGGTTGCCGGGATGTGGTGCTCAACGTGAACGTGCGCAACGACATAGCCATCCACATCTACGAACGCCTGGGGTTTAGGTGCCATTGCCGTTATCTTGAGGGCCTGGGACGGCGGCGTCGGTCGGGCCTGCTGGCCCGGCTACGCAAATTGAGTGATATTGAGTGAGGAGAAACACCATGACTGAAGACTTTCGGCTACAAAACCCCACCTGCACCGCTTGCGGTGGGCCGGTCATGCAAGGCTGGACCGGCGAGTTCGCCCAGGCCCAACCACTGTTCCTGCACCGGGAGGGCGGCCCCAGAACCGACGACGCGCTGGTGGGCAAGGTCATTCACCTGCGGACCATCACCACCGTCTGCACTAAATGCGGTCACCTGGACTCATATGTGGCCCCCCAAGACCTGCAAGAACAACTGGAAATGGTGGATACCCGGGTCTGGAAACTGCCCAGCCCGGGCTGAAATGAGTTACCAGTTTCGGGCGCCGGGTTCCAAGCCCTATCACGCAACCCAACACTCGACACTCGAAACCCGAAACTCGAAACTCTCATAAAGAGGAGAAACAGTATGACAATAAAGCACGACGTACGAGACCTATCCCTGGCCGACCAGGGGCGTTCCCGCATCGAGTGGGCCGAGCAAGAGATGCCGGTCCTGCGGGGCATCCGCGAGCGCTTTGCCAGGGAGCGCCCCCTGGCCGGGGTGCGGCTCTCCGCCTGCCTGCACGTCACCACCGAGACCGCTAACCTGGCCCGCACGCTGGTCGCTGGTGGGGCCAGGTTGGCCCTGTGTGCCTCCAATCCCCTCTCTACCCAGGATGACGTGGCGGCTGCCCTGGTGCAGCACTATGGCGTCCCCACTTTTGCCATCAAGGGTGAGGATCACGAGACGTATTACCAGCACATCCACGCCGCATTGGCTCACGGCCCCCTGATCACCATGGATGACGGGGCGGATCTGGTGAGCACCCTCCATAAGGAGCGCACGGACCTTCTGGGCGGGGTCCTGGGTGGGACAGAAGAGACCACCACCGGCATCATCCGCCTGCGGGCCATGGCCGCCGCCGGCGCGCTACGCTATCCCATCATCGCCGTGAACGATGCCCTCACCAAGCACTTTTTCGACAACCGCTACGGCACCGGCCAGAGCACGCTGGATGGCATCATCCGGGCCACCAACCACCTCATCGCCGGCAAGGTGGTGGTGGTGGGCGGCTACGGCTGGTGTAGCCGGGGCATCGCCATGCGCGCCCGGGGCCTGGGGGCTAACGTCATCGTCACCGAGGTGGACCCGCTGCGGGCCCTGGAAGCGGTGATGGACGGCTACCGGGTCATGCCCATGAGCGAGGCCGCTCCCCTCGGTGACATCTTTGTCACCTCCACTGGCAATGTCAACGTGATTGATCGGCCTCATCTGGAGGCGATGAAGGATGGGGCCATTCTGGCCAACAGTGGGCACTTTAACGTGGAGATCAACATCCCGGCCCTGGAAGCGCTGGCGGTGGAGAAACGCCGGCCGCGCCCGTTCATCGAGCAATATGTGCTCCCCGATGGGCGGCGGATCAACCTGCTGGGCGAGGGCCGGCTCATCAACCTGGCTGCCGCCGAGGGCCACCCGGCCAGCGTGATGGACATGAGTTTTGCCAATCAGGCCCTCAGCGTCGAATACCTGGTGCACCAGGCCCGCCAACTGGACCGCCAGGTCTATCCAGTGCCCCGCCATATTGACGCCGAGATCGCCCGCCTCAAGTTGATCGCCATGGGCATCCGTATTGACACCCTCACGCCAGAGCAGGAAAAGTACCTGGCGTCGTGGGAAGCCGGCACGTAAACCGTCACAACGTCAATGACGCATGACGTTTGACGCATCACGAGACACACAACACGAAAGGAGTCCAATCGAACCATGTCAACCAGTTTCATGACTTCTCCCAAATATCTGTTCACCTCCGAGTCTGTAACTGAGGGGCATCCAGACAAGCTGTGCGACCAGATCAGTGATGCCATCCTGGACGCCATCTATGCCGATGACCCCTATGCCCGGGTGGCCTGCGAGACGGCCGCCACCACCGGCCTGGTCATCGTGGTGGGCGAGATCACCACTGCCACCTATGTGGATATGCCCACCATCATCCGTGACACGATCCGGGACATCGGCTACACGCGGGCCAAGTATGGCTTTGACAACGAGACCTGCGGTGTCATCACCTCCATCAAGGAGCAATCGCCAGACATCGCCCTGGGGGTGGACAAGGCCCTGGAGGCCAAAGAAGGCCAGATGAGCGAGGACGAGGCCATCGAGTTGGTGGGGGCCGGCGACCAGGGCATGATGATCGGCTTTGCCTGCACTGAGACGCCAGAGCTGATGCCCATGCCCATCATGATGGCCCACAAACTTTGCAAACGGCTGGCCCAGGTGCGCAAAGAAAAGATACTCCCTTACCTGCGTCCAGACGGCAAATCCCAGGTCACGGTGGAATATCAGTACGGTAAACCGGTGCGCCTGGACACCATCGTCGTTTCGGCCCAACATGACCCTTCCATCAGCCATGCCCAGATCACGGCCGACATCATCGAGCACGTGGTCCAGGCCGTGTTGCCGCCGGAGATGCTGGACCGGCGCACCCGTTACCTGGTGAACCCCACTGGCCGCTTTGTCATCGGCGGGCCGATGGGAGACTCCGGGGTAACCGGGCGCAAGATCATGGTGGACAGTTACGGGGCCATGGTGGCTCATGGCGGGGGCTGCTTCAGCGGCAAAGACCCCACCAAAGTGGACCGCTCCGCCGCCTATGCCGCCCGGTACGTGGCCAAGAACCTGGTGGCCGCCGGCGTCGCCGACCGCCTGGAGATCCAGGTGGCCTACGCCATCGGCGTGGCCCGGCCGGTGAGCATGTTGGTAGAGACCTTTGGCACGGCCCGCATCCCGGAGAGCCAGATCGAGGCCCTGATCAGGGAGCACTTTGACCTGCGCCCCGGGGCCATCATCCGCGACCTGAACCTGCGCCGGCCCATCTACAAGCCCACGGCCTGCTACGGTCACTTTGGCCGCACCGATATTGACGCGCCCTGGGAACGCACGGACAAGGCGGACCTGCTACGCAAAGAGGCCGGCCTAGCCTGACGGCGAGTAGACAAGGGGCGAGATTCGTACCTGCCCCTGTCTGACATCCGGGCGTATTAAACGCATGAGGGCACTGCCTCGCTCCCCACTTTGCGTCCCTTCGGGGAGGGGCATCGTAGGGGGTTTTTACGGTGGCGAAGCCGCCGCAAAAACCCCCAGAAAGGCTTTCTCCCCCCTGATGTCCCCTCCCTAACATAAGTTATGCACGGATGTCAGCCCCTGTTGCTTGCCTTTTCGTCACACATCGGTTATCATATAGCCCAAAGCGAGACGCGGAGGCATGATTGAGGGCTTTGATCACCGGCGTGGCCGGCTTTGCCGGTAGCCACCTGGCCGAGTACCTGTTGGACCATACCGATCTGGAGGTCTGGGGGGTGCTCCATCGCCGGGAGACCCACCTGCGAGGTCGAATCCACACGATCTCGGCCGATCTGAGCGACCCAGAGGTCGTGACCCGGCTGATCCAGGAGTGTCGCCCGGCCTATGTCTTCCACCTGGCCGCTCATGCCACCCCCTCGGCGAGCTGGGCCAACCCCTGGCAGACGATCCATGATAACCTGCGGGTACAGTTCAACCTGCTGGAAGCCCTGGTGAAGGCTCAGGTGCCGGCCCGGGTCCTGGTGATCGGCTCTGGGGATGCCTATGGGCTGGTCAAACCGCAAGACCTGCCGATCACAGAAGACGTGCCTTTGCGTCCGAATAACCCCTACGCTCTGAGCAAAGCCGCCCAGGACCTCTTGGGATTCCAGTATTTCGCCACCCATCGTTTGCCGGTGGTGCGAGCGCGGCCCTTTAACCACATTGGCCCGCGTCAGAGCGATGCCTTTGTGGCCGCCGCCTTTGCCCGCCAGATCGCCGAGGCCGAGGCCGGGCGGCGGGAGCCGGCCATCCAGGTGGGCAACCTCAGTACCCAACGCGATTTCACCGATGTGCGAGACATCGTGCGGGGTTACTGGCTGCTCCTGCGCCACGGGGTGCCCGGCGAGGTCTACAACCTGGGTTCTGAACGCGCCATCGCCATCGAGCAGTTGCTGAACCGGTTGTTGAGCATGAGCAGCATCCCCATTCGTGTGGAGCCGGACCCGGCCCGCCTGCGCCCGTCGGACGTGCCCATCCTGGTCAGCAATTGCCAGAAGGCTCGCCAGTTGACCGGCTGGCGGCCCGAGATCCCGTTGGAGCGCTCCCTGGCCGACTTGCTGGATTACTGGCGAGGACAGGTGCGCGATTGAAGCGTGCTTTGCTGGCAAGCGTATACTGCAACGTACAGTCAAGCGCCAGTAACGAGCAACCAGCAACCAGCAACCAGTAACCAGCAACCAGTAACCAGCAACCAGCAACCAGTAACCAGAACAACCAGCCTCAAGGAGGAGGCCATGAAAGCAGTGGTGCTTGTCGGCGGGAGTGGGACGCGCCTGCGCCCGCTGACCATCCAGACCCCCAAACCCATGCTGCCGGTGGTCAATCGCCCGTTCCTGGAACACGTGATTGACCACCTGAAGGCTCATGGATTCGAGGACATAGTCTTGCTGGTGTGTCATCTGCACGAGGTGATCCAGGATCACTTTGGCGATGGCCAGGCGCACGGTGTCCGGCTCACTTATGTGGTGGAAGAACAGGGGCCATTGGGCACGGCCGGCGCGGTCAAGAACGCCGCCCACTTGTTGACCGAGACCTTCCTGGTGCGGAACGGCGATACTTTGACGGACCTGAACCTGAGAGCGATGGTGGCCTTCCATCAGGAGAAAGGGGCGCGGGCCACTATCTCCCTGGCCCCGGTGGATGACCCCACGGCCTACGGACTGGTCCAACTGGCCGATGGTCGCCGGGTGGAACGCTTTGTGGAAAAGCCCAGTTGGGACGAGGTGACCACCAACCTGATCAACGCCGGCACCTATGTCCTGGAGCCGGGGGTCTTGCGGTATGTGCCGCCGGAGACGCGCTTCCTGTTCGAGCGGGGGCTGTTCCCCATGTTGTTGCAGGTGGGCAACGCCGTCTATGGTTACCCGTCCAACGCCTACTGGCTGGACATCGGCACGCCGGAGGATTATTTGCAAGCCCAGCGTGACATCCTCAGCGGCCAGATCGAGGTGGGCATCCCCGGTCGGCGCGTGGGGGAACGTGGCGATATCTGGCTGGGCCAGGGGGCACAACTGGACCCCACGGCGTTAATTCGAGGGCCGGTGGTCATCGGCCGGGGCTGTGTGATCGGGCCGCAGGTGCGGATCAATGGCCCGGTCGCCGTGGGCGATGGCTGCGTCATCGGCGAAGGCACGCTCATCGAGAACGCTGTGCTCTGGCAGCATGTGCGGGTGGCGCGCCAGGTGGTGCTCAAAGATTGCGTCGTGGCCAACGATTGCACCATCGGCGACAATGTCTGGATTGTGGATAGGTGCCTGGTGGGAGCCGGTTGCACCATCGGCGAGGGCAACAAACTGGAGCGCGGCCTGCAACTATACCCCGGCAAGACCCTGGAAGACAACGCGGTCCGGTTCTGAGCGCCAACCCGAATCCGGCCTGAAGCGAGATGGCTCAGTTCACTGCCATCTATAGTTTGGACTTTGGACCACATCACAAGGAGTAGAGGCTTTAGAGCCTATCCGAAAAAGATGTAGGACAGCCTTCCAGGCTGTCCAGCCAGGCTGGAAAGCCTGCCCTACAGTTTTTCGGATAGGCACTTAGCCGGATATGGCCCGCCTGAAGGCTCGACTCCAGAATTGTCCAGTTGAAGGGAGTACAGGCGTTGAAAGTTCTCATCACTGGTATCACCGGCTTTGCCGGCAGCCACCTGGCCGAGTACCTGCTGTCGCGCGGCGACGTGGAGGTCTACGGCCTGGTCCGCTGGCGCAGCAAGCTGGATAACCTGAGCGACCTGGCGGCCCAGGGCCGGTTGAACACGGCCGCCATCGAGATGAACATCACCAGGGCGGAGATGCTGGCCGCCTGCGCCCGGCCGGACCAGGTCAACCTGCTCCAGGGCGATATGACCGACGCCTATTCCATGAGGAGCCTCATCACGGTGGTGCAGCCGGAGCGCATCTTTCACCTGGCGGCACAGAGCTTTGTGCCGGCCTCCTGGAACCTGCCCGCCGAGACCCTCACCGCCAACATCGTCGGCGAGGTGAACCTGTTTGAGGCCGTGCGCGAATGGGGCGGCGATCCCCTCATCCATATCGCCGGCTCTAGCGAGGAATATGGCCTGGTCTTCCCGGACGAGGTGCCCATCAAGGAGACCAACCCCCTGCGGCCGCTGTCGCCCTACGCCGTAAGCAAGGTAGCCCAAGACCTGCTGGCCTGGCAGTACCATCGCTCCTACGGCCTCAAGACCGTGGTGACGCGCGGGTTCAACCATACCGGCCCACGTCGGGGCCTGGTATTTTCCACCTCCACCTTTGCCCGCCAGATCGCCGAGATCGAAAAAGGCATCCGGCCGCCGGTCATCAAGGTTGGTGACCTGTCCAGCAAGCGCGATTTTACTGACGTGCGCGATATGGTGCGCGCCTATTGGCTGGCCCTGGACAAGGGCCTTCCCGGCGAGGTCTATAACATAGGCAGCGGCAAGACCATGGCCATCGGCGAGATGTTGAATACCCTGCTGTCGCTCAGCACCGTCAAGGTGGAGGTGCAGCAGGACCCGGCCCGGATGCGCCCGTCGGACGTAAAGATCCTCTGGGCCGATGCCTCCAGGTTCCGGCAGCAAACCGGCTGGTCGCCCACCATCCCCTTCGAGCAGACCATGCGGGACTTGCTGGACTATTGGCGCGCGCGGGTGTAGACGAGGCGACTGCTCAGGCCGCCTGGTAATGCGACAAGATTTACAGGATTTACTTGGGGATAGTTCAATTGGTTGACATTTTTTGTGACCGAAGGCTTTCATTGCCCCTCCCCCCCTTTGTCTCTCTCCCACTGGCCTTGCGGACAGGGGGAGAGGGGGGATAAGGAGGGGGTTTTGCGACGAGCGGCTTCGCCACCCGCCGCAAAACCCCGTTTCCCAACCCCTCCCCTTGCCTGCCGCCCAGGCGAGCGGGTGAGTGAAGGGGACAGGGGGAGGGGTGAGGATTTTCCCAGAAAATTGAACCAGCCCCAATCTTGTCAATCCTGTCTGATCTGGCGACCAGGGTGAGCAGTTACAAAACGAGATTAGAAGCGAGGGAGTATGACCCACCCCATCAAATTCGGCACGGACGGCTGGCGCGGGACCATCGCCGAGGACTATACCTTTGCCAATGTGCGCCTGTGCGCCCAGGGCACCGCCCAGTATTTTCTGGACCTGGTCAAGGACACACGCAAACGCGGCCTGGTAGTGGGTTATGACACCCGATTCGCCTCGGAGCACTTTGGGGCGGCCGTGGCCGAGGTGTTGGCCGGCAACGGCATCCCGGTCTACCTGGTGAACACGGCGACGCCCACGCCGGTCTTTTCTTACAGTATCGTGGCCCAGGGCGCGGCCGGCGGTATCAACATCACTGCCAGCCATAATCCGCCCTGGGACAACGGCTTTAAGGTGCGCGGTGACTATGGGGGGGCCGTGGACCCGGTCGCCCTGCGGCAGATCGAGGCCCGCATTGACGTGGCCGACGTGACCGGCACCATCAAACGAAAGCCGCTGGCCGCAGCTCAGGCCCAGGGCCTGGTGCGCGTCTTTGACCCGGCCCCGGCCTACATCGAGCAGCTCAACCGCCTGGTGGACATCGAGCGCATTCGCCAGGCTGGTCTACACGTGGCCGTGGACCCCATGTGGGGGGCCGGGATGGGCTGGCTTCCCCGCCTGCTGGCCGGCGGAACCACCCGCGTCTCCGAGATCCACAACCTCCGCAACCCCCTGTTCCCCGATATGCGCCGCCCGGAGCCGATCCCACCCAACATCGCCCGCTTGCAGGAGACCGTGGTCAGGCTCAAGGCCGACGTGGGCATCGTCAATGATGGCGACGCGGACCGCGTGGGGCTGGTAGATGAGCACGGTCGCTTGGTGGACCAACTGCGGGTCTATGCCCTGTTGGCCCTCTATCTGTTAGAAGTGCGGGGCTGGCGTGGCCCCATCGTCAAGACCATCTCCACCACTTCCATGTTGGAAACGTTGGGTCGGCTGTACGATGTGCCGGTCTACCCCACCGGCGTGGGTTTCAAGTACGTCGCCCCCAAGATGCTGGAGACCGGGGCCATGATCGGCGGCGAGGAAAGCGGCGGCTATGCCCTGCGCGATCACGTCCCAGAGCGCGATGGCCTGCTGGTGGGCCTGCTGCTCCTGGATATGATGGTGCAGACCGGCCGGTCACCAGCCCAACTGGTGGACTGGCTATTCAGCAAAGTCGGGCCGCATTACTACGACCGCGTGGATCGGCAGTTGCCGCCAGATAAAAAAGACGCCATCCGCGCCCAGATCACCGCCAACCCCCCGCCGACGATTGACGGTAGGCCGGTGGTGGACATCTGGAGCGAGGACGGCTTCAAATTCACCCTGGACGACGGTTCCTGGCTTCTCATCCGCTTCAGCGGCACGGAGCCGATCATCCGCGTCTACACGGAGACGGACGCACCGGAGCGGGTGGAGCGCATCCTGGCCGAGGGACTGCGCCTGGCCGGGCTGGAGGCATAGGGCCACTGGGGAAGCGCGTCAGATGCTCAGACGCCAGGATTATGGCGAGGTCACAAGATTCGACCTGGCCCGGACCTTGCTGGGCCAGGGTCGTTACTGGACGACGGCCTATCTGGTGGATGGCCTGCTGATTGATACCGGGTGCGCGTTTAGCGCAGCGGAACTGGTGACCGCCCTGTCCGGGCGGCACCTGGTCGGCATTGTCAACACTCACACCCACGAGGACCACATTGGGGCCAATGGCCGCCTGCAACGCCAACGAGACGGGCTGCCGATCTGGGCGCACCCCCTGGCCCTGCCGGTCCTGGCCGATCCACGTGGTCAACAACCGTTGCATACCTACCGGCGCGTCATGTGGGGCTGGCCGGAGCCTTCCCAGGGGCAACCCGTCGCCGACGGTGCGGTCCTCGAGACCGAACGCTATCGCTTTCAAGTGGTCTATACGCCTGGCCATAGCCCGGACCACCTTTGCCTGTATGAGCCGGACCAGGGCTGGCTCTTCACAGGTGACCTGTTCGTGGGAGGACGGGACCGGGCCTTGCGCGCCGGGTATGACATCTGGGCGATCATCGCCTCCCTCAAGCGCATCGCGGCGCTGCCGGCCACCACCCTCTATCCCGGCAGTGCCCGGGTCCGTGACAACCCGGCTGGCGAGCTGGCAGCCAAGATCGCCCACCTGGAGGAGTTGGGTGAACAGGTCCAGACTCTCTACCGCCAGGGGCGCAGTGTGCACCAGATCGTTCAGGCCCTCTGTGGCGGCCCCATGCTCATCGAAGTCATTACCCTGGGGCATTTCTCGCGGCGACGATTGGTGCTCTCATACCTGGGCCTGAACGATGGTTGAGCGTCGGAAAATGCCACTCAAGTTCGGTTTCGGGAGACGCTTTTTACTGGTGGGGGGTCTGGGCAGCGCACTCGTGCTCTTTGGGTTGCCGTTAGTCCTGCTCCTCTGGGTTGGACGACCGGGGGTGGACCCGGCGACTCTGGGCGTAGCGCCCCGGTCGTTGCTCATCCCCCCGCTGCCGGAGACCGGCCTGCCCCTGGACCTGATCCAGTGGCTGATCCTGGCGGGCGGGCTGGCCCTGGGTTTTGCCCTGGGCACCTGGCCGCTGGTCTTGCTGCTAGAAAAGGTCCCCCAGATCGAACAGACCAGGCCCTGGTTGCGCTCTCACTTGCTCGCTGCCGTGGGCCTGGTCTCTCTGCTCACTTATGGGCTGAATTTCCTGCTCCCCTTTCCCCTGTCCCGATACTACAACCTCACCCTGGTCTGCATGGGCCGGATCGCCGACCGGGATGCCGGGATGGCCCTGGCGGCCACCGCCGCCGTCCTGGCCTTGTTCCTCCTCTATGCCCTGGCCTGCTGGCTGTGTCGAAAGGGCGTGGGGCGCGGACTGTGGACCGTGGTCCTCGGCGGGGCCGTGCTGTTCTCCCTCGTCAACCTGGCGATGGTCACCGGCAACAGCACGGACATTTATGACAATATCGCCCGGGGGCGCATCACCGGCATCCACCAGGGCAACCCCTACGTCCACACACCGGCAGACTATGCCTTTGAGCCGTTCCCGGACTATACCTCGTGGGATGACACCACCTCGGCGTATGGCCCGTTGTGGGAGACCGTGAGCGCGCTTCTGAGCCGTCTGGCCGGTGACACGCTCTGGTCCAACATCCTGGCGCAAAAGTTGCTGGCTCTGGCCTGTTACCTGCTGAGCACAGCCCTGATCGCCGCGATCTTGCATCGGATCGCGCCAGCGCGTGCGCCGGCCGGCACGCTCATCTTTGCCTGGAATCCCCTGGTCCTGTTGGATGGTGTGGCTAATGCCCACAATGATTTGCTGATGGTGACCCTGTTCCTGGGGGCCTGGTGGTTCCTCTGCTATGCCCGGCCGATAAATGTCGCCGCCAGCGGTGAACCACGGCCGGATCGGGTGAGTGAGGGACTGGCCTTACTCTTGTTGATGGCGGCCGTGCTGGTCAAGTTTATTCCGGCGTTGTTGTTCCCCTTTTTCCTGCTGTATCTGCTCCGTCCGGTCCAGGCGGGAGAGACCTGGCCACGCCGCCTGGGATGGAGTTTGCTGCTCCTGCTCCCGGCGGCATTGCTCGTGATCGAGTATTATGCGATCTTCTGGGAATGGCCGGCCATCACCACCACCTTCACCCGGCGGGCCGAGATGTTCCGCATGTCCGTCCCCAGCGCAGCGGTGAACATCCTGCGGCCACACCTGGGCGAGGAGGCGGCGATGGCGACGGTGCGCGAGCCGTTCCTGTGGGCCTTTACCCTGGGCTACCTGGTATTGGTGGGCCGAACGTCGCTGGCTCTCTGGCCGGGGCCAGTGACCGTTCCCATCTGGGACCGGCTCGGCCGCCGCCTCTTTGGGCCGCTGCCGCGGGGCCGCCCCATAGAGGTCGTGCTGCGGGCCAGTCTGATCGCCTTGCTCCTCTACCTGCTTCTGCTCAGCTTCTGGTTCTGGCCGTGGTATCTGATCTGGCCGCTCGCCCTGCTGGCCCTGCTGGGCGATGAACGGCTGCTGATTCCCCTGATCCTGGCCGGTTGCGCCGGGGAACTGGGCCATCTGGCCTGGAACTTTTTGTGGTACTGGTGGGGCATCACCTGGGAAGTCACGTATCAGATTGATGCCCTGGTGATCGCCGGGCTGACGATACCAGCCTTACTGGCCTATATGATCCTGGGCTGGAAAAAGCCACCGACCACAGCCTGAAGGTGGTCTGTTGGTCAGTGAGGCCAGCCGACTGCGAATCATTAGCATGACACGTGCGATTATCGTCTTGTTGGTTCTATTGAGCACCTGTGCCTCTATAGCTTCTGGGAGAGGGGAAAGGTTCACCCTAACGCCTTCCTCACTGTCGGCCAGCCCGCTGCCCTCCCCGCCATCACTCCGGGCAGCCACTCCAGCACCTCCGCCGGTTATCTGGGAAAAACGATTCGACAACAACGGGCAGGCGGATCTCGGGACCGATGTGGTAGAAACGTCCGAAGGCGACCTGGTTGTCGTTGGGGTCACGGGACCCACCCCCTGCCTGGCATGGTGCAACTCAGACGGCTGGATCATCAAAATCAACGCCAGCGGCGACCTGCTCTGGACGCGCCAGGTGGGCGGCAATGGTTTCGACCTGGTTACCTCGGTCATTCTCAAGGGAGAGCACTACTGGGTTACGGGCAGTAAGTATATGTTTCCCAATGCCCACCAGGCCTGGCTGTTGGAGATCGCCCCCGATGGCAGCGTGATGTGGGAAAAGACCCTCGGCGGCAGTCAGGATGAATGGACCGGGGAAACAATCGCCACCCCCGATGGCAACTTCCTGATGACCGGTCGGACCGTATCGTTCGGCGTTCAGGATGGCAAAGGGGACGTGTGGCTGGTCAAACTGGACCCCAACGGCGAGATCATTTGGAGCAAAACCTACGATCTGGGCGCAGAAGACAGCGGCACTTCGCTGATTGCCTGGGGATCGGATCGCTATATTCTCACGGCCAATACGTGCACAGCCGATTGCCGCAGTGTATTGACGCCGCAGGTCTTTACCTCCTACCTGGTGCTTGATGCCGAGGGCAATGTGCTCAAGAGCCAGAGCTTCACCGCGAGTCCCAAGAACAAGTTTAGCAAGATCAAACCCACCCGCGATGGCGGCGCGGTCATGGTGGGCGCGACCAGTATGCAGGAGAATTTCCCCAGCGAAGACACCTGGATCGTCAAACTGGATGCCAACGCCGATGTGGAGTGGACGAGAGTCTTTACCAGCTATGGACGCTATGACGGCGCCTATGACATCGTGCAGACACCTGACGGTGGCTACGTGGTGGCAGCTTACTCCCAGGTGTACCAGACGCCGGAGATGAACTTTGACAATTTCTGGCTGATCAGGCTGAACAGTACCGGTGAGATTCTCTGGTCGCGCACCTGGGGCGGCCCGGATAATGACGATCCTGTGTCCATCATTCTCACGTCCGATGGGGGGGTTGTGCTGGCCGGCTTCATAGATGCGAAATCCTGGCCACTGGATCAGATCCCTGGTCCCGCCGATTTTCATGTGCTCAAGACCACGTATGACATTGTGCAGTTGTTTTTGCCTTGCGTGCTTCTGGACTCTCACTGAGATCCTTGGGAGAAACCTTGCGCCTAACCCGCACTGCTGATGCGCGGGGCGTTGGGCCGCACTGACTGCCAAAAGGGTGTGAACGGTGAAACGCACGTTGATTGCGCTCTTGCTGGTCAATCTGGTCTTGTCAGCCTGCGCGCCTGCGTCCGCGCCGACGCGGCAAGCGACGCTCGTCCCGCCCACCTTGACGCAGAGCGAACCCGCGTCAGCGCAGGGCTGGGAAGCGTTGCTCGCGCAAGCCAAAGCCGCGAGCGCGCAACGCTACCAGTTCGCCGTCGAGCAAGGCGCGCAAATCGTCCCTGCCGCAGATGGGAAAAGTTTTTACGTGCTGTGGCTGCCGGAAGGATTCGTGACCGCGTCGCGTCGCGTGATCATCGTGACTTTACATGGTCACGCGAGTTGGGCGTTCGATGGATTGTTCTTGTGGCATCCGTTCGCCGCGCCGCGCGGCTATGCGATCCTCTTCCCCAGAAAATTGAACCTTACCCACATTTGTTAGGAGAATCGTAACTGCCTACCCTCCCGCAGGTTTGGACGCAATCTCCGCATTGGAGTGCGCCGCAATGAGCTGCTTACCCTCTTGCCTGCCACTTTCTAACCTGCGGGAGGGTAGGGGTAGGCAGATACGGAGAATCAAAATGAAGCACCTCAACACCCATAGTTCGCTCATTTTTAAGGCGGTTTGGCAGAATCGGCGCAGAGCCTGGTGTAGATATCTGTAGAGAAGCCCAACAACGCCAGAATGCGCCGTTGCACCTCGGAGAGCGGGGTAAGATGACG
>Ga0209101_1001255_pt1 | contig 19176 bp, 13 predicted proteins | sample ConPoolayeCmetaG_FD_185481 | JGI IMG/M metagenome (GOLD analysis project Ga0209101, IMG submission 185481) | Hot spring microbial mat communities from California, USA to study Microbial Dark Matter (Phase II) - Cone Pool mat layer C metaG... ...
GAGAGGGGGGACAAAGGGGGGTGAGGGGCAATTAAGGCCTTCGGTCACCAAAGTGTCAACCAATTTTGAACCATCCAAGTCTCAGTAGATGGAAAAAGTTTCTCAAAGCAGGTCTGCCAGGCCCAGGCCTTACTGGGTGACCCGCCGCTTCGCGCTCGGCGGTCGCAGACCGCCGAGGAGCACAAAACGCACGAACCTGCGGGAGGGTGAGCCATGCAAACTATACCACATATTGGCTGCGCCGGTTTTTCCAGGATCATCACGAAAAGATACCGGTTCCGTGATCAAAAACAAACGCCCGACGGTCGGAAACCGTCGGACGTGTAGTGTACTCTACCTCCCGCAGGTTTTGTGAACCTGCGGGAGGGTAAGCGCTCAGTCCCGGCTGACGAAGCGATAGCCCCGGCCGCGCACGTTCTCGATGTACGGTATGCCCCCTGGACCGATCCCGATCTTGCGCCGCAGTCGCCACAGGTGGGTGTTGAGGGCAGAGCCGGCTTCCCACCGCTCGCCGGCGGCGCCGTGCAGCTCCCGCATCAACTCGGCCAGGGGCACGATCTGATCAGCGCGTTCCATCAGGCACCGCAGCAGCCGGAACTCGGTGGGCGTCAGGTGGACGGGTTGGCCGTGCCGGGTCACCGTCTGCTGTTCCCGGTCCAGGAGCAGGCCCCGGCCCTCCAGAAAGCGAGCCGGGGCTGGGGGCCGCGCCGCCACGGGCGGCTGCGCCTCGGCCCGCAACTGGCGCGCGCTATCCTCGATCAGACGGACCAGTTCTTGCTGGCGCAACGCCTCGCGCCGCCGGGCCAGTCCGCGCTCCACGCTGGCCAGCAATTCCTCCGTGCGGCACGGCTTGATCAGGTAATCGTGCCCGCCCCGACGCATGGCCTCGATGGCGGAATCCAGGCTGGCATGGGCGGTGAGCATGATGACCACCGGAGGCAGGGGCCGACGTTCCACTTCGGCCATGACCTGCAAGCCGTCTAGTCCACCCAGCATCAAGTCCAGCAAGATCAGGTCTACCGATTCCTGCTGCAACCGGGCCAGCGCCTCTTCGCCGCTGGCGGCGGTCAGCACCAGGTAGCCGGCCTGAGCCAGTTCCTCGCCCAGGAAGAGGCGGATGGCCGGCTCGTCGTCCACGATCAGGATGCGCTCTTTCATGCTCGCTACCCCCGGAATGTGGAAGGCGGAAGGCGGAATGTGGAATGCGGAATGTGGAATGCGGAAGGCGGAATGCGGAATTACGCTTTCTGGGCGCGCCTCTTTTTGGCGGTGTTGATGGAGGAGACGGTGATCGCCACCAGCTCGTCGGCTTCTTGCATCAGAGCGGCCAACAACTCCGGTTTCACGATCTCAGCCTCGACCAGTAGTTCCATCCAGTACAGCGATTCATCCGCTTCCTCTTCGACCGTCCCCATTTTGGAGATGAAATCGGCGGTGGATTTGGCGCGACACGCGGCGCGGTAATTCGCCCCCACGGACGTGCCAGAGCGCAGCAATTGACGTCCGATCACTTCTGCGGTTCGTCCCTTCGGCAGTGACTCGACCAATCGGATCACCCGCAGCGCAAACAGCTTCGTCCGCTGCCGCAGATCCTCTTTGCCCATCGCTCCCTCCCCATTGTGGAATGTGGAATGTGGAATGCGGAATGCGGATTGTGGAATGCGGAATGCGGATTGTGGAATGCGGAATGCGGAATGTGGAATGCGGAATGTGGAATGCGGAATGCGGAATGTGGAATGCGGAATGCGGAATGTGGAATGCGGAATCTCCGCATTCCGAATTCCGAACTCCCCATTCCGAACTCCCCATTCCGAACTCCCCATTCCGAACTCCCCATTCCGAACTCCCCATTCCGAACTCCCCATTCCGAACTCCCCATTCCGAACTCCGCATTCCCCATTCCGAAATCATACCGGCAGGAACACCGTGAACGTGCTTCCCTTCCCCACCTGGCTCTCCACCTCGATGCGCCCGCCGTGCCGTTCCACGATGCCATAGCTGATGGTTAACCCCAGGCCGGTGCCCTTGAGCTTGCGGGTGAAGAAAGGCTCAAAGATATGGATGAGATCTTCCGCCGGGATACCCACGCCATTGTCGGTAAAGGCGATCCATACGGTCTGCTGATCGCTATCCCAGCCCGTGGTCACGGTCAGTTCCCCGCCGTCCGGCATGGCGTCCAGGGCATTGAGGATGATGTTGAGGAAGACCTGCTTGATCTGGCCGGCCACGGTCTCTACCAGGGGCAGTCTGGGGGCCAGTTGACACCGCACGGTCACGCGACCGTGTTGCAGTTGTTTGCCAGCCAGGGCCAGGATCTCCTCCAGCAAGGCATGGATATCGGTGCGCTCCCGCTGCTCGGCCGAGGGGCGATAGAAGTTCAACATCCGTTCCACGATGGCGATCAGCCGTTCTACCTCCCGGCTGGCGATCTCCAGGTAACGTTGGCGTTTCTCCTCGTCCAGTTGTCGGCCCATCAGCAGGCGCAGGCCGCTGCGCAGGGCCTGCAAGGGGTTGTTGATCTCATGAGCCAGGGAGGCCGCGAGCCGCCCCAGGGCCGCCATCTTTTCCGTCTGAATCAGGTGGGCCTGCGTCTGCTTCTGCTCGGTGATGTCCTTGAGCACGTGTACCGAGGCCTTGACCTCTCCTTGTTCATCAAACACCGGGTAGGTAGAGACCAGAAAAGTGCCTTCCAGATCGGGCAACTCTACCTCTGTAGTCCGAGGCTGCCTGCTCTGTAACGTCTGGAAATGGGGGCAATCCTCAATCGGGGTATCGCTATGGTGGAACAGTTCGTAGCAAGGGTGGCCGATCAGCGCTTGCGGCGTGACCCCCAACCTTTCAGCCAGGGCGCGGTTGGCACGCACGATGCGAAAATCGGCGTCGTGGATAGAGATGCCGTCGCCGATGGCATCGAAGGTGGCCTCCCACTCGCGCTTGCCCCGGGCCACAACCTCGAAGAGTTGGGAGTTCGCAAGGGCCGTGGCGGCCACGGCGGCCAGAGCCTCCAGCAGTGCGCAATCGCCCTCACTGAAGACACCCTCAACCTGGCTCATTGCCTCGATGACCCCAATCAACGACTCTTTGTGGATCAGCGGTACAGCCAACAGCGAGCGAGTGGTCAGGCCAGTTAACGTGTCAAAGTGGTTGCAGAAGCGGGGATCGCTCTGCGCGTCATGGACCAGGGCGGGCTGTCTTGTGCGCAACACCCAGCCGGCCAGGCCGGTCGCCGCTGACACTCGCATCCCGCGCAGGGCCTCGGAACCAGGCCCGGCTGTGGCCGCAAAGATCAGTTCATCCTTTGCTTGGTCGTGCAGCAGCACCGAAGCAGATTCCGCAGCCACCAGGTTTTTGGCCTCCTTGATTACCAGCTCCAGCACCGCATCCAGGTCTAGCGTGGAGACAACGGCCCGCCCGGCCCGTTCCAAAGCCCCCAACTCCTGAACGCGGCGTTGGATTGCTCTATGCAGCAGGGTGTTCTCCAGGGCCATGGCGATCTGGCGGCCCAGGATGGAGAGCTGATCCAGTTCCCTGGGGGTGAATGCCGTCTGGCCGGCCAGCCGGCTGAGGTTGAGCACGCCGATAGCCCGCTGTCTCGTGTAGAGCGACGGTGAGGGTACGTGATCCGCATCCGTCGCGGCAACATGATTCCGGGCCAGGAGGGGCAGGGACACGGCCGAAGTGATCTCTGGGTGGCTCATCACCGCTCGCCAGCTCGGGTCCAGGTCGTCGGCTGCGTTCAACACCAGGGGGTCAGTGCGCAAGATGACCTGTCCAGAGATGCCTTGCCCCACCGGCGCGCGGAAGGTCCGCACCACTTCGGCGGGCAACCCCAGCGCGCCAGCGATGTACAACTCGTTGGTCTGCTCATCCACCAGCATGAGCGAGGCCCGATCAGCCGAGACCTGGGTCAGCACGATCTCCAGCAGCCGTGTGGCCAGGGAGTTCACTTCACCCCTCATCATCAAGGTCTGGCCGATCTCCAGGATCGGCCACGTGGTCCGCAGGAACAGATTCTCCTGCTCCTGTCGTTGCTCAGCCACAGTCTTTTGCACCGTCCGCGCCAGATCTTCCGCCCCAAAGGGCTTGAGGAGGAAACCGCGCGCCCCGGCTTCCAGGGCCTCGATGGCGTTTTGCATCGTGCCATAGCCGGTGATGATCACCGTGGCCACCTGAGGGGTCAGCTCCCTGGCCCGCCGCAACAGGGTTAATCCGTCCATGTCTGGCAGATGGAGGTCCACCAGGAGCAGATCGAACCGTGCGGCACTCATCAGGCTCAGGGCCTCCTGGCCGCTGCCCACCCCATGGGCCTGATACCCTGCCTGGGAGAGTAGCCGCAGGCATAGCTGCACGATCTCTCGCTCGTCATCTACCACCAGGATGCGTTCGGTCATGGGCTTTTCTGGTCACCTCCTCCCAGGGTCTCGTCTGTCACCTCGTCGAGCTTGAGGGAGAGGACCCGGCTCACGCTGTCCTCGCCCAGGGAGACGCCATACAGGGCGTTGGCGGCCTCCATGGTCACGCGGTTATGGGTGATGATGGCGAACTGGGTGCGCCCGGCCAGGGCTTGCAGGGCCTGGCGGAACCGGCGGGCGTTCGGCTCGTCCAGGGCGGCATCCACCTCGTCCAGCACGCAGAAGGGTGTGGGGTTCACGGTGAGGATGGCGAACAGGAGGGCGAGGGCGGTGAGGGAGCGTTCGCCGCCGGAGAGGAGGGCCAGGCCCTGTTCGCGCTTGCCGGGGGGCCGGGCCACGATCTCTACCCCGGCCTGGCAAGGGTCCTCAGCCCCGGTCAGCAGCAGCCGGGCCGTTCCCCCGCCAAACAACTGGACAAAGTGGCGCCGAAACTCTTGCCCTATGGCCGCAAAGGTCCGCTCGAACTCGCGCTGCATCACCGCATCCAGCTCGGCGATGATGGCGCGCAGGGATTTGGCGGCCGCGGTGAGGTCTTCGACCTGGGTGGAAAGGAAGGTGTAGCGGCTCAGGGCTTCCTGATATTCGGCCGGGGCTTCCAGATTGACCGCCCCGGCGGCCTTGATCTCGCGTCGCAGTGCCGCGATACGTTGTTCCAGGGCCGCCATGCGCGGAGCGAGGGCCGGGCCGGCCGGCAGCATTATCCCGGCGTCGGCACTCTCGAACCGTAACCGGAGCTGGTGGGGCTGTTCCCACGCGAATTCCTCCAGCTCGGCTGCGGCCCGGTGGCGCAGGGCGTCTAAAGCCTCTTGACAGCGGCTCACTTCCAGTTCGGCGCGCCGGGCCTCGGTCTCCAGTTGCAACAGGTCGCGCCGGGCCGCCGCGATCCTTTCCGCCAGGTCGTCGCGTTCCGCTTCCAGGTTCCGCAACCCGGCCTCGGCCGGCTCGATGGCCGCGGCCAGGGCGGCCAGGCGTTCGCTCAGGGTGGCGTGGGCAGCTTCGGCCGCGGTGATCTCGGTTTCCAAGACGGCCATCTGTTCAGCCAGGGTTGCGATCTGTTCCTCCCTGGCCGCGATCTGCCCGGCCAGCCGCTGGCGGCTGGCCTGGTGGGCCGCGAGCATTGCCCGGTGGCTGCGTTCCTCCTCCTGACTGACCGCCAGGGCCGTCTGCGCTGCGGCCAATTCCGCCGCCAGTTCGCCATCGCGCTCCTGGAGGGCGCGCATCTGACGGCGCAAGGTCTCCACCAGGGCCTGGCTGGCCTGCTGGCGTTCCCCGGCGGCCTCAGCCTCCCGGCGCAGGTCAGCCTCGCGCGCTTCCAACGCCTCCAGTTCGGCGGCGATCTGGGCGAGGCGGGCCTGGTGCCGGTCCATCTCCTGCCCCAGCCGCTCAGCAGCCCGGCCCTCCTCAGCGCCGAGTGCTTCCTGGGCCGCCTGTTCGGCAGTCAGGTCACGGATCTTTTGCGCCAGAGCGGCAGCCTCAGCGAGCAAAGTCTCCCGGCTGGCGCGCCAGGTGTCCAGTTCCGCCTGGCAGGTGTGCCGGTCCTCGTCTAACGCCGCGATGCGGCCCGGCAGCTCGCGCCACTCGCGTTCCAGGGCCAGTCCCCCTGGCTGGCCGGTTTTCTCCGGCCCCGCCGTTCCTCCCGTCACGGCTCCGCTGATCTCCACCACCTCTCCCTGCAAGGTGACGATCCGGTCCAGGTCCGGGATCGGCCCCGACCCGGTGTGCGATGCAAGCAGCACCTGGCGCGCCGTCGGCAGGTCGTGCACCACCAGGGTCCGGCCCAACAGGGCCGCAAAAACGGCAGCGTACCGTGGCTCGCCAGAGATCAGGTCGCTGGCCCGGCCCGCGATCCCTTCCCCCTGGGGCACGGCGGCCGGGGTGCCGGGTACGCGCAGGGTATCCAGGGGCCAGAAGGTGACCCGGCCGGCCCCTTCGCGCCGGAGCAAGGCGATGGCGCGCTCAGCGTCGGCCCAGGTCTCCACCACCAGGTCTTGCAACCGCTGGCCCAGGGCGGCCTCAAGGGCCAGATCCAGGGCCGGTGGCGCAGTCATCAGGCTGATCAGCGGGCCAACGAGGCCGGGTAACCCCGCCTGCACGACCCGGCGCAGGCCCTCATGCCCGTAGGGGCCGGCGTAGCTTTCCCGCAGCCCGCTGAGGAGTTGCAACCGGCTGGTCAGGGCATGTCGCTCTCGCTCCACGGCCTGGAGCCGGTCTGTCAGCCCGGCGAGACGGGTAGCGATGTCGGCGGCCTGGGCCTCCAGCCGGGCCTGTTGTTCGGCCAGCGCGGCGGCACGCTGACGCAGAGACTCAGCCTGGGCCTGCGCTGCGGCGGCGCGCTCCCGATGGGTGGCGCAGGCGATCTCAGCCTGGGCGCGGGCGCGCTCCAGCTCCTGCTGTTCCTGTTGCCGTTCCGCCCGGCGTTCCGCGATCTGGGCCAGTTGGTGATGCACCTGGGCCAGGGCAGTGGCCTGGCGATAGGCTGTATCCTGAGCTGTCGCCAGCTCTTGTTCCAGGGCCGCACGCTGCCGTTGCTGCTGCGCCCAGCGCTCCTCGACGGCGGCCAGGCGTGTTTCCAGTTCGGCCCGCCCGGCGCCAAGCTGGGCGAGGAGCGCCTCGACTGCGCCGGCCCGGCGTTCCTCATCCTCGCGGGCAGCGATCAGGGCCGGCAGTTCCCCCTGGAGCGCCTCAACCTGGCGCTGCAAGGCTGCCCGGCGTTCGGTGCGCACGGCCAGGTCCCGTTGCCGGGCCTCGGCCTCGGCGTGGAGGGTGCTGCTTTGCCGGTGCCAGCCCTCCAGCGACTCGCGGAGTTGCAGTTGACGTTCGCGCAGTTTATCGGCCTGCTGCTCCAGATCGGCCAGGAGTTTGCGCCCGGCCTTCAGCCGGGCTGCCGCCTCGTTCTCCTGGGCCACGGCCAGCAGCCGGGCTTGTTGGTGCTCCTCCCAACGCTGGCCGTACCACAGGATCATCAATTCCTGAAGCTCGTCAGTCAGCGCCGTATAATCCTGGGCGCGTTGAGCCTGACGCTGAAGCCGTTGCAGACGGGGGCCTAGCTCGTTGAGGATGTCGTTCACGCGCAGGATATTGGCTTCGGTGGCCTCCAGTCGCGCGGCCGCCTCCCGACGTTTGCGCTGGTAGTGGCCGATGCCGGCGGCCTCCTCGAACAGCCCCCGCCGCTCCTCCGGCCGCAGGCTGAGCACCTCGTCAATCATGCCCTGGCCGATGACCATATAGGTGCTCTGGCCGAGCTGGGCCTGGCCCAACAGTTCCTGCAGGTCCCGCAGGCGAACCCGGTTGTTATTGATCCGATACTCGTTTTCGCCGGAGCGATAAGCGCGCCGGGTGATGGTCACCTCGCTGAAGGCCAGGGGCAGGCGGCCATCGCTATTGTCAAGGGTGATCGAGACCTCGGCCAGGCCCTGGCGGGCACGAGATGACGAACCGGCAAAGATCACGTCCTCGGTGCGCTTGATGCGCAGGGGGCGCAGGCTCTGCTCCCCCAGAACCCAGCGTATCGCGTCGGCCACGTTGCTCTTACCAGAACCATTAGGCCCGACGATGGCGGTGATGCCCGGCGCGAACTCGAACTCGGTGCGCGTGGCGAAGGTTTTAAAGCCCTGCAAGGTCAGGTGTTTAAGATACATAACCAGTTAGCAGTCCGGCCTTTTACCGCTTACCGCAGGTCTGGACGAAGCGGCGGAAGGAGCGATCGTAGGTGCGCTCCACCTCTGGCGGGAAGGCGCAGGCGGGCAGTTGGTCCATCTTCAAGTGGTAAGCGATACACTCGCAGCAGATACCCTTGCGCGAGCACGGCTCATAAGTACAGGGGCAACGCTTGAGGTTGCGCTCGACGTTACATTCTCTCATGGTGAACATTTCCTCCTCGTATAATATGTGCTCGCGCGGGGTACGACCCCGCGTGCTTCGCACGGCGGGTGACCCGGTCCGGCCTGGGCCGGGCACATCCGCCGCGAGCATGAACATCGCACACCTCGCTTATTACTACAACCGCACTTGTCATTCTGAGGCGCGAAGCGCCGAAGAATCTCGTTATGGCAGCCACAGATCGTTGGCCGAAAACGGGATTCTTCGCTCCCTTCGGTCGCTCAGAATGACGTTTTCGGTAACTGCGGTTGTAGTATTATGCTGGGTGGCGAAATATCAGCCGGTTACAGGCCGGGCAGCGATAAATGGGCCACCAGAGCAGGGCCAGGCCGCCCACCGGTCCGAGGAGCAGGGCCGGCCATAGCCCAATGACGGCCAGGGCCAGGCCCGGGATGAACAGGACAGCCCCGGCCGTCAGCCCGACGGCAATACGGTGCGACCAGGGGAGCCGGGATGCGGCACGCTCACCGCACTGCGGGCAGGTGATCATGGGCGAGATACCTCCAGACATCATGCCCTGATTATACCACAAAAGCGTTGTGGATGGTACAAGGGCCTGTTCATTTCACGTAATCTCTTGTTTTTTCATGTGTTTTGTGGTATACTAAATCCAAGATATGCGCATGGTGTGGGTTAAACCAACGGTTGGTACTATGACGGTCACTCCGCGTATACCCTCCCGCAGGCTTCGCCGTGAGCTCAGCCGAACGGTTGAGGCGCAATGACCAGACCAGACGCCGTAGGCGCGCCCAGATGACCGGCTGCATAGGTTGCCAGCCCCTTTCTAACCTGCGGGAGGGTTCAGAGCACAACAAAGGATTGGGGCGATGGCGGAGACATCGCCCGAACTTACCCCCTGGGGGTAGGGAGCAAGGGTTGTGCCCTGCCTGGGTGGAGAGCCTGTACTCGCCAGAGTGACTACCCTGTCACCGGGAGGCGGCGGTTATGAGACAGAGATTGAATCCAGAGGACAAGGCTGAACGCCGACGCGCGCGCACCGTCGCCAACTTTGAACGTAAGCACGGTGCGGGTAGCTGGGAGCGGTTGCTGCGGTTGTATGAAGACGGCGAGAGTTTCCAGGAGCTGGCGAACAATTTTGGCGTGAGCCACCAGGCCATTCGGGAGATGTTGATCCGCACTGGCATCCATACCGCCGAAAGTACCCTGCGCCGACGCCTGATCCGCCAACAAGCCCGGCAGCTAGACGAGGCGACGCTGAGACGACGCATGGAGGAGATCCTGCGCCGGGCCGCTTATGAGGACCGCTATTGGAGTCGGCGGGGGCAATTGTCTCTGGAGATCGTCCGCAAGGAGTTAGGGCTGTCGGCCGGCCGCTGGTATGCCTTTATCCGCAAATACCCCCCACCCACTGGCCGGGTCGAGGTGGTGTTGCGTTATGGCATGGGTCAGGACCCCAAGACCTACCTGGGCGATCAGTACCAGAACGGGCGGTCCATCGTCGAGATCGCGGCGGGCCTGCAAGGGGTCGGCGTATCCCCCACCACCCTGCACCGCTACATGCGTCATCTGGGTATCCCCTTGCGCAGCATCTCCGAGGCCCGGCTGATCCGTCGGCAGCGCAGATCGCCTCTCCCTCCTTCGAAAATGTAGGACAAATGTAACTGCCTACCCTGAACCCTCCCGCAGGTTAGAAAGGGGCTGGCGAACGATGCAGCCGGTCATCTGGGCGCGCTCTGGTCTGGTCATTGCGCCCAAACCTGCGGGAGGGTAGGCAGTTACGGACAAATTTCAAATTTGTCCTACACAGTATCTTTAGAATCTCCGCCTGCGGGTAGGGCACAAGGACCTCCGCTGCCGGCCAATTTGCTGGGGGTAATATGGCCGTGATCATGCCCGGGGCCGAGCCGTTCTTCCTGGCCGGGAACCATGTCGGTTGCCTGCTCTCCCACGGGTTCATGGGCACACCCAACGAGATGCGGGAACTGGGCGCCCATCTGCACGCCCGGGGCTATACCGTCCGGGGCACGCGGCTGGCCGGCCATGGCACCACCGCCCCAGACATGAACCGCACGACCTGGCTCGACTGGTATGCCTCGCTGGATGCCGACTGGCAAGACCTGGCCGGGCGCTGCCTGGAGGTCTTTGTGGTGGGCCTGTCGCTGGGGGCGGCGTTGACGCTACACCTGGCAGCCAACCGCCCGGTGGCCGGCGTGGTCGTCATGGGTGCGCCGGTCCTCACCGGCCGGCTCCAGCGCCTGATCGTGGACCTGGGGGGCCGACTCCTGCCCTTGCTCCCCAAGCCCGGCGGCAGTGGTCTGCGGGACCCGGTGGCCCGGGCCCGCCACCTGACCTACAGGCAGATCCCTTTGCGTGCCTCCCGCAGCATGATCCAGCTCATCCAGGTCGCCCAGGCCGATCTGCATCGCATCACCGCGCCGATCCTGATCATGCAGGGCCGCCAGGACCGGGTGGTATCGCCCCGGAACATGCCCTATATCTACCAGCACGTCGCCGCCGCCGATAAAGAGATGGTCTGGCTCAACCGGAGCGACCATATCGTCACCGAGGATTATGATAAAGAAGAGGTCCTGACCCGGGTCGGTGACTGGATCGATCGGCACGTCGGGAGCCGGGTTGAGTGATGACCAGGCCGTCAAAGTGAGCGTATCGCGTTGGGGACAGTACGGCTCTGGAGTCGAGGCTTTAGCCGGTTCCAAGACCCGCCTGAAGGCTCGACTCCAGCGCGCATAATCGCTATTGGTGCCTGTTTCCTGGGTCTCCAATGTATAACGCTTCCCGAAGGTCTTCCGCAGGCGGTTAAAATATGCTATAATGGCGATGACGCTCACCGGTTCTCATAATGCGGTAACCATCGGCGAGGAGTTCCACCCATTCAAGCCTGGGCCTGGCGCGCGGAGCGCACCCCCAGGAACGAAAATACGCCGGTGTGCTCGCGCCAGCCAGCACATCGGAGAGGAGGTGATGAGCGGGATAATTCAGATCCAGAACCCAACTGTTCGACGAAGCGAGACACGCTCATAGAACCTGATGAGGAGGAGGGATCATGAACCGCAAGTTCTGGTACGTATTGCTGACCCTGGTGCTCGCGAGCACCTTCGTGCTTACAGCGTGCAATCTGACCCAGCAACAGCCACCAGAGGCCACGCCCAAACCCACCACCGGCGCTATCCTCGAACGAGTCAAGGCGCGGGGCAAACTCGTCGCCGGCATCCATACCAGCCTGCCCGGCTTTGGCTATCTGGACCCCAACGGGCGCAACATGGGCTTTGACATTGACCTCTGTCGGGCTGTGGCCGTGGCCCTCTTTAACGACCCTGAAGCAGTCGAGTTCGTGCCGTTGACGGCGGCCGAGCGAGGTCCGGCCCTGCAAACCGCCGAGATTGATATGCTGGCCCGCAACTGCACCTGGACCTCCAGCCGCGATGCCCAGTGGGGCAACTTTACCCACATCATGTTCTACGACGGCCAGGGCATGATGGTCCGCAAGGCCAGCGGCTTTACCAGGCTGGAGGACCTGAACGGCGCCACCGTCTGCGTAACCACCGGCACCACCACGGAAAAGAACCTGGCCGATGTCTTTCGTCAGAAGGGCCTCAAGTTCACCGCCGTGACCTTTGAGGAGACCTCGGCGGTCTACAAGGCCTACGAAGAGGGCCGCTGTGACTGCGCCACCAGTGACAAGTCACAGTTGGCCGCTGTGCGCAGCGGGTTCGCCAAACCCGAAGACCACATCATCCTGGACGTGACCATGTCTAAAGAACCGCTCACCCCGGCCGTGCCCGCCGGTGATGACAAGTGGCTGGATGTGGTCAAGACCGTCATGTGGGTCCTGATCAACGCCGAGGAACTGGGTGTCACCTCGAAGAACGTGGATCAGATGATGAACAGCGAAAGCATCGAGATCCGCCGGTTGCTGGGGGTGGAGGGCACCTTCGGCCAGGAAGACCTGGGGCTGAGCAAGGACTTTGCCGCCAACGTGATCCGCAAGGTGGGCAACTATGGCGAGATCTATGACCGCTACATGGGACCAAAGGGCCTGTCCTTCACCCTGGACCGGGGGCTGAACAAGCTCTGGAAAGACGGTGGCCTGATCTACGCGCCACCGCTCCGCTAACCTCCCCTTGAGAGACCTCGGAGGTCGCCAGACCTCCGAGGTCCTTTCGGGGAACAGCAACCTGTAACCGGAGAGGGGGTATGACTGGGAGCCAACCCGCCTTCGCGCGTATCCTGAGCCGCCGGGGCGTGCCCCTCTGGCGTGATGTAGTGGTCTTGCAGTGGGTCGCCCAGATCGTGTCAGCCGTGCTGGTCATCGGCTTTTTGCTCTTTTTCCTGGGCAATGTGATCCGGGCCGCCGAGTTGCGCGGGCTGGGCCTGCTCAGCTATGGCTTTCTGAACGAGGCCGCCGGTTTTCCCCTGCCGGAGGCTGTCCTGGAATACGAGCCTTCTTATCCGTTCTGGTATGCCTTCCTGCTCGGCATCCTGCACACCCTCAAGGTCTCGCTGGTGGGTATCGTCCTGGCGACCATCCTGGGCACCGTCACTGCCCTGGCCCGCCTCTCCACCAACTGGCTGGTCAGCCATATCGCCAGCGTCTACATCGAGATCATCCGCAATGTGCCCCTGGCCGTCCAACTGGTCTTCTGGTATTTTGCCGTCTTTCAACAGCTTCCCCCGGTACAGGAGTGCCTCTCTTTCCCCGGCCCCATCTACCTGAGCCAACGCGGCCTGAACATGGTGTGGGCGGAACCCACCTCCACCTGTGGGCTGTGGGGGGTCTTTGTGGTGGCCGGCGTGGTGCTGGCAGTGGCCTTGCATCGGATATTGTTGAATTACCAGTTACAGACCGGGCGGACCACTTATCCGGTGGCGATGGCAGTGGCGATATTGGTGGCGTTGCCGGCCGTGGGCTGGCTGGTGGCCGGTGGCAATCCCCTGCGTCTGACGGTGCCGGAGCTGGGCAAGTTCAACTTTATCGGTGGCCTGAGCCTCACGCCCGAATTTACGGCCCTGCTGGTGGGGCTGGTGTGCTACACCGGGGCCTTTATCGCTGAGGTGGTGCGGGCCGGTATCCTGGCCGTGCACAGGGGCCAGTTCGAGGCGGCCCGTGCCCTGGGCCTGACCCCGTTGCAAGTGCTACGCCTGGTGGTGTTTCCCCAGGCCTTGCGAGTGATCATCCCCCCTTTGATCAGCCAATACCTGAACCTGACCAAGAACTCCAGCCTGGCCATCATCATCGGCTACCCGGACCTCTTTTTCGTGGGCCGGACCACCATCAACCAGGCCGGGCGGGCGGTGCCGGTCTTTATACTGGTCATGGCCTGTTATCTGAGTATGAGCCTGATCACTTCGATCATCATGAACATCTATAACCGCCGGATCCGGCTGGTGGAGAGGTAACGATGAGCCTGTCTCGCCCGCCGGCCCCTTTGAGCCTGAGACAGTGGCTCAAGAAAAACCTGTTCAGTACCTGGTACAACACGTTGCTGACCTTCGTGGCCGGGGCTTTTGTGCTATTTGTGTTGTATCAGGTGTTCACCTGGGCCTTGTTCCGCGCCAACTGGACGCCGGTCACGAGTAGCCTCAAGCTGTTCGCCGTGGGCCAGTACCCCACGGATCAGCTCTGGCGTGTCGGTGCCAGCCTGCTCATGGTCTCGTTCCTCATGGGGCTTAGTGGGGGGGTCTGGAGTGGCACCCTGCGCAATTTTGCCCGTGCCCTGGCCACGGTTTTGGGTTTGGCGGCCCTGACCCCGGTGGGGCTGGATCGGATGGACCTGGGGTTACGGCTGTGGTTCCTGGCCAACCCGGCTCTCACCGGCCTGGGCTACCTCCTGGGACGCAGGCTGGCCCCCAAAGGGCGCTGGGTCGTGTTGGGCTGGCTGCTGTCCTTCGGTCTGACGATCTTGTTGTTGGGCGGGCTGCCGGGTATGCCGTTCCTGCCGCCGGTGGATTCGGGGTTGTGGGGCGGGTTGTTGTTGACCTTCCTGCTGGCCCTGGTGGGCATCGTGGCCTCGTTCCCCATCGGCGTGTTGCTGGCCCTGGGTCGGCAGAGTTCCCTGCCGGTGCTCAAGGTCTTTTGCGTGCTGTTCATCGAGATGATCCGGGGTGTTCCCCTGGTGACGATCTTGTTCATGGGGTCCATCATCCTGCCCTTGTTCCTGCCGGAGGATGTGCGCATTGACCGGGTGGTAAGGGCCATGCTGGCCATGACCATCTTTGCGGCGGCGTATATGGCGGAGAACGTGCGCGGCGGGTTGCAGGCCATCCCCAAGGGTCAGATCGAGGCCGCCAAAGCCGTGGGCCTGAACACCTTCCAGACCATGTTGCTCATCGTGTTGCCCCAGGCGCTGCGGGCTGTCATCCCGGCCATCGTGGGCCAGTTCATCGCCCTGTTCATGGATACGACCCTGGCGATCATCATTGGCCTGGTGGAGCTATTGGCCATCGGCCGGGCCGTGATCAACAGCAACCCGGACTGGCTGCTCCTGGACATGGAGGTCTATCTGTTCATCGCGGCCGTGTTCTGGGTGTTCACCTATTCCATGAGCTATGCCAGCCGGCGGCTGGAACGGGCGTTGGGCGTGGGAGAGCGGTGATCTGCTTGCGTCGGCGCGCAGGGAATGCCGCAGTGTTGTGTGGAATGCAACGCATCCTGACTAACCCATCAGATAGATAGACGGCTGACAACACCCCCCAAGCCAGACAGCGGGAGCAAACTTTGCCAACAACCGATGACCTGGTCACACAACGCGCCCCGGAGATCACGCGGGCGATCCAGGCCGCCGCCAGCGGCGCCCCCACCGAAGCCGATTTTCGCCGCCCGGTGGAGCGACTGCTGGACGATTTTGCGGCGGCCATCGGCGTGCCGCTGCACCCCCACCACGAGTACACCCTGGCGACCGGCCGGGCCGATACCGTCTACAATCGGCTGGTGGTGGAGTACAAACGGCCCGGCTCCCTGGGCGAAACTCTCAGCCACCGCAACAACCTCGCCGCCGTCGAGCAGGTGAAAGGCTACCTGGAAGACATCGAGCGGGTGCAGCGCATCGAGAAGGCCCGTCTGGTGGGCGTGGTCACCGACGGGCGGCGGATGATCTACTGTCGCCACGTCGCCGGGCGTTGGCGGATAGAGCCGCCGGTGAGCGTGGATGTCAGCGCGGTGACGCGGCTGCTCACTCTGCTGGTGCGCTTGCAGGCCGGCGCGGCCATGGTCCCTGCCAACCTAATCGAGGACTTCAGCTCGCAGACCCTCACGGCCCAGCGGGCCACCCGCGCGCTCTATACGGCGCTGCAAACCGACCCGGCCCCCCTGGTGCGCGCGCTCTTTACGCAGTGGCAGGCCTTCTTCGGCGAGGTGACCGGCTACGAGGAGAGCGCGGCCCGGCTGCGCAGCAAGGCCGAGTTCAAGAGCTTTGCCCGGGGGATGGGGTTGCCGGCCGAGGACGTGGACCCGCCCCGCCTGTTCTTCGCCGTCCACACCTACTTTGCCCTTCTCATCAAGTTCATCGCCTGGCTCACGGTCTCGCGCTACCTGGGCAGCGCTGAAGCGTCCTTTGACGAGTTGTCCGGCCTGCCATCGGACCAGTTGCGCGCAGCCCTGCGGAAGATGGAACGCGGCGAGACCTTTCGCGCCGCCGGTGTGCGCAACCTGCTGGAAGGCGACTTTTTCGTCTGGTATCTGAATGCCTGGAGCGACCCCCTGGAGCAGCAGATTCGCGGGCTGCTCCAGGCCCTGGTCCGCTACGACCCGGCCACGCTGGAAGACGAACCAGAGCTGACCCGCGACCTGCTCAAGCAGCTCTACCAATACCTGGTGCCCCGCCATCTGCGCCACGACCTGGGCGAATACTACACCCCCGACTGGCTGGCCCAGCGCGTGCTGAACATGGTGGACGGCGGCACGTACAAAGGCGACCCGCGCAAGCGCGTGCTGGACCCGGCCTGCGGCAGCGGCACATTCCTGGTGCTGGCGATCCGGGCCACGCGCGACTATTGTCGGCAGCACGGCATCGCCGACATGGACGCCCTGGAACTGATCCTGAGCAATGTGGTGGGGATTGACCTGAACCCGCTGGCCGTCATCGCGGCGCGCACCAACTACCTGCTGGCCCTGGGCGATCTGCTGACGGCCCGCGCCGGGCGCGAGATCGAGGTCCCAGTCTACCTGGCCGATTCCATCCTGACCCCCAGCCGGGGCAGCGATCTCTTTACGCAAGACCGTTACCGCGTGGGCACCACCGTGGGCGCGTTCGAGATCCCCCAGGCCTGCGCCACCCGCGAGCGCATCGCGGCCCTGGCCGATCTGCTGGACGAGTGCCTGGCGCGCCACGACCCACCGCCGGCGTTCATGGCGCAGGTGCGCGGGCGCGTAGGCCTGAGCACCGCCGAGTTCTACGCTGCCGACGCCGCGCTGACGGCCCTCTACGGGCGGCTGGCGGATTTGCACCGCCAGGGACTGGACGGCCTGTGGGCGCGGATCATCAAGAACGCCTTTGCGCCGGTCTTCCTGGAGCGGTTCGACTACGTGGTGGGCAATCCGCCCTGGGTGAATTGGGAGAGTTTGCCCGGTGACTATCGCCAGGAGACCAAACCGCTGTGGGTGCACCACGGCCTCTTTCCCCACGGCGGGATGGATACCATCCTGGGCAAGGGCAAGAAAGACATCTCCATGCTGATGTCCTACGTGGCGATGGACAACTATCTGAAGGACCGGGGCCGGCTGGGATTCGTCATCACCCAGAGCGTCTTCAAGACCGCCGGGGCCGGCCAGGGCTTCCGCCGTTTCCGCCTGGGGAGCGGGACGCCCATCGCGGTGACGTTGGTGGATGATCTGGCCGACCTCAAGCCCTTCGAGGGGGCCAGCAACCGCACCGCCATCGTGGTGCTGGAGCGGGGCCGGCCGACGACCTACCCGGTGCCATACTCCCACTGGTACAAGCCCGGCGGGGGCAGCGTGATCCCGGAGGACGTGACTCTGGAGGAGATCACTCAGGAAAAGATCGCCACCTACCGCCAGTTCGTGGCTCAGCCAGTGGACGAGGCCGACCCGACCTCGCCCTGGATCAGCGGCCGGGAGCGGGCGTTGAAAGCGGCGAGGAAGATTCAGGGCGCGTCGGACTACCAGGCCCGGGCTGGTGTCTGCTCGTGGCTCAACGGCGTCTACTGGTTGGAAATAGTGGGGCGACGACCGGACGGGCTGGTGGTGGTCAACAATCTCACGGAAGGGGTCAAACGAGAGGTAGAGAACTTACAGGCGGCCATCGAGCCGGACCTGCTCTATCCCCTGCTGCGGGGGCGGGATGTGCGCCGCTGGCAGGCCACACCCCAGGCCTACATCCTGATGGTGCAAGACCCGGAAAAACGTCGGGGCTACGACGAGAACTGGCTGAGCGCGAGATACCCCAAAACCTATGCCTACCTCAAACGCTTCGAGGCCGATCTGCGCAGCCGGTCCGGCTACCGCCGTTACTTCCGGGAGACCGATCCATTCTATTCGATGTTCGACGTGAGCGACTACACCTTTGCGCCGTACAAGGTGGTGTGGCCGTGGATTTCGCCCTCGTTGGTGTCGGCTGTGGTCGGCAGCGATGAGATGGGCAAAGTGATCGTGCCTGAACACAACACATCGCTAGTTGCCTTCAATAGTGCTGAGGAGGCGCATTTCTTCTGCGCCTGTTTCAATTCTACACCGGCCAACTTCGCTGCCGTCGCATCGTACTCAGGTGGTGGGGGCGGTATCGCATCGCCAAAGATAGTTGAGCGAATCCGCGTTCCCCGCTACGACGCGGCCAACCCCACCCACCGCCGGCTGGCAGATCTCTCCCAGGAGGCGCACGCGGCCACGGCGGCCGGGGACACGGCGCGGGTGCGGGAGATCGAGGCGGAGATAGATGAGCTGGCAGCGGAGTTATGGGGGTTGAGCAAGGATGAGCTGGCGGAGATCCAGCGGGGCCTGGCGGAGCTGGGGTGAGGAGGCGTTTGGACCACGAAACACGCGAATAATCACGAAAGACACGAAAAGCACGGAAGGCGCGCAAGAGTTTCGCGTCCTTTCGCGGCCTTTCGTGACCTTTCGTGATCTTCGTGATCCAAACGTCTTGGCGGCGGAGGCGTTTGGACCACGAAACACGCGAATAATCACGAAAGACACGAAAAGCACGGAAGGCGCGCAAGAGTTTCGCGTCCTTTCGCGGCCTTTCGTGACCTTTCGTGATCTTCGTGATCCAAACGTGCTCCGAGGAGAAGGGACACGGCCATGACCAAACCATCTTCCACCAGGGGTTACGAGTTCAACCAGTTGTCCCATGACACCATCGGCGCCTGCATTGACGTGCAAAGCCAGTTGGGAGTCCACTGCATGGAGGTAGACTACCAACGTGCGTTGGAATTGGCGCTGCCCAAACGCGGCTTGCAGTTCCAGCGCGAGGTGGAGATCCCCATCACCTTTGATGGGGTGGTGGTCACCAAACGCCGGGTGGATTTCGTCATCTGGAACGACACCGACGAGTTGATCCTGGAAACCAAGGCTCGGAGCGTCATCCTGCCCGAAGACGTGGAACAATGCCTGCTCTATTTGCACCAGGGCGGCTACCAGCTGTGCCTGTTGGTCAACTTTGGTGAAAAGCCGTTGGGTATACGCCGTTTTGTGCACACGCCGCCAGATAAAGCACGCAAGAGCTGGGACGGTTGAGCCACGAAACAGCGCGAATAATCACGAAAGACGCGAAACAGCGCGAATAATCACGAAAGACGCGAAACAGCGCGAATAATCACGAAAGTGTAGTGTAACCTAACATCCTGAACAGTTGGCAAGGCGGCGGGCGTATTCGTTGGGCGACAGGCCCTGCAATTCGACCCCTTGGTGTGGCCGATCATTGTAGTAGAGCAGGAACTCGGCCAACAACAC
>Ga0209101_1001258_pt1 | contig 19149 bp, 14 predicted proteins | sample ConPoolayeCmetaG_FD_185481 | JGI IMG/M metagenome (GOLD analysis project Ga0209101, IMG submission 185481) | Hot spring microbial mat communities from California, USA to study Microbial Dark Matter (Phase II) - Cone Pool mat layer C metaG... ...
GATGAAGATGCTCGTATTGAACCACGAAGCGAAGCGGAGTGGTGTTGAAAAGGCCCAGTGCCCGACTACGAACGAACAAGATTAGAACGTTGATAAGCCCTGATATAACAGGCAGACTTGACAAAATTTTTTCTGCGTGTATCATTAAGCATGTGCAATTTATCCTGTTAAGCGCGCCCGTACCTCAATTGGACAGAGGAGCGGTCTACGAAACCGAATGCTGTGGGTTCAAGTCCCGCCGGGCGCGCCTGCTCTTCTGTCGGTGCCACGCAGGACAGCTTTCCGGTCAGCAGCCTGGGAGACTGTCCCACGGGCCGACCTGATTGCAAGTGTGCAAATCCTGTGAATGATGCCCATGTAGCCCGACCGGCACATGGAAGCTGACTTTTAGTTGTGAGCCTGTCATAAACCTGCATGCATCCGCACTGGTACGTATCCTTTGCCCCATTGATGTCCCCTTGGGTCTGCCTGAGTAAGGATACCGGCACGGAAGCCCCAGGATGCAACCTGTCGGGGAACTGGCCATGAATGATACCCTTCTCTGGATGGCAGCGGTTGGAAGCGGCCTTTTGGGCCTGCTGCTTCTGCTTGTGGCAGGGGCGGTGGCGCTATACTGGAAGGTTGCGACACCGGTTCCTTCCAGACGCTCACACCCGCGCGCAGATACAGCCTACGCCGGGGAAGAACAACGGCCTGTGGTTACTTCCACCGCAGGTGGCGGTCCATGGTTATGGGTCAAGGCATGGATTTTCGCCATGATCCATGCCGGTACTGTCAGTCTGGTTTTGGGAGGGATTACCTTCTTTGAGGACATAGCAAGGGCAAGTGAAGAGATTCACCGCTCCGGGACGGTGACATTCCCCAGACAGCTTCTGCCCGGTGCCCTGTCTGAGGCGTCATCAAACCGTCACCTTCCCAGGCCCGAGGGTAAGAAGTCATCCACAGGCAAGGGCGTGGTCAGGAGGCTTAATCGTCCTGCCGCCTCTTCAAGCCCGGTCACGTGGGAAGTGGTAGGCGAGGAAAGCATTACTGAGCATACCGAAGGTTGAACTGGTGTGACCTGCAATAGAGCACCGGAATTGACAGATTCCCCCACCCCAGGTACCTCTACTTTCTTGTCCGACTTGCGACTGTGCACAGAGCGGCTTTTGTGCACCTGCGCCAGGATGATCGTGTCAATGTGCCTGCTGTTTGTGGGTCTCGCAGGTGGGCAGAGATGGGACGATCCGTACCTGGATTGGGTGATGGCCGGGCGTCATCTCTCACGGGGCACCGTTACACCTGCGCCTGCACCACTACTTATCCCCAATCATGCACGGGTGCCAATCCTTATGTACCACTACGTATCTGAGCTACCTGCCGACGCTGATCGGATACGCCTTGACCTGACCATCACGCCGAACAACTTCCGGGCGCAGCTCCAATACCTGTCCGACGCCGGGTATCACACCATCACGTTGAGCGATCTATACCTTCACCTCACCCAGGGTCTCCCACTGCCGGAGAAACCGGTGATCCTGACCTTTGATGATGGGTACAGGGATGCTTACGAAGTGGTGTTTCCCTTATTGCTGGAATACGGCTTCACGGGCACCTTCTTTGTCCTGGCCACACCGGCTCACTTCGAGGCGCCGGGCTATCTGACCTGGGCGCAGATGAAGGAAATGGCCGACGGTGGGATGGATATCCAGGCGCACGGGCGTGATCATGTGGACCTGCGTGGGCGTTCATATGAGTACCTTGTGTACCAGATTCTGGGCATCCAGGAAGCAATCTACTACCATACTGGTCACCTGCCGCGCTTTTTCTGCTATCCATCCGGCCGGTACGATGAGCAGGTGATTGCAGTGCTCAAATCAGCCGGATACTGGGGTGCAGTGACGACAGAGATGGGCTACGATCACTCCCTGGATAAAATTTTTACGATGCCACGCATACGCATACGTGGGAGCGATACATTGGCCAGCTTTGCAAGGAAAGTAGAGGGGCGTTAGGGAATTCCAATCCGTGCATGGCTGAGCTGATCGGCGGACTGGTCATCAAAGCACAAAGTGGTTTCTTCACCGTTCACACAGAGAACGGTGATTTTGTGTGTCAGCTACGGGGGCGCTTGAAGCAGGAGCGCCTCGACACTGATCTCATCGCCGTCGGAGATCGGGTGCGGATACGTCCTGCCGGCAAAGGCGCTGGCGTGATTGAGGAAATACTGCCACGGGAACGTGTGCTGGCGCGTCTGGCGCCACTCCCGGGCGGGCGTGGAGCCCGCCGCTGGGATCGGGACGGCTACCTCTCTGAACGGGAGCAGGTTATCGTTGCCAACCCTGACCAGGCTGTTTTCGTGCTTGCCTGTGCGCAACCCTCACCCAACCTGCGCATGCTGGACCGGCTGCTTGTAGGAGCGGAATACCAGCACATTCCGGCCATCGTATGCGCAAACAAGACCGATCTGGTGGGCCGGCGTCATGCCCGGCAGCTCTTTGGCGTCTATGAAGAGATCGGCTACCGGGTAGTCTACACCAGCGCGGTTACTGGTGAGGGGGTGGAAGATCTGCGCGATGCACTGCAGGGGAAAATCTCGGCCTTGATGGGGCCATCGGGCGTGGGCAAAACGAGTCTGCTTAACGCCATGCAACCTGGGCTGGGATTACGAGTGCGTCAGGTGAGCCGGGCCACAGGCAAGGGGCGTCATACCACTGTCGTGCCCCAGCTCGTACCTTTAAACGTAGGAGGTTGGGTGGCCGATACGCCTGGCATCCGTGCCCTGGCCCTGTTTGACCTGGACCCGGAAGAAGTAGACGCTTATTTTCCGGACATCGCCCCGCTGGTGAGACACTGCCACTTCTCCGATTGTACTCACACTGTCGAACCTGGTTGCGCAGTCAAAGAAGCGGTGGAGACGGGTAGGGTGAGTCAGCACCGTTATGAGAGTTATGTAAGGCTGCGGGAGGAACATCAGAAGCTGGCAGACATGTATTGGTGGGGGATATATTGACAGGGATACCCTCTCGACCAGCCCCCTACTTGAGGGGGTGTTTTTGCGCCCCTTGACATATGCAAATGGCGGTGTTAGAATGCAACGCCGTTGCATTTCGACTGAGGAGTCACGGGACATATGGATAATGAGAGTTCTGCTGTTGCCTGGCATGCCTGTACGGTTCAAGAAGTAGCTGAGAGGTTAGGCTGTGATCTGACAAGAGGCCTGACAGCGGCTGAAGCCGCCGTCCGTCTCAGCCAGTACGGCCCAAATGAACTGGTGGAACTACCACGTCCAGGATTCTGGCGCATGCTGCTGGACCAGTTCAACAATTTCCTCGTCATCATCCTGATCGTCGCAGCATTCATCTCCCTGCTGCTGGGGGATACTCTGGAGGCGGGGGCGATTATGGCCATCGTGCTGCTGAATGCCATCATCGGCGTCATTCAGGAGGGAAAGGCAGAGGAAGCCCTGGCCACGCTCAAAAAGATGGCTGCTCCGGAAGCCCACGTCCTGCGAGATGGCCACCGCATCGTTATACCCGCCCGCGAAGTGGTGCCTGGTGACCTCGTGTTCCTGGAGGCCGGTAATTACGTGCCGGCCGACCTGCGGCTGATCGAAAGCGTCAATCTCAAAATCGAGGAGGCCTCGCTGACCGGGGAATCGGTGCCGGTGGAGAAAAAGGCGGACGTCACGCTGGCAGAAGATGTCCAGACAGGCGATCGGGTTAACTGTGCCTTCATGGGGACCACCGTGACCTACGGACGGGGTCGGGGCATCGTGGTCGCCACCGGCATGCGGACCCAGATAGGCCAGATTGCCGAGCTGATCCAGTCATATGAGGAAGAGCCAACCCCCTTGCAGCGGCGGCTTGACCAGTTGGGCCGCTGGTTGGGGTGGGGCTCCCTGGCTATCTGCGCCATCGTCTTCATCGAAGCGATTATCCAGGATACCGAAATTTCCCTGATCTCCAGCCATGGGCTGGCTTATTACCTGACCCATACCAGACAGGAAATTGTGGACCTGTTCATCGTCGCTGTCAGCCTGGCCATCGCAGCCGTGCCAGAGGGATTGCCGGCTGTAGTGACCATCTGTCTGGCGTTGGGAATGCGCGAGATGGTGCGGCGGCACGCTCTCATCCGTCGCCTGCCAGCGGTGGAGACACTGGGAAGCGCCACCGTCATCTGCTCCGATAAGACCGGCACCCTGACCAAGAATGAGATGACAGCCGTACAGCTCTACGCTGCCAACCTGCGGCTTAACGTGAGCGGTGAGGGCTACCAGCCCATCGGGGAATTCACCAATGATGGGGTATCAGTCAACCCACGCGATAGCGCTGAAATTATGACCCTGCTCACCGGCAGCCTGCTTTGCTCAGATGCCCGGTTGGAGGTACTTGAGGACGAGAAAGGAAATCATCGCTATCGCATGGTCGGAGACCCCACCGAGGGGGCAATGGTAGTCGCGGCAGCCAAGGCCGGCCTGTACCGCGAAGAGGTGGAGAGCAAATTCCCGCGTGTGGCAGAGGTGCCCTTCGACAGCGACCGCAAACGTATGAGCACCGTTCACCTGCGCAGGGATGGCAAAGATGGCCTGCCACCCTATATTGTCTACGTCAAAGGCGCGCCAGATATAATGCTCTCCCTCTGCAACACTATCCTGGAGGATGGGAAAGATGTGCCTTTGATACCTGAGCGGCGTTTGCATATTGAAAACACCATCCGTGAGCTGGCGCGAGAGGGGCTGCGTGTGCTGGCAGTCGCTTACCGTTATCTTGACAAAATCCCCCAGGAGGTCAATGTTGAGACAATCGAGAAAGACCTCTCGATGATAGGGCTGGTGGCAATGATAGACCCGGCCAGGCCAGAGGTTAAACCGGCGGTGGAGCTGGCACGACAGGCGGGTATCCGCACCATCATGATCACCGGTGATTATCCTGATACGGCCCGCGCCGTCGCGCAGGAGATCGGCCTGTGGCGGCCTGGTGGGCGGCTCATCACCGGCGCAGAAATGGACATGATGAGCGACGAGCAACTTGTCAGTTGCATTGAGGACGTTGATGTATTTGCTCGCGTCTCCCCTCAACACAAAGTGCGCATCGTCGAGGCACTCAAGGCACGCGATCACGTTGTGGCCATGACAGGCGACGGTGTTAACGACGCGCCGGCTCTCAAACGTGCTTCTATAGGCGTGGCGATGGGCATCACGGGCACCGACGTATCTAAAGAGACCGCTGATATGGTGCTCACCGACGATAATTATGCCTCCATTGTCTCGGCCGTGGAGCAGGGGCGCATAATCTACTCCAACATCCGCAAGTTTGTGTACTACCTGATCTCGTGTAACCTGGCCGAGATCGCAGTGATTTTCCTGGCCACGCTGGCCGGCTCGCCTCCGCCTTTGAGCGCCATCCAGCTCCTCTGGCTCAACCTGCTCACCGATGGTGCGCCCGCGCTGGCATTGGGGCTGGAGAAGGGCGATCCGGATATTATGGAGGAGCCTCCACGTCCGGTGCGCGAGCCGATCATCAACCGGCCTATGATTGCCGGCACCATCATCCAGACGATTGCCATCACAACGGTGGTGCTGATCGCTTATTACACGGGCCTGGCGTGGGCCCCACAAAACTATGCCCTGGCCAGGACGATGGCCTTCGTCACACTGTCGGCTTCCGAGCTGGTGCGTGCTTATACAGCGCGTTCTGAGCGCGTTTCCCTGTTCCGGCTGGGGGTTTTCAGCAACCGCTATATGCAATACGCGGTGTCGGCTTCTATGGCTCTCCTGCTTGCGGCTGTGTATCTCCCGTTCATGCAGCCGATTTTCGGCACTGTGCCCCTGCGGGTCAGGGAGTGGTCGGTAGTGCTGCCGCTGCTGTTTGTTCCTGGTATAGCCGCGGAGCTTACCAAAGTGGCGCTGCGGTGGTATCGCGGCTGGCGGCGAGCTGTGGCGACGGCAGCCTGAACCTGGCAGTCAGTTGAGGCGACCAACAGTTCCCCCCAACTGGTGCGAGGCATCTGAAGAGGGCGGTTTCAGTCAGTCTGAACAGTCACCGTTTAAAGAACCTATCCGAAAAACCGTACAGGCGGCATCCCTATGCCGCCTGTACCGACGCATAGGATGCGTCGGTTGCGATTTCCGGATAGGCTCTAAGAACTTGCGGTTTCAATGACTGGAGCCTTGTTAGCCTGCAATACCGGACTTGTGCTTTTTGCCGATGTATGGTATAGTGTAATTGACCCTGCTGTGTGCGTGATCGCCGCTTTTGCGTTTTGAGCCAACACCCATACCAACGGGAGCCGTCTCTTCAGCGTAGGGATGCGATAGCCTTCGGGCAAGGCAGACCACTGAGCAGGCCCCCACCTGCGATAGCAGGTTCAAAACTGCGGGCACACGGCACAGCGGGGTCTCCCCATAGGCATATAATCTCAAACGCCACCGGCACCCCGGTGGCGTTTGCATACCCTCGAGGTTTCTATGCTAAGAGAACGGGTTGCCAACGATATCTACGTTTTCACCAGTGATCTGTACGCGCAGGTAACAGCTGGCGCAATCGTAACCCGTGAAGGTGTGATCCTGATAGATAGCCTCCCTCTGCCCGTCGAAGCACGCGAGATGAAATCATTCCTCGAGCAGGTGTGTGGCACCGGTGTGCGCTACCTTCTCCTCACCCACTACCATGCCGACCACACATATGGTGCGTATCTCTTCCCTCAGGCCGATGTCATTGCCCATCAGCACTACCGGCAACTGGTCACAGAAATAGGGATCCCTGCCCTGGAGGCAGCACGCCAGGAAGAGCCTGCGTTAGAAGAAGTCACTATACGTATGCCCGACATAATTCTGGATGAAGGGGATATGGAGCTGTACCTGGGGGAAAAACAGGTCCAGATCATACATTCTCCAGGACACACCCCGGATTCACTTATGCTTTACGTACCCGAAGATCGCGTGCTGTTCGCTGCCGACACAGTGCTCCCGGTGCCTTCGATTGTGGATGGGGACATTGATAAGCTGCGCACATCCCTGCGCAAAGTACTGGAGCTGCCTGTCGAGAACCTGGTACAGGGGCATGGGGAAGTTATCCTGCGCGGAGAAGTTCAGGGCGTGATACAGGCCAGCCTGAACTACCTGGATGCCATCGAGGAAAAGGCAGCCAAAGCGGTCAAACGGAGAAACCGGGAGGCGCTCCTGCACAACAATATCGAATCCTGTGGACTTTCACGCATCCCGTTGAACGGGTTGGTCCAGCAAGTTCACGTTGCCAACCTGCTGTACCTGTACGATAGTATGGTGACACAAGAACGGTCCTGAAGAGTGACTTTCCTGCTACCCTTCCGCAGGTTAGAACGCACCCCAACCTGAAAGAGGGCAGGCAGTCAAAAAGTTATCGGAGCAGTGGGAGAAGGGGACTGGACGGTGAAACTAAGCCGTGAAGAAGTGAAACATATTGCCATGCTGGCCAGACTGGCTCTGGACGAGCAAGAACTGCTTCTCTACCAGGAGCAGCTCTCGTCCATCCTGGAATATTTCGGGCGTCTGCAGGCACTCGATACTGAGGCCATCCCGCCAACCGCAACCGTGCTGCCGGTTCGCAGCGTGATGCGCGATGATGAGCCCGGGGAACCATTTCCTCAGACAGAGATACTCGCCAATGCTCCTTCTGCCGACGCGGGGTGTTTCAGCGTACCGGCAGTGCTGGAAACATAAATTCCCTGATTGTCGAGTCGGTTAATGAAGCTCTACTCACTTACCATTCATGAGGCTCGCACCCTCCTCGCCAGGCACAGCATTTCCGCAGTAGAGTTGACCGAGGCTGTCCTGGAGCGCATCCTGGAAGTGGACAACTCGGTTCGAGCCTACCTTACATTGACGCCCGAAGAGGCCCTGGAACAGGCTCGTGGTGCTGATGCTCGTCTGGCCGGGGGTGATGCTGCTCCGCTTCTGGGCATTCCCATGGCGATTAAGGATGTGTTGTGTACGGCGGGGATCCCCACCACGGCCGGCTCTCGTATTCTGGAAGATTTCATCCCCCCCTACGATGCGACCGTTGTCGCCCGCTTGAAGGCAGCCGGGGCTATCATCCTGGGCAAGACGAACACCGATGAGTTTGCGATGGGTTCCTCCACCGAAAACTCGGCCTTCTTTGTCACGAGCAATCCATGGAATCTGGAGCGGGTGCCTGGTGGATCAAGCGGTGGAAGCGCTGCTGCGGTCGCTGCCGATGAGTGCCTGGGAGCATTGGGATCGGATACCGGTGGTAGCGTGCGTCAGCCGGCTGCTTTCTGCGGCGTGGTGGGGTTCAAGCCGACCTATGGGCGTGTGAGCAGATACGGCCTGATCGCCTTCGCTTCTTCGTTGGACCAGGTCGGAGTGTTGGCAAAAGACGTCACCGATGCAGCCATACTGCTGCAGGTGATCGCCGGCCACGACCCCCGCGATTCTACCTCGGTTAATTTGCCAGTGCCGAACTACGCAGAAGCCCTCGTCGGGGACTTACAGGGCGTGCGGGTGGGGGTGCCAAAAGAGTACTTTGCCGCTCCGGAGGTAATGCAACCTGAGGTGGAAGCCGCGGTGCGCGCGGCGGTTGATGTGCTGGCCACACTTGGCGCCGGGGTGCAGGAGATCAGTCTGCCCCATACTGAATATGCACTGCCGGTATACTATCTGATCGCTCCAGCCGAGGCCAGTGCCAACCTTGCCCGCTATGATGGTGTACGCTATGGGCTGCGCGTCGAGGGCGGTGGGCTGATCGAAACTTACAATGCCACCCGAGGGCAGGGGTTCGGCCCGGAGGTCAAAAGGCGTATTATGCTTGGAACATACGCTCTGTCTGCTGGCTACTACGATGCCTACTACCTTAAGGCCCAGAAGGTGCGCACACTGATCAAATCAGATTTCGATGCGGCGTTCAGGGAGGTGGATGTGATCGTGGCGCCCACCTCCCCTACCACAGCCTTCCGCATCGGTGAAAAGGTCGCCGACCCGCTCCAGATGTACCTTTCCGATATCTTCACGCTCTCTATGAACCTGGCGGGCATCTGTGGGGTCAGTATCCCCTGCGGATTCGATGCTCACGGCCTGCCCATTGGTATGCAGGTGATCGGCCAGGCTTTTGAAGAGGAGCGGGTGTTGCGTGTAGCCTATGCTTACGAGCAGGCCACGGAGTGGCACCTGCACAAGCCAGCGTTGGGTACCGGTACCGGTACGTAACTGTCGCTTCTCCACCTGTTGCACTGAATCACCCCAGTTGAAAGGCATATAGATGCTCACCCTGGAAGATAAAATCACCAGCCGCACAGCCCATATCGTTGTGATCGGCCTCGGCTATGTTGGTCTGCCTCTGGCCACGGCCTTTGCCCGCGCCGGGTTCCGCACCACTGGAGTGGACACGGATCCTCATAAGGTTGAAGCGGTTAACGCCGGTCGCAGCTATATCCCCGACGTGGCCGAGGAGGATGTTGCCCGCTACGTACAATCCGGTCTGCTCGCTGCTACAGTAGAGTACAGAGTGGTGCAGGAAGCTGATGCCGTCTTTATCTGTGTGCCCACCCCTTATGATGCTCAACGGGCCCCCGACCTCTCCTACATACGCGCAGCCTCCGCAGGCATCCTGCCGTATCTCAAACGTGGGCAACTGATTGTGCTCCAGAGCACCACTTACCCGGGCACAACCGAGGAGGTTGTCCAGCCCGTTCTGGAGCAAAGCGGACTCAAGGCCGGGCAGGATTTTTACCTGGCGTTCTCCCCGGAGCGCATTGACCCGGGCAATAAGCAATGGTCAGCTTACAACACGCCCAAGGTCGTGGGAGGGCTGACGCCGCAGTGTACACAGGTGGCCTCAGCATTGTTGCGTCAGATGGGAGCGCCGGTGTACCCTGTATCGTCCCCCCGCACCGCTGAGTTGACCAAGCTACTGGAGAACACCTTCCGCGCCGTCAACATCGCTCTGGTGAACGAGCTGGCGCTGTTGGCTGAGCGGATGGGGATTGACTTCTGGGAAGTTATTGAAGCAGCCAAAAGCAAACCTTTTGGCTTTATGCCTTTTTACCCGGGGCCCGGCGTGGGCGGTCACTGTATCCCGGTTGATCCTTACTATCTCTCATGGAAGGCCCGCGAGTACGATTACTATGCCGAGTTTATCGAGCTGGCCGGAGAGGTTAACCAGGCCATGCCTTACCATGTGGTGAATCTTATCTCTCATGCCCTCTCCTGGCATAGAAAATCCCTGAGAGATGCTCGCATCCTGGTGCTGGGCGTTGCCTTCAAGCCGGACATTGACGACGCCCGGAACTCCCCTGCGGAAAGGGTGATTGAATTGCTTCTGGGCCGTGGAGCTGTGGTGCGTTATCACGATCCTTACGTGCCACGCTTCCACATAGGAAATGACGTTTTTCACCGTGCGCCGATAGTCCTGGAATCTGTGCCTATGACGCAGCAGGAGCTTGCCGAAGCCGATTGCGTCGTCATCATAACCAACCACCACTCCATTGATTACGTCAGTGTAGTCCAATACGCTCCTCTGATTGTGGACACGCGCAATGCCACCGCCGGCATAACGGGAGCAGCAAAGAAGACCGTACGGCTGGGAGCTCCGTTCGCACTGCTATGAACAGCTTCCGCGTCTCCTCCCGACCTCCGTCACCCAGACGGTTGAGAGTCGTTCAGGCTCTTACCGTGGTGGTAATTCTTGGTGCACTGGGAGCAGCAGTCTACTTCCGCGAGCGACTCCAGGAGCTGGAGAAGTACGGCTATGTGGCTGTTTTCCTGGTCGGGCTGGTGAGCAACGCCACACTTATCTTCCCGGTGCCGGGGCTGGCCGTCAGTTCGGTGATGGGAGGGGTGTTTAACCCCTGGATCGTCGGTCTCGTCGGTGGCCTTGGCCAGGCTTTTGGAGAACTGACAGGCTATATGGCCGGTTACAGTGGCCAGGAGCTGGTCAGTGAGAGCCCTACTTATCATCGCATGCGCGGCTGGATGGAGCGCTACGGCACCTGGGCTATCTTTATCCTGGCGCTTATTCCCAATCCCATCTTCGATATAGGCGGTATGGTGGCAGGAGCGCTCCGTATGCCGCTGTATAAGTTCATGATTAGCTGTGCCACCGGCAAGGTGATCAAGAACATTCTGTTTGCCCTGCTTGGTTATTATGGGATAGAGGCGCTGTTTAGAATTTTTGGGTAATTACCCACCCGGCTGCCCGCCGCCGTGCGCGATTGGAAATCGGCCTTCCTGGGCGCCTGCGCCGACCGCTGACCGAAGGCCCAAAGCGGGCGACTTCAGTCGGCATGGGTAGGCGGTTACCAAAGTTCAAGCTGAAACAGGACATCCACCGTCACTGGCCACAACCGTCCAAACCGCTTCAGGGGGCCATCGTGATCCTTAAGTGCCTATCCGAAAAACGTAACCGACGCATCCCTATGCGTCGGTATAAGCGGCATAGGGATGCCGCTTTTACGGTTTTTCGGATAGGCTCTAACTGAACTGTATTGGGGCTAAAGCCCGTTTCACTACGACAGGCTGATAGCCCGTCTCCGGTTCAACCACGTGGTCAGGGAGGAGCGCTATGCCACGCGGGAAACGCGAAAGTCACTGGCTGGTCATCCGACGTTGCCTTGCCATCATCCGGCGGGTCCAGCGCGGGCCTGCCAGCCGCGATGAGCTGATCAAGGCCGTGTTGACACAAGAAGGAGCGGACGCCTACGGTAATGCCCAGGGCGACACCCTGTACCGGCGCCTCGAGAACGACCTGCAACGCATTCGGAACATCTTGCAGGTGGATGTGTACTTCAGCCGCCAGGAAGGCGGCTATATCATCCGCGATACCTGGCTTCCGCTCCTGGAGCTGCCTGACGAAGACCTGGCGACCATTGCCTGGCTGGAGGAGACATTCGACATAGAATCGCCTCAGCATGACGCAGTTTACGGTCTTCTTGGCCGTTTGCGACTGTATCTGCCGCCGGAGCGCCGCGGGGAGATCGAGCGCCAGCGCACGGCACTGACCATAGACCTGCGCACGCGCGATCAGGATGTCATCCGGCCTGACGTCTGGGATGGTTTGACCCGGGCGCTGAATGAGCGTCGGCGCGTTGAGTTTGACTACCTCTCGCCGTGGTACGAGGATTGTCTTCCCCGGCGTCACGTGGTAGAACCCTACAAGCGCTATTTTTCAGATGGTCACTATTACCTGCGGGGATGGTGTCTGGCTATCAGTGGCCCAGAGGGAGAGAGAAGGCCGGGCAGTTACATCCATTACCGCCTGGGGCGTATCTCCAATCTCCATGTGCTTCCCCAGAAATTACCCTCGTCCCCGCCGCCTGCGCCCAGTTATCCGGTCGTCTACCAGCTGGCCCCTCAGCTTGCGCGATCAGGCGTCACGCGCCACCCAGAGATTACCATCCTGGAGATCGAGCAGCGCGATGACGGCAGTGCCCTGGTACGTGGCGAGACGGACAGTCTTTTCTGGGCGGTGCGGACGCTTCTCCGCTACGGCCCCAACTGTCGTGTCCTGGGCGGAGCGGAGATGCTGGCGGAGATGCGCCATACGGTAACAGCTATGGCCAGGCAGTATGAGACGAATGAGGACGGCGATGATGTCTGCGCGCTGGGGGTCTGGTGAAGTTGTCCTGAGGAGACTGTCCGTATGAGCTCCATTGGCGGAGATAGTAAGAGCCTATCCGAACCGTACAAGCGGCATCCCTATGCCGCTTATACCGACGCATAGGGATGCGTCGGTTACGTTTTTCGGATAGACACTAAGCAGCTTCCATGCCAGGGCTCTCGCCCTGCACTCCGATGAATGAAATCAGGTGACAGTCACCTGACAGCGAGCGTCTATTTTCAAAGCAGGATACCGGTCCGATGACCAGGTTATTGCTCGCCTCTGCATCGCCGCGCCGACGTGAGCTGCTCTCGCTGCTGGGGCTTCCATTCGAGACCACGGTGTCCGATGTAGATGAATCGCCAGCAGCAGGCGAGGAACCGGCTGCGCTTGTGACCCGGCTCAGCCTTGCCAAGGCCCATGCAGCCTGTAGCATGGCCACAGCCCACACTGGTGTTCCAGATGTGATAGTGGCGTGCGATACCATCGTGGCGCTGGATGGCACAGTACTTGGTAAGCCACATGATGAGCAGGATGCACTGGATATGCTGCGTCAGCTGCGTGCCCGTGCTCATACCGTCTACAGCGCACTCACACTCGTCTCACCGACACGCGGACATATCGCTACCAGTTTGGTCGAGACCATCGTCATGATGCGCAACTATGCTGATGATGAAATCGCCCGCTATATTGCCAGCGGTGATCCTTTTGACAAGGCAGGAGCCTATGCGATCCAGCATAGCTGGTTTCGGCCGGTAGCCAGGCTGAAGGGGTGCTACGCTAACGTGATGGGATTGCCTCTCTGTCACCTGGCACAATGTCTGCGAGATTGGGACATCGAGGCCCCGCACGAGCCATCCACAGCCTGCCAGAACCACACCGGGCACATCTGCCATATCTACCAGACGATACTGCACAGATGATGAGACAAAGAAGAAGGCGCTCACTGTTCACTATAGTGGTGTTATGCACACTGCTCTGGCTGGTCGGCTGCACCGATCAGACCACCACAACTGCCATCATTCTGATCACACCTTCTCCTGCTCATACGCCCACCGTCTTACCCACCGTCACCCCAACGCCCTCACCCTCTCCTGCCATGACGGCAGCCGCATTTCTGTCCGCCTGGGAAGCCGGAGACTATGCAGGTATGTATAATCTGCTTTCGCCTGCTGCACAGACGGCCATCAGCGCCAGCGACTTCGAGGCGCGCTACCGGGATGCTCTGACCACAGCCACTGTGCTCACCGTCACCACGCGTCTCCAGGCTGCTCTTCAGGAGGGTGAGCGGGCTTATGTGGCCTTCCGCCTGACTTTCGATACTGCGCTGGTTGGCACGCTGGTGACCGATACGGTAATGACGCTCGGTCAGTATGGGACGACGTGGCTGGTGGAATGGGATACGGGCCTGATCTGGCCTCAACTGGCCGGGGGGAACTACTTCTGGATGAAGCACATCATACCCGCCCGTGCCAACATATATGACCGGAACGGTCTGGCGCTGGCTACCGAGGGACGTATTGTGACTATCGGCGTCATCCCTGTTGAAATCCAGGACGAGGAGGCCCTCCTGACGGCGCTCACCACGGTCACCGGCCTTTCCCCCGACGAAATCCGTGGGCGGTATGTTGCCGTCCCGGCCGGGTGGAAGGTGCCCATTGCCGATATTCCGGCTGAACTGAGCGTGGAATATAATGATTGGCTCTCGTCCATCCCCGGTATATACCGCGAGGAGAGGAACGCCCGCACCTACCCACATTCGGGAGAGGTGGGCGTGGCTCCCCACGTGGTGGGATGGGTTTCCCCCATACCGGCGGAACGGGTGGACGTATACCGCGCCCGGGGCTATCGCGGCGACGAATGGGTGGGCATTTCTGGCCTTGAGTTCTGGGGCGAGGAAATCCTTGCCGGGCGGCACGGCGGAGTGCTGAGCGTGGTCACTTCGGAGGGGGCGGTCGTTGCCACCGTGGCGGAGCATCCCCCCGCGCCCAGCCGGGCTATCTACACCACCTTTGATCGCAACTTTCAGAAACGGGTTCAGCAGATTCTGGGAGGACGGCGTGGTGCCATTGTGGTGCTGGACGTCCACACCGGCGCGGTGCGTGCGCTGGCGAGCGGACCGGGGTTTGACCCCAACATGTTTATCGGCCCGGCAGGCGCTGTGGGCCGTGCCCAGATTCTCGCCGATCCGCGTCGGCCACTGTTCAACCGTGCCACCCAGGGGACCTACCCTGCTGCCTCCGTCTTCAAGATAGTCACCATGGCAGCAGCGCTGGAAGCAGGCGGTATGGATGCTGAGCAGACCTTCTTTCACTGCCCGGGTTACTGGGAAGGGCTGGGGGTGTCATACCGCAAGTGGTGTTGGAAGGAGCAAGGGCATGGGGACATCAATCTTAAAGATGGCCTCACGGCCTCATGCGATGTGGTGTTCTACAGCGTGGGGCACCGTCTCGATACCCTCGATCCATTCATACTCCCCAGGTTTGGACGCGGGTTCGGCTTCGGGGTGCCGACCGGACTGGTGGGCCTGTTCGAGGAGAGCGGCGTGGTCCCGGATCCGGACTGGAAACGCGATGTCATCGGAGAAACGTGGTGGGTTGGGGACACGATCAACCTTTCCATCGGACAGGGGTATCTGCTGGTTACGCCACTTCAGGTAGCACGCATGATGGCCGCGGTAGCGAACGGTGGTGCCCTCTACCGTCCATATTTGATCGAGCGCGTAGGTGGAGCCGGGGATATTCCTGAGCAGGTGACGCAGCCACAGGTGATGGGTACGCTCCCGGTCAGCCCGGAGCATCTCAAAGCCATTCAGGAAGCACTGGCAGGAGTGACTACCAGGGCAATCGGCACCGCTGCTCATCGCTTTGCTGGTCTGAGCATCCCTGTTGCGGGTAAGACCGGTACGGCCGAGGTTGGTGGACCAGATACGATACCCCACTCGTGGTTTGCCGGTTATGCTCCCGCCGATGCCCCGGAAATAGCCATTGCCGTCATTGTGGAAAATGCCGGCGAAGGTTCAAGCGTTGCCGCGCCGCTGGTGCGTCAGGTGATCGAAACCTACTACGGCCTTCCTCTCTCACCACTGCCACCCCAGGCGCAGGAAGGGTACATCCCGCCGACACCCGTCGCCCGACCAGGCGAATAGACTGGCGGTCGCATTTACTAATCCTGGCCGCTCAGCATGCGGCGTGGCCAGAGAATGTGGTAGTAGAAGCCGTTCATACACACGTGGTCCACAGGCTGATAATGCTGTCCGATGGCCTCCAGTACCGGCGGCGGATAGAATTGCGCCCGGAAGAGCACCATGCCGAACTCCTGCCGGCTGATACGTTCGACCATCTCGGTCGTGTCGAGCAGGCCGTTTTTGTAGAGATTGAGTAACTGGGTCGGGTTGGTCACCACGGGCTTATCGGCCAGCAGACTGAACATGGCTTCCTCACTGAATACGGATCCCTGGGCCGCCCGCACGTAATTGAGTATCTTTTCCCCCGCCGCGTAATCTTCAGCCGAGAGCAGGTGTCCCAGTTGGGTGTAACCCATCGAGTCATGGTACTGGAAAGTAACGCAATCACCCTGCACCAGCCGATCAGCCACTCCGAGAACGCGGGCCAGCGGACCGAAGAATGGGCCGGAAGTCGGCAGGTGGAGCATTCGGGGAGCCTGGATCAGGTATAGTAGCGGGACCAGAACCATCACTACGGATTTTGCGGTCGCTCCAGATGCGCCATTTACCAGGCGACCCAGCGCCAGGGCCGCAGTGAGGCACGAGACAGCGACTGCTGTGGTAAAGTAGCCAAACCCCGCCCCCCATTTGCCGCTCAGTGCTCCGGCTCCAAGTGAGAACAAAAACCACAGTGAATAGGCTGACAGCCGCCCCCAGAACAACTCGTAGCACAGGTACCCCGTTGCCAGCAGTACAAAGATGGTATGCAGGCGAAACCACTGCCCGAACAGGAAGAGCGTCTGGCGGTAGTCAAACTCATTGACGTTTGCCTGGATAACATTGACCCACCAATGGCCACCAGTTGCGACATTCAGCCCCCAGAAAATGATGCCGGCCACAGCTGTCAACGCGGCCCCTGCCACAATGGCGCGTCTGACATCACGTATAAAGACGTATGACAGAGCTGCCGCAACGGTGAACACCGCCATCTGCTTGGTATATCCGGCACAGAGAAGCATTAGCAGACCGAGAATCAGGTTACGCCTGCCCCGGTCGGGATGGTCGAAGCTGGCGACGAAGACTATCGCCAGCGTCTCGAACATCACCATCGTCATGTGCATACGGCACAGTGGCCCGATCTGGTAAACATAGTTCGAGGCGAGGAAGGATAATCCACCGAGCAGGGGAATAAACCGTCCTCCGACCTCCCGCCTGACGGCGACAGAGATGGCAGCAGCAGTAACAAGTGTGGCAGCAAATGAAACCACTCTACCGGCAACCACACGCGCTCCAAAGATCGGTAACAGCGGCACGATGAGCAGGTGAAACAGTGGTGGATAGTTGGAGGCGTAGAACGGGTAGGTAGCGTTGTCTTTATAGGGCCACTCCCCGCGACTGTAGAGGATGGCATCGTACAGCTCAAAACCCTCTCCCTGGTCGTAATCTAAAGGCCAGCGGAAGAGGGCAGCAGCATACACCCCATAAATGAGCAGGTAACCCAGATAGACGAGCGTGGCCAGAACAGCCAGAGCAGCGAAGAGTATTCTGAAAATGCGCGAAGAGTTCATTCAGACAAGACTGGCAATTCAGACTGATTGAAATCGGCCGCTGCAGGCACTACGCGCCGGGCGCGGCCTGTGCCGACGCACTTGCGTGCACAGGAGGCTCAGGGAAATAGGACCCCGGCAGGGTGTGGTATCAGGGATCGAGCATTCAGGCTGGTCGGTCTCCCAGGCAGATGAGGATGCAGCCGACAAGTATAGCGAGCAGGCCCAGGCCAACCCCGATGCGTTGCAGAGGGCCAAAACCGCTCCACTCCCCTGCCCCGAAGATGTCCACCGTTAGCACACCTGTGACGGCCAGCAGACCAGAGGCCAGTATGAAGATACCGAGTTGCCGCTTTGTGATCACTTTTTGATGAACCTTCCCAGAACAGTGGTCGTGATTATAACACAGCAATGCATAGGTGCAACCCGGCAGCCGCCACCTGCGTATTTAGATAGCGACGGAGCAACCACCGGAGCCACCTGCGCATCGCTCCATATGCTGCGTCGCCCCCATACGTCGTGAGCATCTGAGCAATTACTTGATGTAACTGCCTGCCCCTGCCGACTGAAGTCGCCCACTTTGGGCCTTCGGCCAGCGGTCGGCGCAGGCCGACCGCTGTTTCCGCGCAGGCGCAGGCCTACACCCGGCGCCGCAGGCGCCGGTAAAGTTCGATTTCCAATCGGCACACGGCGGCAGGCAGCCGGGTAGGTAATTACTACTTGACAGGATTTAGTCAGGAGTCAGGGATGACAGACATAACAGGGGAAAACGAGCAAGGGATGACAACGGCGGCCAGAGCTTCAATGAAGGAATGGACAACGGCCGCCCTGGCTCATGCCAGCGTGGTGTTGACATTGATTTTGGGGGCAGCCGGTGGTATCGGGGCCTTTGCCGGGCCTGCGGTGGCACTGGCGATCTACCTTGGATACCGTGGCAAGTCTCGTTTTATTGCTTTCCATGCGTTGCAGGCTTGTGTATACCAGGCGGCTGGCATTCTGATATTCATGACGTTAGCAGCAGCCCTGGGAGCCGGTATGGCTATCGCCTGGACGATAAGCGGTATCCTCTCGGCTGTCCTGATAGGTCTTTTACTTGTACCTTTCGCTTTGTTGCTGACGCTGCTGGCGGTCCCGTTGCTCATCGGTGCACCATTTGCCTGGATAGGTTACGGCCTGTACGCGGCCTATAAAGTCTACCACGGGCAGGACTTCCGTTACCGGTGGATTGGGGATTGGATAGAGCGAGAAGTAAGACTCAGGCATTTAACGGAGTGACAACTCTGTACTCCCTCTTAACCGCCAGTGCCTTCGCAGAGGCGCAGAGGGAAGACTCTGCCAAACAATATCACCCCGTATCAACGCGCGCTCTACCTTGCGTAATTAGAACCTATCCGAAAAACCGTACAGGCGGCATCCCTATGCTGCCTGTACCGACGCATAGGGTTGCGTCGGTCACGATTTCCGGCCAGGCTCTTACTGCGGAACCCCTCCCGCCCCCACCTTGACAAAATCCGCCATCGGTGGTAAATTTCATACTGTGAAATTTTTGTGTCGCAAAGCAATGCTGTAGGACAACTGCCCGCAGTTGTCCTACAAGGGGGCGTTCGTGGATGACGAACTGCAGGACCTGGGGATGCGGCTGTTTCACCTGATGGGGGCGTTGCGGCGCCACTTCGCGCGCGACCTGGCCGCCCACGGCCTGACCTTCCCCCAGTTCATGGCCCTCTGCTCGCTGGAGCATGCCGACGGAAAGGCCTCCCGGATGGGCGACCTGGCCGCCGCCACCCACCAGAGCGCCGCCTCCATGACCGGCATCGTGGACCGGCTTCTGGAGCAGGGGCTGGTGGAACGCCGGCCCGACCCC
>Ga0209101_1001261_pt1 | contig 19113 bp, 14 predicted proteins | sample ConPoolayeCmetaG_FD_185481 | JGI IMG/M metagenome (GOLD analysis project Ga0209101, IMG submission 185481) | Hot spring microbial mat communities from California, USA to study Microbial Dark Matter (Phase II) - Cone Pool mat layer C metaG... ...
GTCCAAGAGATCGTCCAGGGGAACTTCCGTGCTCGTCGCCATGCCCCATAGACATAACACATCACCCCGAATCGTCCAATACCAACTTCAGATGGCTGAAGTGTTACTATCACGGAAGGCGGGTTTGTTTCCACGGTGGCGGCGTTTCGGTATAATACCCACGGGACTCTTGCTCAGGGCGGAGGGGCGCGATGCACGAGGCGTGGAGCCAGGGCCGGGCATTTGCGTGGGCGGCGATCCCTTTCGTGGCTAGTCTCGTTCCGAGGATGGTGGCCGGCCAACAAGCCACCATGGCAACGCCGTACCATAGCGTCGGCGACGGCTTTTTCGAAAACATCGGCATCGGCTGGGGCTTTCGCAGCAAGGGGGTTTCCGTCCAATTCGGCGGACCGACGATGGCCGCTCCGCAGTTCGGTGGTTTCCAGCCTGGAGCGGGGGCCAATCTGAGCCTTGGTTTTGGTCGTGGCGGAAGCGCGGGAGTCTTGAACGCCAACTTCTCTCAAGGATCGCGGCGAAGTTTCGTCAGCCACGTGCCGTCGGTGACGGTCACCGATGGCGTGCCGGGCTTCGTGGCCGTGGGCACGGTGAGGCCGTTCGTCATCTCCTACGTTCCCGTGGTTGGCGGGTTCCCCGCCATTCCGGCCGTCTTCCTGCCTGAACCGCCGATGCCGATGCTGCCTCCGTCTTCCTCGGGCGTGGGAGCGGACGCGGTGCGGGACGCGCTTCGTCGAGCGACAGAGGGCGGCGCGGATGCCCCGCCGAGGCGAACTGCGCCGGGGGCGAAGCCGCCAGCCGTTGACGACGTCCTGCCCGAGGGCATTCATCCCCAGGCCGAATCATCGCCGGGGCCTGGTTCCTTCGAGCGTCGCCTGGCCGCGGCTCAGGCGAGCAGCGCGGGCCGACCGGTCCCAAGCGTTGCCGAGGCCAAGCGGCTTCGCCAAAGGGAGCAATCGGCGCGAGAGGTCGAGGCGCGGATCGCCTACGAGCGAGGGCTTGCCGCCGAAGAGGCCGGCAGGCTGGGGGCCGCCAAGGTCTATTTCCGGATGGCCGCCCGACACGCCGATGAAGACCTGCTCCGGCAGATTCGCCAACGTCTGGAAATGCTCGATGCCCCGCCGCCTTGACTCGGGGGAATGCGCAATTCCAATTCCCCTTCCGCCCGCGCAATTCCGAACCAGGCGCCCCCGGGCGGCCAACCGCCCAGGGCTATTCGGTTCGATTTGACGTTCATTTAGCCTTGGAACATCGGCCGGGCCAGGTCGTAACCGATGGCGAAGATCGCGGCGTCGATCACCATGTGGCTGAGCCATGGGCCTAGGAGCGAATGGCTTCGCTGGTAGAGCCACGCCCAATACGCCCCGCCCATGGCCACGCCGAGCGAAAAACCATGGGTCCAGGGCGAGGACCAGCCGAAATACGTGCCCAACAGGATCACGTGATGAGCCATGAAGGCGACGCTCGACACCGCCGCCGCCGCGGTCCAGGGCATCCGTTCGCGAAGCTGGCCGAACACAAACCACCGCCAGTAATATTCCTCCAGCAGCGAATGGACCAGCGAATAGAACATGCCCAACGCCACGTAAGCGGCAGGGCTGTTCACGCCGAAACTCGCGATCTTGGCCTCGATGGCAGCCCCGGCCGCCTGCATCGCGCCGGTGGGCCGAAGCCAGACGTGGTAAAGGCCCACCGCCGCCGCAAACACCGCCAGGCCGAAGACCGCTCCTTCCCCCACGCCGGCAAGGCCCGGCGGCGACCAGGCCGGACGGCGACGCTTGATCGCCAGCGCCCAAACCGCGGGAAAGGCGAATTGGATCGTCTTGCCCAAGGCGTAGGCCGGCTGCTGCCACGCCGGGGCCGCGCCGGGCAGCCAGACAAAGTAGACCCACGTCAGCAGGCTGGGAAAACCGAGGGCAAACAGCGCCCCCGCGTCGTCGCCGACGCGCAATGGCGATTCCGCCTCGGGGTTCATCGCGTTCATTCCGCGGGCGGGGCCGCGAGCGCGGTCGCCTTATAGCCAACTCGCTGAACGGCCTCCTCGATCTTCGAGTTTGGCGCCGCCGACTCGTCGGCAACGACCGTAGCCTTCTTCTCTTGGAGCGAGACCTCGGCCGATTGCACGCCTGGGATCGCTTTCAACGCCGCCGTGATCGTTTGGACGCAGCCCTCGCAAGTCATTCCCTCGATGGCGAATTCGCGGGTCGAGGGAGGATTGGAACCGTTCGTCGGGGAGCGGCCGCACTCGCCGCAAGGCAGGCAGCCCGTCAAGCAGGCCAACCCAAGCGCCAGCGCGGCTACCGGCGCAAAGCGGAGTGGAAGACGCCATCGGAAGCAAACACCGTTCATTTCAACTCCTCGGGGTTCGGGTTTTCAAAGAGGGTTCTGAAACCATGACTCCTTCAACACCATTGTAGGAGATTTGCCGCCGCGGTTTAGGGGTAGGGCGGCCGTAATGCCGGTGGACGGCCGCGGACTTGCTTTCACGGCGGCGGTCTGTTGTCGGCAAGCTGCGACGCACACATCGTGGGAGGGAAGCGAAGTCGTCACGCGGGCTGGCGGGGCATCGAGGCCGGCTCCAAGACCCGGCGAAGGAAGCGGCCGGTGTGGTTGTCGTCGAGGGCGGCGATCTGGTCGGGCGTGCCGGTGGCCACGACATAGCCGCCGCGTTCGCCGCCTTCAGGCCCCAGGTCGATGATCCAATCGGCGGTCTTGATGACGTCGAGGTTGTGTTCGATGACGATCACCGTATTGCCAAGATCGACGAGGCGGGCCAACACTTCGAGCAGCTTGCGGATGTCGTCGAAGTGGAGGCCGGTCGTGGGTTCGTCGAGAAGGTAGAGCGTGTTGCCCGTGGCGACCCGACTCAGTTCAGCGGCCAGCTTCACCCGTTGCGCCTCGCCGCTGGAGAGGGTGATCGAAGGCTGGCCAAGGGCCATGTAGCCGAGGCCGACCTCTTGCAGGCCGCGGAGCCACCGAAGGAGCGTGGGAAAGTTCTCGAAGAACCCGACCGCCTCGTCGACGCTCATGTCCAAGACGTCGGCGATCGTTTTGTCGCGGTAGCGGATTTCGAGCGTTTGGCGGTTGAAGCGTTTTCCCCCGCACACCGGGCAGGGGAGATAGAGGTCCGGGAGGAAGTTCATCTCGATCCGTTGCAGGCCGTGCCCTTGACACTCCTCGCAGCGCCCGCCCTTGACGTTGAAACTGAACCGGCCGGCTTTGTAACCGAGTCGTCGGGCGTCGCGGGTATTGGCGAACACCTTGCGGATTTCGTCGAAGATTCCGGTGAAGGTGGCGGGGTTGCTTCGCGGGCTGCGTCCGAGGGGCGACTGGTCGATCCGCACCACCTTGTCGATCGAGGCCGCGCCGCGCAACGCGGTGTGAGGACCGGGCGGGGGCGCGGCCCCGCCCAGTCGCCTGACCATCGCCCGCCACAGCGTTTCGTTCAGCAACGAACTCTTTCCCGAACCGCTCACCCCCGTCACGCACGTGAAAACCGACAACGGAAACTGCACGGTGACGTTCTTCAGGTTGTTGGCCGTGGCGCCTTCGAGGGTCAACATGCGGTTCTTGGCGATTTTTCGGCGTTGGGCGGGAACGGGGATGGCGAGCCGCCCGCTGAGATAGCCGCCGGTGAGCGAGGCGGGCTGGGCGGCGACGTCGGCCGGCGTGCCCTGGGCGACGATCCGCCCCCCCTGCCGGCCCGCCCCAGGCCCAAGGTCGATCAACCAATCGGCCTGCCGCATCATCGCGGCGTCGTGTTCGACCGCCAGCACGGTGTTGCCGCGGGCCTGAAGATCGCGGAGGGCGTCGATCAACCGCTGGTTGTCGCGGGCGTGGAGTCCGATCGACGGCTCATCCAGCACGTAACACACGCCCACCAGGCCCGAGCCGAGGCTCGTGGCCAACCGTACCCGCTGCGCCTCGCCCCCGCTGAGGGAATCGCCGGGCCGGTCGAGCGTCAGGTAATCCAGCCCTAGCCGCTGCATGAAGGCCAATCGGGCGGCGATTTCCGAACACAATGGCTGGGCGATCGGTTCTTCATGCGGGGCGAAGCGGAGGCCGGCGAAGAATTCCAGGGCCGCCGCCACCGTCCATCGCGTGATTTCATGGATCGCCTTGCCCCCCACCCGCACCGAGCGGGCCTCGGCACGCAGCCGAGCGCCGCCGCAATCGGGACACACGACCTGCCCGCGAAACGCCGCCAACCGCTCCCCGCCGTTGTCGCGAATCGCCGTCTCGTATTCCCGTTCCAAGAGGGCGAGAACGCCGGGAAACGTCGAATCTCCGTGGAGGAGCGCGTGGAAAGCGGCTGGCGGGAGTTTTTCCAGGGGGGTGTTCCAACGGGCGCCGACGGTTGCCAGAAACTTGCAAACCTGGTTCTTCGTCTTCCGATCCGGTCCGGAGGTCTCTTTCCACGGCGCCACGGCCCCTTGGGCCAGCGACCGGCTCTTGTCGGGCACGACGAGTTGAGGCTCGAATTCTTCACGGACGCCCAACCCTTCGCACGTCGGGCAGGCCCCATAGGGGCTATTGAAGCTGAAGGTCCGCGGTTCGATCTCTTCGTAGCTGATTTTGCATCGCGGACAGGCATATTGCGTGCTGAACAAGCGCTCGCGCCACGGCCCGTTGCCGCCAGCCCGTTCCTCGTACAGGGCGATGAGAAGCCCCTCGCCGTGACGGACGGCGACCTGAACCGACTCGGCCAGCCGCGGCCGGACCCCGTTGCGCACGATGACCCGATCCACGACGGCCTCGATGTGATGGACTTTCTGGGCCGCCAGCGAGGGCGGGTGCTCGACGTCGACGATCTGGCCATCGACGCGGGCACGGAGGAAGCCCGCCTTGCGGATCGCCGCGAATACGTCCTGGTGCTCTCCCTTCCGTCCCCGCACCATCGGGGCGAGGACCATCAACTTCGTGCCCTCGGGCAGGGCGAGCAACTCGTCGAGGATCTGCCCGGCGTTCTGCTGGCGGATCGGCTCCCCGCAGCGATGGCAAATCGGCGTGCCCAGCCGGGCGAAAAGAAGCCGCAAATAATCATAGATTTCGGTGATCGTGGCCACCGTGCTCCGGGGATTGCCGGCGGTAGGGCGTTGATGGATGGCGATGGTCGGCTGGAGGCCTTCGATCGCGTCGACGTCGGGCCGTTCCATTTGATTGAGGAACTGCCGGGCATAGACGGAAAGGCTCTCGATGTACTGCCGCTGGCCCTCGGCGTAGATCGTGTCGAACGCCAGGGAACTCTTTCCGGAACCGCTGGGGCCGGTGACCACCACCAGGCGATTGCGCGGGATGTCGAGGTCGAGGTTTTGAAGATTGTGGACGCGCGCGCCGCGGACGCGAATCGCCTCCACCGTGGCAGCCGTCTCGCCTGGCCGGTCCCCCGACGTCGTCCCGCCTGCCGCCATGCGTTTCCCCGGTTTACCCAATCGGCAGTGTCGCAAACTTATCATACTAACCCAGTGCGGCGAGCCGGGCAAGGACATCGCCCTGACGTGGGGCTTGGGGATCGCCGGATCGCCAGGTCCTCGAGGAAGCGGCGATGGTGCTGGCCGCCAATGCCGCCCGCCGGGCCGAAGCCTGACGATTCCGAAAAAACCCTTCGCGGGGCGGTCCCTCGCGAGTACAATCATGGGGGAGGATCGACCCAATGAGCCAAAACAAGCGGATGTCGCGGAAGACGAGCCGGATCGTGCGGATGCCAGCGACGCGGTTCGGGCACATCCAGAAACGGTTGCGCCAAGCGGATCGGCGCGCCCAGCGTCTTCCCCCGCGACATACCAAGTGACCGATCAGCGATGGGATACCGCACGCTGCGCGAGTGCGTCGAGGACCTGGAGTCGATCCGCCAATTGGTGCGGATTCGCCAACCCATCGATCCCGACCTGGAGGCCGCCGAGATTCAGCGTCGCGTGTTTCGCGCGGAGGGGCCGGCCGTCTATTTCGCCAACGTCAAGGGCTGCTCGTTTCCGATGGTGAGCAACCTGTTCGGCACGATGCAGCGGATGGAGTATATTTTCCGCGATTCCTTGGCGTGGCTGGAGCGACTGGTGCGATTGGCCGTGGACCCCTCGGATTTGCTCCGGCGTCCACGGCTCCACCTCGACTTGCGCACGCCTTGGGCCGCCTGGTATGCAAGGCCGAAACGCGTGCGTCGGGCGCCCATCCTGGCCAACCAGACCACGCTGGAGGCGTTGCCTCAGGTCCGCTCGTGGCCGGGCGACGGCGGCGCTTACATCACCCTGCCGCAGGTCTACACCGAGGATCCAGACGCCCCGGGTTTCGGCCGCTCGAATCTGGGGATGTACCGGGTGCAGATTTCGGGCGGCGAGTATGAGCCGGGCCGCGAGGCGGGAATCCACTATCAGATCCACCGCGGGATCGGCGCCCACCACGCGGCGGCGATCAGCCGCGGCGAACGGCTGCCGGTGAACGTCTTCGTCGGTGGGCCGCCGGCCATGACCGTGGCCGCCGTCATGCCCATGCCCGAGGGAATGAGCGAACTCGCCTTCGCCGGGCTTCTCGGGCGACGCCGCGTGCCCATGGTCTGCCTGAGCGGTCAGTTGCCCATCCTCGCCGAGGCCGATTTCGCCCTCACCGGCTTCATCGAACCCAACCGCCTCCTGCCCGAAGGACCCTTCGGCGACCATCTCGGCTACTATAGCTTGAGACATCCGTTCCCGGTGATGCGCGTGGAGCGGGTCTATCACCGCGATGATCCCATCTGGCCGTTCACCGTGGTCGGGCGCCCGCCCCAAGAAGACACGATGTTCGCCAAGCTGATCCACCAGATCACCGGCCCGGTGGTCCCCAAGGCGATTCCCGGTGTTCGCGCGGTCCACGCGGTGGACGCGGCGGGGGTGCACCCGCTCTTGTTGGCGATCGGCAGCGAGCGCTACACGCCCTTCGAGGACCGCTATCGGCCCGCCGAATTGCTCACCCTGGCCAACGCGATCCTTGGCTACGGTCAACTCTCGCTTGCCAAGTACCTCCTCATCGCGGCCGCCGAGGACAACCCCAGCCTCGACGTGCACAACGTGCCCGAATTCCTCCGCCACATGCTCGAACGCGTCGATTGGCGGCGCGATCTGCATTTCCAGACCTGCACCACGATCGACACCCTCGACTACACCGGCGAAGGGCTCAACCGGGGGTCGAAACTGGTGATCGCGGCCACGGGAGGCCCGCGGCGGATCTTGCCGGTGGCCATCGACAGCCGCCTCTGGCTGCCGGAGGACCTGGGATTCAAAAAGCCGCGCCTCTGCCTCCCGGGAATCCTCGTGATCGAGGGGCCGCGGTGCGGCGAGTCTAACGCGGGCCGCGACGGGGCGGTGGAGAGATTCTGCGCCTCCTACTCCCGCGACGACGCCATCAATCACTTCCCCCTCGTCGTCATTGTCGACGACAGCGCCTTCGCCGCGCGAACGCTGAGCAATTTCCTCTGGGTCACCTTCACGCGCAGCGACCCCGCCGCCGACGTGCACGGAATCGACTCCTTCGTCCGCCAGAAGCACTGGGGCTGCCACGGTTCGCTGGTCATCGACGCCCGCATCAAGCCGCACCATGCCCCGCCACTGGTGGAAGATCCGCAAGTCACGCGCCGCGTCGACGCCCTCGCCCGCCGCGGCGGCCCCCTCGAGGGAATCCTCTGATCCGCACCACGACGCTCGCTAGGGAAAGAATCTCCAAGGAAAAGCCCGCCGGTCGGCAAAGGCCCTCCAACGCCCGTCCCCGTCACGCGAGAGAGTTCTTGGCCGACATTTCTCCGCGCCGTCCGCACATGTCGCGGACTGCTTTGCGGGTCACGGCCAGTTGGTTCTTCAGGGTACGAGGGCGAGAGCCAGTCGTGTGCGCATCCGTACAGTCTTGAGGCCGCTGGTTTCCACTCCCTTGGGTTGCGATCATCGCCCCCGCTAAGCCCAAAGCAACTCTTGGATCCCTTGGCGGAGTCCTTGTTCGGTTTGAAGCGCGAACCTTTCGTTCAGTTCCACCAAGACGGCTTTGCGTCGCAGCTCCATGGCGACGATTCCGGTTGTGCCGCTTCCCGAAAAGGGATCGAGAATCGTATCGCCCGGACGGCTGCCAAGAAGGATGCACCTGCGCGCCAGCTCCTTCGGGAAGGCGGCGGGGTGGGCCGCGCTGTTGGGATCGGGACCGAGGATCCAGTAATTCCGCAGGTTCGCGCCCGACCGTTCGCGAACCGCCGCGCTGTCGTAGTAGTATTTCGGCTCCTTGGCAAACAGAAAGATCTCTTCCGTCGCTCCCGACGGCCGGTTTCTCACGCTCTCCGGCATCGGCGCCTTCTTGATCCAAGTAATCTTCGAACGCAGAATCCAACCGTCGGCCTGGAGCGCGAAGGCGACGCGCCACGGGATGCCCATCAGATCGCGATCCTTGAGGCCCCAGCAATCGGGCACCTTGCAGTTCCTCTTTTGGATCAGTTTCCTGGTGTTCCCGACCTTGGCATTCGGCCCGCAGACGCCGACGCCTCCGTTGCGGGCGTAACCATCGCCAATGTTCAGCCAGAGGGTTCCGTCGCGGCGAAGGACGCGACGCACCTCGCGGAAGAGGCTGACCAGGTTTTCCACATACTCTTGCGGCGTCGATTCCGCCCCCAACTGGTCTGGGTGTTGGTAGTCCCGAAGTCCCCAATAAGGAGGAGAGGTGACGCAGCATTGGACCGACTCGGAGTCGATCTTTGGCAACACTTCGCGGCTATCGCCGATCAGAAGCGTGGCATTGCCAATCTTGACCTGTCGAGCGTGCATCGATCATTCCATCCGGCGATCCCCGCCGTCCCCCTACGCGGGGAAAACACACTTCCTTTCCTTCTCTTGTCATCTCGGCCGCCACGATCGCGATTGACAAGCCTTGTGTACTCCGCACGCATTGAGATGACATGTTTTTCGGGCGAAAAGGACTCATTCTCGGCCGCGCGGAAAATAGCGCGAGGATCGCCGGCAAGAGGTTGTGCGAAGACGCCCGCCTGCGGGCGTTTGCCGCCGTAGGCGGTCTTCGGCCCGGCATTCATGCCGGGTATCCGTGGACCAACGCCACGGCGCGAGGCCCGTTGACGGGCCTTCTCGCTGGGGCAAAACACAAAGCGCGGGCGTCCCGCCCGCAAATCTGGGAGCGCGGGCGTCCCGCCCGCAAATCTCGGAGCGCGGGCGTCCCGCCCGCAACGACAAATGCGGGCAAGATGCCCGCGCTCCACAGAGGAAACGGCCTCAACGCCGTCCGCGAATCTGGGAGCGCGGGCGTCCCGCCCGCAAAAACAAAAGCGGGCAAGATGCCCGCGCTTGAAAGAGGGATCGGCCTAAACGCCGTCCGCGAATCTGGGAGCGCGGGCGTCTCGGCCGCAAATCACGAAGGCAGCGAGAAGCCCCGTAAACGGGGCTTAAGGTTCGCCACGGGATGGAAACCGCGACCCGGCGTGAAACGCCGGGCCTCTAGACCGCCCGCGGCGGGGAAGGCCCGTCAACGGGCCTTAATGCTCCGCACGCGTTGAAATGAGACGTTTCTCGAATAAGAAGGACTCATATTCGGCCGCGCGGAGTATAAGTCGTTTTTACTCGAGAAAGGTTTCACTTCAGTGCGTGCCGAGTATAGCGCAGCGCCGTTGGCGTTTCCCCGTTGGAATCAGGGGCCAGGGGAGGAATTGGAGGGCCACGCTTTGTCGCGGCCTGAAGCCATGCTCTCCGCTTATCCTCGCCATTTTTCTTATCCAAAACCGCGCTCTTTGCCGCTGGTTCTTTTGTCGCTGGCGGGCGGGAGCGGGGCTTGCAGCCGATCGCCGCGACAGGCCGAGAGGGAACGGGTTTTGTTTTGCATTTTGGCCGTAAGCCCCGATAAACTGCGAGGCGGGTCGTTGGTTCTGGCCGAGCGCGAAGGAGCGGGGACTTGTCGAGGAAGCAGAGGATTCGCGTGGGCCTGCTCACGCCCACGCTGCTGTTCGGCGGTGCGGAGCGATGGGTGGCGGCGTTGGCCGCGGGACTCGATCCCGACCGGTTCGACGTCCTCGGCGTGGCCGTGCGCGACGCCGGAAAACTCTTTCCGCCCATCGCCGAAAAGGTCGCCCGCCGTTGCCCTATCCTGGAGGGCGAAAGCTCGTTTCCCGCCCTGGCCGAAAAGTGCGACGTGCTCATCGCCTGGGGACTTCCGAACCTGGCGATGCTTGCCGGCTTTGGCGGCCGGGTGGTGTACGTCGGACACGGGCACTGCGAATGGTCGGTCCAATGCATCCGCTCCTGCGCCGCCTTCGTGACCGACTGGGCCGCCGTGTCGCAACACGCCGCCGACAGCTTTCCCGACCCCGCCCGCGTCGCGGTCCTCCATAATGGAATCGACGCCGACCGCTGCGTCCCGCGGCACACTCGCGAGGCGATGCGGGCGGCGTGGGGCGTCGAGTCGGACGAGATTCTGGTGGGCTACGTGGGTCGGATGTCCGCCGAAAAAAACCCCCTGGCCGCGGTCGAGGCCGTGGCCGCGTTGGGCAGGCCGTTCCGCGCGGTGCTGGTCGGCGACGGGCCGGGGAGGAAGTCCTTCGTCGAAAAGGCCCGCTCGCTGGCGCCCGACACCGTCTACCAACTGGCGGTCGAAAACGTCGGCGACGTCTATCGGGCGTTGGATTGCTTCGTATTGGCCAGCCGATTCGAGGGCTTCTCCCTCGCCCTGGCCGAGGCGTGGTATTGCTCCTGTCCGGCCGTGGCCACGCCGGTGGGCGCGACGGAATTGGGCCGACGGCACGGTAGGCTGTACGTTCGGGTTTCGGTGGGTTGTGGGCCGCGGGAACTGGCGAGGGCGGTTCGTTTCGCCATCGCTCCGGAGAATCGCCCCACCGTGGCTCGCGCCGCCCGAGTCGTCGCCGCCCACTACACCGCCGAGGCGATGTGCCGGCGGTGGGAAAGCTATCTCGAATCGCTCCTCGCGTCGCCTCGCCCTCAGCCCGTGCAAGCCCAACCTTGCGACCCGCCCGGCGGTCCGTGGCCCGCGCCGGCCCGCCCCTAACGCCCGCTTGCCCGCCGCTTCCAGGCGGCATATCATGTCGCAAGCAACGATCCGCGTTTCTTGGCACGAGGGAGGCGACGCCATGCCAAAGCCGATCATGGCGCTGTTGGGGCTGGGGATTGCGCTGGAATGGGCAGGGATGGCGTCGCGGTGCCCTGGCGCCGACCATTCCGGGCCGGCAGCGAAGAAATATCCCACAATCGGCAAGATCGAACGGTTCGATCCTCGGTTCGACGCACTGCTTCCCAAGGACGCGGCGATCGAAAAACTCGCCGAGGGTTACCGCTGGACCGAGGGACCGGTGTGGATTCCCGCGCGGAAGGTCCTCTTGTTTTCCGACATTCCCAACAACGCGATCATCCAGTGGAGCGAATCCGAAGGCCCTCGGGTGTTCCTGAAGCCGGCGGGCTACACCGGGCCGACGGCTCGCGGCGGCGAGCCGGGCACGAATGGGCTGGCGCTGGACCGCCAGGGACGGCTGGTCATGTGCCAACACGGCGACCGGCGGATCGTGCGGGTGGAAAAGGACGGGAGTTGGACCACGCTGGCCGACAGGTTCCAGGGCAAGCGTTTCAACAGTCCCAACGACCTGGTGTTCAAGTCCAACGGCGATCTCTACTTCACCGACCCGCCCTATGGACTGCCCAAGGGCCCCAACGACCCGACCCGCGAGTTGGACTTCTGCGGCGTCTACCGCCTGACGCCCGACGGCACGGTGACGCTTTTGACCGACCGGATGACGCGGCCCAACGGCATCGGTTTCTCGCCCGACGAAAAGACCCTCTACGTGGCTCAATCCGATCCCGAGAAGGCCGTCTGGATGGCGTTCCCGGTGAAGCCCGACGGCACGCTGGGCGAGGGCCGGGTGTTTTTCGACGCCACGGACTGGGTCAAGCAGAAACTGCCCGGCCTGCCCGACGGCCTGAAAGTCGATCGTCATGGCAACCTTTTCGCCACCGGCCCGGGCGGGGTCAACGTCTTCGCCCCGGACGGCGCGTTGCTCGGGCGGGTCAACACCGGAGTGCCCACGGCCAACTGCCGCTTCGGCGACGACGACGGCGCGACGCTCTACATCACGGCCAACACGTGGCTCTGCCGCGTCCGCACGACGACCCGAGGGTTGGAATTCTGAGCAATCGCCGCCGAGCGGCCCGACCGGTTGCCGCGTCGCCTTGAAAGCGAAGGTCCGCGATGGACGACGATCACCTCGATCCCGTGCCTGGCGAGACGATGGATTTCGATGGGGGGGAAACGGACGTCGAGGATGCGCCGCCCGGCTCCTCGCGGCCCGGCGAGGACTGGTTCGCGCCCACGCCCGAGTTCATCGCCTGGGTCGCCGCCCTGCCGCTGCTGCGACCGGCCGAGATTCTGCGCGAGTTGCGGGCGCTGGGCTATGTGGGGCAGGAGCGGGCGGCCCGCGCCGTCGCCTTGGCCGCTTACCGCCACGTGCGGCGGATCAAAAGCCTCTTTGTCGATCGGGTGCCCAGGTCCGAGCTGCCTCCCAAGCAGAACCTGCTCTTGGTCGGGCCTACCGGCTGCGGCAAGACCTATCTCGTCGAACTGCTGTTCCGCGAGATTCTCGCCATCCCGGCGGCCACGGTGGATATGACCGCCTATTCCGAGACCGGCTACGTCGGCGAGGACGTCGCCACGATCCTTACCCGGCTGGTTTACGCGGCCGACGGCGAACCGTTGCGGGCGAAAGTCGGCATGATCTGCCTCGACGAATTCGACAAGCTGGCCAGCTCGAACAACCGCGCCGTGTTCGCCGGCCAGGGAACGACGAAGGACGTTTCGGGGCTGGGCGTGCAGCGGGAACTGTTGAAAATGTTGGAATCGGCGGTGATCGCCGTGCCCTCCGAATTCAGCCACGACACCTACCAGCGGAAGCCGCTTTTGTCGACCGCCGACATCGCCTTCGTGGCCTGCGGGGCGTTCTCGGGCCTCAAGCCGCTGGTGCACAAGCGCCGCGGCGGAGGGATCGGGTTCCACGCCAAGGGACAAATCCCGCCCGATGAAATCGCCGTCCACTACGACCAGGCCGACCTCGACGACACGGTCGTTTTCCAGGAATACGGCTTTCTGCCGGAGCTGATCGGCCGGTTCTCGCGAATCATCCCCTTCGATCCCTTGGGACGCGAAACGTTGCTGGAAATCCTCGATCGCAGCGTGGTCCGCGCCTATCGCCGCGAGTTCGAGACGGCGGGAATCGATTGGGTCGTCGAGAACGCCGTGCTCGATCGCGTGGTCGAGGAAGCGCTCCGCAAACAAACCGGCGCCCGAGGGCTCCGCAACGCCTTGACGCTCTACCTGGAGGATGCCGCCTTCGAGGCCTATTCCGTGCCCGAGGCCCGCCGGATCGTCGTCGCTCTGGAAAACGGCGAAGTCCGCGCCCGCGTCGAACGAGGCTAATCTCTCAAAGGACCATGGCTCGGCCGGCCCGTGCTCCCGGAGGAAGAACCGTTGCCCGGGCCGGTGGATTGTCGGCCGGCGTGATCGGCTAGCCGGGCCGGCGGGCGAGAGCTGCCAGGGCCGAGGCGGCGGCCGCCGCGCCGCGGACGGGGGCTTGGCACGCCCAATTCTCGCAGAGGTAGAGCGCCGGCCCATCGCCGCTGGCCGATTTTCCCCGGAAAATAGCCTCCAAGGCCCGCGAACGGTGAGGCGACCGTTGGCCCGTCCCGCGGAACGCGGCCACGCGGCCAGGAACGTAGCTTCGCTGGAGCGCGGCGATCACTTCCGCGTTTGCCCCTGAATCCTCGCCGCCCACGATCACCACTTCCGGCGACGGTTCGAGAAACATGTCGGCCACCAGGAGCATCTGCCCGACGGCCAGGGGCATCCGCTCCACGATCGGGGCCGCGAGGGCAAGCGCGGCTTCGGCGGCCGCACGGTAATCCTCGCGGCCAGAGAGCCGGGCCAGCCGCGCCAGGGCCGAGGCGGCCAGCCCGCTCCCGCTGGGCGTCGAACTGTCGATCAGGTCCTTCTTCCGCACCAGCAACGAACCGTGATCGGCCGCCGCGGTAAAGAATCCGCCCTCCTTGGGGTCGCCAAAGCGCGCCAGGAGCAGATCGGCCAGGGCGATGGCCTCGTCGATCCACCGCTCGTCGAAATCCGCTTCGTAGAGCGTCGCCAGGGCCTCGGCCAGACTGGCGTAATCCTCGAGCAATCCATCGACCGCGGCCTGGCCCTTGCGCCAGACGTGCCAGAGCCGGCCATCGGTTTGCCGCATGTTCGCCAGCACGAATTCCGCGGCCCGTCGGGCGGCCTCCAGGTATCGAGGCTCGTCCAGGGCCGCTCCGGCCAGGGCCAAGGCGTCGATCATCAGGCCATTCCAACTGGCCAAAACTTTGTCGTCGCGTCCTGGACGCACGCGGCGCGAGCGAAGCTCGAACAGCTTGCGGCGGCTGTCTTCGACGATCACCGTCAATTCATCCAGGCCGAGGCCGAGGATGCGAGCGCATTGGGCGAGGGTCTTGGGCCGCGAGAGGATATTGCGGCCCTCGAAATTGCCTGCCTCCATCACGTCGTAAACATGGCAGAACACCAGCGCGGCCTCGCTGCCGAGCGCCTGGCGAATCTCCTCCGCGGTCCAGACGTAGAAGCGACCTTCGTGTCCTTCGCTGTCGGCGTCCTCGCTGCTGTAAAATCCGCCGCCAGGGTCGGTCAGGTCGCGGAGCACATAGTCGAGCGTCTCCCGCGCCACCCGGGCATAATCCGCCTCGCCGGTGGCCAGCCAGGCTTCGAGATAGCAGCGGGCAAGCAAGGCATTGTCGTAGAGCATTTTCTCGAAGTGGGGCACGAGCCATTCGGCATCGACGCTGTAGCGGTGGAACCCGCCGCCCAACTGGTCATACATCCCCCCCGCCGCCATCTTAACCAGCGTCGTCCTCACCATCCCCAAAACCGACGCCTTGCCGGTGTGGAACCAGCGGCGGAGAAGGAAGCGGAGGTCGATGGGATGGGGGAACTTCGGGGCGTCGCCAAAACCCCCGAAGATGGGGTCGAAACTCCGGCTCAAGGCGGCCTCGGCCTGGTCCAGGTGGCGGCGCGCGAGCGGCTTGGCCTCGCCCGCGACCAGTGGTTCGGCCAGCAACTCGGTAAGCTGCTTGGCCTGGCGAACCGCGTCGCCGCGCCGGTGTTTCCAGGCATCGGCAACCGCCCGGATTACCTGTTTGAAGCCGGGCATCCCGCCACGCGGCTCCGGCGGCCAGTACGTCCCCCCGAAAAATGGTTCCAACTCCGGCGTCAGAAAGACCGACAACGGCCAACCGCCGTGACCGGTCATCCTTTGCACCGCCTCCATGTAAATCTGGTCCAGTTCCGGGCGTTCCTCGCGATCGACCTTGATCGAAATGAAGGACTCATTGAGCAGTCGGGCGGTTTCCGGGTCGGCGAAACTCTCGTGGGCCATCACATGGCACCAATGACAGGCCGAATAGCCGATGGAAAGGAAGATCGGCTTGTCCTGGGCCCGGGCAGCCGCCAAGGCCTCCTCTCCCCAAGGTCGCCACTCGACCGGGTTGTCGGCATGTTGCAAGAGATACGGGCTCGTTTCGTTGGCCAAGAGATTGCTCATGCCACCATTGTTGGCGCTAGCGCTCGGCGGGGCAAATCATTGGAACGATTGTTCGGGACCGGGAAACTGGCCGCCGCGAACTTCGTCGCAATACCGGCCCACCGCCTCGCGAATGACCGTCGCCAAATCGGCATATTGCCTCACGTGCCGCGGCAAGCGGCCCGGGGTCAGGCCCAGCAGGTCGTGCAACACCAGCACTTGCCCGTCGCAGGCGGGTCCAGCGCCAATGCCAATCGTGGGAATGGACACCGCCGCGGTGACCTCGGCGGCGACGTCGGCGGGAATGCACTCCAGAAGCACCGCGAATGCCCCGGATTGCTGGGCAGCGCGAGCGTCGTTCAACAGGCGTTCGCGGTCTCGCTGAACACTGTAACCGCCAAGTTGGTGGACACTCTGGGGCCGCAGTCCGCAATGGGCCATGACGGGAATGCCGGCCGCGGTCAAACCGGCGATGACTTCCGCCTGCTCGGCCCCGCCTTCGAGTTTGACCGCCTGGCAACGGGTCTCTTTCAAGATGCGGCCAGCCGCCCGGACGGCCTCCGCAACCCCGAGATGGTCGCTGGGAAACGGCATGTCCACCACAACGAGGGATCGCGAAGCACCCCTGCCCACCATCTCCGCGTGGTAGATCATCTGGTCCAGCGTGGCGGGGAGCGTGGTCTCGTGTCCCTGAACGACCATGGCAAGGCTGTCGCCCACCAGAAGGGCATCGACACCGACCTCATCCAAAAGTCGGGCCATGGCGAAGTCGTAGGCCGTGACCATGGCGATCTTCCGGCCGGCGGCTTTCATGGCCACGAATTTCGGCACGGTCATCCGGCTGGATTCCCTACTCATTGGGCTGCTCGATCTGAATACGTGTCGTGGATTGCCTGGGCGGGGGACGACAACAGCCTTGCCATCCGCGGCCATTGTAGCCCCGGACGTCGCCCCGCGAGAAGGGCCAAGCCAAGGCCAAGTGCCTGTTCAGGGGGAAGGAAACGGGTTATGCTGAATTCCGGGCGCCGATCGCGCGGTCGTTGCGGCTCGCGATCGTGCCCGACGACCTGCCGCGGGCCGAGGTTTGCCATGCCGAGCTGTCCCCCTGCCAGTGCGCGTGGCCGCGGTTCACCGACCTTTTCCGGAGCGCTAGCCATGTTCTTGCGATCTCGTCTTCTGACAGTCCTGGGGTGCCTCTTGTTGACAGCCTGCCTCTGGCCCACGACCGCGGAGGCCCAAGTGCCCGGCATACCGAGCATCCGCGGACGGGGCGGCGTCAACCGGCCGGGCGGGCGCGATCAGCGCCACGCGCCCAACCCCGATCAACAGGCCCAACAGCAGTTGCAAAAACTGCCGCCGCTGGAGACCGCCGGCACCATCGAGGCCGTCATGCCAGGCTACATCAAACTCGAGTCCGAGGCGAAACAGACTTGGATCATCCAGGTCCTGCCCAACGCGCGGTGCCAGTTGACCGGCAAGGCCACGCCCGACGCCTTGTCGCCGGGCTTGTTCATCCGATTCATCGCCGAAGTCAACAAGCGGGGCGCGGTGGAAGAGAAGGTCGGCAAGCTGACGGTCTTCACCCCTTCCCAGACCCGACAGGTCGGCGCCGATCCCGACAACGGATTAGGCACGGCCTTCGGCCCCCGGCCCGGCGACCAACCCGCGGACCACGGCAAACCCAAACCAGCATTCGGCGCCGGCATCGCGGCCCCGGACCCTATGTTGGCCGCGGGCGCGAAGAAGGCCGGCTCGCCGTCGGGCGGAGCCGGTCAGGTGTATGACATTCGCGGACAAATCGTCAGCGTCAACAATGGCCGGATCCATCTCCAGGTGCCCAACGCCTACTTCCGTCCCTCGCTCCGCGTCGAGGTCGCCGAGAACGCCGACATCGACGTCGAGTTGGACGATCCCATGTGCTATACGCTCGCCCGCAAGGGCGACAAAGTCCGCATCCAGGGTCGGCAGGGACTCGGCAATCGCGGCATCGCCGAGGGAATCGACATCATCTTGAGCGAACCCTTGTCCGCTCCCCACCAAGAAGGGAAAAAGCCGGCCAAAGGTCCGCGCGGCAAGCCCGGGGCCAAGGCGGACGAACCCTCCAAGTCCGGCGACCCCAAGGCCGAAAAGAAGGAGGCCGACGAGCCGGACGGCGAAAAAAAGACCGACTCTCCCAAAGACGAATCCGCTGACGACGCCGCAAAATCGGCCAAAAAGCAATCCAAACCGGCCAGCGACGACACGCCCGACAAACCCGGCAAGAAAAAGAAAAAAACCAGCAAGTCCGCTGATCCGCAAGATTCGTAATCGCGCGCCTGCCGCGGCAAGGTCCGCGTGCAGTGCCTTCTCAAAAACCACGTCGCTCAACCGGCGACGATCGGCCCGGAGTTCCGCGACTGGTTGGGCGGTTCGCGGCCCGGCGACCGTTGCCCCACCGGACCTTGCATCCGATTCAACCCCGACGGCGCCGTGCAGGCCGATGGCGGCCCCAACCAGGCCGGCCGGATTACCGTGGGCCGATAGGACCTGGGCCGCTGGCTGCGCGTGGAGGTCGAGTTCGACGAGGGCGAGGCAAAGCCAAAGAGCTACACGTCGCGTCTCACCATGGCGGATGGGGCGCCGGCCACGAAGGAGGGCTTGCCGTTTCGTAGTCCCCACTTCAAGCTTTGTACGTGGCGCGGCTTCGTCGGTCTGGACACGAAGCCCGCGGCCGTGGACGTGAGCGACATCCGCCGGGAGTAGTCATCATGAGCAGGTTATCACTTGGCGCGGCCGTATGGATGCTGATCCTTTCCAGCCCGCTCGTCGCTGCCGACAACCGCGGAAGCGGGACGGCGCCGGAGCTTGTGCCGAAAATCCGCTGGATCAACCCCTCGGCCGATGGTAATACGTCCTGAACGCTAGCACTACCGCGCGACACTAATCTCGTTTCGCAGTTGTCTCAAACCCATTGACACGTTCCGCGTGGCGCTAACGCCCCGGACCATACTCGAGAAGCGCGTAGCGGAAACTCGCGAACGCTACGAGAACTACTTTTTCTGCGACGACTTTGCCGGAGGCTCCGGCGCCTTCTTGGCCCGAAGCTTCCGGGCGCCAGTCCAACTATCCCCTGTAAGACCACTCGGTCGTATTGGCCGATCAAAAGTGTCCCACAGGTGCTCTTTAGTGTGCACATTGATGGTGGGCCAAGTGATCCGAACGGCGTTGGGTTCCAGTTTCCACGTTCCGGCGTTGTTCACGGTTCCGTCCTCACGAAATGTCCACTCCGATCGATGGTCGCCGATCTCGATCGCCCAGGTCCCCAGCAGCGCTCGGATGTCTTCGGCATCCCGTTCGGCAACGCCAAGCTTCTTGGCCCGCAGTTTGCGGGCGCCAGTCCAACTATCGCCTGTAAGACCGCTCGGTCGTATTGGCCGATCAAAAGTCGCCCACAGGTGCTCTTTAGTGTGCACATTGATGGTGGGCCAAGTGATCCGAACGGCGTTGGGTTCCAGTTTCCACGTTCCGGCGTTGTTCACGGTTCCGTCCTCACGAAATGTCCACTCCGATCGATG
>Ga0209101_1001264_pt1 | contig 19102 bp, 14 predicted proteins | sample ConPoolayeCmetaG_FD_185481 | JGI IMG/M metagenome (GOLD analysis project Ga0209101, IMG submission 185481) | Hot spring microbial mat communities from California, USA to study Microbial Dark Matter (Phase II) - Cone Pool mat layer C metaG... ...
GCGTCACCTTCCAGGTTGGGTTTGATGGCACCTCCGCCAGTCAGATTACATATTCAGGGGTGCAGGCAACCCTGGCGGCGATTGGTTTGGCTGAGGCGGGCACTTCAACTCCGATTTATTCAATTAACGCCGCCAATGAACTCGAAGCTCAGTCGGCGGCCCGCTACGCGCTTGATGCTATTAGAGCAGCCATTGTTTCGGTCACCCGCAATCGCGGCACCTTGGGCGCGGCGGAAAGCCGCCTTGAGACCAGCATTCAGAACCTGATGGTGGCGCGGGAGAATTTCATGGCGGCGGAAAGTCGTATTAGAGACGCGGACGTGGCGGCCGAGGCGGCTGAGCTGACTCGGCTTACGATTCTGCAGCAGGCCGGCACGGCTATCTTGGCCCAGGCTAATCAGCAGCCGTCTTTAGCGCTGCAACTCTTAAGGTAAGAGGCGGCGTCACATTTTTTCTAAAACGTGACGGTACTGATAAGCCCGGTAACCAATAGCGTGGCGGATGCGATCGAGTACGCCGCGGCTGATCTCGAAAGCGCGCTTGGCGCCGTCATCAAGTACCGACCAAAGGAAAGATTCGTCTCGGCGCAGTGCCTGATAGTGCTTACGGGGCTCTGTCAGGTGGTTATTTAGCAATTCAAAGAGCTCCTCTTTAGCTTGTCCCCAGCCTAGGCCGCCTGCTGCAAGTCTCTGTTCCAAATCGTGGACCTCGGTCTTCGTCGCCAAAGGGATGAATATGTCGCCGATAATGGACTCGCGCAGCGACTTAGGAGCTTCCACGGGAGAGGAATCAGTTTTAATCGACATGATTAGTTTCTTAAGCGTCTTCTCGTCGCTGAATACCGGGATTTCGTTGTTGTGTGACTTTGACATCTTCCGTCCATCCAAGCCGCGTATTGACATGACGGACTCATCAACCAGCGGCTGAGGGAGTTTAATGACTCCTTGGCCGAAAATTGCATTGAAAGAGCCGGCCATGTCGCGGGCCATTTCGACATGCTGCTTCTGATCTTTGCCGACCGGCACAACATCGCTGTCATAAAGCAAAATATCGGCTGCCATCAACACCGGGTAGGCGAAAACACCATGATTGACCTCGCGTTCCTTGGCGGCGGCGTCTTTATAAGCGTGAGCTTTTTCCAAAAATCCCACTCCGGTGCAGCAACTAAGGTACCAGGAAAGCTCGCTCACAAGAGGAACGTCGGACTGGGTAAAAATTATATGTTGCTTATTATCAAAACCAAACGCCAACCAAGCCGCCACGATATCAAGTGTATGCTCGCGGATCTTAATGGGATCCTTGTTAGTCGTTAAGGCATGCAAGTCGGCTATAAAATAAAGGCAGCGATAATCCTTTTGCCGTTCTAAGGCTGGTCTTATCGTGCCCAGGTAATTGCCGATATGGAGGTTTCCAGAAGGACGGATTCCGGTAAGCGAAGTTTTTAAGGTCTCTTTGATCATTTATTCTCCTTGTTTATAGCTTCTTATCATCCAGCTGAACGAAGAGCCAGCCTCCACCAATTGGGCGTATTTGTTTTTTGCCGCCTCGTGTGTCTGTGGTGAAGAGAGGCCGAGCAGATTCACGCAAGAAGTGTCGGGCGGCGGGCAGATTCCGGCTTTAAGGAAGTCAATGAATACCAAGGCTGCACGCCAGAGTTGCAGATCGGGCGGCAAGTTAACGCTTTGCCTTCCTATTTTGCGCAAAGCCTGGGATACACCGAACATATCTTTCTTGATGCCAAGTTCGAAGACCAAATGCGCTGCCACCTGGGTGTGGTCGCAGCCCCATACATCCCTTTCGAAATCAAGGTCGAACTTTTTCTTGGCGCGGCGCCGGTAGCCGGCGAATTCTTTGGGGTTCGCCAAAAGAAAGGTACCCATGGCCAGGTGGCGGACACCCCCTAGCAATATGCCGTCAGGCTGTCCCAAGGCCGCGGATTGGGTGCCCAAAAAGAATCCAAGTTCCATGTTTAAAATCATATCCTTAGACAGCCGCTCTTCTTCTTCGGCGGGAGCCACTTTTTTTAAGCGCCGGTGGTAATAGACGAGCGCAAGTAAAGAGGCCAGCATACCTGGTCCGAGAACATGCAGCATCTTAGCAGCGTTGTCTTCACCCGCGCTGGTAGCATACTTTTCCGGATAGAGGGCCGCGGCGCCTTGAAGTATAGGCGCTCTAAGCTTTGGAGTATTATCAATAATCCTGATATGCCGCGCGCACTCTTGCGTGAGGTCCTGGGAGTCGTTCTTTACCAAGTCCAGGTGTGTCTTCCATAAGTAGCTTGAGAGATCGGCCAGTACGGATGGAATTGGACCGATCATGGTAGCCAGTTGCTTGGCTCGAACCCAACGGATTTCCGCATCGATATCTGGCGGTACTGGTGTTGCAGCCATATTGATTGAATGGTCGGGCTGAGAGGATTTGAACCTCCGACCTTTCGCACCCCAAGCGAACGCGCTACCAGGCTGCGCCACAGCCCGACTGGAAGAAAAAAGTAGGAGCCAGGACCCGCCGCCTGACGTTATCAGAGCTAATATTTTCCGTGAATTACCTAATTTTTGCAATTGTTGCCTTATGTAATTCCATTCAGCTTGAAGAATTGTTATACAAGCTTGCGGGAAATACAGGAAGTTATGGGCCCATAGCTCAGCTTGGGAGAGCGCATGACTGGCAGTCATGAGGTCAGCGGTTCGAGCCCGCTTGGGTCCATTCACTTGCGCTCTGGGAAGGTCGGCCCCTATATGTGAGGCGCAGGTTTTGTTGCTCCAGCTCCCAAAGCTTGGCGTATTTTAGAAATACGTAATAAGCTTCAAGGATGCCGACAATCAGCCCAGCCAAACCTTCACGGTATCCTTTCTTAAGCAAATAGAACCTGGCGAAACGGGATAGTGGGCGGAGAAGCAATGCCGCTAAGCTGAATCGGACACCATTATCGCATAAAGAGCGGGCCGCTGTACTGGAATGAGAGTTCAAGGAGCGGACTTGATCGGACAGACTGGTGTAAGTGTAATGTCTTAATTCACCGTGCAATCGTTTGGTTGGCCCGTCGACCAGCGCTTTTTCGTGCGGATCGTCGCCGCCCCAGGAGGTATTTGCCCGGCGTGAAAAGCGCAGCCGGTATTCCGGGTGCCACCCGCCTTTACGCCACCAGCGTCCAAGATGAAACACCACGCGTGGCAGATAATATCCGACGCAAGAGCGATCCCCCGCCGAATTATCGCTGAGAATCTCTTCGATTTCTTGGCGTAGTTCGGGGGAGATTTCTTCGTCGGCATCGATATTTAAAACCCAATCGGAACTGCATTGTTGTAAGGCAAAACGTTTCTGCTCGACAAACCCAGGCCAGGGGCGCCGAAAAACTTTGGCTGAGTATTCGTTGCAAATGGCGAGCGTTTGGTCAGTTGAGCCGCTGTCTACAACCACAATTTCATCGCACCACTTGATGCTCTCAAGGCAGCGGCGGATGTTTTGTTCTTCGTTGCAACACACGACAAAGGCTGAAACAGTACGCAATCGTTTACGCTGAGGGCTGTTTTGGACTGTGGGCTCTTTAGCTATGGCCATGGTTATGGGCTGGTTACTGGTTTTCTCCCATCTCACTTTAGCACCGGTAATGGAAGAATCGAGGCGCTGGATTCTATCCCGTAAATGCCGTCTGCGGCGTTTATGATACCGCTTCTAGATGTATTAACGGCTCACGGAAAGTCAAAAATCTCGACAGGAAGCTGAAATCATTGTATGTTTTGACTTTCCCTAAAGGTAAGATTGCTACACTGAGGCCGTAGCGGGGTTAAAGCTTTTAGCAACAAAAAGAACGTCTATGAATATTTTGGGTATCTCGGCATTTTACCATGACAGCGCCGCCTGTCTGGTGCGTGATGGAAAGATAGTCGCCGCAGCGCAAGAGGAACGCTTCACGCGCAAGAAGCATGATCCGGAATTTCCCAAGCATGCTGCCCGCTACTGCGTTGAATCGCAAGGCTTAAGTATGAAGGATCTCGACTTTGTGGTTTTCTATGACAAGCCCGTGCTGAAGTTTGAGCGCTTGTTGGAAACGTATCTCACTACAGCTCCCAGCGGCTTTACATCCTATGCTAAATCAATGCCGCTTTGGCTTAAACACAAGCTTTGGATCCCGGAAACGATAAAAAATGAGTTGGATTACCAGGGAGAGATTTTATTTACCGAGCACCACCAAAGCCATGCCGGCAGCGCCTTTTATCCCTCGCCTTTCCGGGAAGCGGCCATTTTGACCATCGATGGAGTAGGAGAGTGGACCACCAATAGCCTTGGCATTGGGCGTGATAACACCTTTACACTCATTAAGGATATCCAGTTTCCGCATTCGTTGGGCTTGCTTTATTCGGCCTTCACCTATTTTACAGGTTTCAAGGTGAATTCCGGTGAATACAAAGTCATGGGATTGGCCCCTTATGGTGAGCCGAAATATGTGCAGAAAATATACGAGCACTTAATTGATTTGAAGGAAGACGGTTCTTTTCATTTAAACCTGAACTATTTTAACTACCTTTCCGGTTTGACCATGACCAATGATGCATTCGCCGAGTTGTTTGATGGGCCGCGGCGAAGGCCAGAAACGCCGCTTACTCAGCGTGAAATGGACTTGGCGCGCTCCATACAGGATGTGGTCGAAGAGTGCATGCTTAGACAAGCGCGCTTTTTGTATAAGGAATCAGGGCTGCAGAATCTTTGTTTGGCCGGTGGGGTAGCTCTGAATTGTGTGGGTAACGGCCGCGTTTTGCGCGAAGGGCCGTTTAAGAACTTGTGGATACAGCCGGCGGCCGGTGACGCCGGCGGGGCTTTAGGCGCGGCTCTTTGCGTTTGGTACGGTTATTTGAACAATCCCCGCTCCGCTGATGGTGTGCATGACTCCCAGTCGGCGTCGCTTTTGGGCCCCTCATTCGGTAATGACGAGATTCGCCGCGAACTGGAAGCCTGCGCCGCCGTTTACCACGAAATGCCGCAGGAGCAACTATTGCCGACGGTAGCCGAGCTTTTGGCTCAGGAGAAAGTTATAGGTTGGTTTCAAGACCGTATGGAATTTGGACCGCGGGCTTTAGGAAGCCGCAGTATCTTGGGTGATGCGCGTTCCACCAGCATGCAGTCCAAGATGAATCTTAAGATTAAATTCCGGGAGTCATTTCGGCCATTTGCTCCTTCGGTTATGCGTGAACATGTTGGCGAATATTTCGAAATGGACTGTGATTCACCCTATATGTTACTGGTTGCGCCGGTGCGCAAGGAACGGCGCCTTAAGATATCAGCGGAGCAAGAGAAACTCTTTGGCATTGCTAAGCTGAATGTGCCGCGCTCTGACATTCCGGCTGTCACACACGTCGACTATTCGGCCCGCATTCAGACTGTTTCCCGGGAACAACACCCCACCTTTTATAAGCTGCTCGCTGCTTTCTACCAAAAAACCGGCTGTCCGGTTGTAGTTAATACCAGCTTTAACGTGCGTGGCGAGCCGATTGTCTGCACTCCCAAAGACGCCTACACTTGTTTTATGCGTACCGAGATGGACTGTCTGGCAATTGGCAATTTCCTGCTGTTCAAAGAGGAGCAGCCCAAATGGAAGGACAAAGAAGATTGGCGCAAGAAATTTGAGCTGGATTGAGTGAAGGTTAAGATTGTAAAGTTTATCGGGCCGGCGATTGCCCTGGCTCTTTTTTGTCTGGCGCTGAGGGTTTTGCACCACGAGCTGGGCGGCCTGCGCTACCGGGATGTGGTGCAGGAGTTCGCCAACCGGCCGGTTGCTTATGTTCTGTTAGCCGGTGTTTTCACTTTTCTTAGTTATTTCGTCTTAACCCTTTATGACGTCTTGGCCTTGCGCTATGTGCGTTATGCGCTGCCCTATTACAAAGTCGCCATGGCGTCTTTTGTAGGGTACACCCTTAGTCACAACTTGGGCTTCCCCTTGTTTACCGGCGGCGCAGCCCGCTACCGCCTGTTTTCAGCCTGGGGTCTGTCTACTCCACAAATCGCGCAGGCGCTGGCTTTCAGCGGCATAATTTTTTGGGTTGGTTTTACATTGTTGGGCGGTCTGCTCTTTATTTGGGAACCGCCCCAAATTCCCTCCGGTTATATGCCTTTGGGCTTGTCGTTGCGCCCGTTGGGATGGCTGTGCCTGCTTTTGGTGGCGGCGTATTTTTATTTCTTTAGCTATAAGAAAAAGCCCTTGCGCCTAAAAGAGTGGGAATTCCCCAATCCGCCTTTGGCGCTTTCGCTGGGTGGTATGATTGTGGCAGCCATTGACTGGGTTTTAGCGGCGGAGGTGGCGTATGTATTGCTTCCGAGTACCACCTTGAGTCATGTTCAGTTTATTGCCTTATTTCAGTTGGGACAGGTGCTGGGCTTGGTCAGCCATGTGCCTGGGGGGTTGGGAGTATTTGAGGCCATCATAGTCATGTTTTTGTCCGGCCAGGCCTCTGCCGGCAGCTTGGCGGGAGCCTTGGTGGCCTACCGTGTGGTGTATTATCTGGTACCTTTAGCCTGCTCGAGTTTGTTACTCGTAGCGCACGAGATTTATGTGCACCGGCGTCATATTGCTCAACTGGCTGGGCATATTTTTGCGCGCGTCTCAACCTTTGTGCCGCAGTTTGTATCTTGGTGTTTATTTTTGAGCGGGGCAATGCTGCTTTTCTCCGGCGCGACACCGCCCGTTAAGAGCCGTATTTATTGGTTAACTGCTTATGTGCCGAACGTAGTCATAGAGGGTGCACATATTATTGGTAGTTTAAGTGGAGTTCTGCTGATCCTTTTAGCCCGCGGGGTGCAGCGTAAGCTTGGAGCCGCCTATGGTTTTTCTCTTGCTTTGCTGGCGACGGGAATTGTTGCTTCGATTTTTAAAGGCGGTGATTGGGAAGAAGCGGTTATCTTGGGGATAGTGCTAATGCTGGCCTTGGCCAACCGCGAGCATTTTTATCGCAAGGCCTCTCTTTTTTCTCAAGCCTTTGAGACGGAATGGATCACTATTTTGGTATTGGTGTTAGTGGCGACAGGCTGCCTCCTCTTTTTTGCCTACAAGCATGTCGATTTCAGTTCTGAACTGTGGTGGGAATTTGGTTTGACGAGCTATGCCGCACGCTCTCTACGGGCCACAACGGTGGCCTTCGTTTCGGCCATGCTATGGGGCGTGGTGCGTGTGCTTAGGTCGGCGCGGCCCGAGTTTGTTCCGGCCACGGCAGGTGATTTGGAGCCGGTGGTGCAAATTGTGAACTGTTCTGAACATTCTTATGCCGGGCTGGCGCTTATGGGTGATAAGGCTTTTCTTTTTAATGAGGCCAAAAACGCTTTCCTTATGTTCGGCATGGAGGGACGAAGCGCAATCGCGCTGGGGGACCCAGTTGGACCGCCGACAGAAGCGCCTGAGTTAATATGGCAGTTCCGCGAGTACTGCGACCGCCGTGACAGCTTTTGTGTTTTTTATCAGGTTCGTCATGATAACTTGCCCGGTTATTTGGATATCGGGCTTACGCTGCTTAAAATCGGGCAGGAGGCCTTTGTACCGCTGGAGAGTTTCTCGTTGGAAGGAGAAGATAAAAGCGCCCTGCGGGGCACTGTCGGCAGGTTTAAACTTGAAGGTTATGAGATGGAGCTTGTTCCAGCTGCTGAGGCCGGATGTTTGCTGCCGCAATTAAGAGAAATCTCGGATTGCTGGCTTAGCTGGAGGAATATCACGGAGAAAGGCTTCAACATGGGATTTTTTCATTCCGCTTACCCCAACCGTTTCCCTTTGGTACTGGTCCGCAAACAAGGACAACTTGCGGCCTTTGCCGGCGTTTTATTGGCAGCAGGGAAAAAGGAGATGTCGCTTGACTTATTGCGTTACAGGCCGTCTTTGAGCGACGGCATTATGGACTTTGTTTTTGTAGAGCTCATGCTTTGGGGCCGGAAGCAAGGGTACAAGCGCTTTAATTTGGGGATGGCTCCGCTTTTAGCGGTGGAAGATCGTAAGCTGTCTTTATTATGGAACAAGATAGGAACTCTTTTGTTCCGGCACGGCGAGCACTTTTCCGATTTTCAAAGCATCTTGAATTATAAACAGAAATTCATGCCTGATTGGGAGCCGCGTTATTTGGCGTCGCCGGGAGGTCTTAGGCTGCCGGATATCTTTGCCGACCTAGCGGGCTTGATTTCAGGAGGCGTAAGAGGGGTCTTTGCAAAGTAAAGAATTAAGCTCTTCCTCAGTTATTGGCCGAGGTTCTTAGGCTGGCATGAGCAGCATGCGATTATCCATGACCCAATCGACCCGGGGAAGCCCTATCAAACTGGGTACAACGAATCGTACAACGCCCGCCTTCGGGAGGAGTGCTTGAACGAACACATTTTCGTGTCCGTGCCCGACGCGCGCGAAAAAATTGAAAACTGGTCAAAACATTACAACAATGTTCGGCCAGAATGCGCCCTTCGGGGTATACCGCCAAGGGTTTATGCCAGGCATCCGGCAACAACCAATAAACTGGAGATTTCTCTACTTCGAAGTGGTACTAATTAAGGGGCAAGGTCAGTCACATAAATACTTTTATCAGACTGCTGGAACGCAGTTTTGGCGGGGTGCGCTGGGGCCTAGCCAAAACCTGGCGCGACTCCTAAATGCCCCGGACGGCATTTAGGAGATAGCTTATAGACCCCTACGTCTATCTAGTCGACGTGCTCCAGCGCATCGACTGCCATCTAGCCAACTATCTCCGTCTACTCATACCAAGGCTCTGGAAAGAACATTTCGCTAATCAACCTATGATATCAGATCTGGACAAACTCCGGGAGAACGCCGCCAGATGAACGCTTAAGCTCTTCCTGAGTTATTGGCCAAGGTTCATATCTGAAACTTAAGAGGAAAAGGGGTTTTTAGGCGTTTCTACTTTATTAGGGTTCGCGAGTGCCTCAGCTGAATAGGGTAATCTCTTGCTGCACGGCTTTTTTAAGCAGCTTCATGAATTGGTCACGTTCCACTTCAATAGCGCCGAATCGTTTTAAAAGCGGCGTCATAACCTGACAGTCGAACCATTCCACCCCTTTGGCGCGCAGTTTGTCCACGAGAAAACAAAGCGCTAATTTGGATGCATTCGGACGGCGGTAAAACATGGATTCACCGGCGAACATGCCGCCGATAGCAACCCCGTAGAGGCCTCCCACCAAATTGTTTTCGTAATAACATTCAATACTGTGAGCATAGCCGTAGCGATGAAGCTCCAAGTAGGCGCGGATAATGTCCTTGGTTATCCAGGTGCCTTCTTGCGCGCGGCGGTTTTTTAATTCAGCGCAAGAGTGAATTACCTCAGCGAAGTTCCGGTCTACGGTGAAGGACCAGCCCGGGCGGCGTCTTTCCTTTTTTAAGCTTTTGGGTATGTGAAAGTCTTTAAGCCATGTTATGGCGCGTTTTGGCGGGGCAAACCAAGTTAAAAGCCGCTCATCAATCGGCCACGGGAAAATGCCGTTCTTATAGGCCAGAAGCAAAGAGTCCACATCCAAGTCACCCCCTACGGCTAAAATCCCTTCTGGAGAGGCAGTTTCAAACGGCGGAAAGGAAAGAATGGCCATGCTCTTAAATTATCGTGATATGCCATTAACGGTCGACTCGGTATATAATACTAAAGAACTATGGGCCCCGAAAATAACGAAGCGCAGGTTAAAACGATCTCCAGGCGGAAGACCAAATTAAAACACCCCCGCCTTTATCGGGTGATCTTATTGAATGACGATTATACCACCATGGATTTTGTGGTTTCCATTTTAGAGACCGTTTTTGCTAAAAGCCCAGCTGAGGCGGTGCAGATTATGCTGCGGGTGCATAACCAGGGAATGGGTGTGTGCGGGCTATATCCCAAGGAAATCGCGGAGATGAAAATAGCAGAAGTTCATGAGAGAGCGCGCTCGGCCGGTTATCCGCTGCAATGCCGCATGGATGAGGAGGGAGGCTGATACACTGAATGTTTAGCACCGAACTGGCCTATACGCTGGAGGCCGCTTTTCGCGAAGCCGTGGTGCGCCGTCATGCTTATTTTTGCCTGGAGCATGTTCTGTTTGCTCTGCTTTTTGATGAGCAGATTGGATTGATTATTAAAAACTGCGGCGGAGATGTGGCGGCGGTTAAGAAAGATTTGGAGGTTTTTTTTGAGAGCCAGCTCGAAAAAGTAGCGGAAACTACTTTAACGAAGAACAATGGCTGGGAACCTGTACAGACCCAAGCGGTGCAGCGTGTGCTTAAGCGGGCGATGCTGCAGGCGCGTTCCTCCGGCAAGGATGTAGTCACCGCTCGGGAAGTGTTAGTGGCCATTTTTACCGAGACAGATTCACACGCCCTTTATGCTTTGCGCCGCCAGGGAATTGAGAAGTTGGATGTTTTAAAATATATTGCGCATGGAATTTCCAAAATTAATCCCTTTAAGGAAGAGGTCAAAGAAAGTCCACCCGAGGGGCGAGAAGAAAATGCAGCCGGCGCCCTTTCTTGTCCGGATGAGGAAGATGAGGAAGAGTGGTACCGAAAGCAGCGCGGCAAGGTGCTTCAGCATTTTACCCAGGATCTAACAGCGGCTGCTCAGCGTGGCGAGTTGGATCCGGTCATCGGACGGGAGAAGGAGCTTGAAAGGGCTATTAAAATTCTATCCCGCCGGCAGAAGAATAATCCGCTCTTTTTGGGCGATCCCGGGGTAGGTAAGACCGCTATGGCGGGAGCCATCGCGCAGAAGATTGTTTCCGGCGCTGTGCCGGAGAACTTGAAAAATGCCAAGATTTTCCTGCTGCAGGTTGGTTCTTTAATAGCCGGGACGAAATTTCGCGGTGAGTTTGAGGAACGCTTGAAGCTTATCGTGCAAGAACTTATGCAGCTTGAAAATGCTGTTCTTTTTATTGATGAGATCCATACTCTGGTGGGGGCCGGCGCGGTAGGTACAGGTTCAATGGATGCGGCTAATTTGCTTAAACCCGTGTTGGCCTCGGGGAAATTGCGTTGTATAGGCAGCACTACACATGAGGATTATAAGAAGCATTTTGAAAAAGATCGCGCCTTGAGCCGCCGCTTTTCTACAATTGATCTGGATGAACCGTCTGTGACTGAGACGATAGATATTCTTAAAGGTTTGAAGGAGCGCTTTGAAGCGCACCATCGGGTTAGGTACACCCCGGCGGCGCTTAAAGCTGCGGCTGAGCTTTCGGCTAAGTATATAAACGAGCGCTTTTTACCGGATAAAGCCATTGATGTAATCGATGAAGCGGGGGCCGCTAATAATCTGCTGCCGGCCGGGAAGCGTAAGAAGTACATCGCCGAGAATGAGATTGAAAAGGTTGTCTCAGTGATTGCCAGAGTCCCGGTGAAAAGCATCAGTGCTTCGGATGAAGAGCAGCTTAAATTCTTGGAAGAGCGCTTAAGGCGGGTGGTTTTTGGGCAAGATAAAGCCTTGCAGGCTGTGGCCCAGGCCATTAAGCGCAGCCGTGCCGGCTTGAGGCAGGAAAATAAACCGGTGGGTTGTTTCTTGTTTGCCGGGCCGACCGGAGTGGGAAAGACCGAAGTGGCCAAAGCCTTGGCGCGTGAAATGGGGGTGCATTTCCATCGCTTTGATATGAGCGAGTATATGGAAAAGCACACAGTGGCTCGTTTAATCGGCGCTCCGCCGGGTTATGTGGGTTATGAGGAAGGAGGGATTTTAACTGACCTGGTGAGGAAACAGCCTTATGGGGTGTTGCTTTTCGATGAAATCGAAAAAGCCCACGAGGATCTTTATAATATTCTTCTTCAGGTCATGGATGACGCGGTGCTTACCGATTCGCACGGCAAAAAAGCGGACTTTAGAAACATTATATTGATTATGACCACCAATGCCGGCTCCGAAAAATCTGGATCAATCGGCTTTGGAAACGTGCAACAGGAAAGCGCCGATAGAGCCGTCAAGAAGTTGTTTAGGCCGGAGTTTAGAAACAGGTTGGATGAGATTGTTTATTTTAATCCGCTTGCGCCGGAGATTATTTTAAAGATTGTGGACAAGTTTATGCGTGAGCTTGAAGGGCAGCTTCGCGAAAGGCGGATTACTTTTTCCTTATCCGAGGCGGCGCGGGAATGGCTGGCGGAACGCGGCTTCAATCCAACGCTGGGCGCCCGGCCTATGGCGCGGTTGATTGAGAAGGAAATTAAGGACCAGCTGGCCGATGAGATTTTATTCGGGAGACTGAGAAAGGGCGGTCAGGTGAATATTGCGCTGGAAGGGGGGAAGCTTTGTTTTGATTATTAATAAATCGCGGGCGTTAGAGCATAAAAAAGGGCCGAAGCTTCGGCCCTTGTGAAGGTTTGCCGACTCCGGAAACAGGCGCTGTGCCTATTTCCGGATTGGCTCCTCTTTTAGTTTTTACGGCAAGTCTTTAGATCCCAAGTTTGAGTCCCGACCAGGTACGAAAAGGTCGTAACTGAACTGTAACCGCTTGGGCAAGAAACCTTCGCGTCGTGGCCGTCGCAGGTGTGATATATGATGTCTCCGCCGCAGCCTCGGCAGTCTGCAGTCATACCGCACATGGAGCCAGGCATGACAGGCCCTGTTGGTCCGGAGGGTCCGCTTGGGCCTCTAATTCCTTGTGGTCCTTGGATGCCCTGTGGTCCGATGGGTCCTTGGATACCTTGTGGTCCGCTAGGTCCTTGGATACCTTGTGGTCCGCTAGGTCCTTGGATGCCTTGTGGTCCGCTAGGTCCTTGGATGCCTTGTGGTCCGCTAGGTCCTTGGATGCCTTGTGGTCCGCTTGGTCCTTGGATACCTTGTGGTCCGCTAGGTCCTTGGATACCTTGTGGTCCGCTAGGTCCGGAGGGTCCGCTAGGTCCTTGGATGCCTTGTGGTCCGCTAGGTCCTTGGATACCTTGTGGTCCGCTAGGTCCGGAGGGTCCGCTAGGTCCTTGGATGCCTTGTGGTCCGCTTGGTCCGGAGGGTCCTTGAGCGCCAGTTGCTCCTGTTGGGCCTGTAGCGCCGGGAATGCTGGGCGAGCCTCCGCTGATTACTATCCTGCCTTCAATAATGTCGACCTTAAATCCTAAGTTAGAAAGCGATAGTAAAAGCGTGTTATAAAGATCATCAATCCGGCCTTCAGATCGAATGTCTTGCTGCTGTAGGGCCCTTATTTTTTTTGTGTGATCATTTAGTTGTTTATTCTGCTTCTTGTCTATTTTGGAAAGCTTGGGTGCCGCGAAGGCTGCCGACATAGGAATTAGTAGTCCCAGCACCAGCGCCGCCATGAGCGTTCGTACTAGGAGTTTCTCCGTGCTTCTTAAGAACATGGGACCGGCTAGGATAGAAGCAGTTCTCCCTGCTCCCCCAAAACCAACTAGCTTTTTGTGCTTTGTTTTCTTGTTCATAGACAACCTCTTTCTTTCCGCCGAACCTTCTAGGTGTGCCGTCCGCTTTGGCGGAAAGCGGGCGGGCACATGCCGTGCCGTATACAGCATGCATCTTGCGGCAAGGCTTTAAGCTTTTCGCGTACGGACCCAGCCTTGCTTTAATCAGCTCCTTAAGCCGGGTTTCTCTATCTTAGGTTATGTGAGGTGATAAGGCCTATGTGGCATGAAACGAGAAAAGTATTTGCTCACCGCATTTCTGCAGCTGTGCCCAATAAAAACAATACCTTATAGCCCCGTCCCTTCAGTCCGGCGCCGGTAGACGCTTATAAACCGCTGCCCGCCATGTTCAAAGGAATGCAAAAACTCATAAGCCTGGTCTTCATTCCGTCTGAGCCGCCACCAGCGTTCAAAGCCCGAATATGCTAGAATCTCCTCGATCACCCAGAGATCACCATCTTCAGCGAACTTGAAATTTTTGGGCAAAAGTTGAAGTGCTTGATAGCTCTTTAGGATAGTCGCTGGGCCTGAGTTTGTAACAATTGTCGCGCCCTGGGGGTATTTTTCTTGCAACCACCTTACGAGGGCCGGCTCGATCTGTGCCCAAGGCAGCGGGTCAAAGCCGAGACGCACTGCCCCGGCGCGGAAACCTACTAACTCGTTATAGTATGAAAGAAGATAGGGGTGTGATGTGATGACGCCCAACATCCCCGGCATAAGCAACAACATGACGGCAAACCATTTACCCCACGGCTCCCGCCTCTTAAATATTGTTAGGCGTAAGGTTTGTCCCACGCCAAGAGCCGCCAAAGGGGCCAGCATAGCAGGGGCCAAGAGAAACAAACGGACCGCGTTGTAAACCGGAACCGAAGGCGGCATTACAACCAGGACTGAAACCGCCGCCATCCCCCACAGCAACCAAGAAAGACGCCGGGCCTCTGATTGGTCGGGGAGTCTTAGGGATAACAAAGCTCCTAGGAGAATAAAAGCCGGCGTGACAACGGCAAGTATCAATAGCGGGTAATACCAAGGCGGTTGCTGGAACACTCTGCCCCAAAGGTATACCGGTTCATGAACATGTGCGGCATGAAAACGAAGGTAATCAAGGACGCGCACCAAAGTGTCATGCCACAGCCAAGGCCATACGGCGAACACAGTAAGCGGTCCGAGAATAATCATCCAGAATATGTTGTCGACGACCTGCTTTCGCTTGAAGGAATAACCCCAGACAAAAAGAGGCAAAGCCAGAAACACCCCGTTGATTTTAGAAGCCATGGCCAGACCCCAGGCAATACCGCATAGCGGGGCGTAGCAGTGCTTTTCCAGGCCCCTTATGAAAAAGAGCAAGCAGAGAAGCGACATTGAAACGGCCGGGAGATCCACCGTCACGGTCAAGGCGTGGAAAAAAAGATGAGGCTGGGCCGCCGGCAATAAAGCTCCCAACGTCGCCTGCCAACGTCCGAACGGAAGGAGGAGAAAGTAAATCGATGCCTGGGCAATAAGAAAAAACAGCAAAGCGCCTGCGCGCGGGGCGACAATCGGGCCCAGCCATGGCCGTAGCAGGAGATCAGCCAAGCCGAAGATTATTTTTCCAAAGGGGGGGTGTTCATGATTGTATGACCACCAGTTGTCTATGGCCGGCGCTTGCAGGATGCCCGGCCCGGCGCTGAAAAGCTCCTTCAACCAGCCGGCGGCGTTCCGGCCGGCTATGATATAAGGCCCCTCGTCGATGTGCAGCCCCGTTTGGGGGGAGAGAAGCATAAACAGTAAAACCGTCGCCGCAAGCGCAAAGAACAAAGGCCCAAGGCTTATTTTCATAAACTTATACCATAACAGAAAAAAGAGGCAGTCAAGGCTTGCTGTGGAACAATTTCGCGTCCGGAATCTCCGCTTAGTTTGTGGTCATCTAAAAAAGGCAGGTTTATTTGAGGTTGTTTAGGTTTTTGATCTCCAGACTCCAAGTCTCGTTGGTCTCACGTTCAACCCGTCCGGCGCTGTCAGCGGTGTGAAGCCCAGGCAGCGTTGAATCTGTCCGCCAGCGCTTATGGTCTAAGCAGGATTTTAATACGGTGGGTTATGCATATGTCTCAAGCACAAGCTTTGCGGGTCTTTCAACATCCGGAAAGAATCACGCAAGCCGAAAGGGATGGGTTATTATTGTATAAAACATTTGAGGGGGGAAAAGAATCAACCTGGGAACTGCTTAGTGAGGATCTCTATCGCGGGCAAGTGTTTAACAGAAGCGACCGCGATACGGCCATGTATGCGGCAATTACTTTGTTGGCAAGGGAAACATTTACCCGCTGTACGGAAGTTCCCGCGGTGCTAGCAAACGATCTTGTCACTAAGTGGGAAAGTGCCTTTGCCGCAGTGCGTTTTTGCGCCCGGAGTTTTGATGAAGCGCGTACCTATTCTCCGCTTGTTAAGGCGCTTGAGCCGCTCTTGAATAGTGAAAAAAGGTATGAGATTTTACGGGCCTTGTTTTCGGCGATTGCCGTAAGGGAGGAGCCTAAGCTCTCTTTAGATCGCCACCTGGCGTTGGTTGTGTTGAACGAGCTTGAAGGCGGGGGCGGACCAAAGCTTGTTAATGCCGCCGGACTAAATCTCCGGCTATGGAGCAGCGCCCACCCGGAAGAGAGGATTTTTATGCCCCTTAAGCGGCCGATTAAGAAGCTTTATGCCTGCTTTGCTAAGGGGGTGGAAAAGGTTTTGAGTTGTATAAGCGGAGAGCTTTGCCGCGAAGAGCTCAAATTGTCGGCCGAGGACCGTGAAATAGTCCTGGGGAAAGCGCTCATACAGCTTGCCAGGGCCACTATGTCGGATAATGCGGCCGGGCGGCTCTCCTTGACACCGGTCCGTGTCAGGCAATGGCAGAACGCCATTCAAGCCGTCGCAGAGCTAAGGCGCTACCCGGAAATTGTGGCCGGTCCGGCGCGGGCTTTTTTGGGCATGACTCAAGCTGTCTATGAGACGCCTCAGATGTGGCATCTTGAGAGGGTTTGGAAAATTATGCCTGATCCCAAGTGCCGCGAGTTTGCCTTGGGAATTTTAAAGCAGGTTCAGAAGCGGCTTAAAAAAGCGGCTTGAGTCTAAAAAGGGATGCGGCCCTAACCCTTATATTTCATGCAGCTCGCTTCGCTCGCCATGAAATATGTGCGTGAATCGGCCATCCTTGGCCGATTCACGCGGGTTCGACGTTTTGTTGGGGACCCCACTCGGCCCCTACAAAATGTCGAACCTCAAATTTCTCGCCAAGCTCGCAATTTGCAAGTACATCCATGTACTTGCCGACCGCAATATTGCATTTTCATGCAATATTGCGGCTAAAGCGCCCAATCGATTTCTTTTAGGCCTTGCGCCCTAAGAGCTTGGTTTGTTCGTGAAAAATGACGGCAGCCGAAAAATCCGCGCTCAGCTGAAAGCGGTGAGGGATGCGGGGCCTCCAAGACCGTGTGCCGCCTACAGTCGATGAAGCTGCATTTTTTCTGGGCATAAGCTCCCCAAAGGAGAAAGACCAAGCCCTCTTTTCTTTCGTTGAGCTCTTTTATCACCCGGTCGGTGAAACGTTCCCAACCGCGGTTGGCATGCGACCCTGGCTGGCCTTCTTGCACTGTCAGAACGGCGTTAAGCAGTAGAACTCCTTGCCGCGCCCATTTTTCCAGGCAGCCGTGTTTAGGGAGCGGGATTTTTAGATCAGCGCAGAGCTCTTTAAAGATGTTCATCAGTGAAGGAGGGAAAGGCACCCCGGGTTTGACCGAGAAACAAAGGCCGTGTGCTTGACCCGGCCCGTGATATGGATCTTGACCGACAATAACAACTTTAACCTCTGCAAAGGGAGTGTAGCTCAGGGCATTGAATACATCAGCCTGGCGGGGATAAATGATTTTGCCCGCAGCGCGCTCATGTTCCACAAAAGCAATCAACTCTTTAAAGTAGGGCTCTTCTTTTTCGCCGTTTAGTACCTCCTTCCAGGTTAGAGTTTGCTGAGGCTTTTCAAAAATGCCAAGCTGCCTGACCATTAATATTTCCTTGTTTCCGCCAATTCCGCGAGCATATGCATATAAGAGTAATATCGTGAGCGGGCGATTTTCCCCGCTTCCACCGCGTCCCTTACCGCGCAGCGGCGTTCAGCCACATGGGCGCAATCACTGAATTCACATTCTTCGGCCAGAGACAAAATTTCGGGGAAAGAAGCCGCCACTTGCTTGGTGCTTAGATGGCTTATGCCGAAATTATGCATGCCAGGAAGATCAATTATCAGCAAGCCCTGCTTTTCAGGGCGCCTATAAAGCAAGCCGAAAGCCTGGGTGGTAGTCTGACGGCCCTGGCCGGTGCGCGGGCTGACCTCGGCTGTCTTGCGCGCTGCGCCGGGAATAAGCCAATTGAGAATAGTGCTTTTCCCAACCCCCGATATTCCAGCCAAGGCTACTGCTTGCAAAAGGGGATCAAGCAACGCCTGGGCCAATCTGTCCATGCCGTCTCCATACTTTGCGCTGGTGAAAAGAATCTCGAAACCAAGCCGGGCGTAAAGTTCGATCGAGCTTTTGGTCTCCTCTAAACCCAGGTCAATCTTGTTTAAGATTAAAGTGCAAGGGATGTTCTGCGAAGCCGCCACTGCCAGGACACGATCAATGAAAACTGTATTGTAGAGAGGCAAAATCGCCGAGACTATGAACAAGCGGTCCAAGTTGACGGCCACCGTGCGGGTTTCATTATGGTAGGTGCGTGAAATAGAGTTTTTGCGCGGTAAGATCGAAGTCACAAAGACTTGGCTATCGCGCTTTTCAAAGATGACTTGGTCGCCGGCTGTTAAATCGAGGGCCTTCACGCTGCTTGTGCCCTTTAAGACCGTTTGCCAATCGGGTGAGATGAAAACATGCCGTCGAGAGGCGCTCAGCACCACTGCCTTAGCTTCCAAAGCGGCCTGGCGTGCTGCGGGGGCCTTCATAAGTCACAAACACTCATTGTCGACCGGAAAAATGTTGCTGAGCGCCTGAAAAAGCACCTTCCTCAAGATGACGCCTGGCTTCACTGAGCGCCTGAGTGCCGGCCTGCCACAGCTTTGGCCAATCGATGCGTGAATCAACCTCGTTTAGTACCAGACTGCAAATCGTAAATACGACTGGGGCAAGAACAGCCGGCAATAAACCATCAATTTCAATCCCGGGCAGGATCTTGACCACGAGCCAAAAGATTAAGCCGTTTATCAGCAGCATTAGTAAAGTGCGCAAGGTCAGCGAGTCTGGGATTTCAAAAAACAAAGCGGTGCTCCAAACATGAGCGTTTATGAAAGCCAACGCTACAACGGTCAGGAAAGCAGGGATTGGGCCGTGTACTCTTAGGCGCGGAATGAGAAACACCGTTAGCATCATGGCAAGGGTCTGTAAAATCCAATATGAAAAGTCAATTGAGGGTAATTCCATGAATCTAATCCCGATGTTTGGCCCAGCGGCCCGCGAATTATTCTAACACCCGTGTCGTCTATTTGAAAGTAAGGTCCAAATATGGTTAACTAGAAGCCTGGGGAAGAGTATATGTATTTTGGCATTAATCGCCGCCGTAATCTAATCCATGGAACAGCGGCAGCCCGGCAGTCAAGCTCACGCCGGGGAGTTGAGTTGTTTAAGAAGCCGCTGCTTGTGCTTTTTTTTATGCCGGGGCTTTTCTTTGCTGCTATGGGAGTGTGTGCCCTGATTGCCCCGCAATTGTTGATTGCCGCAATCTCGGGCTTCTTTCTTTTTCTTGGCCTTGTATTTTCGCTCCTAGCCTGGA
>Ga0209101_1001265_pt1 | contig 19100 bp, 14 predicted proteins | sample ConPoolayeCmetaG_FD_185481 | JGI IMG/M metagenome (GOLD analysis project Ga0209101, IMG submission 185481) | Hot spring microbial mat communities from California, USA to study Microbial Dark Matter (Phase II) - Cone Pool mat layer C metaG... ...
CCTCTAGACCGCCTACCGCGGAGAAGGCCCGTCAACGGGCCTTTATGCTCCGCAGGCGTTGAAATGAGACGTTTCTCGAGTAAGAAGGACTCATATTCGGCCGCGCGGAGTATAGCTACCCGCCCTCACCCTAACCCCCTCCAGGAGGAGTAAGGAACTATCACAATTGCTCTTTTAAGGTAGTTTCTCAGTGGTAGTCATTAGTGGTGGAACCATACCCTTCCTTAGTCTCTCTACCGGATTCTTGGCGGCGTTTGGGGTGGGCGGTCCGCAAGTTGTCGATGCGTCGTAACATGTTGTTAGAATGTGGTTTGCAGCGTGCACAAGACCTCGGTTGGGGAGATTGCCTTCTGGAGAGGGACCATTGACACGGGCGGGGCGGATTGGCAGGCTGGAATGGATCCTTGCCCACCGGTTCGTGAACCATCCATGAAGGCTCGTCGCAAGAAAGTCTTTGCCCCGCTTTGCGAGCTCCAACTCCCGAGTCACTGCGGCCCGTGCAGTCTGTCGGCCTGTTTGTTCATTCTTGGGATTTCGGCGACCCAACGGCAGTTGGCGGCGGCGGCGGGCCGTCCGGTCAGTGTGTTTACCCACGGCGTGGACGAGCAGGGGCTGCGTCGGGCTGCCCGGGCGTTCGGCGTCCGCTCCGAGTTTGTTCAATTCGAGGACCGTAACCGGGGCAAGGAGTTTGCCCGGCGGTTGAGGGGCCATCTCCGCAAAGGCAATCCCGCCATCCTCCTTTCGAAGGACTTTGAACATTGGGTGGCGGTGATCGGATACCTTTCCCGACAGCGCAAGTTCATCATTGTCGATCCAAAGGAAAAGCGGTCCGTCTTCTTCCGCTGGTCGGAGCGAAGCCTGATCCGCAATGCCTGGAACGTGGCCACCGGAAAGGACTCTTATGAGCCGGATCAATACTTCGCCATTTTGTTGAGCCGTCGCGACGGCGAGCCGCCCAAGTGGCGGGTTTCCGAGGCTTGGTTGCGGTTGTGCGAACGGGGATCGGCTGACACGGCCGAGGGCATGGCCAACGACCTGGCCGAGATGGCCGTGCTAGCGAGTCCCAACGAACGGGAGATCGAGGAAGGCCCGTATTTGGCCGAGTTCCTCGAAAAGAATGAGGAAACCATTATCCGCAGCATCACCCATTGGGCGGGAGGCAACGGCGAGCGGACGCTGACCGATCTAAGGACCTTCTATCGCGACTACACGACGGTGGCCAGTTCGTCGGGCATTCGAATCGCGACGGACTCAGACACGACCCTCCTTACCGCCCAAATCACGGCCCTCCTGTGCAGCTACTGGTGGGGGGGACGATTCTGAATCCTTGTCGGAAGTCTTTTCCTCGTTCCGCATGGCACAGGCCGGCATGGCGGCGAGAATGATGTCCGCATCGCCCAATCGCTGTTGGTGCCGACGGACGGCAAATTCCACCACCCGGCTTCCCATCTTGCCGTAGCAGTACCCCGCCTTGGCGGCCGCCACGGCGAGACTCGCGTCGGCGCTGATGTCGGCGTTCGGGTTGACGTCGATGACATAGAACACGCCGTCGCGCACACGGACGTCGATCCGGCCGTAGTCCCGACACTCCAAGGCCCGATACGCCGCTTTCGAGACCTCTTCGAGTTTGGACATCTCTTCGGGGCTTAGCCGAGCCGGCACGTAGGACTTGATCTTCTGATACTCCTTCGATTCCGGCGTGAATTTCGCGTCGTAGGAGCAAAGCCTCTCGTGGTAATCGTCAAAATAGGAAAAATCCATCTCGACTGGCGGCAACATCTCCAGCTCGTCGCTGCCCCAGATGGGGACGTGAAACTCAGGCCCGTCGATGAAATCCTCGACAAGGGCCGGCTGTTGATGGGTTTCCAAGACGAACTGCACGCGTTGGCGGAGTTCCTCGGGATTGGAAACCACGGCGCCGCGGTCGACGCCGATGCTGCAATGTTCTCGGGCGGGTTTGACGATGGCGGGGTAACGATCCCAGCCGGCGACGTCCGGCGAAGTCAACAGCTTCCATTTCGGCGTCGGAATGCCGCGCGACTCCAAACGCCGCTTGACACGCGCTTTGTCGTAACTAAGCGACAACGTCTTGGACGGGGCGCCGGTGTACGTAAACCGAAGTCTCTCCAATGTCTTGGCGACGAGGGCTTCGCTGCGGTTCAGGCCGGGAATGCCCTCGCACCAGTTGAACACCACCACGTTCGATGGGTTGTAGGGCGAGAGCGCGGCCCGCAGGTTGCGACCATACACCGGCAGCAGGTTCACCGAATGTCCCTGACGCCGCAAGGCATATCCCAGACGCCGGCTCTCCCGATCGGCTTCTTTCCGCTCCGTCTCGGACCAGGAAGGATCGATTCCATAGACCAGCAGGATGGGCAATTGCGTTCCTCGGCCCGCGGCGATCTTTCGCTGGTTCCGAACCAGGTTCCGTCTGGCCGTCGTCCTCCGCGAAGCCGTCGGCCCGCCACTCTCCCAGCCGAAACGGACGGGATTCTCGCTCGCGGCGTGTTCGGGTTGTTGTTCCTGACAGCTCACAGTCCATTCCCTCGATGTGGGCTTGCTCGATGGACCTGTTAAGGAAACTCGTCTCGTTTGCTTTGCCCTATTTAACCGATCTTACGCTACTCGAGGAATTAAAACAACCCGCGGCCGCCTCTTCTTGGCCGACAGTTCCTGTTGCGCAAGATCGGACGTGGTCTCTTGACGTCGAAAGTCTCAACGCGGCGGCGCGATTTCATCCAGGGGGCTGATGATCAAGGTGGTCCCTGAGGAGAGCGGATATTTGGCCACGACGTTCGTTACGTCGTCGAGCGTCATCGCCGCCAGCGAGTCGAGGTCGTCGCGGACCGATCGATATTGGCGGCGATGAAGCCAATCGCCACCGACGACGAACAGTCGTCCCCGGGGTCGCTCGCCCGACAACACGACCCGAGAACTCACCTTGGTCCTGGCCTGGTCAAGCTCCGCTTGGGTGACGCTTTCGCTTTCCACGCGGCGGAACAGGTCATGGATGCGTTGCAAGTTTTCGGCGGCGAGGGTCGGGTCGCAGCCCAGGTAGGTGACCATCAACCCTGCTCCTTCGAATTCATAGTGGCCCATGCTCGCCGACTCCGCCAGGCCCGGATCGATCAGCTCCCAAAACAGGCGGCTTCCGGTATCGTCGCCGACGATCGCGGCCAGGAGCTTGGCCGCGTAGCGGTCGCCGTCGGTCGCGGTGGGTCCAGCCGTCATCTGCACGGCATAGGCCAGCGTGGCCGATTCCTTTCGGACGTGGTGGAATCCGCGGCGGTGGAGGGGCGGCTGGACGATTCTCGAGGCGGGCGTGGGTTCCCAGTCCCCGCAATACCGCCGCGCGGACCGGACCAACGCCTCGAAATCGACCCGGCCGGTCGCGACCAGGGCGATGTTTCCCGGAACGTAACGGGCACGAAGGTACGCCCGCATCGCCTCCACCGTCAGCTTGCCCACGCTCTCCATCGAGCCGAGCACGCTCTGGCCCAAAGGGTGCCCCCGCCAATGGGCGGCGCGGCACTTCTCGTCGGCCCCGAACGGCGGCTGATCCTCATACATCCGGATTTCCTCGAGGATCACTTGCTTCTCGGTCTGGAAGTCTTCCTCGCGGAGGGCTGGGCGGAGGATGTCGGCCAACAGGCCCAACACGCGGTCCTGGTGCTCCGGCAGCACGGAGGCGAAAAAAACCGTGTGTTCCTCGCCGGTGCAGGCGTTGTACTGGGCGCCCATCTCGTCGAATTCACGGTTGACGTCGTCTCCGCTCCGCCGGGCAGTGCCTTTGAAGGCCATGTGTTCGAGAAAATGGCTGATCCCGGCAAACTCGGGACTTTCGTCCCGCGCCCCCGTGTTGACGAAAAACCCTATCGCCGTCGAATGGGCCTCGCCGTTGCACTCGGCCACCACTTCCAGCCCATTTTCCAGCGTCGCTCTAAGAAACTCCAATCCGCACCTCCAGCTTTTCCGGACCCAGCGTGACCACGGTGAAATCCGACGGCGGATGTTTCCGAAGGTATTGGTTGATGCTTTGCCGGGTCAAGCCGTCCACGAGCCGGGCGAGTTCGTCGAGGCCGCGGGCCCGGCCCAAATGATAAAACTCCCGCGCAATCGAGCCGCTCCGTGCCGTGCTGGATTCCTGCTGCATGATCAAGGCGCTTTTGATGCGGGCCTTGAGGCGGGCAAGTTCCTCCTCTTGCACGCCCTGGGCGAGGCGGTTCAGCTCGGCCAAGAGGACATCGAGGGTTTCCTGGGCACGTTCGGCGCTGGTCGCGGAATAGCAAAACACGCCGCCGTGGTCCCGCACCGTGTGATGCACGGCGTACACCGTGTAGCACAGCCCCCGCCGCTCGCGCAACTCGGTGAACAGCCGGGCGCTCATGCCGCCGCTCAGGACGCCGACCGCTCCCCAGGCCTGAAAATAATCCGGATGCCGGTAAGGCACGCTCGGATAAGCGACGCCGATGTGCGTCTGGCTCGATTCGTGGGCCAGATGGGTGGTCTGGCGAGCGGCGGGTTTTTCCTCGGGGACGACCGTCGGAACCGGCTCCCAGTCGCCAAAATATTCGCCAACCGCCTCTTTCAACGCCGGCCAGTTGAAATTTCCCGCCACGCCCAAAATCGTCCCGTTGGGATGAAAGTGCAAGGCGACGTGCCGCCGGATGTCTTCCAGCGTGATCGCCTCCACGGCGGCAACCTCGCCCTGGGGCGGGCGGCCCCAAGGGGCCGGATAGTGGTGGCGGCGAAGCTCGATCATCGTCTTCTCGGAGGGGTCATCCTCCACCGCGCGAAGGTCCTGGAGGAGGGCAAGCCGCGAGGCCTCGAGTTGATCATCGGGCACGTGAGGGGCGCGGACCACGTCGGCATAGATCGCCAGCGCTCGCAACAGATTTCCCGCCAGGGTTGCCCCGCTGTAGGCGATATGCGCCTCGGTCACCGCGTCGCTCCGCTCCACCCCGAGGAGGTCCAAGTCGTGAATGAACTGCCGACTGTCGCGCGTGCCGGCCCCGCGGAGGGTCATCTCGCAAGTGAATTCGCTGAGTCCACCGCGGTCGTCAGGTTCAAAGGCGCATCCGGCCGGCGCAAGCAGCGTGAACGCCGCCGATTCCAGCCAGGGCATCGGCTCGGCCAACAGCACCAGTCCGTTGGCGTAGGTTTCGCAGTGGATGGTTGGATTCACGGGCAGCTCCGATCAGGGGTAGGCCGATTCGACGGTCTTGAACACGGTCTTTACCACGCGGAATCCCGACCGTTCATACAGCCGGATCGCGCCGTGGTTGTCGGCGGTGACCTCGAGGAACACCCGGCTCAGACCGGCCTCGCGAAACCCGCGCAAGGCCCGAAACAGCAACACCCTCCCCAGCCCGCGCCCGCGGTGTTCGGGAACCACCCCTAGATTCTGGATTGCTCCCAGCCCCGGCCTATCCTGAATCCCCTGCACGGTGCCGCACGGCACGACCGGACGGCCGTTTTCGCTCACGCGGACCGCCAACCAGGTGGCCTTTGGCAGAAAGCCCGGCTTGCGGACGATTTCGCTCATCAGGCGGCAACAACCTTCCAATTCGGTGAAACAAGGGAAGATGGCCGCGTCCATTTCGCCCCGGAAACTCGCGAACTTGGCCTCGGCGTGGGCCTCAAGGAGGGAATCGTCCCAGGGGAACAAACGATACCCTGGCGGCACGCCTGGCCAGGTCCAGGTATGGGCCAGGAGATTGACCTCCATCCGATAACGTTTAAAACAGACCAAGGCCATGCGCGAGTCGGCGCTCGAACCCAAGGCAAGAGGCCCCCGGCGGGCACCCCCGAGCTTCGCTGCCCGCCACGCCGCTTCGGGAAAGACCCAGCGGTAATCTATCGGCCGACGATGGACTGGTCAACGGCCTGATCTACCCGACGCGGCCTCTTTTTCCATCGTCTTGCCCGCGTTTCCCAGAACAGTCTTCCCCGTCTGCTTCGCGCCAACGGAAAAGTCCGAACCAAGCGATCCTCGCCTTCGCCGGATGACGGCGCGACCCGAGGGGCGCCCCGCGCCCTCCCGACGCCCCGCCGAGACTCTTTTTCGGCCGCGGCGAGGGCGGCTTCTCCACGTCCCGATCTGGTCCAGCGGCCTTTACGACCAGGAAACCAGCCTAGAACTTGATGGCCGGGTCGGTGAACTTGACCGCCTCGCCTGTATGATAGGTCGACATTTCCGTCAGGATGCAGCCTTCGGACCCGGCCTGTTGCCAGTGCTTTTCCATGGGTTTGCTGATCCCGGCGACTTCGCCCGGGCGGATCGGCGTCTCGTGCCTGGCGGTGACAAACTTGGCCTGGCACTCGTGGACCTTGACGCTCGGGTTGGCGGTCGGTTCGCCGTCGCCGTAGGCGAACGTGGCCCCGTACCGCACGACCCAGGACTCCATCTTCGGCGGCACCTTGCCCTCCTCCACGGCCACGTGCCAGTGTTCGGGAATCATCTGGTTGGGAAGCAGGAAGACTTCCAGGCTGGCGTAATTGGCCTGCTTGTCGTTGGTCCAGGCCAGAAAGCCCACCCCAACCTCGGTGAATCGTCCCAAGCCAAAATCGGTCACGCCGAGGTCCTTGCGGACTTTGTCCTTCAGTGGGTAACCGAAATAGTCGCAAAGCTTGAGGTAGGCCTCCTTGGCGGCCTGTTCGTTGAATTTGCCGTCCGGGCCGTAGAAATCGCTGTTGTTGAAAGAGAGCGGGGTCTTCATCTTCCGCAACAGCTTGGCCGTCTTGTCCTTCACCTTGCCTGGCTTCGATCCGTCGGCCGACAGGGCTTGCCGCCCGGCAAGCAGGCCAGCGCCCAGTCCCGCCAAGACGCCGCACCATCCACGACGGGTAACCAAGAGTTTACCGTTCATCGCATGGTCCTTTCGAAAATCGGCTCTGGAATCCAAGGTTGCCGCGGGGGCCGCAAACACGACGAGGTCCGAAACGCCGTCACGACTTGCGGAAGCCAACCCGCGGAACCGCGCCTCAGTCGAGCTTGATGACCGACATGGTATATGGTTTATCGAAGGTCGTGTTGACTCCCCCCGGGACGGGGAAATCCATGTTCGAGACGATCACTTCCTTGCCGCGGACCAGGACCTCGCACGGCTGATCCAGCCTTCCGCCGGCGCCGTTGTTGTTTTCGTCCTGGGCCAAGGTCTGCACCGTTCCGTCGAGCGAGACCATCTGCACGGCGTTGGCCATCGAGTCGGCGACGTAGATTTTCTTGGTGCGGGCGTCATACCATATCCCATCGCACGACTTCATGAACGGCGCTTTGGCGAAAACCTGATTGGAAACCACCTTGCCCGTCCCGTCGAACGCCAATTTGTGCAAAACCCCATCGGCGAAATCGCCGACATAAAGGTTCCCTTGCTCGTCGAACGTCGCGCCGTCGGCGCCGAAGGGAATCTTTTCGTTGTACGTCTTGAACGTGGCGATGAGGTGGGTGTCCTCCTTCAAGGGGGTTTTGAGCTTCACCTTTTCCTCGCCCAGCTTGAAGCGGAACACCCCGCTGACAAGCGGCTTCGAGTCGGGTTCGAGGATCGTCTCGGTCACATAGACGTGGCCGTCGTGGACCACGACCGCGTTGGAGACATTGAAGCCGTAAGCGACCTCGACCATGTCGACGGCCTTGCCGTCCTTGACCACGACGCGGACCAATCGCGATTTGCCGTAGAGCATCGGCTTGCCGTCGGGGTCGTGGAAGATCTGGTTGTCGGCCAGGTAGAGATCGCCGCTGGGCGCCGCGCAGATGCCCATCGGCCCGGCCCGGCCCGTCTCGGGATGGCCTGGCAACTTGAAGAACTCTTCCAGCTTGTTGTCCTTGGTGATCTTCATCAACAAGGGCGGGGCCTTCTTGTCGTTGAAGTTGGGGACGGACAGGATGATGTCGCCGTTGGGCAACAGGGCCATGCCGTCGGGCGTGTTGCACGAGTCGGGCAGTTCCAACAGCAACTCGGCCTTCTTGAGCTGCGGGGCGGCGGCCGCGCGCCGCGCCTTGCCCCGGCCACGCTTCCCCTTTTCGCCCTCGCCCGACAGCGCCTGCGCCGCCAACAAAACCCCTGCCACGACCACCGCGATCCAACCGACCGCCACATGATTGCGAGTCTTGTTCATTCCTTCCTCTCCTTGCTGCAAAACGTCTTCCTTCCCCGCTGCCGGGAAGGAAGTTCGACTTGAGGGCCTTCCCGCCAAACGGGTTGCCCAGCCCAGTTGCGATCATCGCTCGAGGCCCCGCGTCAGCCGCGGCACGCAACGCTGTCCGCCGCGTGCCGTGGGGCATTACTTCCAATGGGCCACGACATCATACTCGACGAGCTCTTTTTTTGAGTTCCGTTTGCGAATGGGCCGGCATTCGATTCGCCGGAATCCCAATTCGGACAACATCTCCGCGTACAGTCGCTCGGTTGTAACGAGCGTTCCATAAAACGTTGAATTGCCGACAATGTAATGCACTTCCGCGCCGGGAGCCAGTAGTGCTGGCAGTTCACAAAAATGCGCCCACATGTCATCAAAGTACTTGGCAACATACTTGGCAAGCAAGGGTCCGTTCTTGCTTTCGGCGTGCGCAATGGCCTGCAAAACGCTCGTTAAAGACGCACTTTTGAAATGCTTCTCCGGACGTTCCCAATCGGTGAGCCGACTTGTCGCGATTCCCCAGGTTCCACCGATGGCCGTCCAATCAAGCTCGCCCGCGTCTCTACCGTTTTGCAAAAACTGTAGCCAGTACATGTAGGGACGCAGCTCGCGAATGTAGGACATGCGATTCGCGTAGGGCGGTGATGTAATAACCAGGTCAAATGGCCCCGAAACTCGCTCTCTTAATCGACGCGAATCAGCGAGTACAACCGAAGCTTCCCCAATAGGGTTTTCTGATGCGCCCAGGAGCACAAATCGAACGTGCGACTCGAATACCTCTCCGCTATCAATAGGAAAAAGAAGTGGGGGCTGCTCAGGCCGCTTAAACGACATGGACTGATGGTTGAATGCCGCGTTCGACCGCTCAATCAACGTGCGGCAAAACGCCACCAGCAATAAGTCGCGACTCGGCGTATCGGGTTGGGTGACCTGTTCGATGGCTGCGCGAAGCAGCCGGAGAAATTCGATTGCTTCTGGGCTCCACCACCGCTGAATATTGAAAATGGGCGGAGCCGACACTGGCTCGACGGCGCGCCTGGCAACCAGATCGAGCGCTTGCACGCAGGCAGTCCGCGCTGCCTCGATACTTGCCGCTGGATATCGGGCAATCTTGGCTCGCGCAAGCCAGACCAGGAACGGATTGATGTCCGCCGTTGCGCTTTCATGGCCGTGATACGCCGCGCAAAGCGCCGTTGTCCCCGTCCCGCAAAACGGGTCCAGAATCCGCCGGGCTTCGGAGTGGCCAACCACCAGGTCTTCGACGATCTTCACCGAGTACGCCGGAGTCAGCCTCAGCCAGCCATGTCTGCCAGTTTTGGCGTTGAACTTGTAGGTGTACTCAGGCCGCTGTCGAAGCCGATTTCGGGCTGGAGGCAATGTCATTTCCGATTTTCCAGCGTAAGTAGCGATTTCAGGACGAATTCGACTTCCTTGCGCAGAGTCTTGCTATTTCGAGAGAAGAATTCCGCCAAGTCATAGCCCACAACGTCTCGCATGAAATCGTACGTTGATATCAACGGATTATTCGCGCCGACGATGCCGGTAATGACTGTCCATCTCTCGACTCTATATCGGTGCAAGATGTCGGCATCGATTTGTGTTGAGAGGATTGCGGCACGGGGCAGGTACGCCCTTGTATATGCCGTCGCCGCGTTCGCAATATCGGCGTTCTGACGCTTTGCATCCTTGCTCTTGTAACCCTGTCGAACCTCGAAGACCGCTCCGGCCAGCGTGGCGAATACCTTTCGGTCTATACCGATTTCATGTGCGCATTTCTCCATCCATTCATGGAACCGATGTCGCTTGTTCTTGTCGAAAATGCGGTCAAGGGGTACACGACCATCTAGCCGAAGGGTTCACTTCTTGCCCGTGGGGAGCAATACCTCGTAGGACCACGTCAGGTCCTTGTCTGAAAGACCGAACGAGTCGCGCATGATCATTCGGAAAAGTCGTTCGCAGCCAATTCCGATCTGGCGATAAATGCTCGTCATTCCTCCCGCCGCCTTGTGCGCGGCGTACATCATTGGGTGGTGCAGGCCGAACCAGTTGTAGAACGGGTCGGCCTGATACAGCGTCTGGAATTGCTGTAGGCTCAACCCATCGCCCCTGTTCCCCTGACCAAATCTGGGCTTATACTCCGCGGAAACGCGAATTGCATCAAGCACGATGTCAAGGTAGGACGCGTCACTTCGTTGCAAGCTGGGCTTCTTTTTGCTTGTTGTCAAGTTTCATTCCCCCGAGGTTTGCAACGCAACGCCCGACTTGTCTTCAGCCCGCGAGCTGTTTGCGTCGCCGCCCGAGGGCGTCGGCCGCGATCATCGCATCGACGATGTCCTCCGAAGTCACCTTGAATGGATGATTCTTGCAGAGCGATCCCTCGCCGGCGCAAATATCGCCGATCGACCGGAGCCGTTCGCGGCCGATGCCTTCGAGGTTCACGTCGGCGAAGGTGACCGGCAGGCCGACGGCGATCTCGAAATCGACGATCCGATGGATCTCCTCGGTCGGTTTTTCGTCGTCCAGGCACAACTGGCTGATGACGCCGAACCCCACCTTTTCGCCGTGCATGAACCGCTTGCACTCGGGGAACGAGGGCAGGGCGTTGGCGATCATGTGGGCGGTGGCCAGGCCCCCGCTTTCGAAGCCCAAACCGGAAAGCAGCACGTTGGCCTCGATCACTTTTTCCACCGCCGGGGTGACGGCGTGCAACTCGACCGCGCGTTTGGCCTCGACGCCGTGTTCCATGAGGGTGTCGAAGCACAAGCGGGCCAGGGTCATGGCGGCCATGGTGGGCACGCCGCCGGCGAGATTGAGGGCGCGGGTTTTGAAGGCCGCCTCGGCCTCCAACCACGTGGCCAGCGCGTCGCCCATCCCCGCCACGAAGGCCCTCGCCGGGGCGTTGGCGATCACCTGGCTGTCGACCATCACCAGGTCGGGGTTGAACGGCCAGCAGTCCCAGCCGATGCAATTCCCCTCGTCATCGTACCACACCGAAGCCGCGCTGGTGGGCGAATCGTTCGAAGCGATGGTCGGCACGGTCACCATGGCGATCTTGTTTTCCACGGCGGCCGCCTTGGCCGTGTCGAGCGTCTTGCCGCCGCCAACGCCCACGGCGATGTCGGCCCCCTGCTCCCTGGCGATTTTGGCGACGCGGGCGGCCTCGGCGCGGGTCGATTCGCCCTGGAAATCGACATCGACCACGTCCAAACCGGCGCTCTTGACGCTCTCCAGCACGGTCGAGCCGACGATCTGCTTGACCGCCTTGTCCCAAAGCACCATCGGCCGCTTGCCCAACACGGCAAGGTACGCGCCGATCTCCTTGAGCACCCCTCGACCCTGCACGTATTTCCTCGGCGCGATCAAAACGGCTTTCATCGTTTGCTTCTCCCTATCGTATTCCTCCCCTCGCCCGCGGAACGGGAAAGGGAAACTCACAGACTCGGCCGAATCCCGTTGACGATCGGCAAATCCCGCTCGCCGCGCAACATGCGTTCCAGGTGGGCCGCCATCAGCTTGGGACTGTTGCGAAACGCATCGATCGAGCTTCCGGCCAGGTGCGGCGTCAGGGTCACATTATCCAATTTGAGCAGGGGATGATCAACGGGCAGCGGCTCGACGTCAAACACGTCGAGGGCCGCGCCCATGATCCGCCGCTCCGCCAAGGCCCGGACCAAGGCTTGTTCGTCCACGAGGCCGCTTCGGGCGGTGTTCACCAAGACCGCGCTGGGTTTCATCCAGCCCAACTCCCGCTCGCCGATCAAGTGATAGCTCTCCTCGGTCAGGCGGGCGTGGATCGAAACCACATCCGACTCGCGCAAGAGCGTGGGAAGATCCACGAGCTGGACCCGGCCCGGATCCCCCTGGAAATAAGGATCGTAAGCGATCACGCGGCTGCCCAAGGCCGCCAGATAACCCGCCAGAAGCCTGGCCACCGCGCCAAAGCCAACGAGGCCGACGGTCTTTTCGTTCAATTCGGGAATGGCGTCGCTATTGGGAAACGATCTCCGCCATTCGCCCGCCTTGAGGCGGGCATGGGCCCTGGCCAGGTTGCGGATTTCGGCCAGGATCAATCCCAACGCGCATTCCGCCACCGCCCTGGCGTTCCGGCCCGGCGTGTTCATCACCGCGATGCCCCGCTCGGTGGCGAAGGCGACATCGACGTTTTCCGTGCCTCCGCGGAGCACGGCGATCACCTTGAGGCGTTTGGCCGACTCGATGAACGATCGGCTTATCGGGGTGAATTGCACGGCGACGATGTCGAAGTCCGCGACGTGGTCGCTTACTTCCGGCGGGAGCGGAACCGCCTCCGGCCCGCCCTTCTCGATCAGCAGATTCGCCTCTTGAAGCGCGACGAGCGTGGGATGCTCCCAGCGGCGGACCTCCAATTCCACCCCCAACGCCGCCAGGGCGGAAAATCCCTGGACCATGAATTCGGCCGGGATGTACGTGTCGCTAATGGCCAACAGCTTCATGCGAGGTTTCCACTCCTTTGCCAAGCGGCGGCGGATCGCCGCTCCTCTTGGGCGATGGCCGCTGCTGGCGCCAAGCCCGCGCGGAAACGCCGCTCGCCGGGGCGCCCTCTCATGCCCGACCCGCGGCGAACAACAATTCGATCTTCTCCTTGGCCGCCGCGGCGATCTGCTGCCGGATCGGCCCAAACACTTCGTAAGGCAGCGGGTCCTCGCGTCGCTGGGACTTGGCGGCCAGGTCGAGTCCCCGCCGCATCGCGATCCGGCAGTCGGCATAGATGTTCATCTTGCAAATGCCGTGGCGCACGGCCGCTTGCACCTGGTCGGGCGGCGTGCCCGAGCCGCCGTGCATCACCAGCGGCACGGGACTTGCGCGGTTCAGTTCCTTCAGGCGCTCGATGTTCAGCTTCGGCAGCGACTGGTACACGCCGTGCGAGGTGCCGATCGAGACGGCCAGCGCGTCGCAGCCCGTCTGCTCGACGAAACGAGCCACTTCGTCCGGTTCGGTGAGCACGTTTTCGGCGTGCGTGGTCGCCTCGAGGTCGGAGCCGCCGACGTGGCCCAGCTCCGCCTCGACGCTCACCCCGCGCGGGTGGGCAATCTCGACGGCCGCCTTGGTCAGCCGCACGTTCTCGTCGAACGGAAGGCTCGAACCGTCGATCATCACCGAGGTGAACCCCAAATCGACCGCTTTACGGACCAGCTCCAGCTCCGTCGTGTGATCCAAATGGAGCACGATCGGAATCTTGTGGCGCGAGGCCACGGCTCGAACCAGCCCCGAAAAATAAATCCATCCGTTGCCGCGAACGTCGGGTTCCAGACACATCAAAAACACCGGGGCGCGGCAGGCCTCGGCCGTCTCCAGGATCGCGCGGACGAAGACGTCTTCCACGCAGTCGAACGCCGGGACGGCGTAGTGGCGCGAGCGGGCGTCGGCGAGAATCTCTCGGGCAGTGACCAGCATGTTCGTTGAGCAGGGAAAAAAACCAACGGCAAGGAAGCAAGACGCGGCGTTTGCGGCTCGTCAAGCCAGGGCCGTTGTCGATACGGCGGCGCGGCCCCTGAGCTAGCGGGCCTACGCCGCGATCGAGCGTCTTGGGGCTACACGGCGGTAAGGAACGGGGCCATTCTACCAGTCGTCTCGAACGAGTGGAACACCCCGCCGCCCCTCCGTTGTTTTCACGGCCCGTTGCCCGACGCGCCCGGCGCGACCACGCCCGGCAACGGCCCGACCCCACAAGCTCACGCGGATTGAGCAACCAGAGCGGCCTCCTTATAATGGTGCTTTCAAGGCCACCCGGCGCGGTCGTCTCCAATCGTCTCAGGAAATCTCCACCATGGGTTCCTCGTTCCGTTGCATGAATCTGGGCTGGTTCGTCGCGGCGCCGTGCCTGGTGTTTTCGGCTGGGCTAAGTTCGGGTCAGATTCCCTTGGCGACCGACGCGCCACGGCCGCTTGCCCCCGAAGAGAGCGCCAAGCAGTTTCGGTTACCCCAAGGGTTCCGCATCGAGCTGGTGGCGGCCGAACCACTGGTGGCCGATCCCGTGGCCATCGACTTCGATGCCCAAGGCCGCATCTTCGTCTGCGAAATCCACGGCTACAACCTGGAGGGCTACCTGGACGTTCTGGAGTTGAACAAGACGGGCGTGCTCGACAAGGCCGTGCGGCGGATCCCGGCCACGCCCGAGGCCACCAAAATGGCGGCCGAGAATCAGTACGGCACGGTCAAGTTGCTGGAAGACGCCGACGGCGATGGACGCATGGACCGCGTGGCAGTCTGGGCCGACCGGTTGCCGCCGTGCTACGGCGTGGTCGCTGCCCGAGACGGCGTGATCGTCCTTTGCGCCCCCGACATAATCTTTCTGGCCGATCGCGACGGCGACGGCAAGGCCGAGGTTCGCGAGAAGCTGTTCACGGGCTTTGGGGTCTATGAGCTTTGGTCGCGGATCAGCAATCCCCGTTGGGGGCTGGACAACTGGATCTACGCGGCCAACGGGATTCAAAGCGGGGGCACGATTCGCGGCCCGGCGTGCCCGAACGGATTGCCCATCCCTTCGACGACCTTTCGCTTCAAGCCCGACGGGAGCGCATTGGAGCCGACTAGCGGATCGGCCAGCGGTTTTGGGTTGGCGATCGACGATTGGGGCGATCGTTTTTTGGTGACCAACCAGCAGCACGTCTTGTTGGTCGCTCCGCTGCCGTACCGCGCGATGATCCGCAACCCGTACTACGCGGCCCCGGACGCCGTGGTGAACATCTCGACCTACGGCCACCCGGCGCGCGTGTTCCCCGCCAGCCAGCCCGATCCGTGGCGATTGGCCCGAAGCCAGGACCCGGCCTGGGTCAAGTTCTACGGCGAGGCCGAGGCCGCGGCCAACGGCTTCTTCACCGCGGCGAGCGGCCAGGCGATTTATCTGGGCGATCAATTCCCGGCCGAATACTACGGCAATCATTTCAGCGTCGACAACGCCCAAAACCTGATCCACCGCTGCCTGCTTGTGCCCGACGGCGTCCTCTACGCGGCGCGGCGTCCCCAAGGAGAGGAAAGCAGGGAATTCCTCGCCTCGACCGAGCAATGGTTCCGGCCGGTCAATCTGATGACCGGCCCGGAGGGGGCCCTGTACGTGGTGGACATGTACCGGGCGATCATCGAGGACTATTCGGCGATTCCGCGGTGGTTGCAGCAGATTTACGTCGAGTCGCTGGTGGCCGGGGCCGACAAGGGGCGGATCTGGCGGATCGTGGCCGAGACGCCGGGCGACCGATCCCCGGGGGCTTCGAGCGCTTCGCCGCGGCGGACGCCGCGTGTCGCCGATCTGGGCAAGGCCACGACCGGCCAACTCGTCGACGAGTTCTCCAGCGTCACGTGGTGGCGGCGGCGCACGGCCCAGCGGCTGCTGGTCGAACGGGGCGACAAGGCTGCCGTGCCGCTGGCGGCGGCGGTGCTTCGAGAGGGGAAATCGCCCCAGGCCCGGCTCCATGCCTTGTACACGCTTGAAGGATTGCGGGCGATCGAACCGCCGCTGCTGCTGGCGGCCTTGGCCGATCCTCACTTCGCCGCGCGGATGCACGCCCTGGCGCTGGCCGAGGCGTGGCTGGACAAGGAACCCCATTTGTTGGAAAAGGCCGTCGGGCTGGCCGACGACCCGCACCCCCGCGTCGTGCTTCAAGCCGCATTGACGCTGGGCACGTCGAAAGATTCTCGCTGCGTCGAGGCGCTCAAGCGGCTCGCCTCGCGGCACGGCGCGGACCGTTGGATCCAGGCGGCCGTTCTCAGTTCGGCGTCCGAATCGGCGGCCGAATTGCTGGCCGCGATCCTCCACCGGCCGGCCGAAGCTGGGCAGGCTCGGGCAATCGTGCCCGCCTTGGCCTCCACGGTTGGCGCCCGCCATCGCGACGCCGAACTCAGCCGCGTCTTGCAGGCCGCCGCCGCCCTGCGCGGAGATGAGGCAACGCCGCTTCAGATCGCGACGCTGTCGGGATTGCTCGAAGGCTTGAAACGGACGAAGACGCAATCCGTGGAACTCGGCGCGGGCCGGCTCGCGTTGAGGGCCTTGCTCGCCCATCCTTCGGCCCAAATCGCCGAGCTGGCCCTGGCCATCGCCGGCCGCGTGCGGCTGGCCGACTCGCCCGAAATGCACGCCGCGCTCGCGGCGGCGGCCAAGCTCGCTTTGGACGGCTCGCGAAGCGTGGAGGATCGGGTCGCCGCGATTGGGCTTCTGGGCGGGAGTTCCCTCGCCGAACTCGAGCCCACGCTCGCCAAACTCCTCGATTGGCGCCAGCCCCTGGAAATCCAGCTTGCGGCCGTCCGGGCGGCCGCCGCGATCGATGATCCGGCGGTGGCTGGCCTCCTGCTCAACGTTTGGCAAAGCGCCACGCCGAAAGTCCAGACGGCGGTGATCGACGCCGTCTTCAGCCGCCAGAACCGATTGCCCATCCTCCTCGATGCCCTGAAGGAAAAGAGAATCCCCGTCGCCAGCCTGGAACCGATACGCCGCGTCCAGCTTCTGGAGAACCCCGATCCGCGGATTCGCCAGCGTGCCCGCGAGATTCTGGGTTCCCAGACCGACCGCGACGACCGGCGGGAGGTCATGGCCCGCTATCTCGCCGCGTTGGCCAAGCCGGGCGATGCCACGCGAGGCAAGGCGGTGTTTGAAAAGCAATGTTCGAAGTGCCACCAGGCGGAGGGCAAGGGGTTCGCCGTGGGCCCCGACCTCGCCTCGAGCCTTCGCCGCTCCGACGAAATGCTCGTCTCCGACGTGCTCGAGCCGAGCAACCAGATCACCGCCGGATACAACCAGTATTCGGTGATCACCGAGGACGGCCGGATCTTCACCGGGGTGCTGGCCGCGGAAACCGCCACGAGCGTGACGCTTCGCAAGGAAAACGCGGTGGAGGACGTGATCCTCCGCAAGGACATTGAGCAAATGGCGGCCTCCACCAACTCGATGATGCCCGAGAACCTCGAAAAGGAGGTCTCGCCGCGGGACGTTGCCGACCTGGTGGCGTACCTCCGCAAGGCGTTTGGGCCAGCCCCTCCCCCGGTGGCCGTTCTGTTCGAGGACGAAAGCGAGCTGTTGGCGGCGTTCCACGAAGGCGAAGGCGCGGCGCGGCTGGAGCTGGGGGACAAGATTTCGGGCACGGCCGCGTTGCGCATGGCCCCGCCGCAACGCTCCAACGCCCGCATCCCCGGCTGGGAATACCGCATCGCCGAGAACCCGGGGCCCAACGAGTTCCGCTATCTTCGCTTCGCCTGGAAATCGCTGGGCGGGCACGGGGTGATGATCGAGTTGGCCGCCGATGGCCAGTGGCCGCCCGCCGAAAAACCGCTGCGACGCTATTACGCCGGCAAAAACACGACCGGCTGGGCCGCCGTCCAGGTCACCCCCGAACCGCCGAGGGAATGGACCACCGTCACCCGCGACCTCTGGAAAGATTTTGGGGCGTTTACCCTGACGGGCATCGCCCCGACCGCCATGGGCGGCGACGCGCTGTTCGACCGCATCGAACTGCTGCGCTCGCTGGAGTCGATTCCGGGGGGCAAGTGAGCCTGGCGGGAACGGCGAAAGCCCCCGGCGAAACCGGTAACCGTTCACCGCGACAGTCCCTCTCGGAACGCACGCCCTGGGAACGGTTACGGCCCCTCGCCGCGTCGCCGACTATCGCGGCTTGGCCGTCCCGCGATCCAGCCCCGCGCGGCGCAGTGCTTCGGCGTAGTCCTCCGGGGAATTGACATTCACGAGGCTTTCCAGTTCGGGATCGAGGTCGCGAAGCTCCTCGGCGTTGACCCGGCGCGTGGGAACGTGATCGAAGAGAAAAGCCGGCCGGACGCGGTCGGCGGCGAGCAGGGCTTGGATCGCCGGCAAGACGCTTATGCGATAGACGGCCGCCAGCGGGTGATCGTATCCGCCGACGCGCGGCACGGCAATCTCCCATCCCTCGGCCAGTTCGATCATCCGGCGAATGAACGCCGGCCGCAACAGCGGCGCGTCGCAACCGGTGGCAAACGCGAGATCGGCCTTGCCTTCCAGACGCAACAGGCCGGCAGCCAGGCCTTCCAGCGGCCCGCGATCGGGCAGGCGGTCGTGAACGAGCAGGATGTCCGAAGGCAACTCGGGCAGCGTTTGCCCCGGCGCGGCCACGACGACGAGGCGATCGACCGCTTCACCGACCTGGCGGAGCACGCGATGAAGCATGGTTTCCGCTCCGAAGGGCAATGAGTGTTTCGGCTGGCCCATGCGCCGGCTCGCGCCGCCACAGAGCACGATTCCGCCCGCCCGCATCGGAAACCCCTGCCGTCTCAGTGGTCTGCTTAGGAAACAGGTCAGAACAACCTGGGCAAATCACGGACCGCGGGCGGCTGGCCCGCCGTAAATCACCAAGCGCAGGCCTCTCGCTTGCCGCAAATCACCAAGCGCGGGCGGCTGGCCCGCTGAGAAAAATGCAGGCATCACGCCCACGCTGCCTGACCGCAACTGGCCAGGTTGCTTTGTCACGCTCCCTGAACCTCCTCGAATGAGATTGTTTCGGGTCATCCGCTTGCCTTGCGAGTTGCTTGCCTCCGATTGGGCCATAGGCATGCACCAGGCCGCCAAAGACATGGTGCGGAAAGGCGAAGGCTCCGGTCGAGAAAGAATCCGTTGCCGCGCGGAGGAAACCAATTGACGCGAGTGCCAGGCAGTCAGCACGGGCGACTGCTTTATATCTCAGACCGCTCCTCGAAGCAAGACCCGAACTGACTCGATCATCGCGACTTTGCGACGCGCTTGTCGGGCGTCGCGGCGTCGACGCTGTACTCCAAAGCCCAGTGATTGTGAAAATGTTCACAAAGATATCACGCGGCAAAGGCCTCAAGTTGTTGCAACGTTACGTGTTGTGAGCGGCACAAGGGCGTAATGATTTCTCGGCCTTGGGTGGTCACATGGTATCGCCCGATGCGAAGGCCCGTTGACGGGCCTTCTCCGCCGTAGGCGGTCTGGAGGCCCGGCGTTT
>Ga0209101_1001266_pt1 | contig 19097 bp, 17 predicted proteins | sample ConPoolayeCmetaG_FD_185481 | JGI IMG/M metagenome (GOLD analysis project Ga0209101, IMG submission 185481) | Hot spring microbial mat communities from California, USA to study Microbial Dark Matter (Phase II) - Cone Pool mat layer C metaG... ...
GCTGTAGGGGTTGCGGTGGGTCTGTTCTTGCTTCTTGGAAGGACACAAGACTTTGAAGCTGTAACCGAAGCGCCTACCGCTCAGGAGGTAGCGGCCCTGCCTACCGATACGCCTTCTCCGACGGCCACCGCTGCCGAGGCGCTATTCTCTCCGACGCCTGATCTCTCAACCCCTACTTCCAGTCCGGAGCCAAGTGCTACGCTGGAACCCACTGCACTGCCGCCTAGTATCACTCTGCGCGGTATCAACATGTTGCTTGTGCCGGCTGGGCCATTTGTCATGGGAAATAATCGTGGTTATCCGAACGAGCGCCCGGAGCACGAGGTCTATCTGGATGCCTTCTATATTGACGAAACGGAAGTGACTAATCTGTATTACAGGACTTGTGTACGAGAAGGGGCCTGCAACCCGCCTAAATTTGTGGACTCGCCCAGCCGGATTGGCTACTACACCAACGAGTTCTATAACAACTATCCTGTCATTTATATCAACTGGAATGACGCTCAAGCTTATTGTCAGTGGCGTGGCGGGCACCTGCCGACAGAGGCTCAATGGGAGAAGGCCGCCCGTTGGGACCCGGCCACCAATGAGAGCCGGCTGTTCCCGTGGGGGGCAACGGCGGCTGATCTGTATTACACCAACTTCGGGTACCTGCTAGGGGATACGGCGCCGGTTGCCAACTATCCTGCCGGGCGTAGTCCAATCGGCGTCTATGATATGGCTGGTAACGTTGCTGAGTGGGTATACGACTGGTATCAAGATGACTTCTATGAGCAATCCCCTTACGAGAATCCAATAGGTCCTCCCAGCGGCAGATTTAAGGTCTATCGGGGCGGTGGATATGGCGCTACCGGCAGTGCTCTAACAGGTTCTTTCCGCCAGTATACTGGTCCTGCTACAGAGGATGCACAGATAGGATTCCGGTGTGCCTACACCCCTTCGGGTGATCCGACCGGCGGGCAGTGAGGGTGCACGGCTTTTCCGGCATATGGTGGAGGAGTGATCATGGCTGATGTACTGAAGTACCATATTATCCTTTTACCCCGTGACAATTACTGGGGCTGGGTTAACGCAGTTCGTGAATACGGTGTACGCTTTAGCGTGTCAGTGACATCCCAGCCGGAGAATGCGATACAGTTTCATCGCCCTCAGCAGGTTGTCAGCGTGGTCAATCTTCCAGGTGCCTACCCATCCTATGGGGATGTGGTGCAATGGCTCAAATCTAGAGCGCCAGAGGTAGCGCTTGATGTGTTGAATGTCTCCTCCCCTGATGAATTACGGCAGGTCTTGTTGGAGCGTATCAACAGCGGCCTTCGCTTTGGACCTAAGGAAGAGGAGACAAGGGCAGTTGGCACAGGGGGGAGTGAGACTGGTTTCCGGCTCTTGTGGCCGGTCGACTCCCCCGTTAAGACGCAAGAATTTGGAGCGAATCCTCATGTGTATCGGCGCTGGGGCTTGCCGGGCCATGAGGGGATTGACTTCAGAGCGCCGCTTAATGCCAATGTGTATGCCTGTGCAGATGGCGAAGTCTATCAGGTTCATGACGGTAGCGGCGCTCATCCGTATGGTATCCATGTGCGAATCCGCCATGCAGATGGCTACAAGACAATCTATGCTCATCTTAATCAGCCGCTGGTGCATAGCGGGCAGTATGTCAGAGCGGGCGACCTGATTGGGCTGGCGGACAGCACTGGTAATTCGGCTGGTTCTCATCTGCACTTGACACTTAAGAAAGACGGCGCAACTGCCTCCGGGTTAACCTCCTTTCCGCATGACATACTTGACCCGACGCCTTTTCTGTTCTATCCGGCAGACCGTCAAACTGCCAGCCTGCCGGAAGGCACTTGGCCCCCAAATCGTTGTCTGGTCGGATTGCATGGCCGGGTGGATGGCCCCATGCAGGAAGACGACTGGAATATTGTTCGTACTGCGCGGATCGAAGCGATCAAGCTGAACAGTCAGGCGGCCTCAGAGGATGTTGAGAATGCATGGCAGATCAATCCTGACATGTTCATCATGGTACAGTTGTCGGCTGATTTCCGGAGTCGTGTCATCAGGCCGCCTGAATTCGTCCGCTGGGTCGAGTACGATGTACAGCGTTTCTACGAGCGGGGGGTGCGGTACTTTGAGATTCACAATGAGCCGAATCTGGCTCCAGAGGGATATGGGGTGAGCTGGCGAAATGGGCGTGAGTTTGGTGAATGGCTGTTGGAGACAATCGGCTTGTTGAACCCCCGCTTCCCTGAAGCTAGGTTTGGCTGGCCTGGCCTTGCCCCGGGGCCAACTACGGGGATGCGGTTCGATCATCAGGCTTTTCTAGAAAGTGCAGGCAACCTAATCGAGCAGATGGACTGGCTCGGTTGCCATTGTTTTTGGCAGGATGAGACAGGAATGTTCTCAGAACAGGGAGGGGCAAACTATAAGTTCTATAGGGATAACTGGCCAGGCAAGTTGTTGTTTATCACCGAGTTCAGCAACACGGCGACGGGAGTAGCTTCATCCATCAAGGGAGACCAGTATGTGAAGTATTACCAGCATTTGAGGGAGGTGCCCGGCATAGGGGCGGCGTTCGCGTTTGCTGTTTCTGCGGCGGTTAATTTCCCTTACGAAGTCTGGCGTACTGAGGATGGCCAGCCGACAGCTATAGCGGCAAAGGTTGGCTCACGCTTGTTCTAACAGTGAGATTCAGTGCCGATGACGCAGGCATAGGTGATCTCGATAGCAATGGGTGGTTGTATCAACCCATCGGCATGGCTGATCCTAATGGGGCTTAGTTTGAGTCATGGTGCCCCGGTATCCAGATTTGCTCGATTGATGCAAAAGCCCTGCTGAGCTACTGGCGGCCCTTCGTTCTCTGATAGAGTGACGCTGAGCGAAAGCGGGGATTATTCAGAGGCTATGAGGTCTATATCTGACACAAAGACCTTATAAGCGTGGCCTGAGGCATAGAAGCTTATCTCGCGGATGCGGGTTGGCCTCTGCTCCGGCGGGAGCAGTGTCATCAAGTTTCCTGACTCGTAAGTGTACCAGCTACGCAGATTGATCCGCTCATGATCCGTCCGGCAGGTGGCGCAGGCCATAGGATAATTAGTGGACGGATCGTGGGTAGCGTAGAAGCCATGAATGAAAACCTGCTCCTGTCCTTGCGCGTCAAGGTAGACAAGGCGGAGCATCATAGGGCACTCGCTACCTGCTATCCCGCAGGTGGATAATGACTGTTCGTCCACAAAAAAAGTAGCTCGCAGCTCAAGATAACTGTAGGTACTTACTTCCACATCAAGCGTCTGGGTGAGACGCGTTTCCCCATGCCCCAAGGTTATACCTGCCCAGTGGCCCTGCGATCGGTCAATGACCAGCACAGGGCGGCCATCGAAGATGGTGTTCTCGACCAGACCGTAAGGCTCCTGATCGTTGGAGAGTATCCACGCGTTTGTATAGTCATGGGTGACGTCAGTACCACTGAGCAAAGAGGTACCTGCGCTACAGGGAGCCAATGATCCGGTAGTGCCTTCCGCAGAGATGCATTGGTTATCAGAGAGAGTGGTAGATTGATTGGTTAGCCGATCGGTGACAAGCGCCTGCCCCGACTGGACGATGATCCGCATAGCCTGTCCGGCGGAGTCAAGTAAGTACTGGCCGCTCTCAGAGATGGTAACATGAGTCTGAGGGGTAAGGATGCGGCACTCTACTGGTCTGTCTGGGGAGAAGATCAGCCATTCACTACGCCCAGATAAGTTCTCAATCACGATCCGATAAGGCCTCTGGTTAAGGCCGAAACGCGGTGCCCTGGCTTGTGAGATCGTCAGTCTGCTGTCACGAAACAGAGCGAGGGAGGCTACTGGCTCACCTGTGCGCGGATCGGAAAAGGTAAGAGTAGCCTGTGAGGTGGGATCAGTCTGAATCACGGTATTTGCCGTGATGTTGTCTCGCCGATCAGTGACAGCGATAGGCTCTCCTGTATTAGGCAGGACAATACTGACAGTTCCCCGTGCCACTGTCAGGTTGATGTCCAACCCGATGGTCGAACGGAAGATGAACCAGTCGATCACGTAAAGAGTACTGCCGCACAGTAGCAGGAAGACAAGGAAGGAGGCCAGCAGAATATGCCAAGCAAGGCGTTCAGGATTTGTTCTCATTAGATTGTTCAGAAGGTTGATTCTCTTAAGTCTTTAAGGCTGATTACCAGAAATAACGCACCCGGAAGTCATCAAACTCCCCTGTGGCTTGTTCCCACGTTGAGGTGACTTTGGTAACAGAAGCAGAAGGCGAGCCGATGGACAGAAACTGCAAAAAAGATTCCAATGCCTCTCTAGGGCCTTCTGCTACAGTTTCGACAGTTCCATCTGGAACATTTCGTACCCATCCTGTTAGGCCGAGTCGGTGAGCCTCACGCATCGTGTAGGCTCTGAAGTTTACCCCCTGTACCATGCCATGCACAATAGCATGAAGCCGTTGCGGAGATGATGGAAGGTCTTTCGGCGTCATCATTTCCTCCGTTGTTTTTCAGCCCAGTGGCTAGTTTGGCCTCGACGGTGACTGAAGCGGTGTGCCCCGCGTGGGCGGCGTTTCGTCAGGTTGTCTCGGCTGTGGCGCGATGAACAGCAGGGCAACGCCCCAACTAATCATCCAGACGATCAGCCATGGCAAGAGAGAACTAGTTGTCCGTGGTGAGCGAGCCGCTGTTCTCACAAGGTCATTATGCCATTGTTCCTCTAGGCCTGTCAGGCTAAGGCCCAGCGCGCGCTCGGCGGCCGCCTCACACGAGAGTCCCTCGGCGAAAGCGGCCATCAGAGCGCGTAGCTGAGATGTGCCATAGCGGTTGGAGATATAGCGCATCAGGCTTTCGCTTTGAGCATAAGCCAGTGCCGCATCGTGTGGGTCGAAGCTGTTGAAGTTACTGGTACATAATGGCTCGAGAGACAATAGCACCCCTTCATTTACGGCACTATCTAGTATGTTACGCAAGGTCGGGTCGGGTTCTGCTGAACTCATGAGAGCCAGCCCTTCGTTGAACCACGCGGGAACTGCATCAGGGTGTGGCCCTGCCGCTGTGTAGACGGCCAGATGCATCATCTCATGGGGTAAGTCGCGCTGGAGATTAGCCATCATCTCTGGGCCTGTAGAAGCTGATATGAATACAGCGTATTGGTCGGGGATAGTGTAAGCCGCTATCCAATCTTGTACCCGCCTGCCGTGCAGACGCAGGCTGTAGGCCAGTTGTGCAAGCTCCGGGTAGATGTAAATGTGAACCTCTTCGGAGACTGGCGTTGCCAATAGATCGCTTGCCTGCGCCAGTGCCGTTGAGGCGATGTCAAGTGCGGCACGGGTAAGGGTTTCATCCTCGCCGTTGGTGTGGACAGATATTACACCTCGGCTTTCAACACTCCATTGCCAGGGTACGCTGGTGTCTTCGTAGAGCAGAGATTGTGTGGAGGTGCGATATTCACGTCCCGTATTATCCTGAAAGTCCCAGTAATAGGTGAGACGGGCAAAAGGAGGTAACTCAAGGGTACTCACCGGTACAGAGTGAGTAAGCGTGATGGTTAGATCAGGCGAGACGGCAACAGACTCCGTGTAGAGAGTGGAGCGGTTGGCTACCTGAACGGTTAATCGTGCGCCAGTGAGTGGTTGTGTGCTGCTTGCGGCTACATCGAAGATAACGGCCTCACCATAGATGAAGGACGCAGAAAGCTCGGCTTGAAATCCCTCTGCCGCCTGAGCCTGAACGTACATAGGCCTGGAGGTCAACAATGCCAAGCCCACAATCATGACGGGCAGTACACGTTTGAGTATAGCCAACTCGCCCTCGCCGGATGGAAATGTTCTGACTCTGCTCTGCTAGTCCTCTAGGAAGTCTTCGTCATCCCAGTCTTCTAACAAGTCCTCAAGGTCTTCCATGTCCTCATCTTCGAGGTATTCTAGGCCCTCAAATTCATCCTGATCCTCTTCAGGTTGGGCGAAAACATAACTAACAAACTCACCGGTAGAGAGCACTGCTGTGTTAAGAGCATCCTCAATGGCCTCAAGCAAATCGGCATCCTTTTCGCGGTTGGCCAGTTCCATGAGGGCACTTTGGGCCTCTATCCCCCCGATCTCGCCGAGAGACCAGATTGCCGCTTCTTTGATCTCCCGATCTTCATCCTGCGTGAGTTCGATCAGCCGGGATACAGATTCTACCAAACCGATCTCTCCTGCGGCACGTGCGGCTTCGAAGCGCAGCTCTGGCACCGGGTTGTCAAGCGCACGCATGATATGATCCGCCCACTGCTCATCCGCACTTCGGCCCATTGCAAAGATTGCGCTGGCCTGCATGGAAACGTCAGCATCCCGCGCGGCCTGCTCGATGAGAGGAGGTACTTCCTTGCGGCTGGAGAAGGCAATACTTTCTAGCGCCCGGCGGCGTACTTCTGACAGTTCCTTTTGTTCCGTAAAGACTGCCAGTAACGCTTCCTCCGCCTCAAGCGCTACATCGTGGGGCAACATCCCATACTCACCAGATAATACAAACGTGCCAAGGCCTTGGGCGGCGGCGGCGCGTACTTCTTCGGAGGGATCATCACGGAGTAGGGCGATCAGACGGCGCATAACGGGAGGGTCATCTCTTTCCCATAGGGCGGCAACTGCCTGTTGACGTACCTCAGCAACTTCATCTTCCAGTGCAAACAGGGCTACAGCCGAGAAGTCAAGATCAAAGCTTACTTCGCTTGCCTCTACCAGTCGGGAAAGCAGAAGTTGCCGCCGTTCTGTAGGGATGGATGGCCAGATCGCCTGTAAAGCCGCTAAGTCCGCGGGTGATGGTTCAGAGAGGCGGTAAATCAACGCGGCTCTCAAAGGGGCCTCACTATCTGCCAGCTCGGCTAATAGATTCTCGAAAGAACGACCTTGGTCTCTCATGGCTTTATCAGCGGGTCAACAATATCTAGATAAATCAGCAAAAACATGGTTGCGATCAGGATAACAAAACCAACAAAATGGACCACCATCTCGCGTTGAGGATCAAGCCTCTTGCGCCGGATGGCTTCGATCAGGACAAACAGGATGCGTCCGCCATCTAGTGCAGGAATGGGAAGGAGATTGGTGATAGCAAGAGCCAGACTAATTGAGGCCGTCAGGCGGACGATCGGCCACGCCGCATTTTGTTCGATTGAAGCGGCTAGTTCCTGCCCCCCAAGCTGGCTGATCCCAACAATGCTGACTGGACGCAGGTAGCGGGCTGGTATTTGTTGCTCAATCACCATAGCAGGGAGCTGAACGATTGTCTTTAGTATATAACCAATTTCTCTCAGTGCGCGTCCTATGGCAGGGAAGAACCCATAACGCCGTACTTCATAGACAGCCTGAATCTGGATGCCCGTAGGCCCCTGGCCTTCTGGCCAGCTTGTGCGCGGTGTAATGATCAGCTCTAAGGTCGTTGTACCACGCTGTACTGTCATGGTGAATGTCTCGCCAATGTGGCTGTAGATGTAGTTAGTCAGATCGTCGGAGCGCTCGACAGGGGTGTCGCCTACATGCAAGATCACGTCGTTGGGCATCAGACCGGAGCTGGCGGCAGGCGAGTCGGGTTCAACGACGGCGATACGTGCGCCCGGCAATCTCTCTGGTGCGCCAAGCATGAACATAACGATTAACAGGACAAAGGCGGCAAGGACATTGGCGCCCGGTCCAGCGGCTAGCACAGCCAGTCGCGCCATTTTGGGTGCCGCCGCCAGCCCGTCTGGAATTGAGGGATCGTCTTCTCCTGCCGGACGCATGAATCCGCCCAGCGGCAACCAGTTCAGTGTATACTTGGTGCCATTATGCTCAAATAGAGTCAGCATACGGGGCGGATAACCTATCCCGAATTCTTCGACTTTGATCTTGTTCCAACGGGCGACCAAAAAGTGGCCCAGCTCATGAACAAAGATCAGGGGGCCAATCACGACAAAAAAAGCCGCAATCGCCAGCCATGTATCCATACCAGTGCCCATTCAACCAGTACCTTTCTGCCACTTGTTGTCTGTGTGGCAGTTCCATTTTGACTTGACTAATGTGGATTATACCTGTGCTGTCGCGGCCTCACCAATGAGCTATATGCTCATCACTCAGCAGGGTTGCTGACCAAGCAGGCAGGGCCTCCAGGTGAAGCTGTCAGTACAGTCTGCACGCCATCTACCTGCCGGAGCAACTGTTCAAGTTGTTCATGATGAGGCGGCAAAGTAATGACGTGGACGTTGGGGCCTGCGTCAATAGTAAAGCAAGCAGGGATACCGTCTGCACGCCATCTGCGGATAAGCTGTATCAACTGGAGGGTGGCGGGAAGCCAGTAAAGCAGGGGCGGGTGAGAGGTCATCATAACGGCATGCATCATGAGCGCGTCTTGCTCAATGACTTCAGCCAGCAGTTCAAAGTCGCGCCTCAGGATGGCATCCCGGCATTGCTTGAGGCGGCGAGGGGTGTCTTCAACGCGGGCGGTCTGCAGCGGCGAGGTAGAAGCTAGGCTGTGACCGCTTGTCGAGCCAATGGCCTTGTGCTCTCCACTGACAATAGTAACCAGATCAAGCAGTTCCCAATGATCGGGCGGCGCAATAGTTTCGGCGTAGGAAGAAGCATGATCCTCGCCGCTGTACCATTCGACATACCCGCCCGGCACCGAGCGGCAGGCTGATCCTGAACCAAGCCGAGCCAGAGCTGACAGCTCGCGTTCTGCCAGATCAAGTCCTAATGCCGCACAGGAAGCCACTGTGAGTGCCGCAAAAGCCGAAGCTGATGAGGCTATGCCTGCGCCGGTAGGGAAATTGTTGTGCGATACGACCTCCGCGTGAAGGTTTACCCCAGCCAGGTGCCGGATGTGATCTAAGTGACGGCTGGCTCGCCTCAGCGCCTCTCCCGTTTGAGATTGCCCGTTGAGGCTCAAGGTATCGGAGGTAAGCTCCTCTGAAAAACGGACGGTGGTAACTGTCTCCAGCCCAGACAAGTTCATTGAGATCGAGCCGTTGGCAGGCAGACGCAGTGTATCGTTACGATTGCCCCAGTACTTGATGAAGGCGATGTTGCTACAGCTACGGGCGGTTGCGGTATACATTACGCTGTCCTCTACTTGCTGGCACGCAGGAGTGTGCCGGAATCAAAGTTCTCTTGGCTAAGTGCATGCAGAATGTCGCCCGGAGCGGCGCCGGAGAAGATGCGAACGCTCAGCCCTGGCACGGCCTCGCATAGCGTCAACATGGAGGTCACCTTAGCAAACATTCCGCCTGTAACGTCCGTCTTGCTGGAACTGCCCAGTACGCCCCTCAGCTCATCTAAAGTAGCCGGTGTGATGGAAGGGATCACGCGGTTATCGGCATCCAGCACACCATTGTAGTCACCTGCCAGCAATATCTGTGCCGGTCTGAGTGACCGGGCTAGATAGTCAAAGACGTCCTCCGTGCTGATGATTGTTCCACCTTGTATGTCATCTATGGCTACATCGCCGTGCACCAGGGGGACTAATCCCACTTTGAGGGCTTGCTCAATCGGTTGTGTGGCCATGTGGATCAGCCTCTTCCCTGAGCAAAGAGCTGAAGCGGAGGGTTGAATGCGAAAGACAGGTACGTCCGCCGCATCAAGAGCTTCAAGCACGATCTGGTTGAGCTTCGCCGCGGCGGTGGCAACCTTTGCGAACCCCACCCATCCCTGGCGATCAGTGACGCCCTGATGAGTGTTGTAGCGGCTTGCAACCATATGCCCGAAACTACCGCTCCCGTGCCCAATCAGCAGTGACAAGTCGGGGCGTGCCTCAAGAGCGTCTTTGATTTCACCGGCTATACGGGCGATCACGTCATAACGGGCTGTTTCGGGCTGGGACTTATCTGTAATAAGCGACCCGCCTAGTTTCAGGAAAACAAGCATGGGTTTTATCAGCCCTCTATCGCACAACCGTATGAATCACACGAGTGGCGCCAGCCTTTTCGAGCGCGCTGTAGATGGATTGTACCCGATCAGGCATAGCTAGGGCGATCATATTGCCCCCTCCTCCTCCCCCTGAAAGTTTTGCGCCCTCTGCGCCGGCATTCAGGGCGGCCTCGATCAACCGTTCAAGTTCAGGAGAGGACACCCCTAGCTCACATAGCAGGGCATGATTACGTGTCATCAGGCGGCCAAGCTGTCCTATTTCTCCTGTCTCAATGACCTGACGGGCTTCCCTGGCTATCCGGCCTATATTGGCAAAGATAAGGTCGTATATTTCAGGGGCGCTGTCGCGCCGCTCGCGTACAGCACTGACGGTCTGCTTAGTGGGGCTGGCAATGCCAGTGTCTGCAATCAGCAGGTGGAAGGGGGAATGCACCCGGAAAGTTACGGGCGGCTGGCCCCGAACAAAATAGACGGGTTGACCATAACAGATCACAGTGTTATCAATGCCGCTGGGGGTGCCGTGATAGAACTTCTCTACCTCATAAACCAGCGCAGAGAGTTCGCTCTCATTGAAGGGCTTTTCCAAGTACATGCCCAGCGCACGAGCCAGCGCCGCCGAGATAGCCGCTCCGCTCCCCATTCCGCCTGCTATTGGGATGGTAGAGGAGGCAGTGATCAACACATCTGGTTCTGGTACTTTTAACTGTTCGAGAACCAGCCTCACGGTCAGCGCCAATCCATGGGCTGATTCTTCGGCTAGAGAGAGTTGCAGATGCAGGTCAGCGGCCTCGATGAGCACCCCTCTCCCCGGCGGGCCGGGCTGTACAGTAGCCTGAGCATAGACGTTCCACACTGGCACTGCCAGAGCAGGTTGGCCGTAAACGACGGCATGTTCGCCGAAGAGGATGATCTTGCCGGGAGCTGTGGCGGTAGCGGCTTTCATTTGAACAGATAAAGGATCAACAAAACGGCAAAGCCCCATAGCAGGACTGTGGCCTGTAGGGGCCGATCCCGCAGGATGACCTCATCAGGTGCTCCCCCTTCGCCTCGCACATGGATCAAGTACAGGTATCGGAAGATGCCGTACAGGACGAAGGGGATGGTAAGCATCATGGAATGGTTGGCTGGAAGGCCTTCGGCACTGAAAGTGTAGAGCGCATAAGTTAAGACTGTTGCGCCGGTCACTATCTGGATCATCTCGTCCAGCAAGCCAATTGTATATTGATCAAGGATAGCACGATGATTGTTGGCATTTTCCTGTAACAGCACAAGCTCTTGACGGCGCTTCCCAAAGCCGAGGAACAACGCCAGCATGGTGGTAAAGAGATATAGCCAAGGGGAGAAGCGCACAACCTCTACCAGCAGGACACCTCCGATCACACGTAGCAGATAGGCAGAGGCCAGAGTCATGACATCAATCAGGACAATGTGTTTCAAGCGGAAAGAATAAGCTATCTGGAGTACTAGGTAGATGAGCAAGGTAAGTGCGAACGCAGGCTTAAGCAAATAGGCCAGCGGGAAACTGATCAGCGGCAGAATGATGGCAATGCCAATTGCGACGCCCTTCGAAAGCTGGCCGGATGGGAGCGGTCTGGTGCGTTTGGTCGGATGGGCACGGTCGGCTTCAATGTCTGTTAGGTCATTGATCAGGTAGACCGTGCTGCTGATCAGACACCAGAGGGCAAAACCAGCCAATGTCTCAAGCAAATGAGGTGCGTCAAAGAGCTTACGATCAAAGACGAGGGGTACAAAGAGAAACCCATTCTTGATCCACTGCTTGGGGCGCATTGTGCGCAGTAGGCCGAAGAGTTGGGAAAAGAGGGTTCTTTCTGTTCCGATGATGGCAGGGGTAAAGTTGCGCTCTGAGTTCTCGCTCTGGGCCATAGTTCCACCAACACACATGGACGGGTATTCTAGACGCGGTTATTATAAGGTAGGTGTCACTGAATAGCCATACGGTTCTCTACGTATTTGCCGAAGCGGATTATTCCTCATGGCTGGCCAATCACAGAAGATGCGCCTTGATATGTTGCTTGTCACGCGGGGGCTGGTTAGCTCCCGCGAGATAGGCCGCCGTCTGATCATGGCTGGTGAAGTGGTTGTCAATGAACAGCCAGTTACCAAGCCGGGGGCGCAGGTCTCGATAGATGCGGAGATACATCTGAAAAGCAGGCCGCGCTTTGTCAGCCGTGGGGGAGAAAAACTGGCCGCCGCTCTGGAACAATTCAAGATCGATCCTAAAGGCTGGGTGTGTGCCGATGTGGGTGCTTCGACTGGGGGCTTTACCGATTGTCTGCTTCAGGCTGGAGCGGCAAAGGTCTATGCTATTGATGTTGGGTATGGGCAACTGGCGTGGTCACTCAGGCAGGATGCGCGGGTCGTAGTCATGGAGCGGGTTAACGCCCGCTACCTCGAACGTCTGCCGGAGTGTGTCCACTTTGTCTGTATGGATGTTTCGTTCATCTCCGTCCGTTTGCTGTTGCCGGTTGTGCGGAACTGGCTTCGACCGGCAGGCCAACTTGTTGTGTTGATCAAGCCCCAGTTTGAGGCAGGGCAACAGGAGGTTGGCAGAGGGGGTGTTGTACGGGAGGCGGCCACCCATCGGCGTGTACTCAGCGAGGTCGCGGCCTTTGCTACACAACAGCATCTGGCCGTGCGGGGTGTGATTGTCTCACCCGTCCGAGGGCCGGCAGGCAATATAGAGTTCTTGATGTGGCTTGCTAATGGAGTCACTGCCCCGCCGCCTGCACAGCTAGACAATTGGATCAGTCAGGCTGTTGAGAAAGCCCATTCCTAAATCTTTCGGGGGCCGGCTATTTTGGGGGCTGGAGACTCTACTCCCCCGCAAAAACAGACAGGCGTGAAAAAATTACTGAAATCGGGCTGTCTATCGTCTGGACATAAAGCCCGATGTCGCCAGTTGGCATCTCAGCAATGTCTTCGATTGTGTCGAGGGGCAGGTAGTCCATATACAGGTTCAGTGCATTGCCGAAAGCTCGAACACTGATGACATGTTCGCCGATACTAGGGTTGATGTCTGGCGGAAGTGTCCCCTCAGATAGGGTAGTGGTGCTGTTGGGGCCGGTCCGATCTAACAAGGAATAACGTCCGCTACATGTGACGACAAGAGAACGAAAGTGGTTGTCATCTTGGAAGTGAAATAACAGCCCGTAAGCTCCCTGCCCTGTGGGGCATAGAGTAGGGGTTGCAACTGCTTCGGCGTAGAATGAGTCTGTCCTAACACGGGTCGTATATACCCATAGGGCATACTGGTTGGCGTTGATCTGGTAGCCTTCTGGCACAAGGGAGGAGTTTCCATTGTCCATATCAAGAACAGGCCAGCCCGTCTGGAAGGTAGTTTCATAGAGCAGAACGCCTGCTGGAGGGCGGGCTGGTATGGAGGGGGCAGTAGACGTTGCTTGAGGGAGCGGCTGCTCTGCTGTCTCAGGAGATGTAGGGAGGCTGGGAGTTACCTGTTGGAGTGTTGGAGTAGGGGGTGGGGGAGACAAAAGTGAGGGCGTGGCAGAAACATTACCACCTCTGAAAGAGGGGATATTGCAGGCCAGCGCGGTTAGCAGAATACTCACGGCGGCGTGTAATGGGATAGTTCGTCTCATGGATGTTGTACTCCGCAAACAAAGGCGTCAACAAGTAGCCAGCCTACAGTACAGCTAGCCGGCATGGTTGTCAAGCCGCCATGATACTTGAGCGACAGGGGATTGTGTCAGGGCGGGGCTTCATCGGGTACAATGACAGTGCGTCAGGCCTGATGATAGGTGAGATGTTGTATGGACGAGGCACACATTCGTAACTTCTGTATCATAGCGCATATTGATCACGGCAAGAGTACACTTGCTGACCGCCTGCTTGAGATCACAGGCACGCTCTCAGCACGAGAGATGACCTCGCAGGTGCTTGACTCTATGGAACTAGAGCGCGAGCGTGGAGTCACGATCAAGGCCAGCGCGGTCAGAATGAGTTATACAGCTCAAGATGGTGAGACCTATGAGATCAACCTCATTGACACACCAGGGCATGTGGATTTCTCGTATGAGGTCTCACGGGCGCTCCAAGCATGTGAGGGAGCTGTTCTGGTAGTAGATGCCACGCAAGGCATCGAGGCACAGACACTGGCAAACTTGTTTATGGCGCTGGATGCCAACCTGGAGATTGTGCCGGTCGTTAACAAGATAGACCTGCCTGCGGCACGCCCCGATGAAGTGGCTGAGGAGATCGAGGACCTATTGGGTGTCAATGCCGCCGATGTGATCCAAGTCTCTGCAAAGGAAGGCACAAATGTGCCGGCAGTGCTGGAAGCTGTGATAGGGCGCGTTCCTCCGCCGCGCGGGGATGTTAATGCTCCCCTCAGGGCACTCATCTTTGACAGCCACTATGACTCATACAAAGGGGTGATCGCATATGTCCGCGTTGTGGATGGGGTGCTGAATAAGAATACCAAGTTGCTCATGATGGCAACAGGGGCAGAGTTGGAGCCGGTAGAAGTAGGTATCTTTGCCCCTGATATGCGTCCTGTGGATAGCCTTCAGGCTGGCGAGGTGGGTTATGTTGCAACTGGCCTGAAGACAATCCGGGAAGTGCGGGTGGGCGATACGATCACCTATGCACAGAACCCGGCAGCCGAGGAACTTCCCGGATACAAGGCGGTCAAACCAATGGTCTTTGCCGGTATCTACCCGGTGGAGAGTGAAGATTACGGTTTGTTGCGCGATGCTTTGGAGAAGTTACAGCTTAATGACGCCTCGCTCACCTTTGAGCCAGAGACATCTCAGGCCCTTAACTTTGGCTTTCGCTGTGGTTTTCTGGGCCTTTTCCACATGGAGATTGTACAGGAGCGCCTTGAACGGGAATACGATCTTGACATTATCGCTACTGCGCCCAGTGTGGAATATCAGGTTGTGAAGCGCAACACGGGCGAGGTGATCACGGTAGACAGCCCCGCCCGGTTACCTGATGAGGGAGAGATCGAGGAAATACGTGAGCCTTGGATGCGTATTCAGATTTTCACTCCGACTGACTACATTGGCCCGATCATGGAGCTGGTTACCAAAAGGCGGGGTGAGTATATCGCCACTGAGTATCTCGATCAACGGCGTGTGATGTTGACATATGACCTGCCGCTGGCTGAGCTGATCGTGGATTTTTATGATCGGCTCAAGTCTATCTCACGGGGATACGCTTCACTAGACTATCATTTTGTTGGTTACCGTCCAGGCGATCTGGTTAAACTGGATGTACTGGTGAATCAACAGCCGGTGGATGCGTTGGCTTTGATTGTGCACCGCGATGCGGCTTATCATAAGGGGCAGTTGCTCGTCTCTAAGTTGAAGGCGGCTATTCCCCGCCAGTTATTTGAGGTCCCGATTCAGGCGGCCATGGGCAAGCGGGTGATCAGCCGGGCCAATGTCAAAGCGTTGCGCAAGGATGTTCTGGCTAAATGTTATGGCGGTGATGTTACCCGCAAACGCAAACTGTTGGAGAAGCAGAAGAAGGGTAAGAAGCGCATGAAAATGGTCGGGCAGGTTGAGATTCCACAGGAGGCGTTTATGACACTCCTCAAGCTAGAAGAGGATTGAGGAGCGATACATACATTATGAGTGCTATATCCCCTGAGAGGTACCCGCCCAGCTTTTTTGTTGTCATGCTGTCTTCGATATTGTTTTTCTTCTCGCTTCAAGGACCATTTCCGGTCTTACCGCTTTATGCTGTTGAGATCGGGGCTGGCGAGGCAGTGTGGGGCTTGACGTTTACCCTCGTTTCAGCATTGGCGGTGACTCTCAGGTTGCCCGGTGGGGTGTTGTCGGATCGGCTGGGCCGCAAGGGTGTCATGCTTTTTGGCGGGCTGATGCTCATGGCAGGCTGGTTGATCCTATGGGGCATTCCAAACACGGCGGGGCTGTTGATTGGGCGTGCGGTTCAGGGAATTAGCATTGGCACGTTCACTACCGTGTATCGTGCCCTTATTATGGACCTGGCCCCTAAGGCCCGGCGTGGCCAGGCAGTGGGGCTAAGCAACTTGTCCTTCCCCTTGGGGGTGATCTTGGGTGCTCCGCTTGGTGAATGGATCAAGTCCCAGTACGGTTACGGCCCTACCTTTTTGTATGGAGCAGGAATGGCAGGGGCCTGCGTGCTACTGGTGTTGTTTGTCCGGAGTAATGGGCATTCGCTCTCTTCTCAATCTTTAATGAAAGGTGTTCGGGTCGTCTTTCCGCGCCGCGGCATTCAAGCCGGTATATGGGGTATGGTGAGTGTAGCGGTGGTGTTTGTCTCGGTGTTCACCTTTCTCCCTCTGCTGATGGCTGAAAGAGTGATAGCCGGCACAGGCTTTGCCTTCAGCATTTATGCCTTCGTACAGCTTGTCGGGCAACCACTTGGTGGAAGCTTGGGAGATCGCTTTGGAAGGCGGTGGGTGGTCGTAGCTGGAGTGCTGATCAAGGCGGCGGGTATTCTTGCCTTTCTCAGCGCAAGAGGGCAGGATATTTTGTATCTAGGCAGTGCATTGGCCGGATTTGGGATCGCTCTGGTGCTGGTTAATCTTGACACCATTGTCTTGAGCAGTGCCCCATCTGACCTGAGAGGGACCGCCGCCGGCTTGGAATATGCCAGCTTTGATTGTTGGGTAGGCATTTTAGGGTGGCTGTTGGGAGCGATCGCCGCTCGGACGGATTACGAGAGTATTTACATTCTCATGGCTGTGATGGTTGCGCTATGGGGGGTTCTGATGTGGCTCTTGATTCCCCCTCACATGGGACAGCCGATCAAACAGCCTGCCGCTGAGCCGGTGGTGCGTTAGCCTGACCTATCTTCTGCTTTCAGGATGACCCGCCGTAACAGAGCAAGAGCGTGCGTAGTGGCCCAGATCGGGGCATCTGTCCTTTCGTTGACCCAAGAAAAGTAGCGGGACCAGCAACCCTCTTCATTAGCGGCGGCTAGTGCAGTACCGGTTGCTTTCTGGCCAATGTTAGATGGTTCTGGCCGTACAACAACTGCCAAGCCGTAAGCGGCTGGATACTGACGACGGATGGCCCGCGCCGCTGTCTCAGCTAGTGCACGGGTTTCGGTTGGCGACTCTGGGCCAAGTAACTTCTTAATGAGGTCTTCGGCTGTGTCCAAGGCGAGATGGTGTACTACAACGCCCGGTGTAGAGCGAGCGGCTGTCTCCAGACGCTCCCTCAGCTTGCCATGAGTTCCAACTTCTATGGCTGCTACGCTGATATTCTCTTGAGATAGTAACTTCGCTACTACCTCGTCTATGGTCTCGTTCCCTGTGCCGTAAATCCACTCTCCTAGCCTGCGTTGTAGTTCCTCTGCAATAGGGGCAATCATCTTGTCTGCTTCGTCGCTGGTGCTGGCTTTGGCTGTAATACGGATGTCCGTCTGGCCTGTGTGGGCGGCTAGCCCTACAGTGGGATTTGAGAGTGTCATCAGGTCGCCAATCCGGGCATCTATCTGGCTCTCGCCGATCCCTGCTGTGCGCAGGGTATAGCTCTTGATCACGGCAGGTGCGCCCATACGTTCCTTAAGCCATGGTATGAGGATGTTATCGAGCAGGTATTTCATCTCGCGCGGAACGCCCGGTAATGTCATAATGACACCGCGCTCGGTTTCAAGGATAAAAATGGGGGCTGTACCAACTGGGTTTTCGAAAGGCGTTGCCCCCTGGGGGACGTAGGCCTGCCGTTTGTTGTTCTCGCCTAAGGTGATCCCGAACCGATTCAGCCGTGCGGCTATCTGTTCTTCTAGGGCTGGATGGTGTTCAAGTGGACGCCCGGTTGCCCTGGCGATGGCTTCGCGTGTCACGTCATCTACAGTTGGGCCAAGTCCTCCTGAGGTGATCACGACATCTACTCGGTTGAGGGCAATGTCAATTGCATGGGCAATACGCTGTTCGTTGTCACCAACTGTTGTCCGGTATATCAGGTCAAGGCCGATCTCGCGCAGAGCGCGGGCGATGGTCGTAGCATTTGTGTCTGTGATTTCCCCCAGAAGAAGCTCAGTACCGATTGAGATGAGTTCAGCTTGCATGCTGCCTCGCAATGTCCTCTGCCTCAGAGAGGAGACACTGGATTTTACGGGTTATATCCTTTGGGGTAGGGGGTTAAATTGAGCGCCCATGTGACCAAGTCAGCCACTCCCGCATTTGTGTATCGGCGGTGCGAATCTTGGCGGCCAGGTCGGCGGCCAGATTATGCATAAGGCGGTATCCTAGATCGGGGTGTGCCTGACACAGTTCCATCAACTTGAGGCGTGGAATGACGACCAGCCTGGTATCCTGCTGACCGCAACGGGCTGAAGCAGAGCGGATTTCCTGATCTACCAATGCCATTTCACCAAACGATTGTCCTCGACGCAGGGTGGTGATGATAATCTGCTCAGAAACTGAGCTTTCACCTGTCAGGGATGGGTCCATCAGGATGTCAACCTCCCCGTCAGCAATGATATACAGCTCATCGCTGGCCGATCCCTGTTCGATGATTATGTCGCCTGTATTGCACGTGATGAGCGTGCTGATCGAGGCGACCAGCTCCAGTTGTTCTGTCATAAGGTTCTCAAATATTTCGGCTTGTTTGAGAATTGCCGGTATGGAGGTAAAGTCTTTCATCGCTCGGCCATTATCTGAAATCCACTTCTTGTCACGTAAGCATTCTATCATGTCCGCTTAGGTGAGGCAATCAAAGAGAGGATCGTTGTGTCTGCTGTTGAACGAGGATCCTGGGGCGAGGACCTTGCCATCTGTGCACTAGAGGCACACCACTATGTGGTTGTGGGGCGCAACTGGCGTTGCCGCGCAGGTGAAATTGATATAGTAGCGCGCGATGGTGAGACGTGGGTTTTTGTAGAAGTTAAGTTGAGACAAGGTGAGTCACACGGATTGCCGGAAGAAGCGGTGACGCCCTCCAAGCAGAACCGGCTTTTGCAGGCTGTAGAGATGTACTTTGATGCACACAACCTTCATGATGTGCCGTCGCGGATAGATGTGGTAGCGATCAGCTTGGGGCCAAGCGGCAAGGTACGCCGGCTGACTATCTACCAGGACGCGGTAAGGGCAGATGGATAAGGCGCCCCTTGTTGTGATCGTAGGGCCTACCGGTGTCGGCAAGACGGCGGTTGCAGTCCAACTGGCGCAGGCCCTGAACGGCGAGATCGTTTCTGCCGACTCGCGGCAGGTCTATCGCCGGATGGATATTGGCACAGCCAAGCCCACCCCT
>Ga0209101_1001267_pt1 | contig 19089 bp, 11 predicted proteins | sample ConPoolayeCmetaG_FD_185481 | JGI IMG/M metagenome (GOLD analysis project Ga0209101, IMG submission 185481) | Hot spring microbial mat communities from California, USA to study Microbial Dark Matter (Phase II) - Cone Pool mat layer C metaG... ...
GCGATACCGATTCATCAACACCCCTCCCTTACTAATGGACGAAATACGATCCAGCAAACGGAATCGACAAGACAAAGCAGCCTTGTTGAACAACCGTCCCCCCCCAGTCTATTCCTTGTTTCGCAACTGTCAAGGAGTTTGTTTAAAATCTGTAAACTAGCCAACTCCTGCTTTCTGCGCTTCGCGGCTGCGCGAGCTTTAGTGGCTGTGCGTGGGTTGGAAAGGCAGGGATTGGAAGGTTACCTTAATATGGGGTGTAATAACCTCTACTCGGAGGGTACTGCTTTCGACGAGGCCCTCGGGTTGCTATGGCCGCGTTGGAGCCTGGAGTGTGCCTCAGAAGATGAGGAAGAAGCCACGCAGCGAAACAGGCCGCTCTCTGTGCTCGACCCGCAAGCGGCTCGTGGAACCGGTCTACTAATAGATCAAACTTTGCCTTGGGTTTCCGTAATTTGGGTTTCCGTAATTTCCTCATGCGAGGGCTGGGAAAAGTGGCCGTTGACCTCCTCCCCAACCGCCGACACCTTGGCAAACGCACACAGGCTAAGGGTAGTCAGACAGGCTATTAAAGGCCGCCTCCTTTGGTGGCCCATGATGGGGATCATCTGAATCGCCAGAAAAATACATGCGCGTGAGCGCCGACTTGGTTTACTCCCAGGTTCGAAGCGGGAGATCGCTTCAGAATTGCCGCATGTTTGACCATCCTGGATGCGCCCGCGATAATGCAGGTTGGTAGGTCCAACGCGATGGCGAAGGTTTGGCTCGAATCATGATACTGGTGGGACTCATCCTCATCCCGGCCAATCCAGTTGCATGTCGTGCGTTTCGCGGCGTCTTCCGTGGCCTTCTTTTAATGTCGGCGGTTTGTTCGCTGGCGTCCGCTCAGGGGCCGATCGTTCTGCGGAACGTGACCTCCGCATCGGGCATTACCTTCCAGCATTCCGACGGGAGCAGCGGCCGAAGGTACATCGTCGAGACCGTGGCCTCGGGCCTGGCCACGTTCGACTACGACGGCGACGGCCGGATTGACGTCTACTTCGTCACCGGAACGCCGCTCGAGGGAACCAAGGCCGAGGTGTTTCCCATCAACCGGCTGTATCGAAACCTCGGCAATTTCAAGTTCCTCGACGTCACGGAGAAGGCGGGGGTCGGTCCGTCGGGCTATGGGATGGGCGTGTGCGTCGGCGACTACGACAACGACGGCCATCCCGACGTCTATTTGAGCAATTTCGGGCCGAACGTCATGTACCGCAACAATGGCGACGGGACCTTTACCGACGTCACCCGCGAGACTGGAACCGCCGCTGCTCAGCGCACCAAGGTCGGCGCGGGAGTCTGTTTTCTCGACGCGGACGCCGACGGCGAACTTGACTTGTTCGTGGCCAACTACCTTGAGTTCTGGTACGACAAGCACGTCCCCAACGTGTGGAAAGGCGTGCCGATCTACGTGGGTCCGGAGCGCTATCCGCCCTTGCCGGCCATTCTCTTCCGAAACCGCGGCGACGGAACGTTCGCCGACGTGAGCGAGGAGTCGGGGGTTGGCGCCCACCGCGGGCCGGGCATGGGCATCATCTGCGCCGATTACGACAACGACGGCGACACCGACATCTTCGTCGGCAACGATGGCGGTCCCGGCAATTTCCTCTTCCGAAACGACGGCGGCAAGTTCACCGAGGTGGGCGATTTGAGCGGGTTGGCCTATGAGGCGGGCGGCGCGGCCCACGGGAGCATGGGCGTCGATTGCGCCGATTACGACCAGGACGGCCTGTTGGACTTCTACGTCACCGCCTACCAGCGGCAAATGGCAACGCTGTTTAGGAACCTCGGCGGCGGGCTGTTCGAGGACGTATCACGCCAGACGGGGGCGGGCCAAGGCTCCTTGAACCAGGTGAAATGGGGCTGCGGCTTCGTGGATTTCGACAACGACGGCCTGAAGGACATCTTCCTCGCCTGCGGCCACTTGTTGGACAACGTCGATCTGTTCGACGACTCCACCTCCTATCTCGCCTGTCCGGTCCTCTTGCGGAACGCCGGCAACGGCGCCTTCGTCAATGTCTCCGACTCCAGCGGCGACGGGCTCCGCGTCAAATCGGTTGGCCGCGGCGCCGCCTTCGACGACCTGGACAACGACGGCCGCGTCGACGTGGTGATCCTCAACTCCCGCCGCCCCGCGACGGTCTTGAGGAACGAATCCCCGCCCGGCAACCACTGGCTCCAGGTGCGGCTCCGCGGCGTGAAGACCAACCGCGACGGCGTCGGGGCCCACGTCAAGGTCACAGCGGGCGATCTGGTGCAGATCGACGAGGTCCACAGCGGCCGCGGCTACCAGAGCCACTTCGGATCGCGGCTTCATTTCGGCCTTGGTCACCGAAACCGCGTCGACCGCGTCGAAGTCCGCTGGATCGGCGGCGGAGTGGACGTGTTTGAGGATGTGCCGGTCGATCGGCTCCTGACCCTCACCGAAGGAGAATCCAGACAATCCCCTTTGGCCAAGCGCCTTGTCGCCAAATTGCGAAACAACGCCGCCGCGATGGAAAGCTCACTTAGGTAGTGCGGCGCGAAGCCGCTCGATTTCGGGCCGGTAGCTTGGATTTTGGGAATCGATCTTCGCCAGTTGTTCGAGCAAGGCGATGGTTTCCGCGATTCTCCCTTCCTGGCGGCAGAGCCACGCCAGCCCCTGGCGGCACTCCACGTTTTTCCCATCCAGATCGGCCGCACGACGCCAAAGCCTCTCGGCTGCATGGGTTTTGCCGTCGGCCATGTAGATGCGTGCGGCGTTCGTGTAGGTTTCGGCAATGCGAGTGCGGGCGGTTTCGAGGTCGTCGTACTGCTTTCGCGCGACCCGTTCATTTTCCCGCTGAGCGGCTTTGAGCTTCCGCGATTGCTCCAAATACTTGCGGGCCTGATCCTGTTGTCCCAACCTCGCGCACACGGTCGATAGCCGGTAGTACGCCTCGCCATACTCCGGATATTTCCGCACCGCCGCCTCGAGGTTTTCTTTCGCCTTTTCGTATTGTTGGAGCTGCGCGTAGGCTTGCCCTAGGAGAAAGAAACCTTGCGAACGAGGGTCGCGGCGCGAGTACTCTTCCAGCAGGTCGATCACGTCTTTCGGCCGGCGAAGGGCAAGCAGGGCGTCGCCCAGGGCGAGCCGGGCCGGAAAGTAACCCGGATTCAACTCGACCGCCTTGCGGAGCCGTTCCGCGGCCGTCGCGTAATCCTCGTTCTTTGCCGCCACGCTGCCCAAGCCGAAATGCGCGTATGCGTAGTTCGGATCCAACTGGAGCGCCCGCTCCCAACACGCCTTCGCTTCTTTCGATTTGCCAAGCCATTCCAGGAGCCGCGCCTTGACTTCCAGGGCATCTGGGACGTTGGGGTACGTCCTGGTCAAGACATCAACGAATCGCGTCGCCTCCTCAAACAGCGATTCAGGCGTGGTCGGAATCGGCGCGGCCGGATCGGGCAAACCCGCCGTTGCCTCCGTGGCTTTCGTCTCACCGCCCGCGCCATCTGGGTGGGGTGAGAAGCTCGACCCTTTTTGATCATGCGGGAGAACGCCATTGCCTTCCACCGGTGGTGTTGTCTCAGCCAAAATCGAGGGTTTACCCGGCTGTTTGGCTGGTGGACACCCCACCGATGGCGGTATGACTTGCAAAATTTCACCTGAATCTTGGGGCACTCGGGCTGGGGGAGCCAAGAATTGGAAGGACCAGAATCCACCAGCCGCGGCAATCAGCGCGGTGACCGCAACCAACAGCCCCTGGCGCCACCCGCGCGTCGGCTGCCGAGACTGCCAATTCGGGCACGAAGGCTGCTGCTCTATCATGGGACCTCCGCTGCTCTTTCAAGGCTGCCCGAGTGCCAATTGGTCCTGAGAGAACATCTGGGCGGCACGCACGAACGAACCATCGCAGCGAGTTATTTTCGCTCATCCGCGGAGCCAGTGTTTAGCGTGCAGGTTTCAACCTGCGACACTGACTTGGCGCGGGCGACGAGGCGGTCTTGTTCCCGACAATGAATCATTTTGCCCTCGCCGGGCATAAACAAGGCCCGCCCCGGAAACCAGGTCGGGCCTCTCCGTCATTTTCTCGATCAACCGGAAAACGGCTATTTTCCGGGGGCATCGCTGCTGGGAGCCGGGGCGGGTGCGGCCTTCATGCCCATCTTGGCCTTCTGCATCTCTTCCATCCGCTGCTTGGTGAAGTCTTTCATTTCCGCCTCGGACTTCTTCATCTCCTTGGCCGAGCCGCCCCCTCCCGAGCCACAACCCGCCATGAACAACCCAAACGGTACCAACACAACCAACAAGCCAATCAGTCGTCTCACAGCGTTTGCCCTTTCTCAATGGAACCCAAAACGACAGAAACTTCTTCAACTTTCCAGGCAGAAGGACCTGGCAGGACTTTATATTCCATTTTTTTCCTTGAGCGTGCAAGTGGCCGAGAGCATTTGCCACCCAGCGGCGGCTTCGCCCGAAACTGAATAGACAACCACAACCGTGCTCGCCCGGGGGATGGAAATCTCAGCCGAAAACTGGAATAACCCCCTCGCCCGAACCGATTGCGGCCCAGGGCTCCGTGGATGCTGCCGCAACCGAATTTGCACAAGCAAATCAGAAATCAGGAGGTTGTAACTGGCGCAGAAGCATTCCGCCTGAGAAGCTCGCGGTTGTTTTTGCGACCTTAAAGACGTTCAGATCAACAAAAGCGGTCCAAAAAAGGGGGTGGGCAACTTCTTAAAGCCCGGCGAGGCCTGGACCCGATCGAGGTTCACCCTGGCCCGACTGGGCGTCGAGCCCACGGTAACCATGGCTCAACGTCCGTGATGGCCCTGGTGCCAGGCCGGCCCAGTTTTCACCGAACCCCCGGACAATACCAATCACGGCGCTTTGGAGCGGGCTTGCGAGGGGTTGCAAGTCGGGGCGAGAGGATTTGAACCTCCGACCCTCTGGTCCCAAACCAGATGCGCTAGCCAGACTGCGCTACGCCCCGATCATCGTGCGAAATCGCCGTTTTACCTCGCGGACTAGGTTGGGAGTCGAATATGTCTCATGAGCAGCGTGTGATTTTGCCAAAAAAACTCCTTGAAGTCTCCGCTGATTCAGTTCTTTGTCTGTTTTGGTCCCTCTTCACATTTTGAAAGCAGGGTGGTCTGCTTGAAGACCAGAGGGATTCTGCTTTGCGCGGCCAAAAGGAGTGCTTCTCGCTCGAAAAAGCTCTGCCTTAATGCGGGCGGGGTATAATCAAGTGCCGTGCCGCCCCATCGTCCCCCTCTCTGGAAGAGCGGTGGCGACGGTTTCTATCGTAACTTGGTTGCCTCGAAAAGGCAATTGGGGTTGAACCAGAGCAGAAGGCAACCGCGGCGTGCGGCACGGGGCAGTGGGGCAAAGCCTGACGGCTTAGCCGGCTCGCGCATGGCTTTCTGGCTGACCCGATCCGCAAACGTGCTGGCGAATGCGCTCGAACTCGTCGTGGTTGGCGAAGTGGATGACGAGTTTGCCTTTGCCGCGGGCATTGTGCGTCAGCTTGACGCGTACGCCCAGGGCGAGGCGGAATTGTTGTTCGAGGGCGGCGATGTGCTCGCTTTTGGGGTGTCGCGACCTGGTCGTGTCGCCGACGCGGCCCGCGACGCTCAACGGCTCCGCGTCGGCCTGCTCGATCGACTGTTGGACGAGGGCCTCGGTCTGGCGCACGCTGAGCCCTTCGGCTTGAATGCGTTGGGCGAATGCGATTTGTTCCCGCTCGTCCCCCAAGGGAAGCAATGCCCGGGCGTGGCCTTGCGTGATCTTGCCTTGACGGAGCGACTGCTGCACCTCATCCGGCAGTTCAAGCAACCGGATCAAATTGGCAATGGTCGATCGGTCGATCTTCAGCCGCGCGGCGAGTTCCTCCTGGGTGCAACGGTATTGCTCCAGATACTGCTGGAACGAGGCTGCTTTCTCCAAGGGGCTGAGGTCTTTCCGTTGCAGGTTTTCTACGATGGCCAATTCGGTCGCGAGGCGGTCGTCGGCGTCGATGACTTGAGCGGGCACATCGCTCCAACCGGCCTTGACCGCCGCGCGGAATCGGCGTTCGCCGGCCACGAGTTGGTAGCGCTGGCCCACGCGACGCACCACGACCGGTTGCAACAACCCGTGGGTCCTAAGACTGTCGCACAACTCCTGGATTTCATCCTCGTCAAAGTCTTGGCGGGGCTGAAAGGGATTGCTGTCGATCAATCGCAAGGGGATGCGTGAAGGGGCCTCTGGCGAGGGGTACTCGCCAGGATTGCTAGGACTTGTTGTGTAGGGGCCGCGAGAGGTGGCGGCTTCGGCTGGCCGTTCGTCGCCGGTTGAGTCGGCCCGAATGGGGCCGCGGCCGAGCAGTGCCTCCAATCCCCTTCCAAGGCGTCGTTCTTTAGTCACGATCCAGCACCTCCATGCAAAGCTCCAAGTAAGCCCGAGTCACCCGGGACCGCGGGGCGTAGTCGATCACCGATTTGCCGTGACTAGGGGCCTCGGCGGCGACGACATCGCGCGGGATGACCGTGCGGTAAACGATTTCACCGAAAAATTCGCGGACTTCCTTCTCCACCTCCCAGGTCAGTTCCAGGCCAGGATCGAACATGGTCAGCAGGATGCCGCCGAATTGAAGTTGCCCCTGCCCTGATTCCATCACCTCGCGGATCACCTCGATCATTTGGGTTAACCCTTCCATGGCGAAGTATTCGCACTGGATCGGCATGAATACTTCGGTGGAGCAGGCCAAGGCAGTGCGCGTCAGGCTCCCCACCGATGGGGGGCAATCAAACACCGTGAAATCGAAGCTCGCTTGCACGCCCGCCAATTGGTGGCGGAGCCGGGTAAACTGAGCCTGGTCGATGTGCGTCAGGGCTTCCACGTCACGAAACGCCCGGCTGCCCGGAAGCAAGGATACTCCGTCGGAACCGATCTGCCGCAGGGCCGGATGCAAGGGCGATCCGCCGACCAAAGGATGCGAGGAGACCGGCATGACCCCCAAGCCCGTGGTGGCGTTGCATTGAGGATCGAGATCCACCAGCAAGGTGGTCTTTCCGCTCTTGGCCAAAGCAACGGCGAGGTTGACGGCGCTGGTGGTCTTGCCCACGCCGCCTTTTTGATTGACCACGCACAGGGTCCGACCCACGACCGGCCTCCTTGCCCGAGGGCGGGATGTCCGAAACTCCGCGGATTTTAGCAACCGGGAGCCTAGCGTGAAAATGGCAGTTTCATTTGGAGTCGAGCGGTCGAGCGGCGGGCGCACGCTGATCCGTCGCTCCGCCGACGCCGCGGCGACCCTTACGTTTCACGTGAAACAACCAAAGCCCGCACCCATCCCGTTTCACGTGAAACGCGCAGATTCCGCGGGTCAGAGCGTTCTTCGTCACCAGTTTCACGTGAAACGCCTGGGGACTCGTGAAACCGGTCGTCGTGGGAAAGTCACCCCCGTGAGGCCCCGAACCCAAAACCGATCACTCCAATGGGTTGACCACGAGGCCACTGAGCAGCTTGGGGTAGAAGTACGTGCTCTTGGCAGGCATCCGATCGCCCTGGAGGCTGATCGCGCGAACGTCGTTCACGGTGGCGGGCATGACGAGAGCGGCCATCGGGTACTGGCCGGAGCGAAGGCCTTCAACGACCTCGCCGATCTGGTGGACGTACTGGGTCGGCGTTTGCCCATTCTGGCCGAGGATCGTCTCGACGATCAGCCGGTGCAACACGCTCACCCCTAATTGCCGCCATTCGGGCGCGTGATCTTCGGCCACGGCCTCGAGCTTGGCTTGGCCGGCGGGCGTGATTTGAACGATCGTCCAGCGTTGGTCCGCGCGCGTGAAGACGGCCAATGCGCTTTGATCGCCCGAGGTCTCCACGTCTTCCCAGACGGCGGCGGCGTCGTCTGGGCCTGTTCCGGCCGGTCGGGCAGTAAAATATTCGCCCAGCCGCCGCGTCAGTTCCTCGGCGGTGAGCGACGGCAGCTCGCGAAACAATCGGTGCGTCGGCAGGACCACCAGCCCCGGGTCCTCCATCGCCACGAACATCATCAACGTGTAATTGGCCGGGTGGTCCTTGGCGAGGAATCCCGATTCATAGACCTCCTCGCGGTATTTGCAAGCCGTCTCGTACCGATGGTGGCCATCGGCGATGAACACCGGTTTCGGACCGACGATCGCCGTCAAATCGGCGATGACATCCACGTCCGTGACCGGCCAGAGGCGGTGGACCGCGCCCCAAGGATCGGTCGCCTCCAGGGGAGTCTGGCCGGCGATGGCGCGGTCCAAGAGCGAGTCGGCCTCTAGCTTCGGATCGGGATAGAGGCCAAAGATCGGACTCAAGGCGGCCTTCGTCACCACGGTGAGCATGAGTCGGTCGAGCTTCGGGGCCGACATGGTTTGCTCGTGCGGAAACACCAGGCCGTGGCCGAAGGGCGAAAGTCGCATCCGGGCCATGAAGCCGCGCCGCGTGTAACAGCGACCGGCCCAGGTGAACTGTTGATGGTAAACGTAGATCGCCGGGTCGGCCTCCTCGAAGAGGATGCCCTCGGATCGCCAGGTCTTGAGGAACCGGGCCGCGCGGGTATAGCGGTTGTCGGCCTCGTCGTCGTCCGGCTCCATGCGGTTCAGGTCCACCCGGACAAAATTGCACGGATGCCGCCGATAAAGCTCATCGAGCATCGGCGGGTCGATGACATCGTAAGGCGGGCATACGACGTCGGCCAACGAACCGACGTGCCCTAGATCATACCGAAGGCCGCGAAAGGCTTGGATTTCAGGCATCAGTACCGGTAGTGCTCGGGTTTGAACGGCCCGTGGACCGAGATGCCCAGGTACTCCGCCTGCTTGGGAGTCAGCCTGGTCAGTTTGGCCCCGAGCTGTTCGAGGTGCAGCCGGGCGACTTCCTCGTCGAGCTTCTTGGGCAGGCAATGGACGCCGACGGGATACTTTTCCGGCTCGGTCCAGAGGGCGAGTTGGGCCAGCACCTGGTTGGTGAAGGAATTGGACATGACGAACGACGGGTGCCCCTCCGCACAGCCGAGGTTCACCAGCCGGCCCTCGGCCAACAGGATGATGGACCGACCATTAGGGAGCGTGTAGCGGTCGACCAGGGGCTTGATGTTGGTGCGGCGGACGCCGGGCGTGGTGTTCAGCCAGTTGACGTCGATCTCCACGTCGAAGTGGCCTATGTTGCAGATGATGGAACTATCCGGCATCTGCATCATGTGTTCGCCGCGGATCACGTCGCAGCAGCCCGTGGCGGTGACGAAAATGTTTCCACGCGAGGCCGCGTCTTCCATGGTGGTGACTTCGTAGCCCTCCATGGCCGCCTGCAAGGCGCAGATGGGATCGATTTCGGTAATCAGCACGCGGGCGCCGTAGGACCGCATGGACTGGGCGCAGCCCTTGCCCACGTCGCCATAGCCGCAGACCACCACCACCTTGCCCGCCACCATCACGCCGGTGGCCCGCTTGATCCCGTCGGCCAGCGACTCGCGGCAACCGTAGAGGTTGTCGAATTTGCTCTTGGTCACCGAGTCGTTGACGTTGATGGCCGGGACGGCCAACTCGCCCCGTTCGTGCATCTGGTACAGGCGGTGGACACCGGTGGTCGTCTCTTCCGACAAGCCCCGGATGCCCGGCAAAAGATGGCGATACTTCGGGCCGTGTACCATGGCCGTCAGGTCGCCGCCGTCGTCAATAATGAGTTCCAATTGGTGGCCGTCGGGAAAGAACAGCGTTTGCTCGATGCACCAATCGTACTCCTCGTCGGTCTCGCCCTTCCAGGCGTAGACGGGAATGCCCCGCGCGGCGATCGCGGCGGCCGCGTGATCCTGGGTCGAGAACTTGTTGCAACTGCTCCACGTGACCTGGGCGCCGAGTTCGACCAGCGTTTCGATGAGCACCGCCGTCTCGATGGTCATGTGGAGGCATCCGGCGATGTGGGCCCCGGTCAACGGCTTGGTCGGCCCGTACTTCGCCCGCAAGGCCATCAGCCCGGGCATTTCCTTCTCGGCTAGTTCAATTTCTCGACGTCCAAAATCGGCCAAGGACAGGTCGGCGACTTTGTAGGGCACTCGGGTTTCAACCTGCGACACGGGAACCTCCGGATGTGAATCGAAACCTTCACGGAAAATAGACCGAAGCTCGGCGAGCCAAGGCCGGCGGTGTTCACGCCAAACAAAGCCAGCCGTTGCGGGCTCCTCGGCTGGTGAACACCTTGCTCCGACGGCCAGGCACCTCTCGGACCAGACTACCCGGCACAACTCAACTGCCCCAATATACGCCCCGAAAGGTGGGCCGACAAGGGTCACCCCTCTCAGCGACGCGATCCATCATCGATCGACCCGGCCCGCACGATGGCCATTTCGGCATGGAACTCAGGTGGGGCCTGTTCTCGCGATACAATCAGCGATTTGCCGGTTCGTCGCCTAACACGCTTGCGCGAGCGTGCAGGAAGACTCGGCCCTCTTTTCCCGCCCCCCCTCCAGGGAAGGGGTGGTCTTGGGACCCAGACGCAATCCACGCAATACAATATATTGTGGATGCGGTTCTCCGACATAATCAATTCCCAAGGCAACCAGGTAAGAAGGCCATGTTGCTTGTCGAATTCAGCATGTTTCCGGTGGGTAAAAACGAAAGCCTCAGCCCGTATGTGGCCAAAAGCTTGGAAATCATCGATTCCAGCGGCTTGGACTACCACTGCCACGCCATGGGCACGGTGATCGAGGGCGAGTACGACGAAGTGATGGCCGTGATCAAGCGGTGCTTCGAGGCGATGTCTGCCCAAAGCGACCGAATCGTCTGCACGATCAAGTTCGACTATCGCAAGGGCCGCCAAGGCCGCCTTCGCTCGAAGGTGGCCAGCGTCGAAGCGAAGCTGGGCCGGAAACTGAAGTGACCCGCGACGTGGAATCGGTCCGGCGGTCCGGCCGGCAGCTTTTCCACGTCCCATCTGCCATCTTTCTCGTTTCCTGACGATTCCCTGATCTTTGCTTTCATCCACTCGCCCTTGATGGGTGGGGTGATTACAATGGCGCGGGTGACGCGCGTCGTTTCCTTTCGCTTCGAGTTGCCGATGAGCACTGCGACGAAAGCCCCTCTAGTTGCCAGACTTCGCCGATGTTTGGGCAAGGAGAACGTCCTGACCGAGCCTTCGGAGCTGGTGGTGTACGAGTGCGACGGGTACACGATCGAGAAGAATCAACCCGAGGCCGTGGTTTTTCCTCGCTCCGCGGAGCAAGTCGCCGAGGTCGTGCGGTTGTGCAACGAGCACGGAGTATCGGTGGTCCCTCGCGCGGCGGGCACGAGCCTGGCCGGTGGGTGCCTGCCGGTCGGGGGCGGCGTGGTCGTGATGCTCACCCGATTGAACCGCATCCTCCAGATCGATCTCCGCAATCGGATGGCGGTTGTCGAGGCGGGCGTCCCGAACATCCAGCTTAGCCGCGCCTTGAGCGGAACCGGCTATCATTTCGCGCCCGATCCGTCGAGCCAGGGGGCATCGACGCTTGGCGGCAATGCGGCGACCAACGCGGGCGGGCCGCACACGCTGAAGTACGGCGTGACGGTCAACCACGTGCTTGGCGTTGAAGCCGTGTTGGGCGACGGTTCGTTGGTTCAATTCGGCCCCGTGGCCCACCCGGCCGGGCTGGACTGTGTGGGCGTGTTGGTGGGCAGCGAGGGAACGCTGGCCATTCTGACAAAACTTTGGGTTCGGTTGACGCCCAACCCTCAGGATTACCGCACCCTCCGCGCGATCTTCAACACCGTCGACGACGCGACCAACGCGATCAGCGACATCATCGCCGCGGGAATCATACCCGCCGCCATGGAATTGATGGATCGCGGCATCGTGGCGGCGGTCGAGGAGGCCTATCACTTCGGGTTCCCGCTCGACGCCGAGGCCATCGTGGTGATTGAACTCGATGGCCTGTCCGCCGCTCTGGAAAAGCAACAGCAAGCGGTGGTGGACTTGTGCCGAAAATGGCGGGCCCGCGAGGTGCTTCAGGCAAGGACGAGCGCGGAACGGGAATTATTGTGGAAATGCCGGAAGATGGCCGTCGGCGCCGTGGGCCGCCTAAGCCCCAGCTACTGTATCCAGGACGGTGTGGTGCCGAGAACGCAACTCCCCCATATCCTGGCCCGGATTGCTGAAATCAGCCAGAAACACCGCGTCCGCATCGTCAACGTGGCCCATGCCGGCGACGGCAACGTACACCCGATCCTCCTGTTCGACGAACGCGACAAGGAAGAAGTCGCCCGCGTGCTCGCCGCTGGAGAGGACTTGTTGGAAGCGTGCATCCGCTGCGGCGGGAGCGTGACGGCCGAACACGGAATCGGAGTGGAAAAGCTGGGATTCATGGAGCGGTTGTTCGGGCCATCGGACCTGCTGGCCATGCGGCGGGTCCGCGAGGCGTTCAGCCCGGCGGGGCGGTTAAACCCCGGAAAGTTGCTGCCCGGCCCAAACGGCCGCGAGGCGGCCCGCGTCAGCGCCAGTCGGCGAGCCTTGCCTTAGGAGCGAGTCGAAATGCATCGCTGGTCCAGTTGCGAAGGCAACGCCATGGTGGTCTTGCAAGCGTTGATGACTTGCGCTGTCTCTGGTTCGGTTCCGGGTCGGGAAAGGCGTGGCGTGAGGCCCCCGATTTCGACCGTCGCGCGTCGAGGGCGGAAAACAGCGTGAGGAAGCGGCGCGATCGACTCCAACCGCGCGATCCCGCAACCCAATGAATCACCGAAGCCATGAACGATGTCATGAGTTCACCTCTCCCTTTGGCCGACGCGCTACCGCTAACCGAGACCGCCGAACCCGCGGATCAAAATGCCGTCGAAAGCGCGATCGCCAGCGCGTATGAAGCTGGGACGCCGGTGTATCCCGTGGGCGGCGGCACGCAGCTTGGCCGCGGCGCCCGCGCCACCGAACCAGGGCTGGGGCTGGCACTGCGAAAGCTGAATCGCGTGGTGGATTACCCTTCGCGGGATCTGACGATCACCGTGGAGGCTGGCGTCACGATCGCCGACTTGGAGCAAATTTTGGCGGGCCAGGGCCAGCGGCTGCCCATCGACGTTCCGAATGCATCCATAGCCACCATCGGCGGGGCAGTGGCCGCTGGCGCGGCGGGGCCGCGGCAATTCCGTTGGGGAACGCTACGCGATTACGTGCTTGGACTGCGGGCGGTCGATGGGACGGGCATGGTGTTTTCCGCCGGTGGGCGCGTGGTGAAAAACGCCGCGGGCTACGATCTTTGCCGACTCCTCACCGGCTCTTGCGGCACGCTGGCCGTCATCATTCAAGTCACCCTAATGGTCAGACCGATGGCCGAGGACTCGGCCTTCCTCGTCGTCGAGGCCCCGGACTCAGACACCGCCGAACGCCTCCTGGCCGGTTTGGTTCAAACGCGCACCCTGCCGTGCGCCGTCGAATTGTTGGCCGGGCCGGCATGGGAGTGGTTGGGCGAGGGCCAGAAAGCGCGACCCCCTTTGTGGATCGCCGTTGGCTTCGAGGGTTCGGCGGATGAAGTGTCATGGATGCGCGACCAACTCCAGGCCGAATGGCGGGAGGCCGGCGCCGCCGCGCCGCGCACGCTGGTCGGCCGAGACGCCCAGGCGATCTGGGAGCGTCTGACTGCGTTTCCATCCGGCGGTTCGTCCACCAATGGCGATCCGGGGTTGATCGTCCAGTTTAACGTCCTTCCCGCCGCGGTCTGCAACCTCGTTCAGCATCTCATGGCCCTCGGCTCCACGGCTTCGATCCTGGCCCATGCCGGGAACGGGATTGTCCTGGCTCGGCTCGGCGTCGCGGCGGAGGAAGCGGCGGCGATGCTCGAACAACGCTTGCGGCCGGTGGCGGTTTCCCTCGGCGGTCATGCCATTGTTCTGGAACAGCCGCGGGGATGCGATTTGAGCCGCGATGTTCTTTTTGGTCCCCCGCCACCTGGTTGGGAGATCATGCGGGCAATCAAGAGGCAATTCGATCCGAAAGGGATACTTAATCGTGGGCGATTTCTCCTGAGCTAGGCCGCGTACCACGATCCGATCGCGCCCCGCGATGGACGAAAGCGGCGACCATGCCGCAATGACGCCCCACGGCGAACGCACCATGAACAGCAACCACAACCCCTTGAAACCACGCTCCGACGATGCCAATCCCGCGGCAGCGATCGAGTTCCGACTGTTTCTCGACTGCGTCCATTGCGGTCTGTGCACCTCGGCGTGTCCGACGTACACGGAGTTGGGCGACGAAAACGACAGCCCGAGAGGCAGGATCTACCTCATGCGCCAGGTGGCCGAAGGGCGCATGGGGCTCGATGAAGCCATGCGGCGGCATTTGGACCGTTGCCTGGATTGTCGGGCGTGCGAAACGGCTTGCCCGTCCGGCGTCCACTACGGCCGCCTGATCGAGCCATTCCGTCTGGCGGTGGAGGAATCGGAGAAAAGCCTGGCCAAGCGGTTTGATTGGTTCCGGGAATTGATCTTGTTCCGTCTGTTTCCCTACGCGAACCGCATACGCCTGGCGATGGCGCCGGTGCGTTTGGCTCAGCGATGGGGTCTGTACGGCTTGGCCGAGCGGCTGGGGCTGTTCCGGCTGATTCCTGGGCGTCTGGGTCAGATGATCACCCTGGTCGGCCCCCCGGTGGATCCTGGCGAGAAATTGCCGCCGTTCCTCCCGGCGGTGGGCCGTCGCCGCGCGAGGGTGGCGTTCTTTGTCGGGTGCGTGGCCGAGGCCATGTTCCGCCACACCCACTGGGCCACGCTCCGCGTGCTCCAGGAAAACGGCTGCGATATCCTCATCCCGCGGGGCCAAGGTTGCTGCGGCGCGATCCATTACCACGCTGGCTCCAGCGACGGCGCGCGGCGGCTGGCCGACGCCAACGTCGCCGCGTTCGATTTGGAAGGCATCGACGCGGTGATCGTCAATCATGGAGGCTGCGGGGCCATGCTCAAGGAATACGGCCTCCACTGGCGCGACGAGCGGCAACCCGCCCGCGCCCGCTTCGCCGCCAAGGTTCGGGACGTGAATGAGTTTCTCGATCAGCTCGGCCTGATTCCGCCGCCGGGCCGGATCGAGGCCGTGGCCACCTATCACGACGCCTGCCACCTGGCCCACGCCCAAAAGGTCCGCGACGCCCCCCGCCGCATCCTCTCCCAGATTCCCGGTCTGACGCTCCGCGAGCTGCCCGAAACGGAACTTTGCTGCGGCTCGGCGGGGACCTACAATTTGAACCAACCGGAGATGGCCCAACGCCTCATCCGCCGCAAGCTGGAAAACGTGCTGCGGACCGGGGCCACGATCGTGCTGGCGTCGAACGCCGGGTGTCTGCTGCAAATCGGGCGCGAGGTCCGCCAGCAACGCCAGCCGTTGGCCGTCATGCATCCCATGGACCTGCTCGACCTCAGCTATCGAGGCCTTCCTCTTGCGCCGGAATGGCTGGCCCCTGGCAACAAAAAAGGCCGCGGCACACGCAACACCTAGGAGCCTGTCCACGAAATGCGGGTTGCCCCCATGGTTCGGCACATTGCGTCATCGTTCACGGTCGGTTATCGAACGGTTGTTTTTTGGGCTTTCGTGTTCGCGGCCGCCGCGTCGGCAATGGCCCAAAAAGTTCCGGCCCCGCCGGAAGCATCGGCCGACCGCTTTCCCCGCGAGTCCAGCGAACTGAGCTGCTTGCTGCGATGCGATGCGGGGACGGCGCCGCAACCTGAACGGCAAGCAACGCCGTCGATCCTTGGTTCGGTCGAATGGACGGACCCGGGCACGGGTTTGGTTGTCTCCCAGCAACGTCGATGGATCCCTCGGCTGCAAGGCGTTTCTCTTACGACGACGATCGCCAACCGCGGCGATGCTCCCGTTGGCGTGACGCGGGTGAAACTGGCTGACTGGTCATTCCGCATGGTGGACGACGGTGACGCCCTCCGCTATCCCCCGCTCGCGCACCGCGATGAAACGTGGTACGGTTCCACGTTCTGGAGCGGGCCCGACTGGACCCGGGTGGGCAAGGATTGGCAACACCCAGGCGAAAACACAACGAGCATCCGGCGGTTCACCGTCCCGCGCGACGGACACGTCACGATCCGCGGCCGCGCCTACAAAGCCCACGTGGACAAGGCGACGGATGGGGTGCGCTTGACCGTGCGGCACGGGTCGCGCGACGTGTGGCAGGCGGAAATCAACGGCGACGACGCCCAAGGCGTCGAGCCGCGCCTCGCGCTGGAGGTCCGCCAGGGCGACGCCATCCGCTTCATCGTCCACAAGCGGGGCACGATCTATTGCGATACCACCCATTGGGATCCAGTGATCGCCTACGAGAACGGCCCCTCGTTCCGGGCATCGGAGGGATTTTCCCGCGAAAAGCAGTCCGGCAGTCCCTGGTCGTATGAAATGGAGGCCGAAGGTCCGACCCAGGTTCAGCTCGCCAGGGTCCACGGGTTTGGGTCAGATGGGTGGCTGCGGGAAGCCGAGCCTAAGGTGGATGGTCCAGCCTCGCTCTCCGAGACCGACTCGCTTCCCTTGGCCGTCGTCGCCGCCGGGCGCGACGAGCACGGCCTCGCCATGGCGATCGAACGCTGCCCGAACTGGCGTCTCCACGCATCGCTGGAGGCCGACGGAAGACTCCGGCTCCAAGTATTCGCCGGCGAGGAAAAGGCAGCCTCGACGCTCAAGCCGGGCGAAACGTTGCGGCTGCCGGAGATCGTGGCGACGGTTTATCGCGGACCCTGGATCAAGGGCTTGACGTCGCTACAGGCAATGGCGTCATGCGAGGACCTCATGGTCTCCGACCGCTCGACCGAAGGTCTGAGGCGACTGCTATCCGATCTTCGCTCGGCCCCGTGGCGGGGAAGCATCGCCGACGGCCCTTCTCTGGCGGCGGACTATTGGGCCATGATCCAGCTCGATTGGCGGCGTCAAGACGGCCCCCTGGAAACGGCGGAAGCATTGGCTACGGCCACGTCGAGGCATCTCGACAAGGCTCGCCAGCTCTTGGCCGAACTGCGACGCGGTCGGCCGGGCGACTTCCTAGCGCGAGAATCCCAGTGCCTGGAGTCGCTGGCCCGACGGGCCGCTCACCAGGGGCTGACCTTGGCCGAGCGCCGGGCGTTGTATCTCGAGGTCCGAACGCTCAAACGCCAGATCGCCCTGGCCAATCCCCTCATGCAGTTCGGCAAGCTCTTGTTCTGCAAGCGCGTGCCGACCTCGTATAGCCATCTCGTGATGCAATACTTTGGTTGGCGCGCCCGGCCGGGTGGAGGGCTATTCGTTCTGGAAGAGCCGGGGCGATCGTTGGCCTGCCGGGACATCCTCGGCGGCAAGCTGCCCGACGGCAGCGTGCTCGAGCCGCGTCTGAACTGGGACGCCGACCGGATCGTGTTCTCGTTCGTCAAAACCCTCCCAGGGCCACCGGACCCGGCGTCGCTCGACCAAAAGCGCGACGAAGGGTTCTATCACGTCTACGAGGTCCGCGTCGATGGAACGGGACTTCGGCAGCTAACCTCCGGCCCGTACGACGACCTCATGCCGTCCTACCTGCCCGACGGCGGAATCGTCTTCTGTTCGACGCGGCGGCGCGGCTACGCCCGGTGTTTCGGCCCGCAATTCAGCCCACGCTGGCACGTTTACACGCTCCACCGCATGGACGGCGACGGGAAGAACCTCCGCACGCTGTCGTTCCACGACACGAACGAATGGTTTCCCGCCGTCTCGCACGACGGGCTGATTCTTTACAGCCGCTGGGATTACATCGACCGCGACGCGGTGACGCACCAGAACCTTTGGTCCACGCGGCCCGACGGCACCAACCCGCAGGCCCTCTGGGGCAATGCCACGCCTTCGCCCCACTGCACGTTCCAGATCCAGCCGATCCCTGGGTCGAGCAAGATCGTATTCACGGCCTCGGCGCACCATTCGATCACGGCGGGTTCGATCGCCATGGTCGATCCGTTGGTTGGCCGCGACGGCCACGCGGCCATCACCCGGATCACGCCCGAAGTGCCCTTTCCAGAGGCCGAGAGCATGAGTATCCCCGAGTACTACGAAGCGCCGTGGCCGCTCTCGGAGGAGTATTTCCTGGTCGGCTACAGTCCCACGCCGCTGGTCTGGGAACCTGGGGCGAACGCGGCGAACGCGGTGGGGATCTATCTTTTGGATCGTTGGGGCAACCGCGAGTTGATCTACCGCGACCCGGAAATCGGCAGCACGAATCCTTGCCCGCTGAGGCCTCGGCCCAGACCGCCCATGTTGCCCAGTCTGCCGCCCGATGCGCCACCCTCGGGCGAGATGGTCGTGGCCGATGTCTATCAAGGACTGGGCGACGTTCCCCGCGGCGCCATCAAGGAAATTCGCGTCGTGCAGATTTTTCCCAAGACGACGGTCGTGGCCAACACGCCGCCGATCGGGCTGGCGGGAGAAGAAAACGGCCGGGCGATCCTGGGGGTCGTGCCGGTCCATGCCGACGGCTCGGCGCGGTTCACGGTTCCGGCCCAAAAGCCGATCCTCTTCCAGGCCCTCGACGCCAACGGCATGGCTTACCAGACCATGCGGTCGGTGACTTACGTGCAGCCGGGCGAGCGGGTGGCCTGCGTCGGTTGCCACGAGGCGAGGATGTCGGCCCCGGTTCGGCCGCCGTCGGCCTTGGCCGCCATGGCCCACAAGCCGGCCCCCCTCGACCCAGGACCCTTGGGCGGCCGCCCATTCTCGTTCGTCGAGATGGTCCAGCCCGTGCTCGACAAACACTGCGTGCGTTGCCACGGTGGCGAAAAGACGGAGGGAAAAATCGACCTCACGCGAACTCCCAGCGGCAGCTTCACCCGGTCTTACTTGGCCCTGTGCGGCGACCGCAATTTCTGGCACCTGGGCACCAACCCTCAAAATGCCGCCGAGGCCCTCGTGCCCCGCTTCGGCGCCCGCAACCAGATTCAAGTCTCCCCGCCCGGCGGCATGTATGGCGCGCGTGGCAGCCGGCTCCTTAAACTCTTGCACAACGGCCACTACGACGTCAAACTGACGAGCGACGATTTCCGCCGCTTGGCCGCCTGGATCGACCTGAACGCGATTTTCCACGGAGTCAACAACCCCGAAGACCAGGCCCGCCAACTCCGCGGCGAACCGGTGCC
>Ga0209101_1001270_pt1 | contig 19065 bp, 19 predicted proteins | sample ConPoolayeCmetaG_FD_185481 | JGI IMG/M metagenome (GOLD analysis project Ga0209101, IMG submission 185481) | Hot spring microbial mat communities from California, USA to study Microbial Dark Matter (Phase II) - Cone Pool mat layer C metaG... ...
GCCCTCCACCCCCGCCGGCGCCACGACCGTCGCAGGGCGGGGTTTGGGAGCGGAAGCCGGGAGGGTCATGGCAGCGAGGTTGGGCACCTGATCCGGGACCTCCTCCCCCGGTACCCGGCGGAGAGGGCGCTTGCGCCGCAGGCGTTCCAGCGCGGGAGTGGAGGGCTGGCGCGCTTCCTCCACGGGTGCCGCGTCGCGGCGCACGATCACCTCCCGCGGCCGGCGCTGCAGCGTTTCCCCAGTGATAATCGCCCGCACGGTGGACAGATCGAGGGTATCGTTGGCTTTGCCCACTTCCACGCCGATGGAGCGCAGCTTGAAGATCAGCTCGTCCACCGACACGCCCATCTGCTGGGCAAGATCGCCGACACGGAACATCTGCGGCATGCGTTACTCCTCGCTCACTTGGGCGGCCAGGGCTTCCGCCGCGGCCTCGATGAGCTTGGCCGCGGTGTGGGGTCCGATGCCCGGAATCTCCATCAGCTTGGCGGGGTCGGCGGCGGCCAGCGCGCCGGCGTGGGCGATGCCATGCTCCAGCAACCGCTCGCGCAGACGCTCGGTCACCGCCGGCACATCTTCGAGGGGCAGGTGGGTGTCGTAGTCCAGCTCCACCGCGTGCTCCTCCGGTTCCAGGTCTTCGGTCACTCCCTCCACCTGCCTGAGCATCGCGGCGAGGGCAGCCGCTACCTCGTCCTTGACCGCCTCCTCGCTCTTGATTTCGATTCGGCAGTTGAGCAGGCGTGAGGCCAGACGCACGTTCTGGCCGCGCTTGCCGATGGCGAGAGAAAGCTGCTCGTCGGAGACGATGACGTCCAGCACCGTCTCGGTGCGGGTGACGGTCAGTGGCTGACCGGACTCGTCCAGGGCTGGGCTGCCGTCGGTATCGAGGATGGGGGTGCGAATTACGTTCTCGCGCAGCGCCACGCGGTTGATCTTGGCGGGCGCCAAGGCGTTCTGAGCGAAGCTCACGAGATCGGGCGAGTAGGGGATGATGTCCACCTTTTCCCCTTTGAGTTCGCGCATGATCGCCTGCACCCGGGAACCCTTCATACCGACGCAGGCGCCCACCGGATCCACGTCGCGATCGCGGGAGGAAACCGCCACCTTGGCGCGCTCCCCCGGCTCTCGCACACACCCGCGGATCACAACTGTGCCGTCGTAAATCTCGGGCACCTCCATCTCCAGAAGCTTGATGAGGAGCTGAGGGGCTGTCCGCGACAGGATGACCTGGGGGCGGTTGGCGTCCTTGGTGACATCCACAATCACTGCGCGGATGCGGTCACCCTGGCTGTAGCGCTCGTGGCGCACCTGGTGGGCGCGCGGCACGATGCCCTCGGTGCGGCCGAGCTCGACGACGATGCCGCCGTGCTCGAAGCGCTTGACGATGCCGTTGACGAGCTCACCAACCTTGCCGATGAATTCGTTGTAGATGTTGTCCCGCTCCGCCTCGCGAACGCGCTGGAAGAGCATCTGCCGCGCCGCCTGCGCCGCGATGCGCCCCAGTTGCGAGGTGTCCAGCTCACCCAGGACGATCTCATCGCCCACCTGGGCGGTGGGGTGGGTGGTTCGTGCCACCTCCAGAGTCACTTCGCTGGTGTCGTCCACGACCTCCTCCGGGGTGGCCACCACCTGCCGCACGCGAACACACGTCAGCTCGCCATTGCCGAGGTCGATGTGGGTGCGCACGCCCCTCTCCCGGAAGTGTTTGCGCGCCGCCTGGGAAATCGCCTCTTCCAGGGCGGCCACCAGCCGTTCGGGCTCGATCTCCCGTTCGTGGGAGACCTGCCGGATAAGGTTGCCCAACTCCATTCTCATCGGCTATACCCTCTTCGATGTACCGCGGTCGCGCCGGCGATGGCCGCTGGCGCGCGCCGCCTGCGTACTGGCCCGCTCCTCCAGGAGCGGATTCAACCTCGCTTCAAAGACGTCCGCCTCCGCCACGGCGAGCTCCTCGCCGCCGGCGGTGCGGAGGCGCACGATCCCCGCCTCCAGCCCCAGGAGAAACCCCTCCACGGCTCGCCTCTTCCCCGCTTCGGCCCGCAACCGCAATCTCACCGCACGGCCGCTAAACCGCTGGTAGTCTCGCGGACCGTATAGTTTGCGGTCGAACCCCGGCGACGACACCTCGAGGGTGTAAGGGCCAGGGAAGGGGTCGGCCTCGTCAAACAAGAGGCTCGCCTGACGGGAGACCACCTCGCAGTGGTGCAGGGTGACGCCACCCTCCTGGCGGTCCAGCACGAGACACACTCGCGGCCGGCGGGCAGTTCCCCCCACCTCCACCGCCACCAGTTCCACCCCCTCGCTCTCGGCCAGGCGGTGAAGCCGAGCGAGCAGCTCGTCTGTCAGTCGGGCCATGTACCTCCCGTGCCGGGCTACCCCCGGCCGCTGTCATCACGCCGCTCGAAAAAAAAGTGGGACCACAGGTCCCACTTTCTCATCGAAAGCAGCCACCGGCTTTTTACACCATCGCCGCAGAAATTGCAAGCGCCACTCCCGCCCACATCGGTGCCGCCGGCCGCTCTCTGGCACAGCACCCGCGCCGCGCCCTAGTCGAGGCAGCACAGCCACGCCTTGAGGTGGCGAGGCTCGGGGCAGAAGAGGGAGACCGGGTGATCCCACCCGGCGCCGCGGCGCTCCAGGATAGCCAGGCGTCGGCCGGCCTCCAGGGCGGCGGTGAGGAGCGCCTCGGCAAACAGCTGTTCGCTCACCAGCGCCGAGCACGAGCAGGTGAGAAGGAGCGCCTGCGGCGCGGCGAGGTGCAGGGCGAGCCGATTGATCTCGCGATAGCCGCGCAATCCGGCGGCCAGGCGCGCGCGGTTCGCCACGAAGGCCGGTGGATCTACGATCACCAAATCGAAACGCGCCCCGGCCGCGTGCAGCTCGGCGGCAACCTCGAACGCGTCACCGCAGATGAAATCGTCGTTGGACACCGGCAAACCGTTGACTTCATAGGTCTGTCGCGCCAGTTCAAGGGCCCGCGCGGAGCTGTCCACGTTGACCACGCGGGCGGCGCCGCCGAAAAGGGCCGCGACCCCGAAACCACCGCTGTACGAGAAAAGATTGAGCACCGAGCGAGCGCTGGAGAGTCCGGCGATAACCCGGCGATTGTCTCGCTGATCCAGAAAAAGGCCCGTCTTCTGCCCCCCGCTGAGGTCCGCCAACAGTTGCCACTTCCCCTCCCGCACCGCCACCGGCGCGCCGGGCACGTCGCCGAGCAGCGGCTCGACGCGGCGCCCCCGCCGCACCATGACCCCCTCCAGCCGGCAGCCGGCGTGCAGAAACGACGCGATATCGGGAAGATATTCGTCCCAGGCGGCCATGAACGGCTCGATCACCGCCCAGCGGTCGTAGCGATCGATCACCAGCCCGGGCAGCTCATCCCCTTCGGCGTGGACCACCCGGTACGCATCGCTGTCAAGGGCCAGCCGCGCCCGCCGCTGGGTGGCGCACCGAAGCCGAGCGCTCAAGGTGTCAGCCGACCACGGCTCCTCACCCCAAGCCACGACCCGCAACGCCAACGAGCGGCCCGGCTCTCCCACCAGCGCCACGCCCAGCCGTGTACCCTCCCAGCTGCACACCTCCACGGCGCCCGAGCAAGGGATCGGCTCCGCCAGCGCTCCCCGGTATACCCACGGATGGCGGCGAAACAGCGAGGCGGCACGGCCGCGCTTCAGGCGTACTCGCCCGCCCAAACGATAGGGAGTCATGTGCCCGCTCCCAGGCGGCCGAGAGAGGCAACCACCCGAGCGGCCACGTCAACCCCGGTGGCGCGGGCGAAGTGGGCCCAACCCGGCGTCGGGTTGACCTCGCACACCGTCCACCGCCCACCATCGGGGAGCAGGTCCACGCCGCAAAACCCTAAGCCCACCGCGGCCGCCGCGGCGACAGCCAGGGCGGCCAGCGGTTCCGGTAGCGCAAAGGAGGCCACCGTAGCGCCACGCGCCGCGTTGCTGCGAAACTCGCCCAGCGGGGCGGTATGACGAGTGGCGCCCAGGACGGCTCCGGCCAGCACCAAAACCCGCACGCTCACCCCTGCGGGGGGGCAGAAGCGCTGCACGATGAATTCGTCACCCACCCGCCACAGGGAGTCCAGCACGGCCGCCAAGGTCGCCCCGTCGCCGCACTGGATGACCCCAACGCCTTGGCGCGAGCGCCGCTGCTTGACCACACAGGGGTACCCCAGTTGATCGGCGGCCTCCAGTAGGCGCTGCGGCTCCGCGCCCGCCAAGGTTTCCGGGCACGGCACGCCGGCCGCCGCCAGCACCTGCACCGTGCGCCAGTGGTCGCGGCCGACGCGCACCGCCGCGGCCGGGTTGAGGCTCGCCACGCCCGCCGCCTCAAGCGTTTCCAGCACCGCCAGGGTCGAGTCCGGCCGCCAGTTTCCGACCCGCGGGAGAACCGCCGCCACCCCCTGCAACGGCTCGCCGGCGACCCAAACGGCGGGAGGCCACGCCCGCGCCACTGCGGCGGTGGCGTCCACCACCACCAGCGATTTCCCTGCCGCCGTGGCGGCGCGGCGCAGCTCGTCGTAAATTGGCAGGTCGGGCTGCGAGGTCAGTACCAACAGGTCTCCCATCGCGTCCTCCAGCGCGGCAGGATAGTCCCGGCTTGAATCACGAGAGAGGCGTGAGCTGGCCCGGCACGCCCCGGCTCACCAGCTGCGGCCCTCGCCCGGCTCGCACCTAGCCGGCACCACCCGGCACGACCAGGCGCAGCTGCCCGGCACGGCCTGCCACGCCCACCGTAGTGGTTACGCCTGCGCCGAAGCGGCGAGCAGCTCCCGGATGGCGTGTAGAAGCTCCTCTTCATCGAATGGTTTGGCCACGTAGCGGTCGGCGCCTGCGGCGAGGGCCCGCTCGCGGTCGATGCGTTGTCCCAGCGCCGTGACCATGATGATGCGCACGCCCGCAGTCGCTGGCTCGGCGCGCACCCGGCGGCAGACCGAGAAGCCGTCCAGACGCGGCATCATGGCGTCCAGGAGCACCACCCTGGGGCGCAGGGCGACGATCTTCTCCCACGCCTCCTCGCCGTTCTCGGCGCACGCCACCTGAAACCCTTCCATCTCCAGGATAAACGTGATGGTTTCCCGGATATTGGGCTCGTCATCGGCGACCAGGACCAGCGCGCCGCGGAACTCGGGCTGTGGCGCCGCCACGGGGTCACTCACGCCGCCGCACCGCCCCCGGCGGCGAACAGCAGACTCACCGAGGTACCAGAACCCTCCACCGACGTGATTTCCAGATCACCGCCGTGGTTGCGGGCCACCCGGCGAGCCACTGCGAGCCCCAACCCGAGGCCGCGGGGCTTGTCGGTGAGCACGTTGCCGCCTTGCCAGAACGCCTCGCAGACGTGGGGAAGGTCGGCGGCGGGAATCCCCACACCGGAATCCTCCACCCGGATCTCCACGAAGGTGCCTCCGCCGCGCCGTACCGGCCGCACCGTGACGGTGATCGACCCGCCGGAGCGGTTGAACTCGACGGCGTTCTTCAATACGGCCCGCAAGGCCGCCTCCAGCTGGGCGGGGTCGCCGCGCAGCTCGGCCAGTCCGGAGGCCACCTTCACCTGCAAATTGATGTTACGTTCGCCGAGTTCGCCCCGAAACGGCGCCAGCACCCTCTTGAACAGCTCGGCGATAACGACCGTTTCGGCGGCGGTCACCTCGGCGGCCACCCCCAGCACCGCCGCCTCCAGCGCCGAGGCGATGAGACCGGTGAGGCGCTCCGTATCCTGCTGGATGATCCCCACGAATCGGGCCGCCTTCTCCGGGGGCAATTCGCTGTACTTCGAAAGAATCCGGGCGGCCGTCTGAATCGACGTGACCGGCGTGTTAAGTTCGTGGGCGACCCGATGCAGCAGATCGCTCTTGAGCCTCTCAAGGTCAGAAAGTTGGCGGTTGGCATCTTGGAGTTGCGCGTTGCGTACCTCGAGCTCGTCGGCGAGGGCGCGCTGCCGTTCCAGAGCCTGCGCCAGCTCCGCGGTGCGCTCCTTGACGCGCTGTTCGAGGGATCGATTCAGATCTTCCAGCTGGCGCCACGAACGCACCCCATCCAGTGCGGCGCCGGCCACCCCGGCGAATACGCCCGCCAGTTCGATCTCTTCCTCCGTGAACGCCGGCCGTTCACCGCCCGCATAGGCCGTGGCCAACCCCAGGAGCTGGTCGTGGGCCACCAGGGGGACTATCAAGCCGCTCTGCAGTTCGATCCCTGACATCTCCTCGAGCCACGGGGACGCCACGATCTGCGCCGGGTCCAGGTCGGGAAGGTGCACCGCGTAGGAGTGTCGGGTCTGCCGCACCTGCGCCACCGGCGAATCCCTGCCCGTGGCGCGCAGGAAGGGATCCTCCGCCAACCCGCGCCGCTGGACCTCCAGAAGCTCTCCCTTTTCCCCCAGCATCACCAGCGAGCCGCACGGCGCTTTGAGCTCCACCAGCAGACGCTCCAAAAACCCGCGGGCCACCTCGTCCGGGGCAGTGGTGAGAGTGACCGCGCGGGTGAACTCCGCCACCGCCCGCAGCTGCGAGACGCGCCGCGCCAGCTCCTGGCTGAGCCGATCCAGCTGTGCATTGAGATCGGTCATGGCCACATTGGCCCGCACCGCCTCGGCCACCAGCTCCTCGCCCCCCAACTGCGTCGCGGCCGAAGCGGGCCGCAGCACGGTGGGGGCCTCCACCGATTCCGGCTGGCGCTTGGGAAGCAGCGGGTCCATGGCGAGGCGTACGTTCTCGATCAACCGCCGCACCGCTTCGGGTTGACTGGCCACGCCCAGCCGCTCGGCGACGCTGCGCACCGTTGCCTCGGTGACCGCCGCAAACGCCTCGATAATGCCTTCGCCAGTGGTGGCGACGGTATCGAAGGCCGGCACCCCGCGGCGGTTGAGCGCCGCCTCCAGTTCGGCGCGGGCGAGCACGTCCGGGAGGTCGCGCTTGTTGTACTGCAGTACCAGAGGCAACGCCTCGGGATCGAGGTTGTTGGCGGCGAGGTTGTCAAACAGATTGGCAAAGCTCTCGCGGTTGGCTTCCTCTTGGCTGCGTTGGGAGTCCGCCACGAACACCACGGCGTCAGCACCGGCGAGGACGGCGCGGCGGGTGGCGTTGTACTGCACCTGGCCGGGCACGGTGTAAAGCTGCACCGTGAGTCGATAACCGCGGATGCGGCCGAGGTCGATACCCAAAAGGTCAAAAAACAGGGTGCGATCGGAGGCGGTGTTGAGGGCGTACAGCTTGGTGCGGCGCTGGGGATCGGTGACGCGGTGGATGTACTGCAAGCTCGTCGTCTTGCCGCCCAAGGCCGGGCCGTAGTAGACGATTTTGAGCTTGACCTGCTTGTACTGGTTATCGAACTGGACCATGCCCGCTCCGCGTAAGGCCTTCCACCGGCAACTCGACGTGGAAAAGGGCGCCACGCCCACGCCCCGGCTCCACCCAGATATGCCCGCCGTGCCGCGCGACGATCTGGCGGGAAATGGTCAACCCCAACCCCGTGCCCCGATTGCGATCCTCCACATCCAGCTGCTGAAAGCGCTGAAAGATTCTCTCCTCGGCGCCGGGCGGGATGCCGGGGCCCTCGTCCTCCACCTCCAGTCGTACCTTCCCTGCTCCCGCCTGCCGCGCCCGTATATACACCGTGCCGCCCTCGGGTGAATGCTTGATGGCGTTGGAGATGAGGTTGACGAGCACCTGCATGAGCTTGTCGCGATCGGCAACGATCTCGCCCACGCCCTCGTCGATGGTCACCGCCAGCTTCACCGAGCGCTCGCCCACCAGCGCGGCAAAGGCATCCTGTGCTTGGTTGGCGAGTTCGGCCACGGGGAACTTCGAGATCTCCCACTCCACCTGCCCGGCCTCGATCTTCGTCAAATCCAGGAGGTTATTGATCAAGCGAGTGAGTCGCCGCCCCTCCTCCTGGATGACCCGGCCAAACCGCTGCACCGACTCCGGCCGCTGGCTCCCGTACCGCACTAGGATGTTGGCGGCGGAGAGAATCGCGGCCAGCGGTGTGCGGATTTCGTGGGAGACGACGGAGAGAAAATCGGTCTGACGAGATGATAGCTCTTCCAGCTGCTCCGCCCGTGCCACCGCACCCCGGATGGCGTGCACCCGCGCGTTGCCGGCGCGCAAGCGGGAGGCAAACTCACCATCGGAGCAGCCATCGACCACGAAATCGTCGGCCCCGTCGGCCAGCAGGTCATCAAGCGTCGCGGCGTCTTTTTCGCGACAATAGATCAACACGTACGGGCGCGCCGGGCGAGCGGGCGGTGACAGAAGGGCCAGCAGCTCGCGAACCCGGTTCTGGTCGCCGGCATGGTCGAGAACCACCACCCTCCCGCCACTCTCGTCACCCTGGGTCGAGATGGCCTCATCACCCTCCAGCACGGTGAGGCCGACCAGCGGAAAAAGGCGGCGAATCCTTTCCTCCAGGACATCACGCCGGGAGGGGGTATCCGCGACAATCAGAATGTCGCCCAAAGGCATCGCAGCGTCGCTGGCAGTCACTCGCGCATTGTATACAACGTGCGGCGCGGTGGCCTCCTACGCTCACCGCGCCGCCGTGTACCTCGTCCGCCAGAATGGCTTACTCGCGATCTGTGGCGTGACGAAACTCGTCCACTTCGAAGCCGGCAACGAAAGCGGCCAGGGGACGCGCCCTCGCCCTTGCGGCTCGGGCGGTAGTAGCGCTTTGCGCGCTCAATCCCACGCTGGTGTAGTGCGCCTCGACGGTCACTGCATCCCCGTAGACGTTGTTCACCACCGAGGCGTACGGGTACACCATGGCGTCGGCGGGACCGTCAACGATGAACACCGCCGCCGTGCCACCCACCACGGAGCGGTCCAGCGACCACTGGATGTGCCCGAAGGGTGGTACTAGGTGGTCCTTGGACTGGATCACCGAGCCCGCGGGGTTTTGCAGCTCCACTCGCACTTTCACCCACGCCGGTGTCCACGACGCGACCCCCAGATTGGTGCGAAAGTCAGCGTTGTTGGTGAGTTGCGGCAAGTAGGCGATCACCGACCGGTCCAAACCCAGGTGCGCGGGCACTCCAGGGAACGCCTGCCCAAATTCCCCGCGCCCCCCCTTGGGATCCAGCGTGTAGGTGCGGGAGAACACGGCAAAGTGGCACGACGTGCCGCTACAGTTGATGCGCTGGTCATCGGCGTAAATGAGCAAGGCACCGGTCTTCCCCCGCGCGTTGAAGCCCTTCGGCCCCAGCACGTCCCAGAGGTTGAGGGTCTCCCAGGGCCGCACCTCGAAGGTCACCGTGGGCACCTGCCCGCTGTTGTTCTGACCCGACGGGAGAAAATGGACAATCACCGGCACGGCGTGCTGCTGGGGGTTGTACAAGGTTAAGTCCGTGTGCCAGTCGGTTCCCAGCCTGCCTGGGGTGTTGGCGGCCGCGGTGACCGCGTACGCCGAGGTCAGTTCCCGGGCTTGGGCGCCGGCAGCCAGCGCCACGATCATGACCCCCGTTGCCACCATGCGTGTCATCGCCTCACCTCCCGACTCATCAGAAAGCACGCTGCGTGCCAGGTCGTGACCCAGCAACGCGGTAACCGCCGGCCCCCGGCGTCCTCTTCAGGGGACATCCCAACGGTGCAGGTTGTCGCGGGTACCGGTCACCAGCTCGGCTGCGTCGGGTACACTTGAGATGGTGAGGTGGATCGTCGGGCTCGTTGCCCTGCTTATCGCCATGCTCGTGGTCCTGTCGCTGCAAGCCCGCAGTGCCAGGCGATCGGTCACCCTCGCCACTCGCGCCATCCCGTCGCTGCAGGAGAGCGTGACTCCCATCCCCTTCGACGCTGCCGGCGCCTCGCACCTCGCCCACCGCCTGGAAGTACTGGCAGGCACCAGCGCCCTGCCGGCGGCTGAACTGGAGGCGGCGGCCGCCACTGCGGCCGGCTGGGCGAAAGCGACCTCGCCGGGGAGTGGTCCGTACCGCGCCGCGGTGCGCCTGCGCAGCGCGGCCAATGCCCTCCTGGACGCCACCGGCGCCCTTGACGACCCCCGGCGAGGGGAGGCACGCCGATTGATCGCCGAGGCCCGCGCGGCGCTGGCCAGCCGGGCGCCCCTACCGGGAGGGCCGACGGGCGGCGTCAAGGACCAGCTGGACAACCTGCAGCGCTCTCTGGACGAGCAGCGCCGCCAGGTGGAGCGGGAGGCGCCGTAGCACCGCAACCCCAAAGTTACGGCGGGAGCAGGGAGGCTAGGTTCGTGGTGTCCACGTCCTCGGCCCCGAAGGCACGCAACTCGGTGGCCACCTGAACCAAAAAGCGGAGCACCGCCTCGGTCCGCTCCACCCGCACCACCGGCCACAGATGTACGGCGGTGGCCGAGCCCCGCGGGGTGATGAGCACCACCGGGTGCAGAGGTCGCCCCAGTTCCACCACCACGCCGGCGACCAGCAACGCCTGGTGCTCCCCTCCCAGGTAGCACCCCTCCACCCGCGCCACCGCTCGACCCCATCGCCATGGTCCCCGCGGCAACTCGCGCCAGACGCGCTCCAGCGCCACGGCCCCACGCAGAATAACGTGCGGCACGGGACCTACAGAGATACGGCGAGACCCAACATCCCCGCCACCATGGTCGGGGTGCCGTCGTGCCGGGTGCGCTCCCAGGTCAGTTCGACGCTCAGCCGCATCCGCCGCGAGAGCGCAAACCACTCACCAATCCCAAGGTACCAACCCAGCTCCCAGCGCCCATGGTCGCCTTCCGCCCGCTGAGGTCCTGCCAGGTTAAGGCGATAGCCACCGATCCCACCGGAAACCAGTGCCTCGCCCACCACGCCGGGAAAAAAGTAGTCCACGCCCAGGCCGACCGTACGCATGGTCGCTCCGTCGCGGTCGCCGAGCGACAACTGTGCGCCCCGCAGCCGTAGCAGGGCGTCGCGGTCGAGGGGAATACCCACGAAGACGCCGAGCGCAGGGTCGGGCCCCCGCACCAGAGCGGACCGCTCCCCCTCCCACGTCCAGCTCGCGCCGCCGGCGGCGCCCAGCCACGCCACCTGCGCCCCTGCCGAGCCGGCCATCCCGGTTACCGCAACGACCGTCACAACCAGCGCCATCTTGCGCATGGTGTTCCTCCCCGCGCCACAGTATAGGCGCGTGGGCTTCAAGGGGAGCATCGCAGGAGGTGACTGGCTTGCTACAATCTCGCCGCGATGGCGGTGCTCGTCGAGGTCCTCGCCCGCGTTTTCCTGCCCGCCTCCTGTGCCTTGTGCGGCCGTCCACTGCCCGTAAAAGCGAGCCGGGGCGGTGTGTGCGGAAGGTGCTGGGACAGCATCGTGCCGGTGGGTCACGAAGCATGTGCGCGCTGCGGGGAGGCGACGGGCGGTGGCGAGGAGTGCCTCTCCTGCCGGCACGATCCACCCCCCTGGCAGGCGGCAGCCAGCGCCGGCTGGTACGAGGGTCCGCTGCGGGAGCTCATCCTGCTGTTCAAGCACGGACGCCGGGATGAGCTGGCGTCGCCGCTGGCGAAACTGCTCCAGCGCCGGCTTGACCAGCTTCCCTGGCCGTCGCCGGACGCGGTCGTACCGGTGCCGGCGTGGTGGGGAAGGCGACTGCGACGCGGCTTCGACCACGCCGACCTGCTCGCCCGCCATCTCGCCTCGCTGGCTTCTTCTCGCTGTTGCGCGGCGCTGCGGCGCCGCCGCCGGGGAACCCAGGCTGGGCGCACCCGCGCCGAGAGGTTGGCCCTGCCCCGAGGGACGTTCTTTGCCCGCCGCGCTGTCCATGGGCACGTCCTGCTGGTGGACGACGTTCTCACCACCGGGGCGACCGCACGCGCCTGCACCCGCGCCCTTCTCGCCGCCGGCGCCTCGGCGGTGTGGCTGCTCACTGTGGCACGAACGCCCCGCCCTGGGAGGATTCCTTGAATCTCTTCAACCGTGTGGTTCGCCTCACGCTTCCCGTCACGCCGCGGCCGCTGGTTCGTTTCTTCGCCCGCCGCTACGTCGCGGGCGACACGTTGGCCGACGCCGTCGCGACGGTCCACAAGCTCTCCGCTCAGGGCTGCTGTGCCACCATCGACGTACTCGGCGAGAGCGTCACCAGCCGGGCGTTGGCCCGTGCTGCGGTCGCCGACTACCTCGCCGTCCTCGACGCCATCCAGGAGCACTCCCTCGACGCTAACATTTCTTTAAAGCCAACTCAGATGGGCCTCGCCATCGACGAAGGATTCTGCCGGGAGTGCATCGCCACCATCCTGGAGAAGGCCTATCCGCGGGGCATCTTCGTCCGTATCGACATGGAAGACTCACCCACCACGGATGCCACGCTGCGGACCTACCATTCGCTCATCAAGCAATTCCCGAAGGGCACCGGGGTGGTGCTACAGTCCCGGCTGCGCCGTACCCTTGCTGACGCGGTGGCGCTCGCCGCCCCGGGCACCAACGTCCGACTCTGCAAGGGCATCTATCTCGAACCGAGAGAAATCGCCTATACCGAGCGCGACATTATCCGGGACAACTTCGTCAACGTCCTCGAGGTTCTTCTTACCGGCGGCAGCTATGTCGGTATCGCCACCCACGATGAGTGGCTGGTGTGCCAGTCGCTGGCCCTGGTGCAACGGTTGGGGCTGGCGCCCGACCGCTACGAGTTCCAGATGCTCCTGGGAGTTGACCCGCAGCTGCGCCGCATCATCACCTCGGCCGGGCACCGGCTGCGCGTCTACGTGCCCTTCGGCTCCCACTGGTACCCCTACTCGGTGCGGCGGCTGCGAGAGAATCCGCAAATCGCCCGGGTCGGATTGGAGGCGTTGCTGCGCGGACGGGTGGAACCGTAGGCTCACGCCCACCTCTCCCTTCAAAGAAAAAAGCAGTCGCCCCGCTGCCTCGGGGGGCCACCACGGCCGCTGCCCACTGCGGCGGGGAAACAACGGTCTAGCGCTGCACCAGAAATTTGGCCTCGTCGCTGCCGTTGCCGTGCTGTGCCGAAACCACCACCAGCCCGGTCCCCCGATCCAGGGAGGGAATGGCGACAAAGGTCTCCAGCCGCCCACGTTCGTCACTCTCCCCGGCGGCCAACTCCACGGGCTTGCCCGCCGTCGAGAGGAGACGAATGAGTACGCGCGCCCCGGCCACCGGGCCGCCCCCGGGGGCGGCGCGGACGGTCACCTTGAGCGGGAACGTCCCGCCAAAGCGCAGTCGCTCCCCGCCCTCGACCTCCAGGCGAATGCCATCGGCCCGCTCCTGCTCGGCCAACCACTCGGCAATGACCTCGTCCAAGGTCTTGCGCACCGTTCCTTCAACCGCCGGTGCCGGAGCCGGTTCGGCCAGGTTCGGGCGCTGGCTCCGGTTGACCGTGGTATCGCTCTCGTCGCTGGTGGCCGGCCCGGTGAGCAGGTGAATTCGACCCCGCCTGATCGCCTCGACGATGGCGAAGTGTTGCCGCTCCATTAGCGCCTGCACGGCCTGACTTTCCGCCCCGGCCTGGAGGAGGTCGCGGTAGGCCGTACGGCGAGCCGCCAGGATCTCACCCTTCACATACACCAGTGACTCGATGAGGGGGTTGGCGCCGCGGCGGTCCTCGGTCTGCACGTGGTAGGTCACGCCTTCAAAATCGATGTCGGTGTTGAACCCCGTGAGCACCTGTCGCTGCGCCGCCTCCGGCCGCCGTTGATGCTACGAAAGTGCCGGCAGCGTGTCAAACTGTGGGATCGATCGAGGCTCTCACGTGATCGCCGCGCCAGCCCACGCCGCGTAGCTCGCTGCTACACTCCCCCTGTGCAGGCGTGCGCGTGCCGACTGGTGCTCTTCGACATCGATGGCACGCTCGTCTCCACCGGGGGACGCGCCGGCCGAGCACTGCTGCAGGCGCTCGAGGAAACCTACGGAGTCCGCCCGCAGGCCGCCGGCTACGCGTTTGCCGGCAAGACCGATCCCCAGATCATTCGTGAGCTCCTCTCCGCCAGTGGCGTTGCGGCCAGCACCATCGAGGAGTATCGGGAGGAGGCGCTGGCCAGGTACCTGGCGCACCTTGAAGATGCGCTCGCCCCCGGCAGCGCGCAGGTGCTGCCGGGGGTGCGAGAACTGCTGGACGCGCTTGTGGCTCACCCGCAGGTCACCGTCGGCCTCCTCACCGGGAATGTGGCCAAGGGCGCCGCGCTCAAGCTGCGCGCCGCCGGCCTGGAGGGCGCTTTCCGCTTCGGGGCCTTTGGCTGCGATGCCGAGGACCGCAACCTGCTGGTGCCCATCGCCAGGGCGCGGGCCCTCCAGGCCACCGGCATCGAGTTTCTGGGCGCACAAACGGTGGTGGTTGGCGATGCCGAGGCGGACATCCAGTGCGCTCGCGCGGGAGGGGCGCGCTCCGTGGCCGTGGCCACCGGGGGGACACCCCGCGCGGCGCTGGCCGCCTTGAAACCCGATGCTCTGCTGGACTCCCTGGCGCAGCCTCACGCCCTCGCCGCCATCCTCGACGACCACGGAGGATCGGCGCCGACGCCTCACTCTTCCAGGGTATAGCCGGACGCCCGCTGAGTTTTAAGGTACATCTGTTCGATCCGGTCTCGATACCGCTCTCCCACCACCCGACGCCGCACCTTCATGGTGGGGGTCAACTCCCCCTCCTCGATGGAAAACTCCCGCGACAAGATGGTGAAACGCCGGATACGCTCGTGCATGGCGAGTTCGTCATTGATAGACCGCACCGCCTCGGCGATCAGCTTTTCGGTCTCGGGATGATTGGCCATCTCGTCGCGGGAGAGCCCTTGGACGCCGCGCTCGGCAAAGTACGCCTCGAGGTTTTCAAAGTTGGGCACGATGAGGGCCACCAGGTAAGGGTACTTGTCGCCGATAACCACCGACTGAGCGATGTAAGGCGTCGCCCCCAATCGCCCCTCAATGGGCTGGGGAGCGATGTTCTTGCCACCGGAGGTAACGATCAAGTCCTTCTTGCGATCGGTGATGAACAAATAGCCGTCGGCGTCCAGATAGCCGACATCGCCGGTGTGCAGGAAACCATCGGCATCAATCACCTCCGCGGTCAACTCGGGCTTGCCCCAGTACCCCTTCATGATGTTCGCGCCGCGAGCCAGGATCTCTCCATCGGGGGCGATGCGTACCTCGTAGCCCGGCGCCACCTTACCCACCGACCCAATGCGATTGGCATCCAGGCGGTTGGCGGCGATCACCGGCGAGGACTCGGTCAAACCGTACCCCTGCAAAATCGGCAGCCCGACGATGTCAAAGAACTCTGCCACCTCCCGGGCCAACGGCGCGCCGCCGGAGATAGTGAACTTCAGCCGCCCCCCAAGTCGCTCCAGGATTTTCGAGAAGATGCGGGCCTTGGCCACCGCGTACTGGCCGCGGGCAAAGGCACCCGGGCGTTGGCCCCGCCATTCCGCCTCCTTGACCTGTCGGCCGACCCGCATCGCCCACTCGAACAGCCGCTTCTTGGCCCCTCCCTCCTGCTGGATCTTGGCGATGATCTTGATGTAGGAGCGCTCGTACAGGCGAGGTACTGAAACCATCACCGTCGGGCGGATCTCGGTGAGCTGGGTAGGTACCCGCTCGATGGACTCCACGTAGTTGATCTGCGTGCCAGCGTGGAAGAAGACGTAGTCCACGGTGCGCTCGTAGACGTGGGACAGGGGCAGAAAGGACATGCTAATGTCCTTCTCGGTGATCGGGAACAAGGGCGCCAAGGTGGTGACCTGATTGATGAAGTTGCGATGGGTCAGCATCACCCCCTTGGGATCGCCGGTGGTGCCCGAGGTATAGATGAGACTCGCGAGGTCATCTTCGCTCAGCTCGATCGGGGGCGGCTGGTCATGTCTTGACGGGCCGGGGAGATCGGCGATGCACTCGAGACCGTCGGCGAGGCCCTCGTCGATCCCGATCACGCGCACACCGTTCAGGTCGCAGGCAGCCTCCAGCGCCGCTGCAGCGCGCTGGCGACCCGAGACGAAGAGGATCTTGGCGCCGGAGTCGGCCAGGATGTAGCGCACCTGGTGGGCCGGCAGGGTGGCGTACAGCGGCACCGAGACGGCGCCGCGCAGGTGGCAGGCGAAGTCGATGATGTGCCACTCGGGCCGATTCTCGCAGAACAGCGCCACGCGGTCCCCGGGCCGCACCCCGGCCCGGTGCAGCTTGCCGGCCAACTCCCGCGTCGCCTTCTCGAAGTCCTTCACCGTGTACTCACGCCAGCCCTTGCCGTGGCGGATGCGAAGCAGCACCTTGCGTGGCGGGTGGTTGGCGACAACATGCTCGAAGAGATCACGAAGGGTCTTCATCACCGTCCCTTTCACCTGCCTGCTGGGGGCATTGTACGGGCTTCACCCGGCCGTCACAACCGACGGGCGCTCGCGAGGTGAAGAATCCGGGACGCGAGGTTCGGAGGTTTAAGGATAATAATGAGAGAGTGTCGAAATCCCTCCGCGTCGCCGTCCGCCTTGCCTACCTGGGTCAGGGGTTTGCCGGCTGGCAGCGGCAGACGGTCCTGCGCACCGTGCAGGGCGAACTGGAGTGGGCACTGGAGAAACTCTACGGTACGCCCGTCACGGTGATCGGCGCCGGCCGCACCGATGCGGGCGTGCACGCTGCCGGGCAGGTGGCCCACTTCGATCCGCCGCGGGAGCTGTCGCCTCACGGCCTCCTGGCGGCCCTCAACACCCTACTTCCCGGCGACGTGCGCGTGCTCGGCGTGCGGCGTGTGCCCGCTGGCTTCCACGCCCGGCGAAGCGCCAGCCGGAAGATCTATCGCTACCGGATCGCCTGGGGAGCGCCCTTGGCGCCGTGGGAGGCGCAGCGGCGGGTGCTGCTACCCGGCCCGCTGGCGCTCCCCGCAATGGAGGCGGCAGCGCAGCTGCTCACCGGCACCCACGACTTCGCCGCGTTCGCCCGGGCCGGTCACGCGGGCACGGGCCGGCGAGGCACCACCAGGACGCTGCAAGGAATTCGACTGATCTCCCGCGGGCGGCGTCTCGACCTGGTGCTTGCCGCGGACGGCTTCTTGAGGGGGATGGCGCGCCGGCTGGTCGGAGCCCTCCTGGAAGTGGGCCGCGGGGCGCAGCCGGTCCACTGGGTCGAGCTCCTCGTCTCGGGAGCCGGTACACGCCCACCAGCCCCCACCGCCCCTGCCTACGGTTTGACCCTGGAGCGAGTGGTCTATTGCCGCCGCGCCACAAACGCTCGCCCCCGCCCCGGGGCACCGAGCCCTTTCGCCGCTGCGCCGTAAGCAAGCGTGCTAGACTGCCCCGGCCCATGAAGGACCTGGATCGACTCGCCCTTCCCGGCACCCCGGAGCGCGACTTTCTCACACACGTCGATCCTTCTGCCCTTCCCAGACACGTGGCCATCATCATGGACGGCAACGGGCGGTGGGCACAGCAGCGCGGTTTGCCGCGGGTGGAGGGACACCGCGCCGGGATCCAGGCGGTCCGCGAGGCCGTCGAGGGCGCCGCTCGCCTGGAGCTGGAGGCGCTCACCTTGTACGCCTTCTCCACCGAGAACTGGAAGCGTCCCCGCTGGGAGATCCGCGCTCTCATGGGGCTGCTCAAGGAATACCTGCAGAAGGAGCTGGCGGCGCTGACCGAGAACAACATCCGGTTCCGGCCCATCGGGCGCCTGCACGAGCTGGAGGCCGACATTCAACACGGTTTGGCACGGGCCGTTGACGCCACACGCACCAACACCGGCCTGTTGTTTCAGATCGCCCTCAACTACTCGGGTCGGGCTGAACTGGTGGATTTGTGCCGGCGGGTGGCCCAGCTTGCCGGCTCGCACGCGCTCGACCCCCGGGTCATCGACGAGCCGTGGATAAGCGCCAACCTGGAGACTGCCGGCTGTCCCGATCCCGACCTGCTCATCCGCACCTCCGGCGAGTTGCGGGTGTCCAATTTTTTGCTCTGGCAGATCGCCTACACCGAGCTGTACATCACCCCGGTGCTATGGCCCGATTTCACCGCTCTCCACCTGGTCCGGGCGGTGGCGGACTACGTTCGCCGCGAGCGCCGCTTCGGTGGCGTCGTCGAGCCTGGCCCCACCAACGCCGAGGACGAACCCGAGGAGGGGTAGTGGGTCAGCGCGAGGCGACGGCGTTCGCCCTCCTGCCCCTGGTTCTGGCCGCCATCGTCTGGCTGCCCCCGTGGGTGTACCTGGCAGCGATCTGGATCGTGACGCTGCTGGCCGCCTGGGAGTTGCTCGTGCTGCTGCGACTGACTGGCCGCGCCACGCTGCCCATCGCGGTCCTTCTTGGGATTGCCGCGGCGCTGCCGGCTTTCTGGCGCCTGGGGTTCGCCGCGGCGGGGCCGGTGCTGGCGGCCCTGGTCCTCGCCCTGCCCCTAATCGTGCTCCTCTCCCGGCACCCCATTGCGGGGGCTACGGCAGCCACCACCGGGACCGTTTTCGCCGCCGTTTACTTCGCCGTCACTGGTGGTGCCATGGGCTATTTGCGAGTCGCCTTCCCCGACGCTTTTGGGTGGAAGGTGGTGCTCCTGCACTGCTTAACCATTTGGGCGGGGGACTCGGGCGCCTACTACGTGGGCACCCGCTTTGGGCGCCACCGCCTGGCGCCGCGGGTCAGCCCCAACAAGTCCTGGGAGGGGGTGGTGGGGGGCACCGCCGCCACCTTCTTCGCGGTGTGGGTGTGCCGGGCCGCGTTTTTCCCCGAGCTGCCGCTTCCCGCCAGCGTGGGCGTCGCCTGTCTGCTGTCCGTACTGGCACCCCTGGGCGATTTGGTGGAGTCCATCCTGAAACGCGACGCCGGTGTCAAAGACTCGTCGGCGCTCATCCCTGGGCACGGCGGGTTCCTCGACCGCACCGATTCCCTCTACTTTGCCGCCCCCTTCACCCTGGCTCTCTTGCTCGCCTTGGGATTTGGCAAGTGAAACGGCTAGCGGTTCTTGGGTCGACTGGGTCGATCGGGCGGGCCACCTTGGACGTGGTCGCCCGCTTCCCCGATCGCTTCCGCATCGTCGCCCTGGCGGCCGGGCGCAACGTGGAGTTGCTGCGCCAGCAAGCGCTGCAGCATCGCCCGGCGCTGGTGGCCGTGGCACGCCAGGAGGACGCCCGCACCCTCGCCCGAGAGCTGCCGAACACCACTGTGCTGGCCGGCGAGGAGGGGCGGATCGCGGTGGC
>Ga0209101_1001271_pt1 | contig 19064 bp, 6 predicted proteins | sample ConPoolayeCmetaG_FD_185481 | JGI IMG/M metagenome (GOLD analysis project Ga0209101, IMG submission 185481) | Hot spring microbial mat communities from California, USA to study Microbial Dark Matter (Phase II) - Cone Pool mat layer C metaG... ...
GAGCAGATGGCACCTGAGCCACCTGGAGCGTCTCAGTGTAGCCAGTGTCTGCAAAGTCTGGGTATTTATTCAGCCTGCGCCCGCCGGACCACAGTCCGGCGGAGCAGATGGCACCTGAGCCACCTGGGGGTGTCTCAGTGTGGCCAGTGTCTGCAAAGTCTGGGTATTTATTCAGCCTGCGCCCGCCGGACCACAGTCCGGCGGAGCAGATGGCACCTGAGCCACCTGGAGCGTCTCAGTGTAGCCAGTGTCTGCAAAGTCTGGTCCGGGCGGACTGTGGTCCGCCCGGCACAGCACGGGCAGGCTGAACAGCCACCTGGAGCGTCTCAGTGTAGCCAGTGTCTGCAAAGTCTGGTCCGGGCGGACTGTGGTCCGCCCGGCACAGCACGGGCAGGCTAAACAGCCACCTGGAGCGTCTCAGTGTAGCCAGTGTCTGCAAAGTCTGGTCCGGGCGGATTGTGGTCCGCCCGGCACAGCACGGGCAGGCTGAACAGTATACAAGTTACGCGCGAAATTCAGTTATGTGTATATTAACTCGCGTGCAAACCCGATGCTATGATGCGAATTTCCCGGTCTATTGGCTACAATTCAACGAGATTCGAGCGCAGATTGGACGACTTTGCTCTCTGGTAAATGAGAGCAACTGCACCCAAATGCAATCGCTCCATCCCGTGCATCCACGCAAGATTTCTTGGTGCGCATAACCACTGGGTTGACCCCCAGAGACTTCCGAAGTCTCACCCCCGATTTCAACGCCAAGACGCTAAGCCGCAAGGTTGCAAGGAGTTTTTGTAACTGCCCAGCCCTCCGGCTCGGGATGGTCTCCGGACCGCGTCCGACGTCGCCACGGCCAGCCATAGCCTGCTCTCGCTCCCTTCTCGCGCAAAAAAGTGACGGACACCTCGATCAGAATGCGACGTTGACGAAATCACCCATTTCCGCTATAATTTACTTAAACGTTTCAACAAGTACTGCTCACGGACCAGCCGAATTGCAAATGCATAACTCAGGGGCAGGAAGTCTATCACCAGGTTTGCACGCGGATGTGAGGTACGCATAACTGGATTCCGCGCGTCGCTCCCACCACCCGCTGTGCCCGCCAGACGTGCCCGCCAGATCACAATCCGGCGGCGGTCGGCGGCCAGCACCCGGCTCGCGTGGATTGTGACCCGCGCCGCACAGTCAGGGGATGGGCCAGCGCGTCGCACCTCAGAATCAGTTAGAATAAGAAAGCCTGTGCGAGGATGATGCTATGCCTAAAGTTCCAACTGTAACCATCAAAGATGTCGCGCGACGAGCCGGCGTTTCAATCGCTACGGTCTCTTATGTGTTGAACCAAAGTGTGCCGGTGAGTGAAACCACGCGTACCCGGGTGCTTGAAGCTGCTGCTGAACTGGGCTATCGTCCCAGTGCTGTGGCCCGGAGCTTACGCGCCCAGGAAAGCCGCATCATAGGCTATAGCTGGCATCGTGTGTCGGCTGACCGCTGGCACCCTATCCTCGACCGTTTCCTGTATAGTATGGCAGAGGCCGCCGAGGCTCAGGGATACCACATCCTGACTTTCACGCAGCCCCCTGGTCAGCTCTGGCAGCCCTATGAGGAACTTATGCTTACCGGTCGAGTGGATGGTTTCATCCTCTCGGAAACCAACCGGGATGACGAACGCATACACCACTTGCTGGATCGGGGCTTCCCCTTTGTCGCTTTCGGACGCTCAAACGAGGAATGGGATTTCCCCTATGTGGACGTTGACGGCGAAGCAGGTATGAGCCAGGCCGTCGAGCACCTTTTAGGACTCGGGCATCGGCGCATCGGGATCATCGCCTGGCCTGAGGGTTCGCTGGTGGGCCACTACCGCTACCAGGGGTATCTGAACGCGCTGACCAGAGCGGGTATCTCTCCTGATCCTGATTGGGTGGTGCGCTGCGAGCATGCTGAGATCGCAGGGCGACGGGCCATGCACACGTTGCTCAGCCTTCCCGCTCCGCAGCGCCCGACGGCGATCGTGGCGGTCAGCGATTTGCTGGCGATCGGCGCTATGAATGCCCTGCACGAGGCCGGGCTGCAGCCTGGCCGGGACGTGGCAGTGGTCGGCTTTGATGATATCCCGACCGCTCAGTATCTCCATCCACCGCTGACAACATTACGTCAACCGATTGATGAGGCAGGACATCTTGTAGTAGAGATGCTGTTGAAAATCATAAAAGAGGAGGAACTGGCAGAGCGCAAAATATTATTGCCCCCTACCCTCATTGTCCGGGAATCGAGTGGAGGCTGTCTTCCTTCAGAGTGTTATTGACGCGCCGGGTGGAGTACTCTCTGGTATGCCCCCTGATACCATGTCCGCAGCTCTGAAAGCTTTTATATTCGATCTTGATGGTGTCCTGACCGACACCGCTGAGTATCACTATCGAGCCTGGAAGCAGCTGGCTGATGAGCTGGGTATCCCTTTTGATCGGGGGCTCAACGAGAAGTTGCGCGGCGTCTCCCGTCGCCGCTCGCTGGAGTTGCTGCTGGATGGTCGCCCTGCCACTGAAAAGCAGATGGAACTGTGGATGGAGCGTAAGAATAGCTATTATGTTAAACTGCTTCAACAGATGACACCGGACGCCGTCCTTCCCGGTGCGCTTGATTTTCTGCGGGAGGTACGTCAGGCGGGGATGGTTATCGGTATCGCCTCCGCCAGCAAAAACGCCTCCACAGTGCTGAGCCGGCTCGGATTGTGGGGGTATGTGGATGCCGTCTCTGATGGCTACAGCGTGGAGCGGCCCAAGCCTGCCCCGGACCTGTTTCTCGTCTGCGCGCGCCAGCTTAACGTGCAGCCTGCGGAGACTGTTGTCGTCGAAGATGCTGCCGCGGGTGTAGAAGCCGCGCTCAAAGGCAACTTCTGGGTTGTAGGACTCGGCCCCAGAGAAAGGGTTGTGGGCGCGCACGCCATCTTTCCCAGCCTGGAAGGCGTCCGCCTGAACGATATCCTGGAAGCCATCTCGCGGACTGCCAGGTGGTAGACCCATGGGGCGCTGCGCGCCGTGCCGTGGGCACAAGCCCACACACAGTAGGGGCGCAGCGATGCTGCGCCCGTAACAGCGCAGCGATGCTGCGCCCGCAACAGCGCAGCGATGCTGCGCCCGCAACAGCGCAGCGATGCTGCGCCCGCAACAGCGCAGCGATGCTGCGCCCGTAACAGCGCAGCGATGCTGCGCCCGCAACAGCGCAGCGATGCTGCGCCCGTAACAGCGCAGCGATGCTGCGCCCGTAACAGCGCAGCGATGCTGTGCCCGCAACAGCGCAGCGATGCTGTGCCCGCAACAGCGCAGCGATGCTGCGCCCGCAACAGCGCAGCAATGCTGCGCCCGTAACAGCGCAGCGATGCTGCGCCCGTAACAGCGCAGCGATGCTGCGCCCGCAACAGCGCAGCGATGCTGCGCCCGCAACAGCGCAGCGATGCTGCGCCCGTACCCGGCTAAGTGCCTATCCGGAAAACGTAACCGACGCATCCCTATGCGTCGGTATAAGCGGCATAGGGATGCCGCTTGTACGGTTTTTCGGATAGGCTCTAAGGCCGACAACTGGTAACGATTCTTCTGTAAGGAGTGCCGATGATGGTAGGAGAAAACTGGCTGATCGCAGAAACCAGATTCGACCCCGCTGAGCTGCACCACAAGGAGACCGTTTTCACTATCGGCAACGGTTATCTTGGTACGCGCGGGACGTTCGAGGAAGGCTACCCGGGTGAGCACCCCGCTACTTTTGTACACGGCCTGTTTGACGCCGCCCCGCTTGTGAACACGGAGCTGGTCAACGTTCCCAACTGGCTACCTTTCGTCCTCAGCGTGAATGGGGAACGATTCAGAATGGATCGGGGCGCACTGCTCTCATATCAACGTGTACTCCATATGCGCAACGGTCTCCTGACACGCACTATGTGCTGGCGCAGCCCGGCCGGTCACACAGTGAAACTGGAGATAGAGCGCTTCGTCAGCCTGGCCGACCAGCACATTATGGCGATACGTTATCGGATTACCCCGCTCGACTTCGACGGCATGCTGGAGTTGCGGGCCGGTCTGGATGGCCATGCACTCAATCCAGAATGTTTTCACTGGCAGTTGGAGGATCAGGGGTGGCTAAAGGAAAACACGGTCTACCTGCATATGCGCACACGTCACTCTGGCATCGCTTTGTGCGAAGCCTGTAACCTGGCGATCTCCGGCGGGCAGGAAGTGATCTGGTCACACTTCGACTGCGACGCGGCACCAGCTGTCGTGGCGAGCCTCAGGGTGAGAGAGGGGGAGACGATCACCGCCGATAAGTTTATCTCCCTGGTAACCAGCCGCCAGGTCGCGGACGTATCTCGCACGGCACTCTCTCTGGTAGAGAACGCACGTATGCAGAGCTATGAGGATCTGCTCCAGGCCAACGCAGATGCCTGGGCACGGGAGTGGGATGTCTGCGATGTGACAATCGCGGGCGACGACCAGGCCGATCTGGCGCTGCGCTACAGCATCTTCCAACTGCTCATCGCTGCGCCGCGTCATGATGACCGCGTGAGCATTCCTGCCAAAGCTTTGAGCGGCTTCGGCTACCGGGGACATGTTTTCTGGGACACCGACATCTATATGCTCCCGTTCTTCACCTTCACCCGGCCGGAGCTTGCCCGCAACATGTTGATGTACCGCTACCACACTCTGCCCGGCGCACGACGCAAAGCACAGGAGCAGGGCTACGCAGGCGCCATGTTCGCCTGGGAAAGTGCGGACACCGGTGATGAGACGACCCCACGTTTCCTACCCGGACCAGATGGCCAGCCTGTGCGTATCTGGACCGGTGATATTGAGCACCATATCGTCGCCGATGTGGCTTATGCTGTTGTGCAGTACTGGCAGGTCACAGGGGACGATGAGTTTATGCGCGATTACGGGGCAGAAATCATGCTCGAGACGGCCCGTTTTTGGGAGTCGCGGGTTGAATGGAACGCAGCCAGGGAGCGGTATGCGATCAACGACGTGATCGGCCCAGACGAGTACCACGAGCATGTGAACAACAACGCCTTCACCAACCGGATGGCCCGGTGGAACCTGGAAAACGCGTTGGACGTGCTTACATGGCTGCGGCTGGCATATCCTGATAAGGCCGCCGAACTCGAAAAGCGTTTGGATCTTACGGGGGAGCGGCTGGCCCGATGGCGCCACATTATCGGCAGGCTCTACATCCCGCAACCTGCCGGTGGATCGTTGTTCGAGCAGTTCGAGGGCTTCTTTGAGCTGGATGAGATTGACCTGGCCGCCTGCGAACCACGAACTGTCTCGATGCAGGCACTGCTGGGTATTGAAGGGGTGCAGAAGTACCAGGTGCTCAAGCAGCCCGACGTGCTCATGCTACTGTACCTGTTACGCGAAGAGTACGATCTGACCACACTGCGGATAAACTGGGAGTACTATGCCCCACGTACCGACATCAGCCATGGCTCGTCTCTTGGGCCGGCGATCCATGCCCTGCAGGCAGCACGGCTGGGAGAAGTGGAGTCAGCTTATGCCCACTTTATGCATGCTGCAAATACGGACCTGAGGGATGTACGTGGCAACACCGCCGACGGCATCCACGCAGCGACGGCCGGCGGGCTGTGGCAGGCCGTGGTATTCGGCTTTGCCGGGCTGCAACTGAACGAAGAGGGATACACGCTTACCCCCCACATGCCGCCCTACTGGAAAAGATTGGCTTTCACGTTTTACTATCGGGGAAAACGGTTTCGGGTCTCGATACCTGGCAATACTGCAGGCAATACAGGTGAACTGTAAAGCGGCCGTGGTTCCAGCAGAGCACCGTTTCGCACACCGCGCATATACCCTCGCATCGAGTGCCGGTCCCTTTTGCGTCCCCTCCGGCTCGAGCCGGTCTCACAGCAGCACGGTCAGGACCGGCCACAGTGTAGGACAACTGCGAGCAGTTGTCCTACAAGATTTGCGTCCACTCTCGCGCAAAATGGTCGCCTGAGAAACTTGACAAATCACGCGAACAGGGATATAAGGATGCCAGCACATCGGTGCAATAGCGAGGGGCGGCGAAGGCCGGCCACTGGTCTTTAGCCCCAAAAGGGTGACCTCCAGTCATCTCTGATAGATGGCTGTCCGAGTATAGAGAGCAGGCAGATTATGGACCATAGAACGCGCCTGATGCACCACTCCCGGGAGGAACTGATCGGATTGCTGGAAGATGCGGCCAGGAACTGGCTGGCCCACGACGGCTTATGGTTTCTCGCCGCCGAGGAAGCGTTCGGTATGGAAGCAGCCATCCGGCTTGACATCCGCGCCTGGGAACAGTTCACCGTGATCGAGGCCAGGCGCATCATGCAGCGCCTGGGACTGGCGCCAGGGGGAGGGCTTGAGGCGCTGGAGAAAGCACTGGGTTACCGCCTATACGCTTATATTAACCGCCAGGAAACGATCCGGGTGGATGAGCGTACTCTGCTTTTCAGAATGAATGAGTGCCATGTACAGGCGGCACGCCAGCGCAAAGGGTTGCCGGACTTTCCGTGCAAACCGGTGGGGCTGGTGGAATATGCCGGGTTTGCCCGCACGATTGACCCTCGTATCAGCACTCGCTGTGTCGTCTGCCCACCCGATCAGCACCCGGCGGAATACTGGTGCGCCTGGGAATTCAGCCTGGACAGCAACGGACAGGTGGCATCGCCGCCTGCTGGCGTTGGTCCGGCGCATAAGTACTTTTAAGGAGGAGGGTGCTGATGCGCATAGATGGGTCGCACTTTAAGGACGAAGAGGGACGCACGTTGCTCCTGCGCGGCGTCAACCTCGGTGGAAGCTCCAAAGTTCCCTACAGGCCGGATGGTTCAACCTATCGCCGCGAGGGCTTCTTCGATCACAGAAACGTTTCGTTCGTAGGGCGTCCTTTTCCACTGGAAGAGGCCGATGAGCATTTCGCCAGATTGCGCGAGTGGGGCTTTACCTTCTTGCGCTTTCTGGTCACCTGGGAGGCGATTGAGCACGCCGGGCCCGGCATTTACGACGAGGAGTATCTGGACTACCTGTACGCCGTGGTCAGGAAAGCCGGGGAATACGGGATCGAGCTTTTTATTGATCCGCACCAGGATGTGTGGAGCCGCATGTCCGGCGGCGATGGTGCGCCGGGCTGGACATTCGAGGCTATTGGGATGGATGTCACACGCTTTGCCGAAACAGGGGCAGCCATCGTGCACGCTGTATATGGCGATCCATTTCCCCGGATGATCTGGCCGACCAACTACTCTAAACTGGCGGCAGCGACGATGTTCACGCTATTCTTCGGCGGGAACGACTTCGCACCCCAACTGAGAGTGGACGGCGAGCCGGTACAGGAGTATCTCCAACGCCATTACATCAACGCCATCAAAAAGGTTGCCTCGCGCTTGAGAGATCTGCCCAACGTCGTTGGTTACGACACGATGAACGAGCCATCACCCGGATTCATCGGGTGGCAGAACCTGAACGTCAGCGGAGGTCTGCTGCGTATGGGGCCATCTCCTGCTCCGTTCCAGGCCATGCTGCTGGGAGCGGGCTTTCCCCAGGAGGTAGAGGTATGGGAGTTCGGCCTGAGGCCTAAACTGCGCGGGCGGCAACTGATAAATCCACACGGGGTACGCGTCTGGCGTGACGGTTACGACTGCATCTGGAAGATGCATGGCGTATGGGACGTTGGGGAGGATGGTACACCCCGGCTGTTGCGCCCTGATTATTTCGCCGCTGCCGATTTCGCTAATGATTACCTGCGTCCATTCGCCAATCGCTACGCACGCGAGATACGTTCCATTGTCCCGGATGCCATTATTTTCGTGGAGGGGGTGCCAGGCGGAGCGCATCTTCGCTGGGGACCTGAGGATGAGCCGCGTGTCGTTCACGCCGCCCACTGGTACGACGGTCTGACGCTGCTCACCAAAAACTTTAACCCGTTTCTGACCTTCAATGCTGTTACCGGCAGGCTGGTCCTGGGCCGTAAGAGGGTAAGGCAGGCTTTCGTCGAACAACTGGCCCATATCAAAAACTGGGCACATGAGGGGATGGGAGGCGTGCCGACGCTTATCGGGGAGACAGGCATTCCATTTGATATGCAGAACAAGCGTGCCTACCGCACAGGCAACTTCTCCCGTCAGATAGAGGCGCTGGATGTCAACATGCAGGCACTGGAGGCCAATCTGCTGAGCTTCACACTGTGGAACTACACTGCGGATAACACCAACGCACGCGGCGACCGGTGGAATGACGAGGACCTCTCCCTCTTCAGCCGCGATCAGCAAACCGATCCCAACGACATCAACTCCGGTGGCCGGGCGCTGGAGGCGGCCGTGCGACCCTATGCCCGCAGGGTGGCGGGGGAGCCGCTGCGCATGAGGTTCGATATACACAAACGCATCTTCGAGTTTGAGTTCCGGCACGACCCGGCCATCAATGCGCCTACGGAGATTTTTGTCCCGAACTATCAGTACCCCAGAGGGTATGTGGTTGAGGTCTCTGATGGCACATACGAGGTGAACCGTGAACAGCAGGTTCTAATCTACCACCACGAAGCGCACCGGCAGATTCACTTTCTGCGTTTGAAACCATGTTGACCTGGTTAACGATTCGGCTGCGCTGGCCTGCCCGCCACTCCGATGCCAGCAGAGACAGATTACACTTCTGTTTTGGAACGCGGAGGCGATGATGTCCGAGGGTATACGTGACCTGTTGATACGGGGGATTGCCGCTGCTGCAGCAGGCGATAAGCAAGAGGCACGCTTCTATCTGGAGTGGGTGCTGCGCCTCGAGCCGACGGAGGAGCAGCGTGTTAAGGCCTGGTTCTGGCTGAGCCAGATCAGCGACAATCCTGCTGAGAAGCGCCAATGCCTGGAGAACATCCTCGCCATAGACCCCATCCACCCGGAGGCACGGCGTGCCCTGGCGGTACTGGACGGTCGCCTGCAGCCGGATGAGATGATTGATCCCAACCGCCTCAACATCGCCGCAAGTGATACGCCGCAGCCGGTCCAGTTACAACGATTCGTCTGCACTGACTGTGGTGGACGCATGGTGTATGACCCGCGGGGGCAACTTATCTGTGAGTATTGCGCACAGCACAAGGTCGCATCCACATCGGCGACCGAAGGCGGCTCCATTGAGGAGCAGGATTTCGTTCTGACGCTGGCAACTGCAAGGGGCCACGTCCCTCCCATCGCCACACACTGCCTGCGTTGCCGGACCTGCGGCGCTCAGTTCACGCTGTCACCGGAGACACTCTCATTTACCTGCCCGTATTGCACGGCGGTCTACGCCGTTGAGCAGATGGAGGTGCAGAAGCTGGTGCCACCCACGGCCATCCTTTGTTATAGACCAGGTCACAGCCGGGCGTATCGTCTCCCGCTAGCTGCAGCAAGAACGGTCTGCCGATCTTGTCGAGGTTACACCGCTTACCGGCATGGACATTCGATAGCTTGTGCAGGGTGACGGACACCTCCACGGGGCAAGCAAGTGAGTTCCAGGCAGACGATGTGCCCGTACCGGCCAGTCACAGGTTACCCCCATCATTGGCTGACGAAGTATCACACTTCAACCTCGACGCACTCGTCGCCTACGATCCGTATTACCTGGCAGGATGGCCGGCAGAGACGTACCAGGTCTCGCCGGCCGACGCCTCGCTGCTTGCCCGCCAGCGGGTCGCTATGGCCAGGTTTCAGGTGGCGGGAAGGCCCTCACTCTCCGTAGTCTCCTTTTAAACTTATCCTGCTACCGCTGTGGATCGCACATTACCGCGATAAGAAGCAAAAGTACGCAGTAATCGTTAATGGCCAGACCGGCTCATTACGCAGCGATAAACAGAGGAAGGAATACACGGATGGCTACGCCGTCTGGCAGGAGGAATGGATTGGCTTGAGGCGCAAACGGCTGCAGTGTATCCTGTTGGTGACTTACTCACTGCTTGCAACGCGGGCGAATCTGCAGAACGGGTGCCCGTCATATTTTTGCATCCGCTGGCTCGGGCCGGTCTTCAGACCACGCCCGACGCCGCACGACCGGCCACAATGTAGGGCAACTGCTCGCAGTTGCCCTACAACTGACGTCGCCACGGCCAGCCATAGCCTGCTCTCGCTCTCTTCTCGCGCAAAAAAGTGACGGACACCCCTGCAGAACAGCAAGTTTGACAATTTTGCCGGTCTGGATGTATAATATCATCAAGCTCACCGCGTACACAACTTCTCTACACCTGGGCCTTCTATTGTGCCTGGAATCAAATACTCGTGTGATTGGCTTTACCCAGAAGGTGCGTGGTGGCAGACGACCATTCATTAGTGCTGAGTCTCGTTCGCCAGAGATACTCACGAGCTAAGTGCGCGCTGGACCGGCGCGCCTCATCCGGAGAGCAGCTAACCCCCTACAGTATTGCCGTCCATCACCAACGACACTCTTTTGTCTGTCTCTAAGATTCCCCACCGTCCGATCACCACTCCGTCGCGCTGTTGACAGGGGATGTGCTTAATAAAGCTATAAGGAGGCATCTGCTATGAAGCGCTGTTTATTTCAAGCCCTTGTTGTATTTACTGTCGTCGCGTTGCTTCTCCCTGTGCCCACTCCGTCGGCGGCGCGGCAGGATTACGAAACTCCCGCTGCACAGGCCACGCCAGGCCCCGCCGGGCCGATCGGCCTCACCGTGAGCCGGCCGCTTAACTACAGCGTTTCCCCAGCTCTGCGCGACCTGGCGCGTATCGCCCCCCCTCCCAAGGCAGGGCCTCCCCGCGAAATACCCCTGCTGCGCCTGCCCAAAGCCCTCAAAGGCAGAGAAAGCAGCAAACCCGGTGCCCGTCTCCAAAACTGGCCCGGCCTGCCCAAAATGCCGTCCACCATCGCTAACTTCGAGGGCAACGGCAACGCAGATAACCAGGCCGTTATCGGCTCCGTCATCCAGCCTCCCGATACCCAGGGAGAAGTAGGCCCAGACCACTATGTCCAGTGGGTCAACCTGGTCTACTCGATCTACGACAAAAACGGCAACCTGCTGTTGGGCCCCCTGGCGGGCAACACACTCTGGGCCTCCAACCCTGCCTTCGCAGCGTGCGACACCTCCAATGATGGCGATATCATCACCCTCTACGACCCGCTGGCCGAACGCTGGCTCATGAGCCAGTTCGCGCTGCCCAATTACCCCAACGGGCCGTTTTATCAATGCATCGCCATCTCGCAAAGCCCTGATCCCACCGGTGCGTGGTATCTGTACGAGTACCAGATCCCCGTCAATAAAATGAACGATTATCCCAAGTTTGGGGTCTGGCCGGATGCTTACTACATGACGGTTAACCAGTTCAACGCCGGAACAATGAGCTGGGGCGGCGCGGGTGTGGCCGCTTTCGAGCGCAGCCAGATGCTGGCCGGCAATCCGGCTGCCCGCATGGTCTACATTGACGTGGGCGCGGTAAACCTGAATTACGGCGGCATGCTCCCGGCGGACCTGGACGGGCCGCCATTCGGTAATCTGCCGCCGTCAGGCACACCCGGGCTATTTGTCGAGTGGGACGACAGCGGCTGGATAGGTGACCCCACCGATACGTTGCGTGTCTGGGAGTTCCGTGTGGACTGGACCAACCCGACCAATTCAACCTTTGGCATCAACCCGAACTACGACCCAAATTACATGGTCACCACCATTGACGTGGACCCCGATATGTGCGGCTTCAACCGGAACTGCATCCCTCAGCCGGGCACCTCGAACAGGCTGGATGCCATCTCCGACCGGTTGATGTATCGCCTGCAATACCGCAATTTCGGTTCCTATCAGACGCTGGCCTCCAACCACACCGTAGACGCTGACGGCACCGATCACGCCGGAATTCACTGGTTCATTCTGCGCAACTCGGGCGCCGGCTGGGCAATGGATCAGGAAGGCGTATATGCGCCGGACAGCCATCATCGCTGGATGGGCAGCTTTGCCCTGGACCACATGGGCAACGCTGCGCTGGGCTACAGCATCTCCAGCAGCAGTGTTTACCCCGGTATTCGCTACAGTGGCCGCCTGGCTACCGATCCACCGAACACCCTGCCGCAAGGCGAGGCGGTGCTGATCAACGGCACAGGCTCCCAGACCAGTTGGACCAACCGCTGGGGCGATTACAGTATGATGAGCGTGGACCCTGCCGATGACTGTACCTTCTGGTATACCCAGGAGTACTACGCGGTAAACGGCAGTTTGTGGCAGACGCGCATCGGTTCGTTCAGGTTCCCCAACTGTTCCGTCGGACCGACCGGCACGCTGACCGGCCAGGTCTACGACCTCGTCACCTCGGCCGGCATTGGTAACGCTTCGGTGCAGGCAGCCTCCAGCCCCACCCAGACCTTCAGCACTGTATCCAACAGCAGCGGCTACTACACGCTGACGCTGCCGGTGGGGACGTACACGGTGACTGCGTCCGCCTACGGGTACCAATCCAACAGCATCAGCGGTGTGGAGGTCTTCTCCGACACGGTAACCGTGCAGGATATCCCACTGACTCCTGCCACATTGTACATGGTCTCCGGCACAGTGCGGGACGCCAATACCGGCTGGCCGCTGTACGCCCGGCTTAACATCGTGGGCTATCCTGGCGGTGCGATCTGGAACGATCCGGTCACCGGTTTCTACAGCGTCGCGCTCCAGGGGAGCATGACGTACACCTTCCAGGTGGAGGCATGGGTCAGCGGCTACCTGCAGGGTGGCCGTGATGTCTTCGTCGCCGGCGATCAGACCGAGGACTTTGCCCTGGACGCCGACCCCGTATCCTGCAGTGCGCCAGGCTATAGCCGGGCAGGTGGCCTGATAGAGAGCTTCGATGCCACGACACTGCCGGCAGGCTGGACGGTGGTGGATAACGCGGGCAGTGGCGCCGTCTGGAGCTTCGATAACCCCTGCGGCCGCACAAACCTGACCGGTGGCAGCGGCAATTTTGCCATCGCAGACAGCGATTGCGCCGGGACAGTTAATATGGATACCGAACTGCGCACACCGGTGCTCGACTTTACCGGCTGGTCCACGGTCATGCTGGAGTTTAAGTATGACTGGCGTGAGTACAGCGGTAACGAGGTCGGGGACGTGGACGTCAGTGTTAACGGTGCAGCCGGCCCCTGGACCAATGTCTGGCGGCGTGACTCGGGCAGTGACCGCGGCCCCCAGACGGCGGTCATTGACATCTCGGCCATCGCGGCCAACCAGGCCAATGTGATGATCCGTTTCCATTACTACAACGCCAATTATGATTGGTGGTGGGAGGTGGACGATGTCATCGTTGGCCCGCCGGTATGTGTCCCGCCGACAACCGGCGGCCTGGTGGTGGGCAATGTGTATGATGACAACACCGGCGCGCCGCTGAACGGCGCTGAAGTCTTCAACGACAGGGGTTACTCCTTCATTGCAGCGCCCACTGCGGACCCGTCCGTGGACGATGCCTTCTATACCCTTTTCTCCCCACCCGGCGCACATGCGTTCACCGCCAGAAACGGGAGAGGTTACGGTGCAGACGGCAGGTTTGTCAACGTCGTCAACGGTGATACCGTTGAGCAGGACTTCTACCTGCCGGCAGGGATGCCCTCCTACGCTCCGCTCTCGCTGGAAGCCACGCTTGATATGGGATTGAGCACCACGGTATCCCTGACGCTCACCAACCTGGGCCGGGCGGCGATGGACTGGAAGCTGCTCGAGCTGGATAGGGGCTTTGAGACGCTCGGGCCGTTCCAGCAACCCGTCTTCGGAGTCAAGCCTTTCAAGCAAGGCTACCCGACGGCCGCCGGCCTGGGCATCCCAGACCCTCCAGCCGCGCCGCCTTTAGCAGCAGGGGACGTGCTCCAGTCCTGGACGCCGACCGGCGTGGGAAGCGATGCCTGGGGCATTGCTTATGACGGCGTCAACAACACCGTATGGGTTGGCGATGGCTGGGGCACGACGGACAACGCCGTCGAGCACCAGCGCGACGGCACACCTACCGGCCATGCCTGGCCTTATAACTGGCCCACTCTGGGGTCATACGGCCCGGCCGATTTCACGTTCAACTGGAATACCGGCAGGCTGTGGGTGATGAACGTGAATACAGGCCAGGACAACTGCATCCATGAGATTGACCCCGCCCTCGGCGTGACCGGCAACGTCATCTGCCCTGGCGGCGGCACGGGTTTTGCCACCGCACAGCGCGGGCTGGCCTATGACCCGGCCACAGACACCTATCTGGCCGGCGGCTGGAACGACCTGATGGTGTACCGTTTTGACTCAGCCGGCAACATCTTGCAGCAGGTTAATACGGGCCTGGCCATTGCCGGGCTGGCCTACAACGCCGATACCCGGCACCTTTTCGTGATGGTCAACGGCAACCCGAACCCCGTCTACGTCCTGGACGCCGCCAACAACTTCACCATCACCGGCCAGTTCAACGTTAGCCTGGGCTTTGGGGCATATTCCGGCGCCGGCCTGGAGATTGACTGTGACGGCAACCTGTGGGCCGTGGATCAGGACACCAATACCGTCTACCAGTTCGAGTCCGGCGAGACGACCAGCATGTGCGCCCGGGATGTGCCCTGGCTGAGCGAGAACCCGATCACGGGCACGCTCGGGGCCTCCTCGTACTTCTACCGTCCCACAATGGGTAAACCGGTCCACCGGCCGTCGCCTGGGGCGCCGGCGCCTTCTCCCTCACCCCTGACTCTTCGCTCGCCAGAGCAGGGAGCGGCCAGGGTGCCAGAAGCGCCTGCGCCCAGGCTTCCTGATGTCGTGCTCTGGGATCAGCCGCTCAGCCCGGTTAATATAAACGCCTACGTTGACCAGGATTTTATAGACTACCCGGCCTACAGCAGCTACCTGGCCGATGATTTTGTCAACGCCGACCCGTGGAATATCACCCGCATCTTTGTCCCCGGCAATGGTTGGAACGGCTTTACCACACTGGCCAACGCTGTTTCGCTGGTATGGGCTATTTACGCAGACAGCGGAGGGGTCCCGGATGGCGATCCCTCCGGTGGCGGCAACCCGCCGGTGTGGACAATTGCGCTGCCCCCCGACGATCCGCAGGTTGCGCTCAGCAACGGCACCGGCGGCATGCCCTCCAATGTGACTCTCAACCTGGCGGTGCCTGCCCGCCTGCCTGCCGGCCACTGGTGGCTGGTGTTCTATCCGGTGATGAGCTTTGGAACAGGTGGACAGTATGGCCGGCAGCCGGCCGACACGACCAACGGTTATATCGCTCAGTTCATCAACCCCGGCGGCGGGTTCGGCTATGGCACCTCCTGGCAGAATTGGACTGTGCTTGGGCCGACTCAGCAGGACATCGCTTTTCGCCTGGAGGGGAGCGTCGCCCAGCCGGCAACTCAGGCTGTTGACGTGACTTTCGACGCAAGCGTGCCGGAGGTGACGCCACCGGGCAGGTACTACGCTCAGCTAAAACTTGAGCATGATACACCCTACGTCCTGGCCAATATCCCGGTGACGATGACGGTGACAGCGCCGGCGACGTGGGGGAAGCTGGAAGGCGTGGTGCGCGGGTTGGGGTACTGCGACGCGAGCCCGGCGCCGCTGGAAGACGCCACGGTGCTGGTGGAGGGCAGCACGGGGATGACCCGGACGCTGAGGACGGGCGCGGATGGGAGGTACGTGCTATGGCTGGACGAAGCGCACAGCCCGCTCACCGTGACGGTCACGGCCACCGATCACACGGATGGGATGGTCACCGGCGTGATGGTCACCCGCCAGCAGACGACGACGGTGGACTTCGACCTGCGCTGGCTGCGGCCGTGCCTGAGCGTGGATCCGCTGAGCCTGGATGCGGTGCTGGACATGGGTGCCAGCACGACCGTGCCTTTAACACTGACCAACAGCGGGGCGGGCGCGGCGACATTCGAGTTGAGCGACCGTGAAACGGGCTTTGTCCCGGCGCTGCTGGCACCAGGGCGCGGCGAATGGTTGTACCGCGCCGGGACCGGTGTGCCGATGCAGAGCAACAGTGGCCAGGCAACGCTGGCCCATCCTTCAGCGTTCCGCTGGACGCCGGACAGGCCGCTGCTACCGGTTAACATTTTGATCTACACCGACGATCCTTATCACACGCCCAGGTACCTGGACATGGCGCTGCAGGCTATGGGATTGCCCTACACCGCACATTATGACGGCGACTGGGCCGGCTTTGAAGCCAATCTGAGCAGCGGGACATGGGACGCGGTGTTCGTAGCCAATGATAACTATACACCGCCTTCTTCAGTGCTGACCGCGCTGAATAATTATGTGCTTGGCGGTGGCAAGCTGGTCTATCATAGCTGGACGGTGGGCAACGACCCCGGCAACGCGCTGTGGACGACGCTTGGCTTTACATTTGTAGGCAATGACTCCGAACCGCCTGATCCGGTCTACTGGTGGGACGCAGGACATTCACTTTTCACCTATCCGGAATTGGTGCCTGAATTCACCGTGTTGAACGGCGGCCTCTATGGCATCTATGGCCAGCAGGTCGAACCGCTGGTGGGCTTCGAGGCGCTGGCGGGTTACACCACACCTGGACCTGATCCGAACCAGGCGGCGCTGATCCTGGGCAATGACGGACGCACTCTGTTCCGGGCCTTTCTGGACGCGCAAAATGACGCGGACCTGGATGGCGATGGCCAGTTGGACGGCGTAGAACTGTGGATGAACGCCGTTAACGGCATCCTGAACGGGTTTGTTGGCGATGCACCGTGGCTGAGCGAGTCGCCGATCACAGGGACGGTGGGTGCAGATAGCGCGACAGTGGTAGATGTGACCTTCGACGCGGGGGTGCCGGAGGTAACACAACCGGGTGAATACTACGCCACCCTCAATGTCCGCAGCAACGATCCGGTTCAGAACCATGTCGGCGTGCCGGTGACGATGACGGTGACATTGCCGGCAACTTATGGGAAGCTGGAGGGCGTGGTGCGTGGGCTGGGGTACTGCGACGCAAGCCCGGCACCGCTGGAAGACGCCACGGTACTGGTGGAGGGCAGCACGGGGGTGACCCGGACGCTGAGGACGGGCGCGGATGGGAGGTACGTGCTGTGGCTGGACGAAGCGCACAGTCCGTTCACCGTGACGGTCACGGCCGCCGATCACACGGATGGGATGGCCACCGGCGTGATGGTCACCGGCCAGCAGACGACGATGGTGGACTTCGACCTGCGCTGGCTGTGGCCGTGCCTGAGCGTGGATCCAGCTTCCTTCGAGGTGTGGGTGTTGACCGGTACAACAACCTATACACACCCGACCGGGCTGGACATCAGCAACAATGGCGCTGCGGCGCTGGACTTTGAACTGCGCGAGATTGGAGGGTCTCAGGCCCTGCAGGTCTTGTATGATAACGGCCCACTGGTGACCCATTACGGCGCCTGTGGCACCACCGATGCCAGCCGTCTGCAGACCCTGTCGCTGGGGATGAACACGCTTGGCTTTGGTCACCAGCTCTCGCTTGGGAACCGTGTGGCCGATGACTTCACCATCTCCGATCCGGGAGGCTGGCAGATTCAACAGATCACCTTCTTTGCCTACCAGACCAACGCGCCGGCCGACCCCTCACCCATTACCGGCGTCTACTACCAGATCTGGGATGGCCCACCCAATGCTCCGACCAGCACCGTCATCTTTGGCGACTTCACCACCAACCGTCTGATCAGCTCGACCTTCTCCAACATTCAGCGCGATTCGGAGGACACCACGTGCAACGGCCTGCGCTACATCTTCACCGATGTCGCCGGGGCGGGGATCACACTTCCCCCTGGAACCTACTGGCTGGATTGGACGACCGACGGCTCGACCTCCTATACCGGTCCGTGGGCGCCGCCCATCACCATCCTCGGCCAGACAACCACCGGCAACGCACTCCAGTATACCGGTAGCTGGGCTCCAGCTTTGGATTCCGGCACATCCGCACAGCAGGGTATGCCGTTCGTGATCGAGGGTAGACTTATGGATGTGCCGTGGCTGTGGGAGGTACCGGTGACCGGCACAGTCCCGTCTGACTCTGCGAGCAATGCGGGCATCTACTTCACCGCGATGAGCGGCACGCTGCCTTTGCCGTTGGGCACCTACACCGCCACACTGCTCGTGGAGAGCAACGATACCATCGCCGGGCCGCAGGATCTGCCGGTAACCATGCACATCGTGGAGAGTTTCATCACTCCCACGGCCTCCTTCACCGCGACCACTCCTGTCTGTTTTGGTGAAGAGACAATCTTCACCAACACGACCAGCGGCGGCGTCCCGCCGGCCAGTTCTTATCTGTGGGACTTCGGTGACGGCGTCACCAGCACGTTAGAGCATCCGACGCACCTCTACGGCGCGGATGGCTCCTACACCGTCACATTGGAAGCCTGCAACAGCCTGAATCTGTGCGATACTTACAGCGCAGTGGTGGAGGTGTTGCCCGCGCCCACCGCCGGTTTCACCTACACGGTGGCGCAGCTTGAGGTGACCTTCATCAACACCTCGGTCAACGCTACAAGCTACCTGTGGGACTTTGGCGATGGCATCACCGGCACCGAGGTCAACCCCGTGCACACCTACGCAGCCGAGGGCACCTACACGGTGACGCTGGAAGCCAGCAACGGCATGTGCACAGATGTGTTCAGCGCCCAGGTGACGGTCGGCCTGGCGCCGGTGGCGGGCTTCAGCAGCAATTCGCCGGTATGCCTGGGCGCGGGGATGGTATTCAGCAACACCACAACCGGCACGCAGCCGATCTCCTACCTGTGGGACTTTGGCGATGGTGTCACCAGCACAGTAGAGCACCCGACGCACTTCTACGGCGCGGCGGGCTTCTACACCGTCACGCTGACGGCGAGCAATGCTTTCGGCGCTGACCAGAGCAGCGCAGTGGTGGAGGTGTTGCCCGCGCCCACCGCCGGTTTCACCTACACGGTGGCGCAGCTTGAGGTGACCTTCATCAACACCTCGGTCAACGCTACAAGCTACCTGTGGGACTTCGGCGATGGCATCACCGGCACCGAGGTCAACCCCGTGCACACCTACGCAGCCGAGGGCACCTACACGGTGACGCTGGAAGCCAGCAACGGCATGTGCACAGATGTGTTCAGCGC
>Ga0209101_1001272_pt1 | contig 19063 bp, 19 predicted proteins | sample ConPoolayeCmetaG_FD_185481 | JGI IMG/M metagenome (GOLD analysis project Ga0209101, IMG submission 185481) | Hot spring microbial mat communities from California, USA to study Microbial Dark Matter (Phase II) - Cone Pool mat layer C metaG... ...
TAGATCGTTCGAGTGGAAGTACTTCAGCAGCCACACCGCGCTCAGTTCGTCATCAAATAAGTCGACAATTGGGAAGTCCATACAGAGAATTATACCATATCCTTAGCACTTGTTCTAGACATGAGCCATCATTGATAAGAACCTGCTGTCCGTGACGGGGCGATTTCCTATGCCGACAGCGGTCAGAAAAAAGCTGTTAGAATTGACCAACCAGTGGATGTATCCACGAGGCTTTCCGTTCACCGAGAAGTATTTCGTGCCCAAGTTTATAGAGCGTATTCTTGCCCAACACTGTCGTTCCACGCGAGTGCAGTACCTTGGTGATGATCAACGCCCCCGGTGGTTGTTTCGTCGTCTGCCGTGGTTGAAACGCCTGGTGGCCTGGCAGGGTGTAAAGTGAACGCGCCGAACGCCGGAAGCACCCAGCATCGGAGAGTGGCCTATGTTCTCGGTCGTTTCCCCACACTGTCCGAGACGTTTGTACTCTATGAGATCGACGGGCTGGCACAGTTGGGAATGGATATTCATTGCTTTTCGCTCTATCCTTGTCGTGAAACGGTTTTGCACGAGCGGGCAAGGGAATGGATGACCCGAACGGTCTACATTGAGCCGATTTGGCATGCCCGGATGTTCCTGGCGCATCTGTGTTTCTTGTGGACAAAGCCGGCCGATTATCTGCATTTGCTTGCGCACCACCGGCACTATGGTGGGAAGCGAGTATTCTGGCAAGCGCCCTATCTGGCCTGGCGCATTAAGCAACTGGACATCCGACATGTGCATGCCCACTTTGCATGGAGTGCTACTGATGTGGCAATGATGATCGCTCGTCTGTTAGATATCTCGTTCAGTTTTTCGGCCCATGCGGCAGACATCTTTCTCAGGCCAGAGCGCCTGGCCGAGAAAACTCGGGCGGCCTCATTCGTCATCACCTGCACCCGATGCAACAAGGAATACCTGGTAAGTCAGTATGGTCAGACAATTGCCGACAAGGTACATCTGGTCTATCATGGCGTGGATACAACGCGCTTTCAGCCTCTCCACATCACCGGCGAACGTCCTATTGACATACTTGGCGTGGGACGACTGGTGGAAAAGAAGGGCTTCATCTACCTTGTGGAGGCTTGTCGCATTCTGCGGGATCGAGGACTGGAATTCAGATGTGTGATCGTGGGAGAAGGTGAGGAGCGCCCCAGCCTGGAGTCAGCCATTGCTCAAAGGAACTTGACCGGGGTAGTCAACTTGCGAGGAGCGCTGGCTCAGGAAGATGTCATCGAATTGTATGCTCAGTCCAAGCTGTTTGTCTTACCCTGCATCGTGGCGGCAAACGGCGATCGGGACGGCCTGCCCAATGTGCTCTTGGAAGCGATGGCCATGGGGCTGCCAGTTGTGTCAACGCCGGTATCGGCTATCCCTGAGCTGATTGACAGCCCGGACTGTGGTTTATTGGTGCCGCCAGGGGATGCTAAGGCCCTGGCTGAGGCCATTGTCGGGTTGCTGGAAGATAACGCTCGACGGGAAGCTATGGGTTCCCAAGCCAGGAAACGAGTGGTGAGGGACTTGGACATCCGGAACAGTGTCAAGCAGATTGCAGCCTTGTTTGAGCGCGGGGAGAGTTGCCGATGAGAATTGGGTTCGTTCATTTCATGGGTGGTATGGGGGAGAACATCAGGAACGCGGCAATCAGGGATTTTTTGAGAGCAGCAGGATTTGAGGTGATAGATATCCTTCTGGAGACAGGCTGGGCTAAGGGTTCGCTATGGACTCATGTCACCATGAACAATCTGCGAAGCCTACTTCAGATCGTCCTTCAAAAAAGGACAGCTTCATTGTTGGCTGAAATCACGTGGAATGAGCAACTGCGCCGGTTCCAGAGGTTCATTCCCCGCTGGCATCGCCAGATTCTCGGTCTGGACGAGCAGGTAGACGTTTTTCATGCCGAAACGCACCTGGCAGCCTATCTTTGCGCGCTGGTAAAGCGCAAGACGAAAAAGCCATTTGTCTTTGACATGCATGGAGTACGGGCAGATGAGGCCAGAATGTGGGGGGATTCGCTCCCAGGAATTCATTTCTGGGAGAAGGTAGAACGAGAGGCTGTGAAAGAAGCCGACCGCATCCTGGTGGTGAGTCGGGCTACGATTGGCCTCATGATGCAACGTTACAACGTGCCTCGTGAGCGTTTCATGGTTGTCCCCAATGGAACGGAGCTCTACCCGGATCAGGCCCAATATGGCACACCTCTACGAGTGATCTATGGTGGAAATTTCGCTTATTATGAACGGGTTCAGGATTTTGTCAAAGTAGCAGAGTTACTTCAGGGACAGGGCTACGAGTTCATTTTGATGGGAGATGGGTGGTTGCGAAACCAGGTGCTTGACTACATCAATAGCCGCCACGTGGACATCATTTACCTGGGACGGAAAAGCCGCGCAGAGAGTTTGCGCCGATTCTGTCAGATGCAGATCGGAGTAGCGCCTTCGACCAAAGATGTTACCCGTCAAGTGGCCTCGCCGATGAAAGTATTGGATTATGCCGCCTGCGGCCTGCCTGTGGTCACGGTCAATGTTGGGGAGTGGAGCGACATGATCAAAAGATATGACAGCGGCATCGTCACCGAGAACAGCGATCCGTCCGAGTTCGCTGAAGCCATCGTGGCCCTTCGTGATCCGAAGGTATGGGCAATAAAATCGGCAAACGCACGCGAGATGGTGCGGCAGGAATGCCTGTGGGACAAGGTGCTAGAGCCATTGGACAGGTGGTATGGGAGTTTTCGGAGAGAGTAGCAGCGGCTGTACCATTCTTCTCTTCTTCGGCGACCAGTGGGATGACCTGTGGCGCCGCCGCCAACGACTGGCGCGCCGGCTGGGGGAGAACGGCCGGCGGCGGGTGGAACGCGAGTTCGCCTGGGAACAGGTGGGCAGCCGGCAGGAGACCTTGCTGACTGAGGTCGCTGCCCGGTGAGGGGCTGTCATGGTCAAGGGTGAAACCATCCTTGGCGTGTCCCCCAGTTCCTGGTTCTCGCTGTGGCGGAATCGGTGATGATGAAAGTAGAGGTATGGTATGCATATCGCTATCGTAGCTGGCGGATACTCGGGCCTCTCTGGTGCATTTACCAATGCCCGCGAGCTGGCTGAACAATTGGCGGCGCGAGGTGAGGCTGTCACCGTTTTGGCGCCTGACGTGCCTGCAGCACACGGAACGGAGCATCTGCGCTTTGTGCGCATTCGGGACCGGCCTCTGGTTCCACAAAACCTGTTCTACTTCACGGCGTTAGAGCGGGCGCATCGGCGGCGCCGGATAGACGTGGTTCACACATACGATAGCATCGCTTTCCTGGCTGTCTGCCCGTTTGCGCGGCTACACAAGGTACCGACTGTGTTCAGCGTGCAGGCCTCTATCTTTAGTCAGGGGCGGGCGGTGGATTATAGTTGGTTGACTACGCAGATTCTCAAATTCACCAATCGCTTCGCAGCTCGCCAGGCTGACAGGCTGATCTGTATCAGCCAGGAGATGGTGCGGTGCATGCGTTATGCTGGGGCGAGCGAGAGAAAGATCGTTGTGATCCCGAATCCCGTTGACCTTTCGTTGTTCCACCCGGGAATGCACAAGAAGGACGGGCGAACGTGTCTCTATGTGGGCGCGTTGCGTCCGGCCAAAGGGCTCGAGTATCTGATCGAGGCCATCCCCCAGGTGCTGGGCCGGTTCCCGGATGCCAGGTTCATCGTGGTGGGGGATGGGCCGCAACGAGGGGAGATCGAACGGCTGATCACAAACTATCAAATCGCCGGGGCAGTGCACATGGTGGGCTCCGTACCTCATGGCGAGCTGCTGCCCTACTACCAGCAGGCGGATCTGTTCGTGATACCTTCGCTAAACGAGCCGCAAGGGATCGTCGTGTTAGAAGCGATGGCGTGCGGCCTGCCAGTGGTCGCCAGTCGGGTAGGCGGCATCCCGGAGATGGTGAAAGACGAGTATAATGGTCTGCTTATGCCCCCGGGAGACAGTCAGGCATTGGCACGAGCCACTCTGAGACTGTTCACCGAAGAGGATCTGTACAGGCGTTGTGCGGCTAATGCACTCGACACCGCAAAAGAATTCTCCTGGCAACGAAACATCGGAAAGTATGAGGAGGTGTTTCGCCAGGTCAGCACGGATTCAGGAGTATGAACTGTGCCCACCAGCCCATGGCAACCCATCAGCCCTATTATTGACCTCGTCATGGATATGACTCCAAGACCCAGGAAAGTTCTGGACGTGGGCTTTGGCTTCGGTAAGTGGGGTCTGTTGCTGCGGGAATACCTGGAGTACTTTGGGCAGAGTGGCAAACCAGCCGATAGCCGCACGGTTGTCATAGACGGAGTCGAGGTTTTCCCACCCTACATAGGTCGTATCCAAAGGGCGATCTATGATTCGATCTACGAGGGCGATATCGTCGTCATTCTACCCCGAATTGCGTCTGATAGTTACGACCTGGTGATGCTGATCGATGTACTCGAACACTTTGACAAATCACAAGGGTCAAATGTTCTCAAAGAATGCCAGCGAGTAGGTAAAGCGGTCATAGTTAGCACACCCTCCGGTTGGTTCGCACAAGGTGCTGCATACGGCAACCCCTACGAAGTGCATAAAGCCCTGTGGACCCGCAAAGACCTCAAGCAAGCTGGCGCCAGGTTTGTCTTCCGAATGGGTAACTGGATTGGGGTGTTTGCTCGCCCACCATACGCCAGCCAGTATTCATGGCGGTATAAAGTGAATTTCTGGGGACGCTGGCATCTGCCGGACTGGGGGCGGGAGATGATGCGTCCGCTGTGGCACCTGGTTCACCGTCCCGGTACGTGATAGCCTGAAGGATGGATGTGCTCTTCTTTGCCGACTACTGGGACGACATGTGGCGCCGCCGCCAACAACTGGCCTGGCGGTTGGCCCAGACCGACGCAGTAGACCGCGTGCTTTACATTGAGCGCCCACTGCCGCTTACTTCGCTTCTAAAGTTCCTGGTCGGCCGCGCCGACCGCGACGCCATGGATCGTTGGCGACGGGTGCTGCGAAACCGGTCATGGGTGATGCCGGTGGGAGACAAACTCTCAGTGCTGACCACGTTTGCTCCCCTCCCCCTGGTTGGTCCTGCGGCGTTGTTCCGGGCCTCTGAGAGAGCTCGCGACCGCTGGCTGCTGCGCTGGCTGCGCCGCCATGACCGGCCGAGCCGGCCTCTGGTCTGGGTCAGCCACCCCCAGATCTCGATAGACGCGATCAGAGCTTTGGAGCCAGGTTTGCTGTGGTACGACTGCACCGAAGACTTTTCTGCCTGGCCGGGCTTGCCGGAGTGTGTTCGGGCCCAGATCGAGACCACGGACCGCTGGTTGACCGGGCATGCGGATGTCGTGAGCGCGGTATCCACCACGCTCTATGAAGAGAAACGACGGGTGAACCCCAATACCCACTGGCTGCCCAACGCCGTGGACACCGATCTGTTCTTGCGACCGCCGGAGCATCTGGCCACGCCGCCGGAACTCCAAAGCGCGTCCCGGCCGGTGCTGACCTTCGTCGGCGGCCTCGGTGATTGGGCGCACGATTGGGAGCTACTGGACCAGGTCGCGACACTCCGCCCTGACTGGACGATCCTTCTCATCGGCCCGCTGAGCGTCAGTCCTGAGACGGGGCGAATGCTCAAGAGTCACTCGAACATCGTCTGTGTGGGACAAAAGCCGTATCAAGCCTTGCCGGCCTACCTGATCCACTCCGACGTTTGTTTCCAATTCTACCGGCCTGGTCGAAAGAACGACAGCGGAAACAGCCAGAAGCTGTTTCTCTATCTGGCGGCGGGCAAGCCGGTCGTTTCGACCCCGTCGGCGAATGTGGAGGCGTACCGGGCCTGGGCAAGGGTAGTCAAGACGGCAGAGCAGTTCATCGTCAGCGTCGAGAAATCCCTGGTCGAGGACGACCTCGAGCAGCAGAAGAAACGGCAGGCGCTGGCCCGGGAGAACTCCTGGGAGGCGCGCATGGAACAGATTCGCCAGATTCTGAAGAGTGTGGGCGCACAATAACTCAGCGCTTTCCGAGAGAGGTTGTGACACGAACTAACTGCAAACAGCGAAGCGTTCCTGCAGAGGTCTATGACGAGCGCTACTACTGGGAACAGGATGGTCCTGAAGGCTGGCGGCGTTTTCTGGAAACTCGTGGTCAGCATCGTTCCCCAAGCGAAGGCTATTTTCGGTCCCTCGGGTGTCTGCGAGATGGCATGCGTGTGTTGGATGTGGGTTGCGGACGCGGCGAGCTGATCTTTCGATGTGTGCAGGACCATAAAGTAGCTGCCGTGGGGATAGACTATAGCGCTGCAGCGGTAAGAATAGCCAGGGGCATCACATACGAACTCGGCACGAAAGAGCAGAAGACACGAATGTCGTTCGCCGTGGCAGATGCCCAGCACTTGCCGTTCGCCAATCGCTCCTTCGATGTGATTTTTTCCCACCATGTAGTGGAACACCTGTATCCCGAGCAGTTGGAGAGAATGTTGAGCGAATGCAACAGGCTTCTGCGGAATGGCGGGTGTCTGGTGCTGGAGACTGGCCCCAACCTCTGGCGTCTGCAATATGGATTCCGCATCACCCGACTGGCCTACCGGGTCCCATTCTTGGGTGCGGTCTATTGCAAGATGATGGGAGTGGATGAGATCCCCCAACAAGTGAAGACACCAGAAGATGCACTCTATCATGTTGGAGAGCAGAGTCTGCCGGGTCTGAGACGGGCATTGCGGAGACATGGGTTCAAATGCAGAGTGTGGGTAGGACTGGGGCAGGATAGCCGCTTCACAAGGGAAGCGTTTCAGCATCACTTTGGGAGAATGGGCCGTCTGTGGTATGGTTTGTATTACCTTCTCTATGGTTTGTTCCCATTCAATCTCGTATTCGGTGACATCATCTACGCACTGGCCTGGCCAGACAGGCCTTGACCCGAAATGGCGCCTTTGATGAACAAGGCCAACAGCCGCCACGTGGTCATTTTCATACCTCGGGAAGTGCATACTGGCGGAGAGAGATACCTGGTTGAAGTGTACGGTTACCTCCAGCGGCAGGGAGTCCCAGTCAAACCGATCTACCTGGAACATACTACCCAAGAGCGAAGTGGGGTTGCACTGCTGATAGACTGCCTGCTGGCAAATCTGCGTTTCTATTTCCAGGCCAGACACCTGGGTGACCTGACCCAAGTCGTCCTTTTTGAAGATTTCCATCTTCATCCTCGCCTCTGGTTATTTAACCTGCTGGTTCGTTTGGTTAGCGGTAGGTTGAAAACGGTCGTCCTGGTGCAATCGGATCTTTTTTACCACACTGCCTTGCGTCACCGATGGGCCAGATGGCTGGATGAGAAAGTCGTGCGCATCTTTCTTGAACAATCGAGGTAAATACCTACCCGCCACCCTCCCGCAGGTTAGAAAGCGGCTGGCAAGAGAGCGAGCAGCTCATTGCGGCGCACTTCAGTGCGGAGATTGCGCCCGAACCTGCGGGAGGGTAGGCAGTTACCAATCGAGTTTGATCCTGACCAACAGCGAGTTTACCTGTCAGAGAGTCTTGTCGTTGGGTACGAAGCCGCGTAAAACAATGGTCATCTACTGCGGTTACGACGGAGATCCAGAGATGAGATTTGCAGAAACACCGGCATCCAGGAAGAGTCAGCAACGTGTTTTGTTCGTAGGTCAATGCGCCGAGTGTAAGGGCATCGAGTTTCTGCTACGGGCTATGCCGATGCTCTCCGACCAAGTGACTCTGGACATTGTAGGAGATACGGCGGCTGAACCAGGTTACTACATCAAATTGCAGCATCTTGTCAAGGAGTTAGGGTTGGAGAGCAAGGTATCCTTTCACGGACACGTAGGTGATAAAGCGATGTTAGCACAATTCTATCAGCGCGCCGATGTGTTCGTGCTTCCCTCAGTGGTGGAGGGATTTGGGATTGTGCTGCTAGATGCGATGTCATTCAGGTTACCGATTGTTGCCACACTGGTGGGTGCGATTCCTGAATTGGTGCAGCATGGTGTGAATGGCCTGCTGGTCCCGCCGGCCAATCCGACGGCCTTGGCCGAGGCGATTCGCCACCTGTTGGATTCCCCGACCTTGCGAGAGCAGTATGGGCAGGCCGGCCATAATTTCATCACGGAACGCCGCGAGTTTTATAGCTGGGAGGCAGTAGGGGAGAGGGTACTGCAGGCAATGCAACCATTACTGGAGATAGTCAGTTGACAAAGATCGCCCTCGTCGGCTGCGGCCACATCGCCGGCGTGCATCTGGCCTGCCTCCGCAAGACGCCGGGCGTTGACCTGGTCGCCCTCTGCGACCGGGATGAGCTGCGCGCCCGGGAACTGGCCCACCGATACAGAGTCCCCCACTACCCCGACCTGGCCCAGATGCTCGCCCAGGTCCGGCCCGACGCCGTCCACATCCTCACCCCACCGCAGACCCACGCCGCGCTGACCCTCCAGGCCTTGCAGGCCGGCTGCCACGTGCTGGTGGAGAAACCGCTCTGCCTGACCCCGGCCGAGGCCGACGCCATCTACGAGGCGGCGCACGCGGCCGGACGATGGGTGAGCGTAGATCACACCCACCTCTGGTCGCCGCTGGTGCAGAAGGCGCGGCGGGTGGTGGACTCGGGCCGGCTGGGGCGGGTGCTGCATATCCAGTATACGATGGGCGATGACTATCTGGAAGTGGTCAAGGGCGGCTACGCCCGCTGGGCGCGAGAGCTGCGCGGCGGCGCCTTCTGCGACCTGATCCCCCATCCGCTCTACCTGTTCCGCGCCTTCCTGCCGGATTTGCAGCTTGCCTCAGTCTGGGCCGTGGGCGCGGGAATAACCGACCTGCGCGAGTTGTGGGCCGATTTTGCCGCCGGCGCGGCCGGGGCCAGCCTGTGGATGTCGTTGAACCAGCGGCCCCTCGAGCACGCCCTGCGCCTCTACTGTACGCGGGGAACCGTTCATATAGACCTGCGCAACTTTTGTCTGGCGGTGCTGCCGGAGCGCGGACTGCCTGGGCCGGCAGCGCGGCTGGTCAACACGGTATCCGAGTCATGGCAGCGAGGAAGAGGTACCCTGGGGAGCGCCATTGGCCTGCTTCTGGGGCGGTTTGATCCCTGGGCTGGCACCGCCGGGGCCATCCGCTCTTTTTACCAGGCCATTGCCGAAGGAAAGCCCCCTCCCGTCAGTCCCGAAGAGGCCCGGGCAGTGGTCGAACTTTCGACGGCGATCTGGGACGCGCTGGAGGGAACCCCCGGCGCTCTCCGCCCGGCTGTGGACGAGAGAGGGCAGGCCATCGTCCGCAAGACGCCCGCCGATTTTGCCGTGGCCGGCGTAGGAGCAGACCTTGCGCCCGCCCACATACTGGTCACCGGGGGCACCGGCTTCATCGGCAGCCACCTGGTGCGGCGGCTGGTGACCGAGGGACGGCGGGTGCGAGTGCTGTGCCGTTCAGATAGCAATCTGGATGCGTTGCCTGCCGACGGCGTTTAATTGGCCTTTGGTGACGTGGGCGACCTGGCTTCGGTGCGCCGGGCCATGCCGGGCATTGAGGTGCTGTACCATCTGGCGGCAACGACCGGCGGCGATTGGGCTGCCCATTACCGGGGCACGGTGGTTGGAACCAGGAACGTATTGCAGGCAGCAGCCGAAGCCGGAGTCAGGAAGGTGGTCTATGTCAGCTCGCTGGGCGTGCTCCACGCCAGTCGCTTTCCCAACGGCGGCCGGGTTGACGAGAGTTTTCCTCTGGAGCAGCGACCGGAGGCGCGCGGTCACTATTCCAGGGCCAAGCTGGAGGCCGAGCAGGTGGCGCGGGAGTTCATGGAGCGGGAGAAACTGCCCGTCTGCATCGTGCGCCCGGGGCTGGTGTATGGGCCGGGCCGGAACGAGCTCCTGTCCGATGCCGGCTTTCGAGTCGGCAACGGGCTGGTCCTGGTGGTCGGGATGGGCGGCCGGCGACTGGGGTTGACCTATGTGGAGAACCTGGTGGACGCGCTGTTGTTGGCCGAACGAAATGGGCGGTCGGTGGGTGGGCTGTATCACATCGTGGACCCCGCTGCGCCCACGGTGAGGCAGTACCTGCGGGCCTATCGCCAGGCCGCCGGCCAACGGTTGACCGCGATCTACCTGCCGACGTTCCTGTGGCTGGCCGGCCTTGGTCTGCTGGACGGCCTGCTCCGGTTGGCGCGCGGGGCATCGCCACACCTGAGCTATCGGCTGCGTTCGATCGCCCGCGGGCCGCGATACGAGACCACGGCGGCGCAAACCGGGCTGGGGTGGCGGGCGAGTGTGCCGTTTGCAGAGGGGATGGCAAGAGCGTATAGCCCGGCAGAGGAATGTAGTCATTGACCACGCTGGTATTCACTTACGGCTATCCCCCTGCCGACGGTGGGGTTGAGGTCTATTCGGCAGGGGTGGCGAACGGACTATGGCAACAAGGCCAGCCAGTCGTCGTCCTGGCCCCGCGTGTTGCCGGATCCAGAGTCTCAGATCCTTGCCAGCCCTTTCCTATCTATCGCGTTCCGAAAACACTGATCCTCCGCGAGCTGTGGATGGTGCTGGCATTGCCCTGGCTTATAAGACAGCACCGCATAGCTCGCATATTAGCCACCGTGTGGCTTCCTTGTGGGGTCGTCTCCTGGTTGGTGACCCGTTTTCTGAGGATTCCCTATTTCTTGTCCGCTCACGGTTCAGAGATCCTGGACACCCAAAATCTCAAGAATCCGCTCAAGCACCAGGTGAGAAAACGCTTGCGTTGGCTTAAGACGATCACTCTGCACAATGCTCAAGCTATTTTTGCTGTCAGCGAATACACGCGCCAGCTCGTGATCGCCCAAGGGATCTCTCCTGATAAGGTCGTTACGATCCTCAATGGCGTTAACACGGAGCGCTTTCAGCCATTGCAGGATGCGGATTGGGTGCGGGTCCGTCACAAAATAGAAGGCCGCAAGGTGATCCTCACGCTGGGGCGGCTGGACGACTACAAGGGTCATGACACCGTCATCCGTGCACTGCCTCAGGTGCTGGCGGCGGTCCCGCAGGCGGTGTATCTCATCGTGGGCCGGGGGCCGGAGAGAATCAGACTGGAGCAGATAGTAAGAGAAGTCGGAGTAGCGGACAAGGTGATCTTTGCCGGCTATGTGCCTGATGATGAGCTCGTTGCGTACTACAACGCTTGCGATCTCTTTGTGCTGGTTTCTCGCCAGGATGAGAAAGACGTAGAAGGGTTTGGGCTGGTCTATCTGGAAGCGAACGCCTGCGGCAAGCCGGTGATCGGCGGGGATATCGGCGGTGTGCGCGATGCGATCATCCACGGAGAAACAGGGTTGTTGGTCAACCCCTACGACCAAGACGCAATAGCGCAGGCGATCATCCATCTACTCTGCGCCCCCGACGAGGCTCAACGGTTGGGTTGCAAGGGGCGCCAAAGAGTGGAGAACGAATTGGACTGGCGGCATGTGGCTCAACGGATGCAAGCCATCATGAAGCTGGCAGGATGAGTACAGTCCTCCAGGCATTCTTCTGGGCCACTGCAGCCGTGGTCGCCTACGTCTATTTCGGCTACCCGGCGCTGCTGTGGCTGCTGTGCCGCTTCAGACGCCCCCGGCCGCTCCCTGCGGCGGAGGGCTTTGAGCCTACCGTTTCGTTGATCATCGCCGCCTACAACGAAGAGCAGGTCATCGCCCAAAAGATCGAGAACAGCCTGGCGCTGGACTATCCGAAAGAGAAACTGGAGATCATTGTCGTCTCCGATGGCTCTACCGACCGGACGGCCGACCTTGTTCGCGGCTACACCGCCCAGGGTGTGCGCCTGGTAGACCTGCCCCAGAACGTGGGCAAGGCCTCGGCCCAGAACGAGGCGGTGAAACGGGCCACTGGAGATGTTCTATTATTTACCGATGCCAATGTCTCCTTGCTGCGAGACGCCGCGCGCCAATTGGTCAAACATTTTCAGGATGCGACAGTGGGGTGTGTGATCGGGAAGGTGGCATACACCAACGAGGACGAGACCGGGGTCAGCGAGGGCGAAGGTTTCTACTGGCGATATGAGCTATTTCTACGAGGCAAGGAAAGCTACCTGGGTAACCTGGTTGCTGGGAGCGGCCCCATCATGGCCTTCCGGCGGACGCTCTTCGATCCTCTGGACCCGGCCGTCAGCGAAGACTTTGTCCTGCCCATGAAAGCGGCCATCAAGGGGTATCGGACAGTATACGAGCCAGGCGCCATCTCCAGAGAACGGCTCTTCCAGGTTAGCCCGCGTGACATGCTCAAAACCAGGACCAGGACCACCACGTTGGACACCCGCAGCGTGTTCCTCTGCCGCGCTCTCCTGAACCCCTTACGCTACCCGCTCTACGCCTGGGGACTGGTCTCGCACAAGCTCTTGCGCTGGCTGGTGCCGTATTTCCTCATCGCCCTCCTGGCCGTCAACCTGCTGCTCCTGGACCAGTCGTTCTATCGCCTGGCCCTGGCGTTGCAGCTCGCCTTTTATGCACTGGCGGCTGCTGGCTATCTGTGGCAGAAACGGGGCAAGCCGCCGCGCATCCTGGGCCTCCCGTTCTCCTTCTGCCTGGTCAACGGAGCGGCGCTGGTGGGCGTGGCCCGGTTTGCGCTGGGCAAGAAGGCCGGGCGGTGGATGCCGGTGAGATAGGACACGGACAAACACGGATGAACACGGATGGGACAGAAAGAATCCGTGTGCGTAGCCCGTGTCTATCCGTGTCTCATTGGGATAGGACACGGATGAACACGGATGAACACGGATAGAACAGAAAAGAAGAATCCGTGTGCGTAGCCCGTGTCTATCCGTGTCCCATGGGGATAGGACACGGATGCACACAGATGAACACAGATAGAACAGAGAAGAATCGGTGGGCGCAGCCCGTGTTCATCTGTGTCCTAAAAAAGTGAGGGCAGGCTGGTGAAGCACGGGGAATTGACAGAGCAGATCATCCGGGCGTTCTATAACGTCTACAACACCCTGGGCTATGGCTTTCTGGAGAAGGTCTACGAAAACGCCCTGGCTATCGAGCTACGCAAGATGGGGCTGGCGGCGGTGCAGCAGGCGCCCATCATGGTCTACTATGCCGGGGCGGTGGTGGGCGAGTATTACGCGGATTTGCTGGTGGCCGACGCGGTCATTGTCGAGATCAAGGCGGCGCGGGGGCTGGCGGCGGAGCACGAGGCCCAGTTGTTGAACTACTTGAAGGCGACGCCCTACGAGGTGGGGTTGCTGCTCAACTTTGGTCCCAAACCGGAACTCATGCGCAAGGTGTATGATAACGAGCGCAAGGGGGTGAATAGGACACGGATGGACACAGATGAACACGGATAAAGCAAAGAAAAATCCGTGTGCGTAGCCCGTGTCTATCCGTGTCCGATAAGGAAGGCCGGGCGGTGGGAGCCGGTAAGATGGGATAGGACACGGATGGACACAGATGAACACGGATAAAGCAAAGAAGAATCCGTGTGCGTAGCCCGTGTCTATCCGTGTCCGATAAGGAAGGCCGGGCGGTGGGTGCCGGTCAGGTGATTTTCGATTTTGGATTGCGGATTTGTGAGGGGCGGAGAAGCAAGGGAGATGGTGCGGCGCGGGGACAAAGGGAAGATAAATGGGTGACATGAGGCACATCCCATGTGGAGCTTGTGGGGCGGATCAGCCCCGGCCGGTAGGCGTTCCGCGTGTCTCTGAACCGGCCAAGACCGTGACGCCGGGCTGGGAAGCGGTGCGCGTGGTGCAGTGTGCGCAGTGTGGCTTCTACTACACGTACCCGATGCCGTTCTGGGACGACGGGGATTTGCAAACGCTGTACGGCGCCGAATACTTTGGCGCAGAGAGCGCGTGGTGGCATCGCCAGCGCACGGTGGTTGATCCCCAGCGGCGACTGGATGCTATCGAGAAGGAGCGGGGGAGCGGGGGAGCAGAGGAGCGGGGGAGACTGCTCGATATCGGCTGTGGGCAGGGGTACGTGCTGGAACACGCCCTGCTGCGGGGCTGGGGCGTATGGGGATTGGAACCGTCTGAGACCTGGGCGCGGGACACGGCAGCCCGCCTGGGGGTGCAAGTCTGGGCGCAGCGGGTCGAGCAAGCGGACCTGCCAGCCCACAGTTGCGACGTGGTCTTTTCCGACAGCGTCATCGAACACCTGGCGGAGCCGCTGGCGATGATGGAACTGGCCCGGCGCGTGCTAAAGCCAGGCGGTATCTTCTATCTGGTGACGCCCAACGCGGATGCGCTGGTCAATCGCGCACGCGGCCTGCTGTTTCGCTTGGCCGGTTCGCGCCGCTCGCCCTACATCGAGCCGCTGTGCAGTCCCTATCACGTGGTCGGTTTCACACCGCATTCTCTCTCCGTGCTGGCTGAGCGGGCCGGCTTTGCGGTGCGTCATCTGTGGGTTCGGCACGGCGCAGAGGAGTGGCGCAAGGAGAAGAGCTGGACGGCGAGCAAGGTCAAGTCGCTGGCGTTGTGGCCGGCGCTGCTGCTTGGGGAGCTTTCAGGCAAAGGGACGACCATTGACGTTTTGCTGGTTCGTCGGTGAAGCCACAGGGCACAAGGTTGCTCAGTGCTGCCTGGCCAGGGAGTCGCTTGGCGGGGAAGACGCGGCCAAGTCCCGCTCCGGACTTCGATCCGTGTTCTACTGTCAACCTGGCGGCGCTGGTGGGCGTGGCCCGGTTTGCGCTGGGCAAGAAGGCCGGGCGGTGGGAGCCGGTAAGATAGGACACGGATGGACACGGATGAACACGGATGGGACAGAAAGAATCCGTGTGCGTAGCCTGTGTCTATCCGTGTCCCATAATGCACCCTCCCGCAGCTTCGGAAGCTGCGGGAGGGTAAGGGCAAGAAGGGAAGCCAGTGAGGCTATCGATCGTCAGCCGGTGGCCGGCTGGTCGGCCGTGCTGGCTGTCGCCAGGAAACGTCCAAAGTGCGCCAGGTCCGCTTCCAGGTCGGCCAACACGTGCGGTAACCGGGCGACGAGTTCGGCCAGTTTGTCGGCCTCAAAGTTCCAGGTATAAAGGTTGCGGACCAGGTGCCGGAAGCGCAGGTACTCTTCCAGATCGTGCGCCGTTTGCGAGCGGATCACCGCCGGCCGCAGGCTCTCTACCTGCAGGGTCATCTGCATCAGCAGGTCTCGATGCCAGTTCGGACCGGCCGGCACGCTCCCATCCACCTCCCGCGCGAGCCACTCAAAGATGCGCTCGATTCCATTGTACACCCCATGCAGGTTGAGGGCCACCGAGTCCAGGTAGAAGGTCCGGTGACGCTCGTCACGCTGGGCCATCTGATATGCTTGAGCCGCCTTCTCCGCTCCTCGGCGCACGTCCGATAACTCGGCTTTCACTCGTTCATCAAGCAGGCGATAGCGCGCGATCATAGGGGCACTCCTTCCTGGGCGATGACGTCACGCAAGGTGGGGGGACAATCAGCCAGGTCTACCAGGTCCAGGTCAAAAGGGCCTTTGTCACCGGCTATGGCGCCGGCTGCAGCCCAGGCCCTGAAGAAAGCTCCCGCCGGGATGCCAGAGACGGCCAGGTCAATGTCTGAACGGTCGTCAAAGAGCCCTGGGTGGACCAGGGAACCAAACGCGATGATCTCCTGGGCGGCAAAATGAGTCCGGAGCAGGCCGGCGATCTGCCGGGCGACCACCCATGCCTCTTCCTGACGCCGCTGCCAGGCGGCCTGCTGCTCTAGCCAGCGGCGGTGGATGTGCGGCAAATAGGCGGCGAACCCCTCGTCGTCGGTTTCTCTTTCAGTAGACCAGGCTCTCTGGCCGATTTTCATACGACTCTCCCATCCCCATGTCATTGCCTCCCACCCACAATTGTACATCAAAACGGTATAGAGGGCAAGCCCTTGCGCACATATAGCTATCACCTCTATCCTGTGTTCACCGTTCGAGGCCCAGTGAACGAGGCCTTGCCAGCCATCCAATTCCATTGTACTGCGCGATTGGCTCTCGGTCAACTCTGGAGTACAGGTATTGACTGATCCGCTCGCTTCCCTCATCCCATCTCTATCTCTATCTCCCCTCTCTATCCTCCTACTCTCCTTCCTTCTTGCCCTCCTCCTCACCCCCCTGGCCCGGCGTCTGGCCCCGCTCCTGGGCGCGGTGGACGTGCCGGTGACCGGGCTGAGCATCCATGCGATCCCCATCCCGCGCACCGGCGGCCTGGCGATGCTGGCGGCGTTCCTGGGGGCCATGGGCGCGGCCGGGGCGCTGGGCCTGGCGCCGCCCGAGGACACCCTGCCGCTGATGGGAGTGCTGGTGGGGGCGGTCATCGTGGCTTTGGCCGGGCTGCTGGACGACGTGCGCCACGTCTCGCCCATCACCAAGATGCTGTGGCAGCTCCTGGGCGCGGCCATCGCCGTGGGGTTGGGGGTGCAGGTGGGGACAGTGCCCCTGGCCGGGGCCGGCTTTGCCCTGGGCGTAGTCTACCTGGCTGGCGGCGCCAACGCCCTGAACCTGCTGGACGGGATGGACGGCCTGGCGGCCGGCGTCACCGCCATCGCCGCCCTGTTCCTGGCCGGGCTGGCCGCGCTCCAGGGGCACGCCCTGGCCCTGGTGTTGGCCCTGGCCCTGGCCGGCGCGGCCCTGGGCTTTTTGCCATACAACTTTCCCCGCGCCAGCCTCTTCATGGGCGACGTGGGCAGCCTGACCCTGGGTTTCACCCTGGCCGCCGTGGCCGCGTTGCTCGCCAACCGGCCCGGCGACCTGGGCTGGTTCCTGGCCCCGCTCCTGGTCATCGCCCTGCCGGTGGTAGACACGGCCCTGGCTATGGCCCGACGCTTCATGCACCTGGGGGATTTGTTCACCGGCGATCGGGAGCACGTGTACGATCTGGCGACGCGGCGGGGTTTGAGCAACACAGCCACGGTCCTGCTCATGTACGCCGTCACCCTGGCTCTGGGGCTGACGGCCCTGGCTGTGGCGATCTTGCCGCCGCTATTCGGCGTCCCGCTGGCGCTGGCGGCCCTGCTGGCCCTGGTCGCCGCCGGGGTCTGGCTGGGCGCGCTGGGCCGGCGCGTCGGCGATCCGGTCGCGGCCCTGCGGCGCGTCGCCCGGCGCTACACGTACACGATCCTGCTGGACGCGTTCCTGGTGGCAGCCGGCTACTATGCGGCCCTGGGGCTGCGGCTCAGCGGCGAGATGCCCGGCGACCTGGACTACCTGACCCACTATGCGCGGGCCATGGCCCCCTACGTCCCCTTTGTCGTGTTGGTCTACCTGCTGGGCAACGCCATCTTTGGCCTGTACAACCGCCTCTGGCGCTACGCCTCCAGCCAGGAGTGCGTCAACATCCTGGGGGCGGTGGGAGTCGCCACCGGCGTGGTGCTGGTGGCGGATTTGCTGTGGGGCCACGACCGGCCCATCCCGCTCTCGGTGGTCCTGCTGGCCGGCGGCATGGCGGCGGTGGCGTTCATGGCCCTGCGCTACCGCTTCCGCCTGGTCACCGGCACCCTGTGGCGGCTGGGCCTGATCGCGCGCGCTGGCGAGGAGCGGCCCCCGTTGCGAACCCTCATCGTGGGGGCCGGCGAGGCCGGGCAACTGCTGGCCTGGCGCATGCAGCACCACAGCACCGGCTACCAGGTGGTGGGTTTTGTGGACGACGACCCGGACAAGGCCGGGATGCGCGTCCACGGGGCGCGGGTATTTGGCGACTGCACGGCCATCCCGCACCTGGCTCAGCAACACCAGGTGGACCTCATCGCCATCGCCATCCACAACGCCTCGCGGCCGGCCTTGATTCGCATCGTGGATCGTTGCCTCGAGACCCCGGCGCGGGTCAAGATCGTCCCGGATCTGCTGGCCCAGTTGGGTTTGCCCACTGCGCTGATCAACCTGCGCGACGTGACCATAGATGATCTGCTGGGCCGGCCGCCCATCCCCGTGGACGAGGCAGCCTGCCGGGCGGTCCTGAGCGACAAGGTGGTGCTGGTCACCGGCGCGGCCGGCTCCATCGGCGCCGAGATCTGCCGCCAGGCCGTGGGCTTTGCGCCCCGCCTCCTGGTGGCGTTGGACCACAACGAGACTGGCCTGTACGACCTGGGGCAGGAGCTGTGTGGCGCGGCCGGCCCGGTGCCGGTGCGGTACGCGGTGGGCGACGTCACCGACACGGTGCGCCTGGCCGCCCTTTTCGCCGACTGCCGGCCCCAGGTGGTCTTTCACTGCGCGGCCTACAAGCACGTGCCGCTCATGCAGTTCTGCCCCAGCGCGGCGGTCAAGACGAACGTGGGCGGCACCATGACCCTGGCCTGGCTGGCGGAGGAGTGCGCCGTCGAGCGCTTTATCTACATCTCCAGCGACAAGGCGGTCTTTCCCCAGAGCGTAATGGGGGCCACCAAGCGCGTCAGCGAGATGTTCATGAGCACGCTGCGCAGCGGCAACCCCACGCGCTTTGCCACGGTGCGCTTTGGCAACGTGCTGGGCAGCCGGGGCAGCGTGGTCCCCACGTTTGCGGCCCAGATTGACGCCGGCGGCCCGGTGACGGTGACGCACCCGGAGATGCGCCGCTACTTCATGAGCATCCAGGAGGCGGTGAGCCTGGTCATCCAGGCCGCCGCGTTCACCACCGGCGGCGATATGTTTATCCTGGACATGGGCGAAGAGGTGTGCATAGACGCGCTGGCGCGGCGGATGATCCGGCTGCGGGGCCTGCGTCCGGAGACGGACGTCGCCATCCGGTACACCGGGCCCCGGCCGGGAGAAAAGATGCGCGAGTTGCTGGCCTGCCCGGCCTACGAGACGCTGGAGGAGACGGCTCATCCCCGCGTGCGCCAGGTACACTGGCGCAATCACCTGGACACCAGTCTGTGGACGGAGGTGCAACGCGTGGTGGACCTGGCGGAGGAGGGGCAGGACGACGAGGTGGAAGCGGCGCTCTTTGCCCTGGCCCGGCGCGACTGCCACGCCGCATGCCCGGGTTGGGCCGCCTGCCAGGCCACGCTGGTTTCGTAATTCGTCCCCAGACCCGCCGCTTCGCGCTCGGCGGTCGCAGACCGCCGAGGAGCACAAATTTCTATCTACTGGGTCGGGATGGTTCAAAATTGGTTGACACTTTTTTGAC
>Ga0209101_1001273_pt1 | contig 19054 bp, 17 predicted proteins | sample ConPoolayeCmetaG_FD_185481 | JGI IMG/M metagenome (GOLD analysis project Ga0209101, IMG submission 185481) | Hot spring microbial mat communities from California, USA to study Microbial Dark Matter (Phase II) - Cone Pool mat layer C metaG... ...
GCGGTCATCCTGCCCCGCGAGGCTCCCCCGAGCCGGGCTCGGGGGAGCCTCGCGGGGCAGGATGACCGCCGAGGCCCTCGTCATGGTCAGCCGGGCGAGGAGACGCGGGTCCGCCACGAAGGTGAGCATTCCGGGGCCCGCCTCCTCGAAGCTCGCACAGTCGGTGATCTCGAGGTCCTCGTCGCCTTCGAGGTCTGCACCGAGAAAACGGGCGATGTCGCCGAGCCGCATGGCGGGAGGCTCTAGCGGAGCCTCGGCGCTCTCGCTACGGCATCGGTCGCGTGCTATCGGCCACGAGCGCATGAACGTGCTCCAGCTCGGCATTCCCAAAGGCAGCCTCGAGCAGGCGACGATCGAGCTGTTCCGCAAGTCGGGCTGGAAGATCGGCGTCGGCGCCCGCAGCTACTTCCCCACAGTCGACGACCCCGGGCTGCGCTGTCTCCTGGTGCGCGCGCAGGAAATGGCGCTGTACGTCGCGCAGGGCACCCTCGATGCTGGCATCACCGGACGGGACTGGGTCCTCGAGCATGGGGTCGAGGTCGTGGTGGCCCAGGAGCTCGTGTACTCGAAGGCCAGCCTGCGCCCCACGCGGTGGGTCCTGGCGGTGCGCGGCGATTCGCCTGTCCAGGTCCCGGAGGACCTTCGGGGAGGGCGCATCGCCACGGAGCTGGTCGGGTACACGCGCCGCTGGTTCGCAGACCGCGGGATCCAGGCCGAGATCGAGTTCTCCTGGGGAGCAACCGAAGCCAAGGTCGCCGAGGGCCTCGTGGACGCCATCGTCGAGGTGACCGAGACGGGTTCGACCATTCGTGCACACGGCCTGCGCATTGTCTGCGACCTTTTCGAGTCGGTGCCCCAGCTCATTGCCAGCCCCGCAGCCTGGAACGTCCCCTGGAAGCGGGAAAAGATCGAACAGATCGCGCTGCTGCTCCAGGGTGCCCTGCGGGCCGAAGCCCAAGTCGGCCTGAAGATGAACGTCCCTGCGGCTCACCTCGACGACGTGATTGCCCTCTTGCCTGCGATCACCGCCCCGACAGTGGCCAGTCTTTACGGCACCGACTGGTTCGCCGTCGAGAGCGTCATCGCGGAAGCGACGGTGCGCGAGCTGATCCCGCGCCTGTTGCGAGCCGGTGTGGTCGGCATCATCGAGTACCCGCTGAACAAGATCTGCGGCTAGCAGGGTGCGATGCGAGACGGGATCGCTGCCATGATCAGCATAAGGGGATTTCATCCCCCCGCCAGCCCATCCGCCATGGAACCGGCGCCAGCCGCGGAGTACACTCCGCTCCATCCGGTGATTTCCGCTGTCCGATCCTCCCCGCGAGACAGCCGATTCCGTGCGGCACGCGACCTCGTGGCGCGAGGATACCGGCGGCTTCTCGACTACCTCAGCCTCGCCAAGCCCCGGGTCGTCACGCTCGTCCTGCTCACGACCTGGGTCGGTTATTACCTTGCCCGGCCCGGTTTCTCGGACGCGGGCCGCCTGCTGCATACCCTCGTCGGGACGGCTCTCGCTGCTGCCGGAACGATGGCGCTGAACCAGTGGATGGAGCGCGACCTCGACGCGCGCATGCAGCGGACCCGCCGGCGGCCCCTGCCCGAAGCGCGCCTGTATCCCCTCGAGGCGCTCCTCGTCGGCTTGGTTTGGCTTGGCGGTGGCGTGCTCTGGCTCGCTGCGACGGTCAATGGGCTCGCGGCCGCGGTCACCGTGGTCATCGGCACGAGCTACCTGCTCGTCTACACCCCGATGAAGCGGCGCACGCCACTGTGCTCGTTGGTTGGCGGCATTCCGGGGGCGCTGCCGCCAGTGCTCGGGTGGGCGGCCGCCACCGGCGCGCTCGGACCGGAGCCGTGGATGCTGTTCGCCATCGTCTTCCTGTGGCAGGTCCCGCATACGCTGGCGATCGGCGCCCTGTACCGTGACGATTACGCTCGTGCAGGCATCCAGGTGTTGCCCGTCGTGGATCCGAGCGGAAGCCGGACCGGGCGATACGCCCTCCTCAACAGCATCGCCCTCTTTCCGGTCGCCCTCCTGCCCGCCCTGATCGGACTGGCAGGTTTGCGCTACGCCGCAGCCGCCATCGTGCTTGGGGCCGCCTTCGTCTGCGTGGCTGCCGGCCTCCAGCGGCACGCGTCCCGTACCAGTGCTCGCCGGCTGCTGGTCGCGTCCCTGCTCTACCTGCCCCTCCTGCTCACGGCCATGGCACTGGATCCGACCGCCAGGCTCCCGTGAGGCCACGGCCCGCTTCGCTGCTGACGCTCACCGTGGTCGCCCTGCGCTTGGCGGCCTGCACGTCCGGGTCCGCACCACCGGTTTATGGTACGCTACCCCCCTTCACGCTGACGGCACAGGACAACACCCCTGTCACGGCCGATCACCTTCGAGGTCGGATCTGGATCGCCAATTTCATCTTCACCCGCTGCCCGGACATCTGCCCAGCGCTCACCCAGCGTATGCGGGAGGTCCGACGGGCCCTTCCGGCCGGTTCCGAGGGCGTCCACGCCGTGTCGATCTCGGTGGACCCAGACCACGACACCCCCGCCGTGCTGCAGGACTATGCGCTCCGGCACGATGCCGCGGGCCCGGACTGGACCTTCCTCACGGGTCCGTCCGAGACCATCCGCGCTCTGATCCAGGCGGGCTTTCGCCTCGCCCTCAGCGACAATGGAAGCGGGGCAGCCGGGATCGTGCACAGCGATCGCTTCGTCCTGATCGATCGTGCGCTCCGCATCCGCGGGTACTACCGGGCCACCGATCCGGCCGAGCTCGACCGCCTGCTCGCCGACGCCCGCAGGCTGCTGGCCATGCAGTCCCCGGGCTGAGCCGCACCGATCCTGGCCGCCCTCAGCCTCCCGTGCTGCGCCGCGCGACGAATATTGCACCGGCCAGCGTGCTCAGCGCGAACACCGTACTCAGGGCGAAGGCCCACGGCGCCCCGGCTGCGGGCCCTGCGCCCGGCTCGCCGAGCCACAGCGCGCTGCGGAGCAAAACCAGGCCGTAGGTCAGCGGGTCCAGCGCCATGAGCCAGGCGAGCGGTCGCGCGACCCCTTCCGGGGGGAAGAAGGCGCCGGAGAGGAACCACAGCGGCAGGAGCATCAGGTTCATCACGGCATGGAAACCCTGTGTCGATTCCGCCCGCCAGGCGATCATCAAGCCGAGATTGGCCAGGGCGAAGCCGACCAGACCCATGGCGCCCACGGTCGCGCACACACGGCCTGGCGAGAGGGCGATGCCGGCAAGGGGCGCCAGCATCAGGAAGATCGCGCCTTGGATGACGGCGAGCGCCGTGGCGCCGAGCGATTGACCGAGCACGATCGTGCTTCGTCCGATCGGTGCTGCCAGCACGCCTTGCAGGAATCCGCCCCGTCGATCTTCGACCACCGTGATCGTCGCGAAGATCGCCGTAAACAGCAGGACCAGCGCGAGCACACCAGGAAAGAAAAACTGCATATACCCCATGCCTGGCGGGCTTCCAGGGGGGCGGAAGGAGGGCGACAAGCCGGTTCCCAGGAGCACCCAGAAGACGACCGGCTGGGCGAGGGCACCGACGACACGACTGCGCTGACGAAGAAAGCGGACGATCTCCCGCTCCACGAGCGTGAACAGCGCCAGAGTCATCGGGCGGCGCCGCCGTCCATGCTGTCGGCGAACTGTCGCCCTGTCATGTGCACGAAGGCGTCTTCCAGGGTCGGACGGCCGAAGGTCACGGACGAGATGCGCTCCCCGAAGGCCGTCATGAGATCGCGCGCGAGCTCGGGCCCTCGCGGATGCTCGATCCGCAAGGTGCCATCGACCAACACCGAAGAGCAGCCGAAGCGCTCGCCGATGCGCTGCTGCAATTCCGCTGGGGCATCCGTCCGGATCACGACGACGTCGCCCCCGACGGCAGCCTTCAGAGTCTCCGGCGCGTCGAGCGCCACCACGACCCCACGATCGAGCACCGCCACGCGGTCGCAGCGCTCGGCCTCGTCCATGTGATGCGTCGTGAGCACCACCGTCACACCCTCGGCCTTCCGCAGCTGACAGAGATAGCCGAGCAACTCGCGTCGCACGCCAGGGTCGAGGCCCGCGCTGGGCTCGTCCAGCAGGAGCACGTCCGGCTGCGGCAACAGGCCCTTGGCGAGCTCCACACGACGGGCCAGGCCACCGGAAAGCCGCGACACCCGCTCGCGCAGCCGGTCGGTGAGGCCGAAGCGCTCGAGCAGCGCCGCCATGCGCGTGCGCAGCGTCTCGCCACGCAGCCCGTAGAGGCGGCCGTGGTGGCGCAGGTTCTCTTCCACGGTGAGCCATGGGTCGAGGCCCGGTTGCTGGAAGACGACGCCGACCCGTCGGCGCACGGCTGCGGCGTCCCCGACGACATCGTGCCCGCACACCATGGCACGCCCCGTTGTTGGCCGCAGCAGCGTGGCCAGAATCCGGAACAGGGTGCTCTTGCCCCCACCGTTCGGGCCGAGCAGGCCGAACAGCTCGCCCCGCGTCACGGAAAAGCTGACGTCTCGCAAGGCCTCCCGAGGACCGTAGCGATGCCCCACAGCGCGTACAGCGATGGCCGGCGTCGAAGGCTCGTTGTCATGCCTCGCCACCTCCCGGGGCTGCCCCTCGCTGTCCACAGAGCCGAGACCACGCACTGCCCTCCGTGCATAGCGAAAGCCCGGACCTCGGACCAGCGCGCTCGCCGCCTCGCTCTGCTACTGGCGCCGCGCCCTGCCCCGCGTGCCGGGCGTCCCGTCCCTCGCCAGCACCGCATGGAGCTCGGCCAGCGCCGTCACGAGCTGGCGCGCGTTGCGCTCGGCGTCGTGCTGCTGCTCGACGAGTGCCCGGCCCTGACGGCCGAGCTGCTCGCGGACGGCGCGTTCACGGGCGAGCCAGGCAATGGCGTCGGCGAGCGCGTCCGGGTCGTCCGGGGGCACCAGCGCGCCAGTCTCGCCGTCCCGCACGAGCTCCGGGATCCCGGACACCGCACAGCTCACCACCGGCCGTCCGGTGGCCAGTGCTTCCATGAACACGGTCGGGATACCGTCCATGTCGCCGTGGCGATCGCGGCGACAGGGCAACACGAAGACGTGCGCTGCCCGCATCTCCTCCGCGACACGTTCCTGCGCGATCGGCTCTCCCAGCATGACACGATCGTGCAAGGCGAGGCGCAGGCACTGCGCTGCTAGGTGCGGCCGCAGCGGACCGTCACCGAAGATGCGTAGCGAGAAGGCGACCTCGCGATCGCGGAGCCGGGCGCAGGCGTCGAGCAGCGTATCGAGCCCCTTCTTCTCCTGGAATCGGGCGATACTCAGGAGCCGCAGCCCGTCCGTATCCGCTGGCGGTGGCACATAGCGGAACAGGGCCAGCGGAATCCCCACGTACGATGTCTGCACCCGTTCGCGCTCGCCCGCCGGCAGCTCGCCACGGAGCAAGTCGCGCGCGAAGTTGCTGACAGCGAAGACGCGCGCGGCGTGCTCGAGCTTCCAGCGCAGGGTGGCATTCCGCAGCCCCGGCGCCGTCGAGTAAATGTCGTAGGCGTGTGCGGTGAGGGAGAACGGCAGCCCGGCGACGCTCGCGACGATCGCCGCACAATCTGCGGTCTGGTTCGCGAAGTGCGCGTGCACATGCTGGACACCGAGCCGCTGCAGTCGCCAGGCAGCCGCCACCGCCTTCGGTGTCACCGCCAGCAGGCGCACGTGGGCCCAAGCCGCGCACCCGGCCGTACGATGGAGGCCGGCGATCGGGGGAAGGGTCCGAAGGGGCCGACGCGCCGAGACCACCAGCGCGAGCAGCACGCTCCGGAGATCGACCAACGGCGCCGGGAGCACGCACACGGGCCGCAGCTGCGTGAACGTCCCGTGGCGGATGCGCTGGTCTCGATTCGGATACAACGGCAGCACGACGAGCTCGTGCCCCGCGCGCTGCACCGCCAGCATCTCGTTCACCACGAAGGGCTGCGAGGCGAGCGGCGGCCACGCGGGGATCACGTAGGCGATCCGCATGGCAGCTCAGGCAGCAGCCCTCGTCAGCCGCGCCCGCACCGGCTGCAGGTGCTCCTCGTACACCGCGGTCGTGCCGCGGACCATGGCCTGCGGCGTGAACTCGCCCTCCACGCGTGCTCTCGCTGCGCGCGCGAGGCGCCCGGCCCACCCCGGGTCGCCGAGCACCGCCAGCACGGCCTGCGCGATCCGCTCCGGGCTCCGCGGAGGCACGAGCACGCCCGTCTCGCCATCGCGCAGCAGCTCGCTCGTGCCACCCACGTCGGTCGCCACCACGACCGCTCCGGTGGCCATGGCTTCGAGCACGACGTTCGGCAGCCCTTCGTAGAGCGAGCTCAGCACCATGACATCGACGGCGGCGAGGATGGCCGGAACGTCGTGGCGCAAGCCGAGGAAGCGGATCCGCCCCTCCAGGCCGAGATCGGCGGCGCAGCGCTCGAGCGTTTGCCGCAGCGGGCCCTCGCCGATTGCCAGGATATCCACATCGGGCGCCGCCTTCGCCACCTGCGCGGCAGCGGCGAGAAAGGTCGGCCAGTCTTTCTGCTCTGCCAGGCGTCCGACTTGGGCGACGAGGCGTCGCCGCGGGTCGAAGCCCAGGTGCCGGCGCGCAGCCTCTCGCGGCAACCCGAAGGACGGCATCCGGTCCAGATCGATCCCGTTGTGCACGACGCGCATCTTCGCCGCTGGAAGCCCCTGTCGCTCGACGAGCACGTGCGCGATCGCGTGGGAGTTCAGGAGATAGCAGCTTGTCAGCCGGTCGAGCAGCCGCTCGAGGAGTATCTGCCAGCGCGGGCGCTCGATGACGTTGCGCTCGGCGGCAATGACGACGGGGATGCCCAGGCCTACCGCCGCGAGGCGGCCGTACACGTTCCCGGACCAGAGAATAGTGTGCAGGATCGCCGGCGCGAAGGCGCGCAGATGCCGGCGCAGGCGCAGCAGACGCCGGATATCGGCGGAGCCACGATGGGGGAGCTCTTCGAGCTGGATCCCGAGGTCTCGGATTGGCCCAGCCCAGTAGCCCCCTTCGGCCAAAGCGAACACCCCTGGCACGAAGCGGTCGCGATCGAGACCCCGCAGCAGCTCGTAGAGCTGCCACTCGGCCCCGCCCTTGTTCAGCTCCCCGATGACGTAGGCGACTCGAACCGGCTGGGGAGCATGCTCGGCACCCGAGCGCTTCGCAGCGTCGCTGTCGCGCGCGGTCACGGCGCCGAGTGGCCGAAGCGCGCGACGAAGTACTCGCAGGTCTGGCGCATGCCGCTCTCGAAATCGACGGTCGGCTCGTAACCGAGCCGCGCTCGCGCCTTCCCGATATCGGCAAGGGTGTGGCGGACGTCACCCGGCCGCGGGGCCACGTGCCGGCGCTCGAGAGGGCGTCCGAGAAAGCGCTCGATGGCGCCTGCGATGTCGAGCAGGGTGAAGCGCGCTCCACAAGCGATGTTGAAAACCTCGCCCGACACGCCCGGCGCATCCATCGCCTTGAGGTTGGCCTGGACGACGTTGTCGATGTGCGTAAAGTCGCGGGACTGCTCGCCGTCCCCGTGAATCTCCAGCGGCTCCCCGCGCAGCGCCAGCTCGAGAAAGCGCGGAATCACTGCCGAGTACTTCGATTCGGGGTTCTGGCGCTTTCCGAACACGTTGAAGTACCGGAGACTTACGGTCTCGAGACCGTAGAGTCGGGCAAAGGTCCGGCAGTAATGCTCGGCCGCGAGCTTCGAGACAGCGTAGGGCGAGATCGGGTTCGCCGGAAGCGTCTCGACCTTGGGCAGCGTGGGATCGTCGCCGTAGGCCGATGACGACGACGCGTAGACCAGGCGTCGGATCCCGGCATCGCGACACGCGACGAGCAAGGTCAGCGTCCCGTTCACGTTGACGTCGTTGGTGCTCGATGGGTCGTCGACCGATCGCGGGACCGAGCGGAGCGCTGCCTGGTGAAAGACGCCGTCGCTGCCCCGTACGACGCGCTGGCAGATCGCCGCATCGCGAAGATCCCCGTGCACCACCTCGACATCGAGCCCCGCGAGATTGTCCCGCGACCCGGTGCTGAAGTTGTCGAGGATGCGCACCCGATCGCCTCGCCGAAGCAGGGCTTCCACGATGTTCGAGCCGATGAATCCGGCGCCGCCGGTCACGACCCAGAGCTTGGACGCCACGTGGCGACTCTATGCGAGGGGTGCCGGGCTCGCAAGCAACGGGCGGTCGCGGCCCGTTGCCGCTCCGGCGGTCGCCTGCTAGCTCGGAGCACGTGGCTACGCGGCCCGGCCTGGCCTGGCGCCCGCGCTCGGCGGGTCGTGTCCTTCTCCTCGTAGCCGTCTCCCTGATCTTCCTGGGTCCGGGCCGTGCCGTGGCAGCGACGAGGGTCCCTGCCCTCCCTGTTGTCGTTCGCAGCTCCCCGGGCCTCGGCTCCCTGCCCCTCCCGGTGACGCTGCACGTTCCCTTCGCGCGCGGCAGCGTACGCGGCGCCGACGACATCTGGCTGCATGGGGACCAGCGCCAGCCCTTTCCCCTCCAGGCGACCATTCTCGAACGCTGGGAGGACGGCAGTGTTCGCTGGCTCTTGCTCGATGCACTCGTGCCGCTGGCGCCGGACGGAACCACCCGACTGCTGCTCGAGCGCGGCGGGGCACCATCTCGCGCAACGGGGCGCCGGCTGCGCCGCACCCGCGACAAGGGACGACTTCTCGTCGACACCGGTGTCCTTCGGGCGACCGTGCCAGCCGACGGCGGCGCGATCGCTGCGCAGCTCGCCACACCGGCAGGCCCGGCCGTCGATCGCATCGACCTGCCGCAGGTCACGATTGCCGGCCAGCGGCTGAGCCCGACATCGTTCGTTCCGATGCGCATCGAAACCGACGGCGATGTCCGCACGGAAATCCTCCTTCGCGCCCAGTACCCCGGCGGTCTCGACCTCGACACCCGCGTGGCCTTCTTCGCGGGCCAGACGTGGATGCGCCTGCAGCTCACCCTCACCCACCGGGGGAGCGAGCCCTGGATGCCCATCGAGAGCCTCGCCCTGACCATCCCCTTTGCGGCGACTCGCGGCAGCACCGGTATCGACGGCACGAGACGGGACCTCGCGATGGCCGGCGAGCCCCACGTGCTCTTCCAGCGCGACGTCGACGAGGTGCTGCTTGACGGATCGCCCGTGGGCACAGCCGGCGACGGGTGGCTCCGCGCGGAGTCCGCAACCAGCGTCGTCACCGTCGTTCGACGGTGGTTTCGCGAAGAATACCCGCAGGCCCTCGAGCTCGCGGCGGGAGGAATCCGCGTGGACCTCGTGGCCGGTCGGGGCGAGCCCGTGCGCCTCGGCCGCGGCGCCGCACGCACGATCGAGCTGGCGATCGATGTGGCCAGCATTGCCGACGCCGGCGATCCGGCGGCACGGGCGGCCGCCCTGCGTGCCGCTCCCGCCGGCCTCCCACCGGGAGAGTGGATCGCGGCCAGTGGGGCTCTGCCTCAGGCCGTCGACCCCCGCGATCCCGATGTGGCCCGCTTTCTCGGCCGCCTCGCGAGTGCCATACGCCGCTACCGGGCTCGGGCCCGTCACGAGCGTTGGGACGACGGACCGGCCCGTCCGTGCGCCGAACGGCCCGTGGAACGTCCGCGGCAAGGCTTCTTCGGCCTGCTTCACTGGGGGGACTGGAATTTTCCCGGCTATCGCGACGAGAACAAGGGCTGCGATGCCTGGGGGAACCTCGAGTACGATCTGCCCCAGGTGCTGGGGCTCGCCTGGGCAGCATCCAACGCTCCTGAAGACCGGGAGACATTTGTCGCTGCCGTGCGGCATTATCGCGACGTCGACCTGATCCACCACGACCCGGAGCATCCGGAGCGCGTCGGGCTCAACCACCCGCACAAGGTGGGTCACCACGATCCCGAGGCCCGGCAGTCGGTCGACCTCGGACATACATGGGTCGAAGGGCTTCTCACCCACTGGCGGCTCAGCGGCGAGATCCGCTCGCGGGAGGCAGCCGTCCGGCTCGCCGAGGCGCTCGCAGGTCGTCTCGACAAGGCAGGCAATCCCCGGCATTTCGGCTGGCCGATGATCGCCCTGGCCGCTGTGGCGCAGAGCACGGGCGAGACCCGATTCCGGGATGCGGCGCGACAGTACGCCCACGCAGCGATCGCCGCGTTCCCGCCGACACCGGAGGCCGGCGATTGGAAAATCGGGATTCTCGCCGACGGCCTCGCAGCCGTCGATGCCCTGGGGGAAGATCGACCGATACGCGACTGGCTGCTCGCCTACGCCGACCGATATCTGGAGGAGCCGGGCCGGTTCGCCGATCCTCGCTACGCCCTCCCGCTCGGCTACCTTGCTGCGGTCACGAACAACCCCCGCTACGCTCGGGCGGCTCGCGCCGTCGCCGACGCGCTCAGCATCGGAGACTGGGGCAAAGTCCTCGCCGCCGAGGGTCGAATCGGTTTTCGCCTCCTCGGGCCGTTGCGCGGGCTGTCGGGAGCCCAGGCAGCGAGCGACACACCGTCGTCGACGACTAGCCTGCCCGGCCGCGTCGTTCCTCCTCCGGCGTCGGAGCGCGCACGGCCACAACCGTCACGATCACGTGCAAGGCCTCGCCCGCATACGGCTCGTTGAAGTCGGCACGAATGGCGGCGTCCCCGACCTCGAGTACGCGAAAGCGAACCTTCCGACCCTCGGGAAGCTCCACGGCGTATGTCCGACCGACCTCGATCTCGAGATCCGCCGGAAGGCGATCTCGGGGAAGCGTCCGGACGAGGTCGGAATGCCAGGGCCCGTAGGCGTCCTCGGCAGGGATCAGCAGATCGTGGGTCTCGCCCGCTTCCAGCCCAAGGATGCGATCCTCGAGGGCAGGAAACAGCTGCCCCGAGCCGATCATCACCATCACGGGGCCGCAGGATGCCGTCGAATCGAGCAGGCGTCCGTCGCCAAATCGCACGGTGTACTCCAGCGTGACCACGGTTCCAGGTGCCACCTTCATCGGACGAGCCTCTCCTCCAGCCGTTCCAGGACATTCACGAGCAGCCCGCGCTCCCCGCTGGATCCTCCCTTGGTCACGATGGCCAATCCCGCGAACGATCCCGTGGCGACGGCCGACAGCACCACGAGCGGCGCGAGCCGGTCCAGCACGACAAGGGGCGGATGGCCCATGGCGGCGAGCACCGCATACGCCGTCTCGCCACCGACGATCAGCAGCCCTGCTGGTCGTCGCACCGTCAGTACGGTGCGAACGGCCACGGACAGGGCTCCCTGCACCGCGTCGCTTCTTCCCGCGAACCGCCGGCGCGGGACGGCGAGAACCACGGTCCTTCCCTGCGCCAGCCGGTCACCTGCTGTGGTAGCCGCCTGGTCCGGCCGGTCGAGCTCGATAGCGACCCGCTCCGCACGGCCCGAAGCGACCAGCTCCTCGATCTGGGCATGCGCGATCGGGTGCGCACTACCGACGACCACGAGCACCGGCCCGCCCTCGGCCGGTCCTCTACGATGACACACCGTCGGCGACGCCGTACGCGTGGTCCCGACATCCAATGCGCACCGCAGCGCTCGCGCCAGGCCGATCGAGCCCGCGAGCACCAGCGGCCGCGGCCGCCGCAGGACGGCTTCGACCGCCCGCTCCAGATCGGCGTCGGTCCGTGCATCACAGACCAGCACCGCGGCACCCGCCGCCCGCAGGCGATCGATCGCCGCTGCGACGCCGGCCGCGCTCTCCTGCCCCGGAACATCCACGACTGCGGTCTGCCATCGTCCGGTCAGCCCGTACACCGCGGTGACACGACTGCCCGAAACCGGGTTGTCCGGATCGATGCCGAACGGCGTGCGATCGACCGGAACGCCATCGATCAGCTGACACCCCCCTTCGGTGGTACGGCCGACCTCGGGAATGGCGGGGAGAACGAACGCTTCCTCCGCGCGGACTGTCTCCATGACCGCGTCGAGCTCGGCGCCGATCGCGCCGCGGAGGCCGGTGTCGATCTTCTTGAGGAAGACGCCCTTCCACCCCGGTGGGACCATGCGCGCCACCACCTCGCGCACCACCGCTTCGGCGCGCTGCGGCTGTCCCGTCCTTGTCGCGGTGTTCACGACGACGAGCCCTCCGGCCGGGCGATCCTGGACGAGGGGATCGGGCTGAACGACGATGTCTCCGGCCCAGGGAAGCAGCGCTGCCGCGACATCGCAGGCGCCGGTCAGGTCGTCTGCGAGAACCTGCAACCCATCCCGCCCGCACGCTGACACGCGTCAGGCCAGGAGGACAGCGCGAGCTGGGGCCCCGTCCAGGTCTGGAAACTTGAGCGGCAGGCACACCAGCGTGTAGCGCCCCGGCTCGACAGCCCGAAGGTCGAGACCCTCGATCACGAATAGCCCGGCCCCCAGGACGCGCTTGTGCACCGGGAAGTCGCGACTGCCGAACGCCTCGATCGACAGGTAATCCATCCCGATCGCCCCTGCTCCTCGGTCGAGCAGGACCTCCGCCCCGTCGAGCGTCAGGTAGGTGAAATCCCGCTGGAAGGTCGGCTGCTCCCACCGCCAGGAGTTGTCGGTGCGGCATAGGACGAGATCGCCAGGACGAATCGGCGCGCTGCGCAGCGCCGCCGCGTCGACCGCCGGCCGACCCCGCAAGTCGAGCACGATGCATTCCCCGACCATGCGATCGAGCGGCACCGCGCCGAGCCGCGCCCCGTGCTCGAGGAAATGGAAGGGTGCATCGACATGCGTTCCCGTGTGGCTTCCCATCGTCAGCAGCGACACGTTCGCGGGCGCCCCGGCGGCGATCGAGGCCACGTGCTCGATCCGTGGGGCTGGATCGCCTGGGTAGACATGCTGCGCGGGACCGTTCGGCACCGAAATGTCGATGACCCGCAGCGACATCACGCCTCCCCTGTACGACCGAACGCCGCGGCAAGACCTGGAGCGGCGGCACCGTCGCGCTGTCGAGCGACCTCGGCCGCCACCCGAATCGCTTCCAGCATGTTCCGGTGATCCGCCAGATTGCGCCCTGCGATATCGTACGCCGTTCCATGTCCGGTCGAGGTGCGAATCAAGGGCAGACCAATCAACAACGTCACCACGCGTCCAAAGCCCACGAGCTTCACCGCCATCAGCCCTTGGTCATGGTAGAGTGCGAGCGTCAGATCGTAGACCCCGTCGCGGGACTTGAGAAACACGGTGTCTGCGGGATAGGGCCCCTCGGCCGCGATCCCGCGCGCCCGGGCCTCGGCGATGGCCGGGACGATCTCGTCGAGCTCCTCGCGACCGAACAGGCCATTCTCGCTGGCATGGGGATTGAGGCCCGCGACCGCGATGCGTGGTCGCGGGATCCCCATGTCGCGCAGCGCGGCGTCCGCCAGGACCAATCGCGCGAGCAGCCGGTCGGCCCGGACATAGTCGCACACGGCACGGAGCGGCATGTGGTTCGTGAAGAGCATGAGTCGCATCCGATCGACCACCATGACCATGGCCGGCCGGGACTGTGTCAACTCGCCGAGGATCTCCGTCTGGCCCTCGTAGGCATAGCCGGCCTCGTGCATCGCCTCTTTGTTGAGCGGCGCAGAGACCATCGCCTCGACACTGCCCGCGAGGCACAGACGGCCCGCGGCCTGCGTCCAGCGCACTGCCGCCTCGCCGTACGCCGGCACCACCCGCCCCCAGGCGTGCGATTCCTGGTCGATGCATGCCGAATCGATGATCTCGAGCGTTCCCGGCCGACCCTCCGCAACGTCCGGCGTGGCGATGCGCCGTACCGGCAAGTGGACGCCAGTGACCGCCATCGCCTTTTCGAGCACGCCCGCATCCCCGAGCACGACCGGGATACACCAGGACGTCACCGCCGCATCGGCGAGCGCCTTCACGGTGATCTCGGGACCGATACCCGCCGCGTCGCCCATGGTGATTGCGATGCGCGGTCGTCGCCTCGTTCGACTCATTATCAGCGCTCCGTCGCCGTGGCTGCCGTGACCGCCGACCGCGCGAGCACGACCTGGCGGTAGATGGATTCGACCCGGTCGAGCACCTCGTCCCACGCTGCAGGGTCGCCCACGACCGCACGGGCCGCTGCACCCAGCCGCATGCGCTCCTCGCGGTCCCCTAGCAGCTCGACGACGGCACGGGCAAACGCCCCGGCATCGCCATCGGGGACCACACGTGCCGTCACGCCGTCTACCAGCCCTTTGGCCGATCCGGCGCAGGCCACGATCGCCTTGCCGGCGGCCATGTAGTTCAGCAGTTTCATCGGAAAGCCCGAAGCCTCGCTGCGGGGCAACACCGCGACGGCTGCCCGCGCCAGGTGCTCTTGGACCTCAGCATACGACCCGGCGACTACCATCTCCACCCCCGCCTCGTCGGCCCGCGCCCCGAGGGAAGCGGCTTGCCGGAGGGCCTCGCCGTGGGTCACCAGGCGGAGCCGCGCTCCCGGCACTGCCTGTCGCACGAGCACGAAGCTCTCGAGGAGAAAATCGAGGTTCTGATACCCGTCGAGGTTCCCTGCGTAGCACACGAGCTCGTCCTCCGGTGGGCCTGCGAGTCCCCTTGCTGGCCCCAGCTCGGCCGGATGCCCCGTCGGCAGGATGCACGCGAGGGCCGACGGCAAGACACCCCGACGGCCGAGCTCGCGACCGAGCTCCTCCGTCACGGCAATGCAGAAATCCGCACGGCGTGGCACGGCACGATCCAGTGCAGCGCCGATCGTCGCGAGGAGTCGCCTGGCCCACGGCCGTGTGACATAGGTCGGCAGCTCGTGGGCCATGGCGCAGTGGCCATGGTAGACCACGGGGCACCCGCTCAGCAGACGTACCGCCAGGGCGGCGAGGGCGGCTTCGTAGTTGTGTGCGTGGACCACGTCGGGAGCGACGCGCGCCACATGCGCTGCGAGGCGTACGGTGAGCCAGACATCGAGGACGGCCCGACCGGGATAGAGGCCAGGTCGAACGCCGTGCCCCCGTCCGTAGCTCACGATGTGTACGCGATGCCCGCGCTGACGCAATCCAGCAGCGAGGTGGTCGACGAGCACCTGGGAGCCGCGCAGCGCGGGCCACGGGCCCGCGATCACCAGCGTCACGCGCATCAGCGACTCGGCTCCCAGTACCCCAGGGCTTCGAGGCGCTGCGCCAGCTCCCCATAGGCCGCAGCCGAGCTGGCCACCGACGGCTCGCGACGTTCTGCGCAGGGGTCGCTGGCGAACTGTGGGGTGCAGTTCAGCGCGGCACCGATCGGCCTCCCATCCAATCCTTCGGGAATCGGCTCGCCTGCCAGCGCGAGCAGGGTCGGCAGGACGTCGGTGATCTCTGCATCCGCCAGCCGGCCCGCCGCTCGCACCTGCGGGCCCGCGAAGGCGAAGAGGCCTTCGCGGCGATGCGATCCGCTCATGCCACTGCCCTTGCCTCCCCCCCAACGCTCCCGCGGCAGGCGCTCGATCGCCGGTCCGGGCCCATCGCTCCGGACACACGACGGCATGTACCCGCCTACGGACGCGAGCTCGAGCACCAGGTCGGGCGCTTGCTCGAGCGCCGGTCCGCGGTACACCTCTTCGCGACGCCAGACCCGCGAGACGACAGGTCGGCCATCCGGATAATGCCATCCCACGAGGCTCGAGACCACGGCGTCGCGGACCGCCTCGTACTCGGCTGCCGTCACGCAGCCTTGCGGTTCGCGCCCCGCACGGTTGATCCAGACGCTGGGGTGGTAGTCCAGCTCCTCCGAGTACGCGCGCGTCCGGGCCCAGTCGATAGCCGCCAAGCGCACCGCACCCTCCAGCCGCCCGCTCGCGCGCGGGAGCTGGCGGAGCAGCCATCCCTGCATCGAGCTCGGGATAGACCGCAGGGCGAGATCGCGAAGAACACGCGCCGCGGGTTGGGCCGCGCGCCGGAAGCCGAGGAAGCCCGTTTCTGCCAGTCGACGGTTCACATGGATCGCGAGGTCGCTCGCTCCTCCGCTGCCGTGATCGGAGACCACGGCCATGGTCGCCTCGGGAGGCGCCGCCGCGCGAATCGCCCCGAGGGCCCTGTCGAGCGCCTCGTACACCCGACGGATGGCGTCCCGGTAGGGGCTCCCCTCGAAGCGCGGGGAACCCGGGTCATGGAAACGCCAGAAGTGATGCGCCACCGTATCGGACTCCCCGTACACGACCATGAGGGCATCCCAGCGCTCGTGGCGGAGCAGATGCGTGACCAGCGCGGTGCGCCGCTCGATCCCATCGAGGAGACTCGCCAGCGCCCGCTCGTGCCAGCCAGGGCCGAGGTGCACCTCCTGGAAATCGGCGAAAGGCAGCCGTCCGCACACGGCGCGCAGCTCCCGCCAGCGCTCGCGCGGGTAGACGAAGCTGCCGTCGATGGCTGTCGTCAGCGGGGTGTCCCAGCCACTGATCATCACACCGGCGATCGCTTCTGGGGGGTAGGTTGCCGGAACGGTGACGACCGCCATGCGTTTGCCGGCGTCGCTGAGGCGCGTCCACAACGCCGGCGTCCGCCGATGACTGCCGTTCACGAAGCGTAGCCGATACGTCCCGGGAACGCGCTCGGTGAAATCGAGGACGCCATGGCGCCCGGGATTGACTCCGGTCACCAGCGAGGTCCAGGCGGGGAAGGTCGCTGCCGGCAGGGTCGACCGGAGCCGGCCGTACGTGCCTCGCGCGAGGAGATCCCCCAGCACCGGGAGGTACCGCCCCGCCACCCAGGGCTCGATCAGCTCGAGCGAGGCCCCGTCGAACCCCACCACCACCAGCGGCCCCGCCACTGGTGCCTCAGTCGAGATAGCCGAGGGCGCGGAGCCGATCCTTCGTCGCGCTGTCGACATCCGTCGTCGACACGGCGCCCGCATGCGCGCGCGCCGCCAGGAAGGACCGTCCGAGCGCGGCACGCATTTCCTCGAGCAGCGCCCGCTCGCGCGCCGCGAGATTCTGCAGCTCTTTCGGATCGGCGACGAGATCGTAGAGCTCCTCCGGCGCCAGGCCCCGAGGATTCCCGGGGTTGGCCGTGATCAGCTTGGTGGACCTGGTGCGCACGGCCTGCAAGACGTTGCCCTCGAGATCCTCCTCCGCGAACACGCTCTCTCGCGTCGGCGCCGCCGTCCCATCCAGCGGGAGTGCATGCCCCTGCATGACCGACGGTCCGGTCACGCCCACTGCCGCGAGGATCGTCGGCATGACGTCCAGGGTCGTGACCAACTCCTGCAGGACGACGTCCCGCACGCCACTGCCGGGAGGTTTGACGATGAGCGGCACGTGGATCTGTTCGTCGTACAGGGTCGTTCCGTGCCACCAGCCTCCGTGATCGTGGAACTCCTCCCCATGATCGGCCACGAGCACGATCAACGCCCGCTCGTACAGGTCTCGGGCGCGAAGCCCGTCGAGCAGCCGGCCGATGTGCGCGTCGAGGTACGCGATTTCCCCGTCGTACAGCTGGCGATAGCGGTCCGCGAGGCTCGCCGGGGGGTTGGGATTTGCCACGCGCGCATAGCCCTCCCCATTGAAGGGATGCACGAAATACGGGTCGTGGGGATCCATGTAATGCACGAACAAGAAAAACGGCTCGCGGGCCCGCGCTCCCGCCAGCCACTCCAGGGCCACGTCGGTCACCGTCTCCGCGGGCTGGTAGTAGTTCTGCGGATCGAGCCGACGGGCGAAGAATCGTTGCCGGACGAGGCGCAGGCCGTTGTAGAGCGTGAGCTTCGTCGCTGCTTCGCCTGCCCAGAAGAACAGCTCGGGGGCGAGATACCTGTACTCCGCGAATCCCTGCTGGAAGTTGAAGGCAGGGGTGATGTTCACGTTGTTCGGAAAGCCGACCGTGTACCAGCCCGCCTCCCAGAGCACCTCGGCCAGCGTCTCCACGCGGTCGGGAAGGGCATGGACCTTGTGGATGGCCCCGTGGGACGACGGGTACAGACTCGTGAAAATGGTCGCGAAGGAGGGCCGGGTCCACGAGGACTGCGCGAAGGCGTGTGCAGCCCGGATCCCATCGCGTGCAAGCTGGTCGATGTGCGGCGTCTTCGCCGGGCCATAGCCGTAGACACCGAGGTGATCGGCGCGCAGGGTGTCGACCGCGATCAGCACGATGGGCGGTGCTCCGGCAGGCGCCGTTCGCCGCGGTCCCTCCGGCGGCGGCGGACCAGGCGTCAGTACACGCTCCCCCACGCCCCAGGCGCCTGCAGCGAGCACGACTGCCGTCAACGCGCCCGCTGGCCGGGTGAGTAGCCGTCTGCGTTCATCGGCCCCGCGCAGCGCTCGCCACAGCACGACCCCCACGGCCCCGGCAATGGCGACGACGAGTCCCTGCCAGGCCAGCCCGGCGATCCCCGCCGGAGGCTGCTCGAGAAACACGTCGCGCACGATGCGAAAACGCCAGACGACGATCCCCAGGATCCCGCATACCAGCGCGACGGCTGGGGCGAAGCCTTCGCGGCCGACGAGCCCGGCCACGCCCCCGATGCCGGCTCCTGCCGCGGCGCCGACGAGCCCATAGGCCAGCAGGGCCCACGGGACCGGCGCGCCCCCTCCCCCGCCGTGGCTCAGCCACCATACTGCGATCGCTTCGACGAGACCGAGCACCGCACCGGCCACGAGGCCACCCGCCATGCCGGCCGCGAGCGGCCGTACTCTCATAGGACCCTCCCTGCCACCCTGCCGAGCGGCCTTCGCCCGTTCAGGTCTCCGGAAACTCCAAATCCAGCTCCGCCGGATCACTGGTCACACGGATGCCCCGGGGCGAGAGCTTGTAGAGATCCTGCGCCTTCCAGTGCAGGAACCGCGACTGTTCCAGCTCCTTGACGCTCGCTGCCAGCGCCTCGTAGGGCACGCCGAGGCGTGCCGGAAGCGCATCGCGCGCATGGAGGAACGGCGCCTGCGGCGTCTCGTCGTAGACTTTTCGGTATTCGAGCAGAATCCGCCGTTTCAGGTTCACGCTCGCCTCGATAGCATACCCGGCTGTGCCGGCACACGCCGCGGCCTCTCCCGCGCCCGCCTTCCCTCGGCGATCGCGGGGGCTGTCCGCCCTGCTCACAAGCGGAAAATATGTTCGCCGCGATGCCCCCGCAACGCGTTGCGGGTGTCCACGATCAGCGGCGCCTCCTTCACGATCGCTCCGTAATCGAATTCCCGATGCGCCGTCAGGATCACGA
>Ga0209101_1001274_pt1 | contig 19050 bp, 15 predicted proteins | sample ConPoolayeCmetaG_FD_185481 | JGI IMG/M metagenome (GOLD analysis project Ga0209101, IMG submission 185481) | Hot spring microbial mat communities from California, USA to study Microbial Dark Matter (Phase II) - Cone Pool mat layer C metaG... ...
AATTCGCTGCACGAGCCGTTCGACGAGGGCAACCACAGCTTCTTCGCCTTGTTGGTATGCCGCACGAACTTGTTCTTGCGTCGGGAGTGGTATTGGTGGCATCGCCACCATTATCGCTGACGTAGGTATACTTTTCAATACAAAAACCGTCCAAGTTCAGTCTTGGCTGAGTAGTTACCCGCGCGGACATTATTTATTGAAAATTCAGTAAGCGTCCTTCGGCTGCTCAGCCCGAAGATTGATCTTCGGGCGCTGCGCGAACGCGCACGCGCCTCGCCTGCGAAGGCAGGCGACCAGCCAACGGCTCACGCGCAGCGATTTCAATCGCGGTGCTGCCTAGACCTGACGGGTTTTGCAAACCCGTCAGGTCTTGAGATTCCTTTCCGCGTTTTCGATTCGTGGTCTCAAGATTTCATCCGCTAGATTTTTCATTCCCAGATCATTCCAAATCTGTGCGGCTTGACGATACGCCGTGAGCGCGTCGTTCCACTTGTCTTCATCCGCATCACAATCACCCAGGCGATAAAGCGCGCGCGCTTGGCTGTACGCGTCGCCAATTGCTTGGTAACTCGTGAGCGCAGCCCGAAAATTCTTGCGTGCCTCATCAAACTTTTTCTCGGCGCGTTGAATTTCACCGAGTGCAAGGTATACGTTCGCTTCGCCCAAACGGTCGCCGACGGCGCGGTACAACTCCAACGCCTGCCCGTAACTCGCCAGCGCAGCGTCCCGTTCGTCCCGAAACTGTTGGATGTCCCCCATCGCTTTCAGCACGTTCGCTTTCAGTTGTGGCGCATAGTCAATGCCTACACGCAACGCGTCATTCAGCCAACCCAGCCATTAATCCCACACGCGAAAAACGTTGTAGAGCCAATTGCGCGGCACGGTCGCCAAACGCGCCAGCAACTCACCTTCGTGTTTCTCACACGCCCACCGCACCGCCTCGCGCAGGTTTTCCAGTTCATCGCCAACGATCTCCTTGCTCTCTGACTTGACGCTGTAGTACTCTTCGAAAAACCCAATCAAAAATTCCGCGTGCGCGCGGTTCGTCGCATCGCGCTCGCCCGCCGCGTCCAGTTGCAGGCGCGCAAAATCGCGCACCAGATCGTGCAAACGCAAGCGCCCCACCTGTTCCGCCTTCATCACCAGCGATTCGTCCTGTAAGCGTTCGAGGTGCGTCCGCGCGTCCGCTTCCGCCTCACCCCACACCGCTGTTGCCGCACGCGGCGCAAAGCCACTCGGCGCAAAGACTGCCAGCGCGCGCAAACGCCGCTGATCGGCATCGTCCAAAGCATCGTAACTCAGCGCGATGTTCGCGGTGACGCTGTCCAAACGATCGGGCGTACTGCCGCGCTGCAATTCCTTCAAGCGATTCGTCAAGGTCTGGTTGAACGCGGCGATGGGGGGTCGCGGAAAAATGGAGTTGCTTGCGGAGCCGACTCGCGGCAATATCGAGCGCGAGCGGGAGATAGCCGCACAAGCGGCACAACGTTTTTGCCGATTCGGCTTCGCGCGCGATGGTCTCAGCCAAGCCGTGCGCCTCGCGCAACAGTTCCAGCGCTTGCTCCTCGGTCATCACATCCAGTTCGATGACGCGCGCCACGCCCAGTTCGCGCTGGCGCGAGGTGATGAGCGCGGCGCACGGCGGTGACGGCGGCAGGAGAAATTTGAGCGCGGGGATCGCCGCTTTGAACACATCGTCAAAAAAGACGATGCACGGATTATCGTGGAACGCGGCGCGGAGTGTATCGTAGCGGCTCGACGCATCCGCGCGGGGATCAAACGTGATGCCGAGCGCGCGCGCGAGTTCGTTCTGCACATCCGCCAGCAGACGATCGTACACGCTGACCCAGATAACACGATGCGTGCGTTCGAGTTCGCCGCAGAGATGCTTGGCGAGTTCCGTCTTGCCAATCCCGCCCATCCCCGCGACACCCACAACAGCGAAGGTATTTCGCGCCTGAAGTGCGGCGCGCACATCGTCTTCGATTTTGCCGCGATGGACATAGTGCGCGGTGCGTGCGGGCGGCGCAGCCGAGCCGCGCGGTGGGCGTTCAGGCGGCAGCAAGTGAACGTCGCCTGTGATGATGGGCGCGTGTACGTCACCGCCAATTGCAACACTGCGCGCGCCAGTCGCGGAGACGTTGGGCGCGGGCATCGCCTCGTCCGATTTGGGCAGACCGGACGGCTCTTGCGCGCGCTTGCGTTTGAACTGAAATGTGAAAAACGGCGGCGTCGCCGTCAGTTCAATGCCCACAAACTCCATCTTGCGCGCGAGGAGAATCGTCAACAGGACAACGATAACCAGCGCGAGTCCCCACACCCACAGTGGCAAATTGGAAATTAGAGATTGGAGATTAGAGATTGGAGATTGCATACGCTCAATCGCAAATCGTAAATCGGAAATCGTTCGTCCTTCGTCTTTCGTCCTTCGTCATTCGTCGTTCGTCACCGAACAATCAACGGAAAATAGTACACGTACGGCAAAGCAATACGCGCGTAATAATCGTACGCGGCGCGCACGTCAATACGTCCATACCCTTGCACGTTGTTCGGATACTGCCCCGCGCCATCGTCGCCGCACAACTGCGTAATCGGCAAGCGCGTCGCGGTGACTGCCAGCACCGACTCGCTCAAGTCCACATTGCGCCGCAAACCGGGAAACGCCGACCACAAGAGCGCGACCGCGCCCGCCACGTGCGGCGTCGCCATCGAAGTGCCGGAACTGTACGCGTACGAATTCGTCGGACGGCTCGAACGCACCCCAACGCCGGGCGCGACCACATCGGGCTTGCGGCGATTGCTCCCGTCAACCGTCACCGGACCGCGACTGCTGAAACTTGCGATCGCGTCGCTGGAATCGGTTGCGCCCACCGTGATGGCGGAATCGTAAATCGCCGGCGGTTCGTTGATTGTCGCGCAACTGGGTCCGGAATTTCCCGCCGCTACCGCCATAAAAACTCCGGCGGCGCGCAAATTGTCCATCGCCGCGAGCAAGGTGTTCGCCGTGCATCCTTCCGCCGGCGTACAGGCGTACGAATTTCCCACCACATCGGGACGCTTGTCGGGGTCGGCATTTTGCCGATTCAAGTCCCACGGCGCGAGGAAAAAGTCGAAACATTCCAGATAGGTGCTGGGACTGCCCCACCCCTCTTCCATATTGCGACACGCGATCCAGCGCGCGCCCGGCGCCACACCGATTTGATTGCCCGCGCCATCATCACCGATGCCGGTGCCGGTCGTGTGCGTGCCGTGTCCGTGATCATCGCACGGCGCGGCGACGCTGTAGCCACACGGATTTGTGCCGTTACCGTTCAGGTCGAAATGAATCGCGTCCCACCAGTTAAAGTTGTGATTCGCCGCGCCATTCCAGCCGCGATAGCGCGCTTGCAGCGCGGGGTGCGTCCACTGCACGCCGGTATCCGCGTTCGCGTACACGATGCCTTGTCCTGTGTAACCGAGCGCCCACACCGCTGGCGCGTTGATCTTGCTGATGTTCCACTCGATTCCGTTCGGCGCGGTGGGCGCGTTCTCCGCGCGCGGCAAATTCACGCGAAACGCGCGATCCGCTTCGATGGCGAGTACGTCCGCGCGCGCTGCCAGCGCGTCCACGACCGCGCGATCGCCTTCGACGACGAACGCGTTGACGACGGTGAAGGCGCGATAGCGCGCGCCGAGCGCGTCGAGTTGCGCGCGCAGCGCGGGTTGCGTCGCCTGCACGGCGCGGCGCAACGCGTCATAGACGATGCGCCCGCGCGCCGCGCGATTCGGTTCGGCGGCGGCGAGCGCGCGCACATTCGGCTGCGCTTTCAAGACGACGATAAAGCGCGCGGTCGCACCCTCCGCCGTATCCGCCAGCACGCGCGGATCCACGCGCGCGGACGGCGCGAAGGTCGAGCCGGACAAGGCAACCATTAACACGAGCCAGAGGATTCCTCTCAGCGCAACGCCCATTTTCCTATTGCCGATTGCCGATTTGCGATTGCAGATTGCTGATTGCTGATTGCTAATTGCACTCCAATCGCAAATCGCAAATCGAAAATCGAAAATTCCTCCGTCCTTCGTCCTTCGTCCTTCGTCCTTCGTCCTCCGTCTCCTCGAACGCGCGCAAAATCTGTCGCGCGCTCACCTCCCACGAGAATCGTTTGACGTTCTCGAATCCGCGCGCAATCAATTTGGCGCGCAGCACGTCATCAGTCAGCGCGCGCGCGAGTGCGCCGGCGATGGCGTCCACATCGAGCGGATCGAAAAAGAGCGCGGCGTCGCCAGCGGCTTCGGGCAGCGACGAGGTCATCGAGCATACGACCGGCGTGCCGCACGCTTGCGCCTCCAGAATCGGCAAACCAAACCCCTCGTGCAAACTGGGAAACGCGAACACGCGCGCGCCGCTGATGAGCGCGGGGAGGTCGGTGGCGGGGACGTAGTCGAGGATGGAGATTGGAGAGTGGAGATTAGAGATTGGAGATTGGAGATTGGAGATTGGGATGCGCGTGAAGAATTCATCGGAGAGCCAGCCACGCTTGCCCACAATCACCAATCTCAAATCCCTAATCGCTAATCGCTTCATCGCTTCAACAAGGCGCACATAATTTTTACGCGGCTGAATCGTGCCGATGGTCAGCACATAGTCGCCACTGAGACGATACTTGGCTTTGACGGACTCGATGCGCGCGGCGTCGCGCATCGGTTGATAGAGTTGCGCGTCGTACGCGGGATACACGACCAGAATTTTTTCTGGAGGGACGCGAAAAAAACGGATGAGGTCATCGCGCGTGGATTCGGAATCGGCAAAGATGCGCGCGGCGCGACGCGTGCTCCACCAGACCGCCCAGTTGTGATACGCGCGCTGGAGCGGTGGATGCGCGTCGGGAAAATACACCTGCCCTGTGTCGTGAATCGTGACGAACGAACGCCGCGGATGAACGAGCGGCAAGACGTGCGCGGGCACCCACAGCACATCGGGCGCGCGCGTGAGCATTTCGTACGAAAGGCGCGCGTGCGTCCAGAGGCGCGGAAAGGGGATGGTGCGTATCTCGTATTGCGTAGTGCGTAATGCGTTGTGCGTGAAACGTGAAGCGAGAAACGTGAGATGCCCATCAGCAAAAAATTCGGGCGCGACGCGTTCGCGCGTGTAGAGCCGATACTGATTCCGCCGGTCCAACGCAAGAAGCGCGCGAATCAGTTCACGCGAGTAAATCTCGGTGCCGGTCGGCGCGGCGCTCGTCGCGCGCGAAGCGTCAATTCCAATCAACATAGTCGAATAGTCCGGTAGTCGAGTAGTCCAATGTCCAGTAGTCAGTCGCGCAGTTGAACAATCCGACTACGCGACTATCCGACTACCCGACTACACGACTACCCACCACCCGCTCAATCTCCTCCACCGCAATCACTCCCACGCGCAGAATTTTGGGCGGGTCGGTGGTCACATCAACGACGGTGGAAGGGACGTTGCCGCGCGTCGCGCCACCATCGAGAATGAGCGGAATGCGTCCTTCGAGTTGCGCGCGCACCTCCTCCGCGTTCGCGGGATCGCGTCCGCCCGAAATGTTCGCGCTCGTCGCGGCGAGCGGCACACCCAGCGCGTCAATCAACGCGCGCGTGATGCGATGATTCGGCACACGCACGGCGACCGTATCGCCACCCGCAATCAAAATCCTGGGCACGCGCGCGGACGCAGGCACGACGAGTGTGAGCGCGCCAGGCCAGAACTTGGCGGCAAGTAAACGTGCCGCGTCAGGAATTTCGCGTGCCACCAGATTCAAATGCTCGGCATCGGAGAGCAGATACGGAATCGCTTTGCCGCGCTCGCGCGTTTTGACGACAAACAACTGTTCGATGGCGTGTTCACTAAAACCGTGCGCGCCCACACCGTACACCGTATCCGTCGGAAACGCAATGACGCAATGCGCGCGCAACAACTGCACCGCTTGTTCGAATGCCTGAGGATCAGCGGCGGGAAGAACTTGCGTTACACTCTGACCAATGACGAATGACGAATGACGAATGACGAACGCTGTCATCCTTCGTCGTTCGTCCTTCGTCCTTCGTCCTTCGTCCTTCGTCTTTCGCCTTTCCTCCGTCCTTCGTCCTCCATCCTTCGTCCTCCGTCCTTCGTCCTTCATCCTTCGTCATTCGTCCTCCAACACAAATCGCTCAATCACCACTGCCGCGCCGTCGTCCTCTGCGCGCGGCGCGATGAAATCGGCAATCGCTTTGACGCGCTCGATGGCGTTGCCCATCGCCACGCCCATACCCGCCCACTCGATCATCGAGCGGTCGTTGTCTTGATCACCCAGCGCGAGGACCTGTTCGCGCGGAATGTTCCAGCGTTGCGCGAGCCACGCCGCGGCGTTTCCTTTCGACGCGTCGCGATGCGTCAGTTCGACGTAGGTGTGCCACGACTGAACGACTTGCAATGCGTTGCCGAATCGAATTTTCAACTCGATGAAGAGTGATTCGGTCACCGATTCATCGTTGATGAAAATGATCTTTTGCGGTTCGCCCGGCAAAGCGCGCGCCAGATTCGGGACGACATGCAAATAATCGCGATAAATGTCCACGAATTTTTCGATGGATGGCGAAAGGCGCGGCGTGTAAAACTCGTCGGCGATGCATGCCAGCACCGCCAGATCGTCACTTGCACACTCGATCACCTCGCGCGCCAGATCGAGCGGCACGGTCTTTTGAAACAACACGCGTTCCGATGGCACATCGCGAATCGTTGCGCCGTGATCGCAAATGATCGCGCTGGTCAAACCCAGATCGCGCGCAAACGGCACCGCCGTCCGATACATTCGTCCTGTGGCGATGACGACGCGCACACCGCGCGCTTGCGCGCGCTGCACCGCCTCGCGCAGACGCGGCGTGAACGGTTGTTGATCAGCGCGGAGCGTGCCATCGAGATCGGCAACGATGAGTTGGAAAAAGTGGTTCATATTCAGTGTTCAGTGTTCATGCAGTATTCAGTGTTCGGTGGTTAGTCCACACGTACGTTGGACAGAGCAATAGGATTGCCAAGATTGTCGAATCCGTCTTCACGTGGAAGGTACATTCCTGCCGCGATTCGATATTCGCCGGGCGGAATGTCCCGCAGCGCAATCACGTGACGATCTGTGACGATTTGACCGGGCAACCAGCGCGTCGTTGGTGTGAGACCTTGATCGGGTATGCCATCGCTTTGCGCGACGAGTTGTCCTGTCGCATCGAGCAGATGCGTGTAACTGTGATAATCGCGCGCCATTTCGCTCAGCGCGAACCAGTGCAACGTCACGTACAACGATGCGCCCGCGCGCTCGATGGTATAGCCGATGAGTTGCACGCGCGCGTCCAGCGTTGCATTCACAGCGAACGGCATCGGCGCGCGCGGCGCGCTGGCGCGCCACGCGAACAATGCCGCGAGGATAATCAACGCACACAGCAAGGCAGCGAACGCGCGGCGTTGCGTCATTAACAATGCTATCCCCACACCGAGTAGCGTCAGCAATGATACCACATTCATCATCGAACGTAAAGGCGTGTCTTCAAAACGAAACTCGACGCGATGCTCACCCGGCGGCACCGCGACGGTCACGATACCAAGTGAGCCGCGCGGATACGTGCGCGCAGGCACACCATCAATGTACGCTTGCCAGCCCGGAAAGAAAAATGCCTTCAACGACAACTCGAACGGTTCGGTTGCGGAGACGCGCAGCACGCGCGCGTACAAACCATCGCGCTCGATCTGCACGCTCGGCTGCGCGCGCGTCGCATCGGGTGGCGAGAGCGCGGGCTTGATCAGCGGCGCGTAAATGTTTTCGAATTCTCGCACCGTCGCCGGCAAAAATTCGCGCGTCCAGCCCCACCCCATCTGCGCGACGACGTACGCGCGATCGTCCGCGCGCGTCAAGTCCACCTGCGCGTCGTCGAGCGCGAACGCGCGCAGCGGCAAGTTGGCAATCCCCAGCGCGATGAGGACGAGCGCGAACAGCGGCGCGACGAATCGCTGCGCGCGCCCGCGCGCCAGCGCGTCGCTCAGCCACTGCGCCCACACGCCCATCAAGAACGCGATGCCCAGCGTCGCAAGAATCTGAAACCGCCAGGGGAATTGCATAAAGCGCAACGTGGGAATCGCGTACCACAGCGGCGCGGACAGCGTGAGCGTCATAAAGATCGAGAACGCGACGACAAGCGCGAAGAATAAAACGTGAAGCGTGAAGCGTGAAACATGCACATCAGCAGGCAGTTGGCAGTAGGCAGTTGGCAGTCGCTCTGCCCACCTGCCCCAGCCAATCGTCTGCCATCTGCCGCGTGAACGGCGAATCCAAAAACGCAAAACTTGAAACAGAGCAATGACGCCGGCAAGCAAAGCGAGAATCGTCTGCGGAAACCCAAACGCGCGTTTGAGCGCGTCACTCTGCGGAAGGTATGTGTATGCCAGCGCGGGCGCGAAAAAATCGGCAGGGTGGACGAGACGGCTCACCAAAAATCGCGCGAGCGATGCCGATTCGACGTACACCAGATGCAACTCGGCGAGCGCGGGCACCCAGTAAAACGCGGCAAGCGCGAGCGCGATGACGATGGCGACAAGCCCAACGACCGCCGACCACCGACCGCCGACCGCCGACCGATGACCGCCCTCCTCCCTCCAATCTCCAATCTCCAATCTCCAATCTCTAATCCCCAATCTCCAATCTCTCACCTCCAACGCAAACAAAAACAACACATACACCACCAACAGCGCGGCAAATTGCATCGCGGTCAAGTGATGCGCGAGGATGATCGCGGCGAAGACGATGACGAAAGACGAAAGACGAAAGACGAAGGACGAGGGACGAAAGACGAAGGACGAAGGACGGGGGGTGAAGGACGCCAGCGCGAGCGGCAACAAACTCATCGCGAGCATTTCGGGAAAATTGCCGCGCACGTACGCATCGGAAAGCAGATAGGGCGAGTAGGCGTACGCGATTGCTGCCACAAATGCCGCGCGCTCACTCAACCACGCGCGCGCCAAGAGGAACATCGAAAACGCCGCGAGCGCAAAGGTCGTCGCAATCGTCAATTTAATCGCCGCGATGTACCCCGCGCCTAAAAGGTGAAACACCTCGGCGAGGTAATACATCAGCGGCGGATAATAGTTCAGCACCGGCAAGCCATAGCCGTACGCCGCAAGCGGAAACCAGCGCGGAAAAAATACCCCTTCACCGATGGCGCGATCCAACTCGAACAGCCGATAGAGATGAATCATCCCATCGGAAGAGGCAAAATATCCAGCCGGCAAGAGGAAAAGCGTCGCAGGAACGAGCGCGAGGACCAACCACCCTGCGCGAAAAATTGAACGACTCAACGCAGACCACGCTGGCGCAAAAGATCATCCAGCCAGCGCGCCTCCGCTTCCGTAAGGTTCGGTGGCGGTGGCGGTTGGTGATAATCAATCAGCGAGGCATAGCCCCCGCGTTCGTACACCGCAGCCACCGCCACGCCCAAATCCAGCGCGACATCTGGATCCGGTTCGAGGAGCGGCACCGGCAACACTGGCAATGGATCGCGCAACTGCAGGGGCCACACAGAGACGCGCGGGCGACGCTCGGCATGGCTCAGCATCAGCACGTACGCCGAGGGTCCCACCGGTTTTTCGAGCGGCATCCGTTCACCGCCGCGCAACAAATCCAGTTCGATCAAGTGCGCCGGCGATCGCAACAGATCGCGCCGCTTGCGTTGATAGTCGGTGTACGCTTCGTGCCCCGGTCGCTTGTTGACCGGCGAAAGAATCTCGATAGCTGTCACCAGTTGCATCGTCCCGACCTGATGAACCGCCACAAACGCCAGACGCACCGGAATATCCACCGCCACAATACTTTCCACCGGCGCCGGCGTGATGACCGCTGTTGCCGCAACGACACCCGCTTGCGCGGGAACGTGCCAGACACCCACATCAGGACGAACGCCACGCACATCGGTAATGTGAATGGTCTCGTACGTAACGTACGGCACCAACCGCGCGACGTAACGCGGTTGAATCACTTGATTCAGTCGCGCGCGAATCTCCGATGCAAGGTCATTGTGAAAATCGGGCCAGATTTTGGGATCCTCGATGTACGGATCCATTCCGGGAAAAGGCGAAGGCATCGTTTCACCTCCTTGCCTCCGATTATACGCCGATTTGCCAAAATCGTCTATTTGATTCGCACTGTCGTCAACACGATGCGATCCGCGCCATCATCGAGCAACACGCGCGCGTTCGTCGCCGAGAGATACATTCCAATTTCGATGCGATACTCGCCCGGCGCAAGGTCGCGCGGAATTTTCAAGCGATGCCGATCGCGCAGCACCTCACCCACCTGCCAGCGATTCGTCGGAAACAATCCGCTGAACGGTGGACTATCGGCATCCGCGACGACGCGCCCTTGCGCATCAATGAGATGCACGAACACGGTGTACGCTTCGTCCACCGCGCCGTCCGCGCGCCAGATCAAATCGAGTGGGAGCGTTTGACCGCGCGCGATCTCGCGCGCGCCATTCCAACCCAAAAACGTGATCGCGTTTGCCAGACGCGCGTTGTGCGGATGCTCGATGTGCGCGACACCAAACTCGCCGACGCGAATCGTGCCAAGCATCACGTGAAACTCGCGCGTGTAATCCGAAGTGCGCGTGTCGAGGTCGTACACGTACCAGTACAAATCGAGGTGATACAGACCGGCGGGCGCATCGTCGGGCAGATGAATTGTCCACGCGCTCCGATACACCTCACCCGCTTGCCAGCGATACGTCGGAAAATAGTACGAGCCGGGAAAGCCGGCGTAATCGCCAATCAGTTTGCCGCTCGCGTCTTGAAGACGCAACAACGCGGAATACATTGGATACATTCGCGCGAGCGTGCGATAGTACACCAACACGCGCAGCGGCTTGCCGGGTTGTGGCGGTTCGGGACGCACGTCAAAGCCAAGCACCTGCGTTTCGGGAACGATGCGCGCGTCGCGCAGCGCGTAACGCGGTTGCGGCTCACCGAAGAACGGGAGTGGCACCGCTTGCACCGAGCGCGGACCTGATACGTTGCGCGATTCGGGAAAGAACTCGACGTTGTAGAACGGACGCTTTAACTCGCGCGCGCGCGTCATCATTCGTTCGAACTGGGGCCAAATGGGCGAGACGTTGGTGATGAGCAAATCGGGGCGACGATTCTCGACGAACTGGAAATAGCGCAACGGTTGCGAAATTTCCCACGGCGCGATCACCACCGCGTTCAGCGCGAGATCGTCTTCCAGCACCACCAGCGCATAGTCGCGCGGCGCATAGTTTTGACTCTCGTCGAGACGTGCAAAGTTGCCAACGAGCGAACTCGCCGGCAACGCGACGAGCGCAACCACGCGCAGCGCGCGCGGCACGCGCGCTACCGCGCGCAACAACGCCTCCACGCCAAACGCAAACCACACTGCCAGCGCGAGGTAGAACAGCGAAAAATAGTAAATCGTCGAATGTGCCGCGCGCAAGTACACCGAAATAAATCCCACGCCGAGCGCGAGCACGGCAAACAGCGCGAACATCTGGCGCGCGCGCCGAAACGCGATGCTCGCGCCCAGAATCACCAGCGCGAGTCCTACGCCGAACTGTTGCCACAACAACCTGAGCGCGTTGTTGATGCGATTCGATTCCTCCACGGGTGATTCAAAACCAAACTTGTAACTGTACCCCAGACCCGTCACCAGTTCAAAAAAGCCGCGCACGGTGTTGTTGTAGTACGCGGTCACTGTCCCCTTGAGCATCGCATCGGCGCGCGGGTACAGTTCCCAGTTCTGCGGGTCTTGCTGCGCGATCCAGTAATTGGCGCGAATCGGAATGTAGGCGTACAACAACAGCGGCAACAGCAGGCATACCGCCGCGCGCGCGACCAGCGCGCGTGTGAGGCGCGCGCGAGCAAACCACAGCACGAGCGCGAACGCCGGCGCGCTGAACGCGATGACCAGATGATTGGTCAGCCCCAAGCCAAAAACGAACGCGGCGGCGTACAGGTCGCGCGCGCGCTGCTCGTGATACCAGCGCAGCATCAGAAAAATCGCCAGCACGCCAAGCAACAAGTGCAAGCCGTACACTTTGGTTTCCAGCGCGCCGCCCCAAATCGAAGGCATCACCGCGAAAAAACTCGTCGTGAGCGCTGCCGCCGCGCGCGATACGCTCACGCGGCGCAGGAGCGCATACACCAGCGGAATCGCCAGCGCGGTGGTGACGACGGAAATCAAATTGACGCGGAACGCTACATCGCCAATCGGCAAGAAAGTAAAAAGTTTGCCAAGCAAAATGTAGAGTGGATACCCCGACGCGTGTGGCACACCAAGAATGTACGCCATGTATTGAAATTCGCCGCTATCGCCATCGAGGACGGTGGGGGGCATCGTGCGGAGATACAGCACGAACGCGCCGAGTCCCAGAACAATCGCGAGCCAGCGATCTACCCTGTCGGAAAAGTGATTACCTGATTCGGTCCCAAACGTACTCCAGGCACTCTTCGTCTGTCCTTGGTCGTTCTTCAAAATTCCAACACTCCCAGCATAATCAAGATCATCGCGGCAAGCATATACAGCGAAGCAAATTTATACAGAACAAAATTCAAAGTGGGGGATTGACGCACAGCACTCCATACTGCCGTACCCACCAAGGCACCTCCCAACCACAGGGCAAGGTGAAAGTAATTCCAGGGAAGACGTATCTGCCATGCGGCGACCAGCATCGCCACGACCGCCAGCGCGGTGGACAACCCCACCATCACGCGTGTGAGCCATTCGCCATAGGTGTTGGGAAAGATTGGCACCCCTGCCGCGCGATACTGGTCAGCGTACTTGATGCCAAACGTCAAAATGTGCGTGGGAATCCAGAAGAGAATCGCCAGCGCGAGCAGAATCCCGATTGCATCAACCTGTCCTGTGCCCAACGCACGCCCCGCCAGAATCGGCATCGCTCCCGCGATCCCACCCCACACGATAGACCAGGGCGTACGTCGTTTGAGCCACATTGTGTACATCACCACATCGAAAAAACTGCCGGCCAAGACCAGCGCGCCGTACAGCGGATGCAGCCACCACGCGCCGCCAATTCCCAAAAGCACCATTACACTCCCCAGCACCGTCGCTTCACGCACCGAGATTCGTCCGGCGGGCAAGGGACGTTGACACGCGCGCAACATTTTCGCGTCAATGTCGCGATCCCACACCATATTCAACACTGTGCTACCCGCAATCGCCAGAAACAAGGTGACGCCAAGCGCGAGAACCAACTCGTTGCTATGCCAGGGACAACGCGCGCTAAAATAACCGACTAGCCCTGTGACGAGTAGTAGCCCGGTCTGCAAACTTTTGGTCAGTGCCCAGTACATTCGCAAGCGAGAGAGTATCGCGTTCATCGGCTTACCTCCTCGAATATACACCTACTACAGGAATAACCCCTCTCATCTCCCTGCCTCCTGCTCTCCTCGCAAAGCAGGGAGAGCAGGGAGAGATGGGAAGGGGTGTGTGGGCAGGCGGCTGCGCCGCCTCCCCCACACACCCCTCTTTCGTATCCCTCTCCCCACGCCGCAGAGCAGCGCGGGGAGGGGACTAGGGGGGTGGGGCTATTTCCCGATAGATAGCACGGTTCGAGTGATTATCCTGTCGGGGCGAAAAATCTTTCGCCCCAACGGGCGAAAAATCTTTCGCCTCAACTAAGCGGAAAAAACCTTTGCATAGTTAGCCAAAGCGCTCTTCCTTCCACGGATCACCGCGCATATGATAGCCGTAACTTTCCCAGAAACCGGGACGATCCTCTGCCATAAATTCGATACCGCGCAACCATTTGGCAGATTTCCAAAAGTACAAATGCGGCACCAGCAAGCGCAACGGATAGCCGTGCTCTGGATCGAGCGGCTTGTCGGCGTACTTGTAGGCAAGCAAGACGTTCTCGTCTTTTAACATTTCTTCGAGCGGTACGTTCGCCGTAAAGCCGTACTCGCAGTGTGCCATAATGAATTTTGCTTCGGGTTTGGGTCGCGCGTTTTCCATCACCCACGACCACGGCACACCTTCCCACGCCGTATCGAACTTGCTCCATCGCGTAACACAATGAATGTCAGTGACGATGCGTTTGGTGGGCAAGCGCAAAAATTCCTCCCACGTCAAACAGATTGGATTTTCGACCAGCCCAAAGATTTTGTAGTCCCACGTTTGGGGATCAAAGGGAGGAACGTTGCCATAGTGCAACACCGGAAATTTCTCGGTGAGGTATTGTCCCGGCGGCAACCGTCCCGCTCTGGAATCGAACGGTCGTTGGGGTTGAGCGCGTTTCAAACGCAATACTCTATCGAGTGGTTGAAACATTTTTACCTCTCCTTGATTGCCGATTGTCCATCACTGGCTCGGTTACAGTATATCTACTTTGTCCTCGCAAATCAAGATAGCCACGCACACATCTTGACTTTTCTCTCCGAGAATGATAGACTTGGTGCACGCGCGAACGCTTGATTAGGCAGCAGTGGCGGAAACTGTTTTGCTGGTAGGCAATACACCGTAGAGGACGACAATCTGCGGCGGTCGCATTTTCACAGGGAGGAAACCCAGATGAAAAACAAGTGGATGCTCATCACAGCACTAGCACTCGGCATCAGCGCGCTGATGCTCCTGAACGGCACGTACACCCTGGCGCAAGGTCCCGTCAACACACATCCCCGCGCGGCTCTGTATGTTGACAATCAATGGCATGTCATTCCTCCAGACACGCGTTTGTGGTACACCTTCGATTTGAACGAAATCCGTTTGCCCGTCGAAATCATTTTGTACGATGGACAGACCAAACGCTTGCTCTTTAACGTTTACACATCGGACCAGATTGGCACAGGGAGTATCGGCAATCCGATTGGACGTGCCGGGTCGCCACCGCGTTCGACCGATTTAGTGTGGAGGGGCGCGTTTTCAGGACGCGGCACGATTTTCATCGAAGTGATCAATCCGACCAGCACGGCACAACCGTTCCTGCTGGAAGTTTCTGGTCCCAGTTTCATTCCGCGCGCGCAACCCCCCGCGCCGACGCCACTCGCCACGCCCACGGCGCCATCGTCGACGATTGACGTGTTGCAACTGCTCACTTTTCCGGCGATTGCCACACTGCGCGCGCCGCTCACTCCTCTGCCCACCGCGACTCCCACGCGCGGCGCGCTGGTGCTACCCACTCTAACCCTGACACCCACACCGCAAACGATTGTCATCGTCATCGTGCCCGCTACCGCCACACCGATACCCACACCGCTCGAACCACCCACACCCATCCCGATTGTCAACGACTGGTGGTTGAATGCGTTCTATGTGGTCAACAATCGCACCTACACGATACCCGAAAACGCGGAACGCTGGTTCGCTTTCGATTACGCCGGCGATCGCTCCAAAGTCGAGATTCGTATCCCTGGCGGTAATGAACTGAAACTCCAGTTCCGACTCTACACGCTCGAGCAGGTCTTGCGATACCCGGCAGAGATCGCGCCGACAGGCGTTGGCACGGCACCGCGCGATTCAAACGATCTGGTCTGGGCAGGCAGTTTCCCCTTTCGCGGCAAATTCTTCATTCAGGTTGTCAACCCTGAACCAGCAACCAAACAATATCAAATTCAAGTGATTGGTGGTAGCGTCACACTGGGTCAATAACAAATTGGACGAGGGGCGGATCCCCACTTGCCCCTCGTTTTATTTGCCTGCATCGGCTCTCACCGCATTGCGGGCATCATCGCGACAGTTACATGCCTCGCGCCATTCTGTGCCACGCTGCATCGTTCCATTGTAGGGCTGTTTAGCCGGAAAAATCGTCCATCCCGAAAGCACCAGCGGCACAGTCTCAACACCAATCCACTGACCGTTGTACAAACGCGCGAAATGCAAATGACTTGCACTCGCCTCACCACCCTCGCACGACGGATGCCCAATCCGATCGCCCGCCTGTACGCGCGTCCCCACCGCCACGCGTCCCGCTGTGGCAATGTGCAAGTACAACAACGTCCAGCCCTGACCTTGAAAATCACCGTGGCTCAACGAAATCATCACGCGACCGCGTTCGGCACGAATGACCTTGCCCGCTGCCGCCGCGACCGCCCAGCGCCGCGAGACCAGACAACTTCCTGAGCCCGAAATGTCGTTCGGTGTGAAATCCACTGCCGACCAAGCAGCCAAATCGCCCCAACCACTGTGCGGTCCACCAGTATAGTACCACACCTCGCCATCGCTCCACGGCAAGCGGAGTGGTGGTTGTTTCAAATCGGGTGGCACCAGCGGCTCGATTGTCAGCACATTCGGATCGCCAAACAGCCGGCGATACGTCGCGATAAAACCACGCTCGCTGATGTGATGCTGCCATACCTCCCAACCGTACAATTGCGCGAGGACATTTTGCACCGCGACCGTACCGGGATTGGCATTTGCCGCCAGCCGCACGCGCGAGCGATCCTTCAATCGAAACGCGCCGAGACGCCCGGTGATCTTGCCATAATAACCCTCGTTCAAACGATTCGCTGCCCAACTTAGATGAAAAAACAATCCCTGCCGCTCGTTCATTCCAAGCGGATAGACGATCTGCTCAGACGTGAGATTTGTTCGCGTGACCCAGCCGCTCTGGTGTTCCAACAGCGCGAGCAACACACGTGGACCAACACTATAGCGTTCCGCGACCAGTTGGACAATCTGCGCGCCGCTCAACATCTCACCTTCCACGCGTTCGCGATACGTGGCGAGATAACCATTGAATTGCTCAACCACTGCCGCCACATCGAACGACGCATAGGCAGGACTGTACACCACTTCGGAATCGGGTAACAACTTGTCCCCGGGCGCGCCGCGCGTGACGACCACCGGCACCTGAAGCACCTGACCGATGTAGAGCGTATTCGGGTCGGTGAGTTCATTGAGACGCATCAACTCGTCCAGCGAAACACCATAGCGCGCTGCCAGCGCGCCCAGTGTATCCCCAGCGCGTACCGTGTAGTACTCTAGAATCGTCGCGACGGGTGGAGTCGGTGTCCACACAGGGGTAGTGGTGACCACGACCGCTACCCTGGTGACCGCAGGCGCCGCGCGCGTATCGTCACGTGATTGGGTGAGCGGCGCGGCACAGGCACTCAGCACACTCAGCACCAACGCGAACATCCCCGCACCAAGGGCGAAGGACACACGAGGCAGGGCAAATGTTCTCATGGCGTCAACCGATGCAAATCGCGCGGAAAGAGCGTGGCTTGACGCACGTTCGCCAGATCGCACAGTTGCATCACCCAGCGCTCCAGACCAATCGCGAAACCACCGTGTGGCGGCATCCCATATTTCATCGCTTCGAGATAGTACGCAAACGGCTCGAGCGGATAACGCATCCGCGCAAGCGCGGCAAGATAATCCTCGTAACGATGCAACCGCTGGCCCCCCGTCACCAGTTCAACGCCACGAAACAACAAATCGAACGAATACGAATAGGCAGGATCGTGTGGATCGGGATGTGTGTAGAACGGTCGCTTTGCCATCGGATAGCCCACGACGAACACAAAATCCGAATCAAAGTTTTCGCGCGCCCACTCGCCTAGCCAGCGTTCATGTTGCGGTGCCAGATCGGGTTCGCCACGACAATCCACGCCGTACTTTTCGTAGATGAGTTGTTGAGCATCTCGAAAATGAATGTGCGGAAAGGTCTCGGGCGCGCGCGGCATTGTCACGCCAAGTAACTCTAACTCGGTCGCATGACGTTCCGCCAGCCACAGCAACAGATAGCGCATCAAGCGCGTGAGTAAAGTGATGATGGTAAAATGATTTTCGATAAATCCCATCTCCACATCGAGACTGACATACTCGTTGAGATGTCGCGTCGTGTCGTGCGGTTCGGCGCGAAACACCGGTCCCACCTCGTACACGCGCTCGAACACGCCGACCATCACCTGCTTGTAGAATTGCGGTGACTGGGCAAGAAACGCGGGCTTGCCAAAATAATCTACCGTGAACACGTTCGCCCCGCTTTCGGTTGCCGATGCTACCAGTTTGGGTGACTGGATTTCGACAAAACCTTCGCGGTTGAGAAAATCGCGAAAGGCCGCCATCGTGGCAGCGGCAAGGCGCAAGCGCGCGCGCTGGCGCGGATGACGCCAGCCAATCGTCGCGTGGTCAAGAAACACATCAAGCGAGGCTTTGATGCCGGGTTTATGGAGCGGAAAAGGTAACGTATCGGTGACGCGCGTGATGACGCGCAGCGTCAAGTCGTGCAACTCGAATCCGCCCGGTGCCTGCGCTTCCGCCACAACGACACCACTCACTTCGATGACACTTTCCGCGCGCGCGTCACGCAGGGCTGCCAGTACCGCCGCGTCTTGTGTAACTGCTTGCACCACCCCATAGCCATCGCGCAACAGAATGAAATTGATTTTGCCCAGCGCGCGCACGTGATGCAACCAGCCGTGCACGACCACGCGTTGCCCGGCGTACGCGTGCAGTTGAGTCGTCCGAATGTGTTCCATCGTGGCTCCTTGTGCTACACTCCCATCGAATAGCAACATTCCCCCCTGCGTCCCGTGAAAGGACGAGGGGGGAACTCGTGGTGCCACCTTTCTTCGCGGCCAAGCCGCCTCGTGCGGCTCGTTAACGGGAGCCAGCCGCGCCGTGAACCACGCGGGAGGTGTTTTTCGCGCCGGCGGAGATGCCGCTTTCTCAGCAGACGCTCAAGGAGGGTCTTGACGGCTCTCTGTAATCCCGTCTCGGCGTTACTCGTCTCCCTAACGACGTTGCGCTGTTTATAGCACAAGTGAGAAAATTGGTCAAATGAATAACCCTGCCATTTGATTCTGCAAGGTCGTACGGCTATAATCCATATCAGCGCATCACTCTAAGCAAAAGTTTTTTTCCGCAGGATAATTACTCAGCCGTCCTATCCATCGCGAAATAGCCCCACCCCCTAGAGCCCATATGCGTCAACTTAGCCTAAATTTCGCACGTTAAAAATTGGATAGAAAGGCAAAGAACCAGCAAATCTCTTTTTGTGGTAGAACATGGAGTGTGAATCTACTTCTCGCTAGGAGTGCTCTCATGCCACCTACCACAACAT
>Ga0209101_1001276_pt1 | contig 19027 bp, 18 predicted proteins | sample ConPoolayeCmetaG_FD_185481 | JGI IMG/M metagenome (GOLD analysis project Ga0209101, IMG submission 185481) | Hot spring microbial mat communities from California, USA to study Microbial Dark Matter (Phase II) - Cone Pool mat layer C metaG... ...
CGAACATTTTCGCGCACGTTCGATGATTGTTGCGGTCGTCTCATGTTTGTCATATATTAATAAATATCCGTTAAGGAAATCATGCTGGCGGCAATTGACAGGAGCGTGCTTTTTTTCATCAACCGCGATCTGGCAAATCCTATTCTTGATTATCTCTTCATAGTCCTTTCCGAACAACGGTTTTTGTTCGGAATTCTCGGCATAATCGTCGCCGTCATGATAATACGCAAAGTCCCGCATACCGGGAACATGATTATCCTATGTTTAATCGGATTGGCTCTGACCGACCCTATTTGTTCACAAATATTGAAAAAGCTGGTGATGCGCCCCCGGCCGTGTCATAGTATCCCGCAATTGCGCGAGATAATGGAGTGCGGCGGGCTTTACGGATTCCCATCCAATCATGCGGCCAACTCGGCGGTCGTCGCCTATATCGTCGGCCGATTCAGACATCGGCTGATCCTGTTCATGTGGCTGCTGGCCGCCGCGGTCGGATTTTCCCGGATATATCTGGCCAAGCATTATCCGAGCGACGTTCTGGCCGGATTCTTATTCGGTATTTTGATGGGGATGATTATTTTGTGGGTCAGAAGGATGATCGCTTATCCCCGCCGTCGCAAACCGGATAATGTCGCCGCCAATTCGGGAGGCGATCTTGCCCCGTGATCGTGTCATGTTCGGCGGCAAATCGATAAGTTGCCGCAAGGGCGATATCACCGAAGCGGAGGCCGAGGCGATCGTCAATGCGGCAAACAATCATCTCTGGATGGGTTCGGGCGTCGCCGGTGCGATCAAACGTAAAGGGGGACAAGCCATCGAGGATGAGGCGGTCAGGCAGGGGCCGATCGAGATCGGCGAAGCGGTGGCGACCGGCGCCGGCGCATTGAAAGCCCGATTCGTGATTCATGCCGCGGTGATGGGACAGGATTTGCGCACCAATGCCGGATTTATCCGCAAGGCAGCGGCCAACAGCCTCAAGCTGGCCGATCGATTGGGGCTCAAGTCGATAGCTTTTCCGGCGCTGGGGACCGGGGTCGGCGGATTTCCCGTGGCCGATTGCGCCGAGGTCATGATCGGCGAAGCGGTTGAGTTCCTCAAAAAATCGAACGTGCTCGAGGAAATCGTATTCGTGCTGTTCGATGATTTCAGCTATGATGCGTTTGCGCAACGACTGGAACGATTCGAGGATTCGACCGGACAGCGATAGTCGGCAACGGCGGTCGGTCGGTGGGATCATTCGAAATATAAAAAGCATCCAAGCACAGCCGCCGCATCGATTATTCTCCGAGACCGCCGGTTGTCATGGATCAGGCTGCCATTCAAATCCGCGGTGGCGTTATGCCGAGTATGCGAAGATAGTGATTGGCCTGGCTTCGGTGATGGATATCATGTTCGAATAAATGAAGCATTATCCAGTAGCCTTCGTATTTATTGATTTTATCCTTGCGTTTCAGCTCATATGATTTTTCGAATATTTCCGGCGATCTCGAAAATAAACGTTCCAGCCTTTGCCAGTGCCCTTCCAGCATTTCGGCGATCCGGTCTTTCGGCGGGCATTTGCAGGGAGTAAGATTGACATAATTACCGCCGTCGATGACCTTGTCGATCCACCAGGATGAAGCCTCGGCGATATGCATGAAAATGTTTCCGAGAGTGATCATTTCCGGCGCCGGCATCCAGTCGAGTTTCTCGGCGGGGGCGGTTTCGAGAGCCTTATCGATTGTCGGCTTGACCTCGAAAATCCAAAAATTGGCCAACGTTTTGATTTTCATTGTGCCATCGATTGTCATGGCCTTAATTCCTTTCCGCAGGTCGTCACTTTTCCACCTGCAATATGGCCAGAAAAGCTTCCTGAGGAATCTCGACTTGACCGACCCGCTTCATTCTTTTCTTGCCTTCTTTCTGGCGTTCGAGCAGTTTTCTTTTGCGGGTGATGTCTCCGCCGTAGCATTTGGCGGTGACGTTTTTTCTTAAAGGTTTGATTGAATCTCTGGCGATGATACGTGATCCTATGGCCGCCTGGATGACGACTTCATAGAGCTGACGGGGGATCAATTGCCGCAATTTTTCACACAAGGAGCGGCCCCAGTTATAGGCCTTGTCTCGATGCACGATAGCCGATAGGGCGTCGACCGGCTCATCGTTCAGCAGAATATCGAGGCGCACCAAATTCGATTCATAATAGTCTTTGAATTCATAGTCGAGCGACGCATATCCTCGTGAAACCGATTTTAGGCGGTCGAAAAAGTCGAAAATTATTTCCGAAAGCGGCATGAGATAATGCAGGTTGGCCCGGGTCTGGTCGATATATTCGGTATTCAAATGCCGGCCTCGGCGCTCAAGGCACAATTTCATGAGATTCCCGATATATTCCGACGGCGTTATTATCGATGCGGTTACGAACGGTTCTTCGATTTTCTCGATTTTCGATGAGTCGGGCATTAGCGAGGGATTGTCTATCTCGACGACCGAGCCGTCGGTGAGAGTCACCCGGTAATTGACGCTGGGCACGGTCGTGATTATCGGCATTTTGTATTCGCGTTGCAATCTTTCCTGGATGATTTCCATGTGTAACAACCCCAAAAATCCGCAACGGAAACCGAAACCGAGGGCAAGCGATGTTTCGGGTTCGAACACCAGCGAGGCGTCGTTTAGCTGCAATTTATTGATGGCCTCGCGCAAGTCCTCGAAATTCTCAGCCTCGGTCGGATAGATGCCGGCGAACACCATCGGCTTGGCCTGTTTGAATCCGGGCAGGGGCTCGGGCGCCGGATTATCGGCGGTGGTGATTGTATCGCCAACACGGGTATCACCCACCTGTCGAATATTGCCTATTATGTAGCCGACTTCTCCGGCCTTGAGTTCCTCGCGGGGGATGTATTTCAGAATAAGATAGCCCAGCTCGTCGCATTGATATTTCCGCGGATGGGAAAAGAAGCGAAGCCAATCGTTTTTGCGAAACCGGCCCTCGAAGACCCTTACATAAGCGACGGCGCCGCGGTAATTGTCGAATGCCGAATCGAATATCAGCGCTCGCGGGGGAGCCTCCGGGTCTCCCACCGGCGGTCTGACCCGGTTGACTATAGCCTCCAAAATCTGCTCGATTCCCGTTCCCAGTTTGGCCGAGGCAACGAGTATTTCATGCTCGGAACAGCCGATAAGGTTCATGATCTCTTCTTTGACCCGCTCGATATTGGCCGACGGCAGATCGATTTTATTGACGACGGGGATTATCGTCAGATCTGATTCGAGGGCAAGATATAGGTTAGAAATGGTCTGGGCCTCTACCCCCTGTGAGGCATCGACCACAAGCAAGGCCCCCTCGCAGGCCATAAGTGCCCGCGATACCTCATAATTGAAATCGACGTGCCCGGGAGTGTCGATCAGATTGAGGATATAAACCTTTCCGTCATTTGCGGCATACTCCATCCTTATGGCGTGAGACTTGATTGTGATGCCACGTTCTTGCTCGAGGTCCATCGTATCCAAGACCTGTTTTTTCATCAGGCGCGGGTCGATCGTATGGGTATATTCGAGCAGTCTGTCGGCCAGTGTCGATTTACCGTGATCTATATGGGCGATAATGCAAAAATTGCGGATGTTTTCCATGGTCTACGTCGTTATTGAAAGCCTTGCTGCGTTAATCCGTCCAAGTACAATTATGCAAAATAGCGATTGAATTACTCCTGTCAATGATCATCTGACGATTCAGCCGAAAGGCCGATCGAATCCCGGGAGATTTCCCAGATAGTCACCCATGATCCGTAGGCAAGAACGGAATCGCGTCTGACAAGCATCTGCAGAAACCTGCCGTAAGCGCGCCGGTAATCATCGAGGCTGAACCGCTCGGTCAGGTAACGCCGGTGCGGCTCGGGAGAAATCTCGTCGGCGAAAATCAAAACCCGTCCACGGGTCAGCCAATCATGGATTTGGTTTGAATATTCTCTGATTACCGCATCGTTCTCGCCGGCCGGGGCGAAAAGAAGGCAGGCGGTATTGGTTTTCAGTCCGTGATGATAATCCAGAGCCAGCCGGATTTGATTGAAATTGGTGATCACCAGATCGGACTCGCCCAAATTCATAACGGCCAATTTCGCGGCCCCGCTTCTGACGATTGAATTTTCCGCTCGGACGGAGGGAATAATCTCGAATGGATAGTTGGCCAGAATCAAGATAATCGGGAAAGCAGTCAACAGCCGGATATACGAGCCGAGCCGTGCCGAGCGGACGAATATCAACAGGACCATGGGTGCGATTGAATACAGCCAAAAGCCGTCGTCGGTCGGCGCCCACCAGAATGCGAACAGCCCGAAAACGATCGAATTCGAAAGCAGAAACAGTTCAAAAGTTGTCAAGGATGAGCGTTTCAACAACGAGCCGACGGCGGCGAAAAGTAAAATCGACGCCCCCGAAACCAACAAAAACATATACAAATAATCGGATGGACGACCGCCTCCGGCATAGACGATCCGCCTGATTTCGTCGCCCCCGAAAAGAACTTTGGTTATTCCCCAGATTGAAATCACGAAATTGTCCGGGCTCAATTTGCCCCACGGTCCAAGGTGGGAGTATAAAGTCAACCAGCGCCAGGCCGATTTGGCGGTGTGATCGGGCGCCGAAATAATGGCGCAGGTGAAATAGACCGCTATCAGAGCAAAAATCGCCGGTCCGATCTCTCCGATGATACCGGCAACGGATTTCCGTCGATGATAGAGAACGATAAACAGCGGGATGTACATCAATACCAGCGCCTGATGGAACAAGGTGCCGGTAGCGATGATAAACGAGGCGGCGGCTCCGTTTGCGGATGAATCTTTCTTTCCCAAAATCAGCAAAACGGCCATAGCGCCGAAAAGCAGTGCCGCCATATTGACCTCCACCGAGGTCGAGTAATACCAGAACGAATATAAAGCTCCGAGCGAAACGACCGCTGCCGTCGCCCGGCGGAAATTCATATGAATTCTAACGGCGCGATAGATTATCGTCAGAACGGCGGCCCCGATCGCCGAGTTGAAAAACGAGAGTATTTGCAGGCTGCCTAATCCGGTAAACGAAAAAAGCCGAAGGAGAATCACTCCGAGCACATTGTAAAGGAGATGGTGAGGGTGCAACAGCTCCGATGAATCACGGATGTTGATGGCATAGATGTACGAATCCATGCCTTGGTCGGCGTTTGGCAATGAAGAGAATACGGCCAGCGCCGTTACGAATACGATCGCTTCTGCCTTGATTCGGCTTTTCCCGATCATTCTTCAGTCGGTTTCGTCAGATTATCGAGTTTTTCGTAGCCGATCAAAATGAGGTTTTCCAGTTCAGATTTGCGTTTTTCGATATTATACAGCGTTTCCCAGTTGCTGGCGTTGTTCGAATCGGCGGCTTGTTCGAGCAATGCGTGGTATTCCGATTCGAGGGCGGCTATTTGGTCTTTCAACTTTTCGATCACCAGCGGGTTGACTTTTCTGGGTTTGCTTTTTTCGCTTTTTTTTAAGAGGGAAACGCCGCCTGTTCCGGTTGATTTCGCAGTTATCGCCGGTGCGGATATTTTCTCGGCTCGTTTGGATTCGAAATAGGAATAATTGCCGTTGTAGATTTCCAGGCGGCCGTTTTCAATATGATAGATCATATCCACGAGCCCGTCGAGAAAATATCGGTCATGGGAGACGACCAGAAGCGTTCCATCGTAGGCGTCGAGAGCGCTCTCAAGAGCCTCCAGCGAAGGAATATCGAGATGGTTGGTCGGCTCATCGAGCATCAGAAAATTCGGCCGGGCGGCGATCAGCAAAGCCAAAGCCAAGCGGCTTTTCTGGCCTCCCGAAAAGGAGGTCATTGGGCGGAAGACATCCTCGGCCTCGAATAAAAATCCGCCCAAAATGTCCCGCAATTTGCTCTCCGGCAACTGCGGCATCGCAGCCCGCATCAACCCGATCGGCGTGTCGCTTGCCGAAAATTCGTTTCTGGCCTGTCGGAAATAGGCGATTTTAAGATTTTTGCCAAGATAAAATTTTCCTCCAACCGGAGACAACTCCCCCGCCATGATTCTCAGCAAAGTCGTTTTGCCGCTGCCGTTTTTGCCGAGAAGGCCGATCCGTTGCCCCCTTTCGATAGTCAGATTTATTTCCTGCAATACAAGTTTGTCGCCGAATCCGAAAGACAGGTTTTCCATGACGCAGATTATCCGTTCCGAGCGGGCTGCCGCGGCGAAAGACAAACGGATGTTTTTTTCCGGTGCCGGAGGTTTTTCCCTTTTTTCCAGCCTTTCCAGCATTTTGCGCCGCGATTTCGCCTGATTCGTTTTCTGCCCGGCTATGTTTTTGCGGATAAACGCCTCTGTTTTGGCTATGAATTCTTTCTGGCGGATATAGGCCTTGAGCGCAAGCGCATCATCTTGCCGGCGCTTGTCCAGATAGTCCGAAAAATTTCCTTTGAATATTTTCAGCCGGCCCCGCCGAAGCTCCCATATCGTCCGGCAGACATTATCGAGAAACCGCCTGTCGTGCGATACGATCAGGGCGGCCGCCGAGGCGCCGATAAGATGATCTTCCAAAAACTTGATGCCGTCGATATCGAGATGATTGGTGGGTTCATCCAGAAGCATCAGATCGGGTCTGGAAGAAAGCAGACGCGCCAGAGCGGCTCTGTTCAATTGGCCGCCCGATAATTGCGATAACGGCCGCTGATGCAAATCCTTATTCAAGCCAAGCCCGACAGCCGTTTTTTCGAGCAACGATTCGAGCGAAAATCCCCCGCTGCATTCAAGCCGATCGAGCATTCGGCCATATTGTTCGATTTCGGCATTGGTGGCTTGGCCGCTTGCCAGCTTGCTTTCCAATTGCTCCAGTTGCTTTCTGGCTCTGATAATATGGCCGTGGGCGCTTTTGAGATAGTCGATCAGATTGCAATTCAGGTCGCCGGTTTCAGGGGTTTGCGGCAGATAGCCGACGCTTATGCCTTTGGCCAGACTCGCCTCCCCCGATTCGATTTCCACAAGCCCCGCCAGAATTTCAAGCAGAGTGGTCTTGCCGCTTCCGTTTGGACCTACCAGCCCGATTTTCTCGCCGTTTTGGATGGACGCGTTTATCCTGTCCAAAACGACGATGGAGGGATAGGTTTTGGTCAATTCGGCCAATGTGGCAATTACCATAACACTGAATTTATCGGATTCCGGTTCATGATGCAATGCCGGTGATTGCGAAATCGGGCGACATCGTGCCTGTATGATCGATAAATCTTGTTGCTCGACAACTCTCTATTTGTTATTATCCTCATCCGAGAATAGGCTCTGACGTTTCCGAACGAAGATGATGGTCGGGGCGCAGAATTGTTGAGGTTTGTATGGCTCATGCATATACTCCGGGATTACGCGTAACCAATCGGATGAAAATCACCAAGAAGCGGATACTGCCGCTTAAAGGGGAAGTTGTCGTAAAAGTCGGAGATCGCGTAAAGCCCGATACGGTGGTCGCCAGAACCGAACTTCCGGGAACCGTCGAACCGGTCAACGTCGCCAATATCCTCGGCGTGCCGCCTGAAGATGTAATCGAGGCGATGCTGAAAAAAGAAGGCGACATGGTTCGTGAGGGTGAGGTTATCGCCAAATCGAAATCGTTTTTCGGGTTGTTCAGTTCTTCGGCCAAGGCCAAAATAAGCGGCAAGATAGAGAACATATCGAAGGTCACGGGGCAGGTTCTATTGCGCGGCGCTCCGATGCCCGTGGAGGTGAAAGCTTACCTCGATGGGGTTGTCACCGAGGTTTTCCCCAACGAAGGGGTAGCCGTTACGACTTGGGGGGCATTCGTCCAGGGCATTTTCGGAATCGGCGGCGAAACTCACGGTCCGATCAAGATTGTCTCAAAAACCCCTCGCGACATTTTGAGCGAAAAGGAAATCGATAATTCCTGCAAGGGGTGCATAATAATCGGCGGTGCCTTGGTTACGGCGGCAGGTTTGCAAAAAGCCATATCGGTCGGCGCTCTGGGGATTGTAGTCGGAGGGTTCAACGATAAAGATTTACGCGATTTTCTCGGTTATGATCTCGGCGTGGCAATCACCGGCAGCGAGAAAAAGGGCATAACACTGGTCGTCACCGAGGGGTTCGGCGAAATAATGATGGCCCAGAAAACATACGATCTGCTGAAATCATATGAAGGCCGGATGGCCTGCATAAATGGAGCAACCCAGATACGCGCCGGCGTGATTCGTCCGGAAGTCGTAATCCCTGTGGAAAATAACATTCAAGAAGCGGACGAAGCCCATATGCAGGAGAACGTGGGGCTGGCCATTGGGTCGCAAATAAGGGTGATCCGCGAACCGTATTTCGGGCAGTTGGGAAAAGTATCGGCGCTGCCCGCCCCGTTGCAAAAACTGGAGTCTGAATCGTATGCTCGCGTCCTTGAAGTTGAATTTCCCGATGGCAAAAAGGCGATCATTCCTCGGGCCAACGTGGAGATGATCGAGGAATAATTGTCATTTCGGGTCCGACATTGTCCGGCCGGGTTGTCGCAGTGATGATCCGGCCTTTTTCGTCTTTTTGATCGCCTTCATCATCTCGGGCAAGATCGCGGCGGTTGTTTCCTGAATGCCGCATTCCATTTCCCTTGACAACCGCCACGGTCAAGGGCTATTACAAAACACTATGTAGATCAGATTGCCCGCGAAAAAGGCAATGCGGAAACGATATTCGATGATATTCGTTTGCCAATACAGCCGCCGGAATCAAATTTCGGGAGGAGAATAATGAAACATTCCCGTTTGAGCTTTATTTTAATATCAATCCTTTTCTTGAGTCCTCTTTCCGGCCAGCCGCCGCCCGACAGCGGCAATCCGCCGCCGTTGGTAAGACCTGCCGAGGAGATCCGGGCGTTCGATACGCCCAACGACGCCGGAAACTCGATTACTATCACTTGGAAAAGATCTCCCGACGATATCGCCGATCAGGGGCGGTTCGACGGCTACGATATTTTGAGGGGCAGGTCTCCCGATGGTCCTTTCGAGTTGGTGCTGAGCGTCCCCGGCGGCGGCAATGAGAATAACCCGCTCTACAAAACCTGTCTTGATAACAATACCGAAGACGGTACTGAATATTACTATGCAGTTGATGCCAAGGCGTTCGGCACGACAACGCGGGCGGTCAGCCGGATGCCGGCGAAATCAAGTCAGCAATGGTTCAACACCGATCTGGTGAATATGCTGATAGCCGTAATTTTCCTCAGCGCCGCCATCCTCTATTATATAGCCGGAGCCAAATCGGGCAAAAAACTTTATATACGCAAAATCGCCGGTTTGGAGGCTGTCGACGAGGCGGTCGGCCGGGCCACCGAAATGGGCCGAAAAATCTTCTTTGTCCCGGGCACCCAGGATATGGACAACGTTCAGACGATCGCGGGATTGACGATCCTCGGCCGGGTAGCCAAAGTGGCCGCCGAGTATGAAGCCAAAATCGATGTCCCCGTTTCCCGTTCGCTGGTAATGGTTACCGCTAGGGAGGTTGTAAAGGAAGCGTACTACAACGCCGGTCGGCCCGATTCCTACAGCGACGACATGGTTTATTATCTCACCGACGATCAATTCGGCTATGCCGCCGGTATCGACGGCTTGGTCGTTCGCCAGAAACCGGCCACCATTTTTTATCAGGGCGCCTTTTACGCCGAGTCGCTGATTTTGGCCGAGACGGGAAATTCAATAGGGGCCATTCAGATTGCCGGAACGGCCATGGCCTCGCAATTGCCGTTTTTCGTGGCCGCCTGCGATTACACCTTGATTGGCGAGGAGCTTTTTGCCGCCAGCGCCTATCTATCGCACGAACCCAAGCTTTTGGGGTCACTGAAGGGGCAGGATCTTGGCAAACTGGCGATAATTCTGGCGCTTGTCGTTGGTTTGATAATCCAGCTGTCCGGCGCCTACGATTTTGCCTCGATCTTCTCAGTCTCAGCCGGAGGTGAATGATTATGAAACGCGAAATACCGATGATAATCGCCGGCACGGTGGGAATTGTTTTGATAATCCAATATTTCATTCCCGCCGAACCTTTCGGCACGCTCAACGACGTCTTTTCGGACTGGTTTTCGATAATTCAGGCATCGGCGATCTGGCTGGGCGCTTTGAATTTGATCAAGGTGTCCGGAGACAAAATCTATCGGCGTCACAAGGATTGGCCGTATGCGGCGATAATTATCGTTTCTTTTTTGGTGATGGTGATCATTGGCTTTTTCTTTTCCGGCGGCCGAAGGTTTCTTGATCCGGGCACGCCCTTTTCGCAGATGTATGATTACGTCTATTCGCCGCTGACGGCAATGATGTTCGCCTTGCTGGCGTTTTTTGTGGCCTCGGCCTCTTATCGAGCGTTTCGGGCGCGCACGCGGGAGGCGACGGTTTTGCTTCTGGCGGCGTTCTTCGTCATGCTCGGCCGGGTGCCGCTCGGCGATATGCTTACCGGCTGGCTGCCCCGATGGTTGCATATGTCGGAGGTGGCCAGTTGGATAATGAATATCCCCAATATCGCCGGCCAGCGCGCCATAATGATAGGTATCGCTTTGGGCACTGTCTCGACTTCGCTGCGTTTGATTCTCGGAATCGAACGCTCCTATCTGGGAGGTGAGTAATGGCCGGACCAAACAGGGCTGATTTTTGGAACAGCATGATGAAAATCGACAGGCGGATCATTTTCCTGTTCATTTTCGTGGCCATTTCGGTGCCGATGTTTTTGCAGATACAGCTCAAAATACCCACCTCGCCGGAGGTCGAATCGCTGGTGGCAACGCTCGATAAACTTCCCGACGGCGCCCGGGTTTTGGTATCCCTCGATTACGATCCCGGGTCGGAGCCGGAGCTGCAACCGATGGCCGAAACATTTTTCGGATATGCTCTCAAGCGCAAGTTCAAAGTGATAGTGATCGGCCTGTGGCCGCAGGGACCGATCCAGGCCGAGAGGGCAAAGCCAATCGCCGAAACGCAGGCGGGCAGGCAATTCGAATATGGAATCGATTATGTAAATCTGGGTTATCAAGCCGGCAACGAACTGGTGATCCAGCGAATGGGCTCGTCGATACCGCAGACGTTTCCGGTCGATTATTTCGGAAAACCGATAACGGAATTTCCGATAATGCAGGGAGTAACCAATTTTTCCAATATCGATTATGTTTTCAACTTGTCGGCCGGCTATCCGGGAACGGTGGAATGGGTTCTTTTCGCGGTTGACCGGTTTAATATTGTCCTCGGCGCCGGCAATACCGCCGTTCAGGCGCCGCAGGTCTATCCTTACCTCGGCAAGCAGCTCAAGGGGATTCTCGGGGGCATGAAAGGCGGCGCGGAATTCGAAATCCTGACCGGACTGCCCGGGCGGGCGGTGAAATATATGACCGGGCAGACATTCGCCCACACGATAATAGTCTTGTTCATTATAATCGCCAACATCGCCTATTTCACCACCCGCAAGAAAGAACAGGGAGGGTTGTCATGAGCACACTGGGGATCTGGGTCGGTGCCCTGCTGACACTGGGAATACTGTCGTTTCTGTATAAAGACAACCCGTTTTACAAACTCAGCGAATCGATTTTTCTCGGCATCTCCGCCGGCTACTGGTTTGTTTCGCTATATTATCAAAGTCTGTTGCCGAAATTGTTCGACAACCTCGGCATAACCAAAATGATGGGGGCCTCGGAAACCGATGGTGCCTTGCAATCGCTTTTCATCCACGGCCGTTGGGATCCCAATCTTTGGTATCTGATCGCCGGAGCGCTCGGCATAATGATGCTGCTTCGACTGATACCGAAAGCGGGTTGGATATCACGCTGGCCGCTGGCGTTCGTGGTCGGGACGACGGCGGGATTGTATTTCACCCGCTATCTGGCATCCAACGCATTTTCCCAGATCAACGCCACGCTGAAGGGTTTCGTCGTATTTGGACAACCCGGATTTTTCGGCTGGGCGAATTTGAACAATCTGATTCTGTTGATAGGGGTGGTCAGCGGCTTGACCTACTTTTATTTCTCCAAAGAACACAAGGGGATCGTAGGCGGAGCGGCGAAAGTGGGGATATATTTTCTGATGGTAACGTTCGGGGCGTCGTTCGGCTACACGGTGATGTCGCGCATGTCGCTGTTGATAGGTCGGCTCGATTTTATCTATGGCGCATGGTTGGGGCTGTTAAGATGATCTTGTCTGCCGGAAGCGGTCCGTTCCCGAAATCAAAAAATGAACGATATGCAAGGAGGTCGTCATGCCCCTTTATGTATGGCTGATACTGGCGGCGGTTTTTATCGTCATAGAGATCTTCACCGCCGGTTTTTTTATCGCCTGTTTCGCCGTGGGTGCTCTGGCGGCCGGCGCTGTTTCCTATTTCTCGCCGGCATCGCTGATGTTTCAGACCTTGCTGTTTGTGGTCGTGTCTTTGGCGCTTATACCTCTGGCACGCCAGATCGGCAGAAAGATGGGTGATGACAAGGTGGCTCAACCGGGAGCCGATTCATTGATCGGCAAAAAGGCGCTGGTCATCGAGGAGATCGATTCGGCGACCGGCAAGGGCCAGGTTCGCTACGAAAATGATTCTTGGAGAGCGGTGGCCGATATCAAAATCCCCGCCGGCGTCGCCGTAAAAATAACAGGGCTTCGCGGCGCGATGTTGGTCGTTGAAAAGTCGGAAGGAGAAGTTTGATGCAAGCCTTGTTTATTCTGGCGATTGTTTTTTTCGCCCTGATTTTCGCCGGCATGTCTTTGCGCATAATCAGACCCTACCAGCGCGGCTTGATCGAAAGGCTGGGACGCTACAACAGAACCTGCCAGCCGGGACTGAACATAATCATGCCGATCGTCGAGCAGTTGGAAAAAGTCGATATGCGGGAAAAAGTGATCGATGTTCCGGCGCAATCGATAATCACCAAAGACAACGTCATGGTGGAAGTGGACGCCATAATCTATTGCCAGGTCACCGATCCGTTTCGGGCCCATTATGAAATTATGGATTTCGTTTATGCGGCCGTCAAACTGGCTCAGACGAATCTGCGCAACACCCTCGGCGAAATGGAACTCGACCAATCGCTGACCTCCCGCGACGTTATCAACGAAAAACTGCGGGCCGTGCTCGACGAGGCAACCAACAAGTGGGGCGTCAAAGTGAATCGGGTGGAAATCCAGAAAATCGACCCGCCGCGCGACATAACCGACGCCATGAGCCGCCAGATGAAGGCCGAACGTGATAAGCGCGCCGCCATCCTCGAAGCCGAGGGAATAAAACAGGCGGAGATAACCAAAGCCGAGGGTGCCAAACAGGCGGCGATTCTCGAAGCCGAGGGACAGGCGCAGGCTATCATGAAAGTGGCGGAGGCAGAAAAATTCCAGAAACTGACGGTGGCTCAGGGCGAGGCCGAGGCCATAGTAAACGTATTTCAGGCGATTCACAAAGGGCAGCCGGATAATAAGCTGATTACTTTGCGCTACCTCGAAGCCCTGAAAACGATCGCCAACGGCAAAGCCAACAAGGTGTTTTTCCCGATCGAGGTCGCCAGCTTACTCAGCGGTGTCGGCCTGGCCGCGGAGTTGTTGAAAGCTCAGGGGGTCCCCGAGGCAAAGAGCTGACGGCGAGCCGTAAACTTAGAGAATTAATCCATAATCGCCGCAACCCCGATTCAAATGACTTGTGAGCGGGGGGTTCGAATCCTATATTATGCGCCGGTCGGGTCCGGAGAGCGGACTTGATTTCGCAAAGAAACAGGAGAGCAGTTTTGGCCGTGAATCGAACGCTGATTTTGTTTCTGGCAATAGCGATATCTGTTTCGCTGGCGTTCGCCCTCCCCGCCCCTTTCGATACTGTCGGCGGTTTGATTCCTCCGGCGGGCGGCTTGATGCCCCGTTACCCGGCGCCGGCGCCACCCGAAAAAATCACCGCCCGCGACAATCCCAGCGATGCCGGCCGCAGGATTCTCGTCTCCTGGTCGCTTTCCCGCGATGACGGCGCCGGCAAAGATAATGTAACCGGCTATGAAATATTCAGAGCCTTTGCCGGCGACACCGTTTTTTATTCGATCGGTATGGTGGGTCGGGGACAATCATATTATATCGATTCGAACACCGACGACCATAAAGAATATGTCTATCGGGTGGCCGCCACCGACGGAGTCGTGCTTTCGTTTTCCGCCGATTCGGACCCTGCCCGTTCCTATGCCCAGTGGTTCAATCTCAACTTGAAATACATGTTTTTGCTGGGAGTCCTCATTTGCGGTTCGGTCATCTATTTTATCTATCACGCCCAGAAGGGGAAAAAGCTGTTTCTCAGGAAAATCGCTGGTCTTCAAGCCATAGACGAAGCTATCGGCCGGGCGACCGAGATGGGCCGGCCGATTTTATTTATCCCGGGAATCCGCGATATGGATGACGTCCAAACTATCGCTGGAATCACCATCTTGGGACGCGTCGCCAGGACTATAGCCGAATATGACATAAAAATAAACATGCCGGTTTCGCGGTCGATTGTCATGACCACGGCGCGGGAAACGATCAAAGAGGCCTACGCCGCCGCCGGCCGGATCGATGCTTATTCGGATGATTTCGTTTATTATCTGACCGACGAGCAATTCGGTTACGTGGCCGCCGTCGATGGCATAATGGTGCGGGAGCGGCCAGCCACCTGTTTCTATATGGGGTCGTTTTTCGCCGAGAGTCTGATTTTCGCCGAAACGGGCAATTCGATCGGGGCGATCCAGATCGCCGGCACCGCCATGCCCGCCCAATTGCCTTTTTTCGTGGCCGCCTGCGATTACACGCTGATAGGCGAGGAGCTTTTTGCGGCCAGCGCTTATCTTTCAAATGAGCCGAAGCAGCTCGGCAGCCTCAAAGGACAGGATGTGGGAAAACTTATCGCCATGATGGCGATTCTGGCCGGTTCGATCGCCGCCACCGCTTATTCGCTTTCCGGCGTCGGCTTTTTTGATTCTATCCACCGGTTTTTGCTGGGAGTTTTTTCTTTGAATTGAATAGAATCACGATTTGAACGAAAAAAAAGCGGAAATGACGAGAACGAAAATGATTTTCAAGAAATCGCAGTTAGCTGTTGTTGACGCGGCGGTTTCGTCCGCCTTGCCGGAAACGGGAATCGGATGAAGCGGCAACTGCCGGTTCTGATTACCGGAATCGTTGGGGCGGTGCTGGTCGTTTCGGTATTTATACCGCATGCTCCTTTCGGTCGCCTCGGCGAGGATTTCTCCGTTTTTTTCGATATCATAGCCGTATTCGCCTTTATTCTCGGCGGCGGAAACCTTCTGCGGGTCCATGGTGACAAGATTTATCGCCGGGCCAAAGGGTGGCAGTTTTCGATCGTGACGGTGCTCGGTTTTATTATCACTCTGATTGCCGGCGCTTTCAAAATCGGCAACGTAAACGGTATCCGCGGCGATGTCACCGCTCCGGGATCGTTGTTCACCAATATTTACGATTTCATTTTCACTCCCCTGCAGGCCACGATGTTTTCCATACTGGCTTTTTTTGTGGCCTCGGCCTCCTACAGGGCCTTTCGGGCGAAAAATAAGGAGGCCACCATATTGCTGATCACCGCCTTCATCGTGCTGCTCGGCCGCACTCCGATAGGCAATTACGCCACCGCCTGGTTGCCCTCGTGGCTGTCCTTTTTTCATGTGCCCAATCTGGCAAATTGGATTATGGCCATCCCCAATCTAGCCGGCCAGAGGGCGATTATGATCGGCATTTCGCTGGGGGTGGTATCGATGTCGCTGCGGGTGATTCTGGGAATCGAGCGCGGCTATATCGGATCGGAGGGAGGCAAGGGATGAGGATTGTTCAGGTCTTCAAAAACATCGATCGCCGGGTGATTTTTCTGTTTATCGCCCTTTCGGTAATCGTCCCGCTGATTTTCAACATAACTTTCACTGAGAAGGCCAGCCCGATCGTCAAAAATATATTCGATAAGATCGAATCGCTGCCTGAGGGATCACGGGTGTTGGTTTCGCTCGATTACGGCCCCTCGACTTTCCCCGAAATCCAGCCGATGACCAACGCCCTTATCCGCCACCTCAACGAAAGAAAAATGAAAATATACTATATGTGTCTTTGGGCGACCGGGCAAAACCTGACCACTTATACGATCGATTCGGTGCAGGTGCGCGAATTTCCCGACCGGCGCTATGGGATCGACTACGTGAATTTGGGATACAAAGCCGGCAACGAGGGGCTGATCAATGTGCTGCTTACCGATATGAAGAAAATGTATTCCACCGATGTGCACGGCACTTATACCGATGATATCGTGATGATGAGGGCGCTGCGCAACCTCACCGGTTTCGATCTGATTATCAGTCTCGGCGGCGGTTCGCCCGGAATCAAGGAATGGGTCCTATTCGCCGGCGATCCGGGAAACATTCCGGTGGCGGGCGGCTCGACGGCGGTGCAGGCTCCGCTTCTGTATCCCTACTGGCCCAATCAGCTCGTCGGTCTGATGGGCGGAATCAAGGGCGCCGCCGAATATGAGTCGGAACTGAAAAAGCATTATCCTGTTTACGAAAACAGATCGCAGCCGGGAATAAAGATGATGGGACCGCAGGCGATCGCTCATATCGTAATCATGCTGTTCATAATAATCGGTAATATCACCTTCTTTGTCGAACGTTCGCTTGCCAAACGAGGGCAGGCTCATGGCTGATATCTGGACTTGGATCGGCGCCCTGCTGACGCTGTCGATATTGTCGTTTCTTTATAAAGACAACGTTTTTTACAAATTCGCCGAACATCTGTTCGTCGGAGTTTCGGCTGCGTATTGGATGGTTATAGGGATCTGGGGCACGCTCTTCCCGAATCTCATCGCCAAGATTTACCCCGAGGGTGTTCGTTTTGTTCTGCCATCTCTGGCCGACAGGGAACCGGAGTATCATTACCTGATCGCCGCAGTCCTCGGCGTCATCCTGCTTTTACGTCTATTCCCCAAAATCGGTTGGGTCTCCCGCTGGGCGCTGGCCTTTATCGTGGGGACAACCGCCGGCTTGAATCTGGTGCGCTATCTGCGTTCCGATTTTATCGGGCAGGTGCAGAACTCGATGATACCGCTTGTCGTATTTGAAAAGGGATCGCTGAATCTTCTTGAAAGCCTGTCGAATACCATATTGATCGGCGGGCTGCTTTGCGGTCTGGTTTATTTTTTCTTTTCCAAGGAACATAAAGGAGCGATCGGTACGGCGAGCCGGATCGGGATTTGGGTTTTGATGATGACTTTCGGCGCCGGTTTCGGCTATACCGTGATGGCTCGTATTTCGCTGCTTGTCGGCAGATTTCAGTATCTGTTCGCCGACTGGCTGGGGATAATCGGCAGGTGATGCAGTTATCTTTATGTAATAGCGAGGGAGGTATTGAATTCTGTCGTCGGCAATGGTGATGATGTATTCCGATTTTTCTCTGATTTTTAAGCGTGCGCCGCTTGCCAATAGATGGGGAAGCGACCTGTCATGAAAGTGTTCGAAATCGCCGGTTTTATTTTTTTGATGGCGGTGGCCATGCTGTCGGCCGACGGCTGCTCGAAAGGCTCTCCCCGGCAGGCGCTCGAACGATACTGGAAGGATCTTGAGCGGATCGATCCGGCGAAGGCCAACCGGCACTGGCTCGATCCCAGCCCGCCGAACGCCCCGGCCGACTGGCATTTCGCGCCGCCCGACGATACGCTGGCTCGGCATTATGCCTCCCTCGATCGGAAAATCGAGGAAATCGAAATCTCGGATAGGCGGGCGCGCCTTGAAGTGATCCTTTCGGATTCAGCGAATCAGAAAATATCCCTGACCTATCACCTCGTGAATTCGAAAGGATGGAAACTGGTCAATCCTCCCGATTATTACTGCGATGAATGGGTGATAAACGTGCTTGATGGATTGATAATTAAGGCTCCTCCGGGGAAAATGCCGGGAGCTGATTTTTATGAACCGTTGCGCACGATGTTTGCGCATACCAAAACGATGCTTGAGGTGAAGGACGCTTCGCCGATCACTATCTATCTGGCCGATTCTCCCGCCGAGGTGGAAAAGCTGTCCGGCAGCAGATTTCAAAGGCGGATGTGGTTTTATCCGGCCGGGGCGGCGCTTGTTTTCGCTTACCAGAACCGGCCGTTGCCGCCCAATATGCCGCTTTTGCAGGCCCGGCAGATCGCCGTCGGGCTGGTTCCGATTCTCGCTTACCGCCGCTATGGGCACGATTCTTACGACGTTCCGCTGATTAAATACGGTTTGGCAGTTTATTTCTGGGGAGCCGACGGCCATACGCCGGAGGTCGTCCGCTTGCTGGCGGCCCAGTCGGGAAGACTTGACTCATTGCCCGACTTTGCTCTGCTTTTCGATCCCGAGCTGTTCCGGTCCGATGTGAGTTTCTATTCGGTCGTGGGGTCGCTCGTGGTCGATTATTTGATCAAGAATTACGGCTGGAGTAGATTTAATGAGTTATATTCGGCAAGCGAGCGGCTCGAATCGTTCGGCCGGACGCTTTTCCGGGAGGATGAAATCGAAGCGCTGCGCGACGGTTGGCGCGCATACCTCGAGAATTTTTTGGAATCGGCCAAAAGGCAAGAAGACAAAATCAAGGAATTTGCACTCAGCAATAGATACAGACGGAGGTAGTATTGATGAAGAACCGACAGGTAGACTCCGGCGCAATCGGAATTTTGGCTGTCCTTTTCGGATTGCTGTTTTTCGGTTCCGCGTCGTGGGCGCAGGTTCCGCAATCGTCGGTCGCCGCCGATACGACAGGCCCGCCCGCGCCGCAGCCGCCGGTAAACGTGCGAGTCGTCGATAAGCCAAACGACGCCGGCCATGGATTGATCGTGAAATGGGACCTCTCGCCGGATGACGGCGCCGGTTTGAATAACGTATCAACATACGAAATATTCCGATCGGCGTCGCCGGAAGGCACGTTCATATCGAGAGGCATAACCATACGGGGAAATAAGGAATATGTGGATTCGGACAACCTTGCGCCCAGCGAGGGGAGGCCGAATCCTAATTACATGCCCGCCGGCAGTACTTGGTATTACAAACTGACCGCGGTAACTGAA